>Ga0315556_1000382_pt1 | contig 27111 bp, 19 predicted proteins | sample SalMarSW160310MG_FD_202112 | JGI IMG/M metagenome (GOLD analysis project Ga0315556, IMG submission 202112) | Salt marsh sediment microbial communities from the Plum Island Ecosystem LTER, Massachusetts, United States - Salt Marsh Sediment SW1603-10 ...
GTCCCGCCGGGGCCGAGCGCGACCGGCCACCGGGCCGCCCTCCCCTCGATCTCGCTCTGGAGCGTCACCACCTCACGGAACGCGATCGTGCAGGGCGGCTCGTCTCCGGTCACGACCACCGTTCCGGTGTCGGGACGCACGACGTCGGTCGGCACCGCGCAAGCGGCGTCGGACGCGCTGGGGACCGCTCCCCCGCCACACGCGGCAGACCGCACCGGCAGCAGGAGTGCGACGAGGAATCGCGCGGCGGGCGCCGTGGGGCGACCTCGGAGAAGGGTGGCCCCCCGACACCTCCCCCGACACGCGGGGCCGCCCCGGCCCGGCGGTCGAACGTCGGTCGGACCGCCCCGGCAATAGGTCACTGACCCATGACCGACCGGCCCCTACCCCCATTGATCCCTCCCGCCTCCCTTTCTAGCTTTCTGGGCTCGTACGTCAGGGATACACGACAGAGGAACGCATGCCGAACATCAAGAGCGCCAAGAAGCGCATGGAGTTGAGCCGCACCGCCCGGTCGAAGAACCGCGCGGAGCGCTCGCGCGTCCGCACCGCCATCAAGCGCGTCCGCGCGGCCGGCAGCGCCGACGACGCCCGCGCGCGCCTCCTCGAGGCCCAGGCCGTGCTGGATCGAGCCGCCAACCGACGCCTGATCCACCCCAACGCGGTGGCCAGGCTCAAGGGCCAGCTCCAGCGCCACGTGAACGCGCTCTCCGCCTGACGCGGCCCTCCCGCCGCACGAGACCCCGCCGACGACGATGTCGCCGGCGGGGTCTCTTCTTTCGTTCGGGGTGAACCCCTACTTCCCGAACACCACGCTCCCGCCCACGATCGTCCAGCGGGTCCGGCCCCTCAGCTCCCACCCGGCGAACGGAGTGTTCCTGCTCTTCGAGCGGAACGCCCGCGGGTCCACGGTCCACGTCGCCGCCGGATCGAGGACGGTCACGTCCGCCACCGAGCCTTCCGCCAGCGTGCCTCCGTCGAGCCCGAAGGCCCGGGCCGGCTGACAGCTCATGCGCTCGACCATGGTGGGGAGGTCGATGACGCCCTTCCCCACGACGTGCGTCAGCACCAGGCCCAGGGCGGTCTCCAGCCCCACGATCCCGTTCGGCGCATCCGTGAAGGCGGCTTCCTTCTCGTCGTAGTGGTGCGGTGCGTGGTCGGTGGCGATCACGTCCAACGTGCCGTCGGCGAGGCCGGCGCGGACGGCCGCCACGTCCTCCGGGGTACGTAGGGGTGGGTTCATCTTCGCATCTGTCCGGTACCCCTCCACCGCGCTCTCGTCGAGGATCAGGTGGTGGGGCGAGGCCTCCGCCGTGACCCGGACGCCGCGCGCCCTGGCCTGGCGGATGCTCTCCACGCCGAAGCGCGTGGACACGTGCTGCAGGTGGATGCGTCCACCCGTGAGCTCGGCCAGGAGGAGGTCGCGCACGATGTGGATGTCCTCCGCCGCGTTGGGCTTGCCGGGCACCCCGAGGCGGGTGGCCACCAGACCGGCGTTCATGTGCCCCCGCGCCGACAAGGTGAGGTCCTCGGGATGGTCCGCGACGGGAATGCCGAACGCCTGCGCGTAGAGGAGCGCCAGCCGCATGAGCCCCGAGTCCATGACCGGGCTCCCGTCGTCGGTGATGGCGACGGCACCGGTCTCCACCATCTCCCCGATGAGCGCGAGACGCTCGCCCTTCCGCCCGGCGGAGATGCAGCCGACCGGATAGACGCGCGCGGCCCCGGCCCGCCGTCCCTCCGCCAGCACGAAGCCCACGGTCGCCGGGTCGTCGATGGGCGGGTCGGTGTTGGGCATCGCGCACACGGCGGTGAACCCGCCCGCCGCGGCGGCCCGCGCCCCCGTGGCGATGGTCTCCTTGTGCTCGCCCCCAGGCTCGCGCAGGTGGACGTGCACGTCGACGAGGCCGGGAGTCACGACCAGGTCCGTGCAGTCGAGCACACGCGTGTCCGGCGAGGCGTCCACCCTCTCGCCGAGCTTGGCGACCCGCCCGTCGGCGAGGAGCACGTCCCGCACCGCGTCGAGCTTCTGCGAGGGGTCCACGACCCTTCCGCCCCGGAGGAGGATGTGTCCGCTCATCACTCGGCCCCCTGTTTGGCGGCCTCCGCCTTCTCGGGTTGGCCTCCGGCCAGCAGGTAGAGGACGGCCATCCGCACCGCCACCCCGTTGGTGACCTGATTGAGGATCACCGAGTGGGGCCCGTCGGCGACGTCCGAGTCGATCTCGACGCCCCGGTTCATCGGCCCGGGATGCAGGATGAGCACGTCGTGGGGCGCCGCGTCCAGGCGGGCGTTGCTCACGCCCCAGATGCGGTTGTACTCCCTGAGCGAGGGCACGTAACCCGCTTCCATCCGTTCGAGCTGCAGACGCAGCACGTTCAGCACGTCCGCCCACTGGATCGCGTCCTCCACCCGCGTGAAGACCTCGACGCCCAGTTCGCGGAAGACCGGCGGTACGAGGGTGGGGGGGCCGCACAGGGCCACCTCCGCGCCCAGCTTCAGGAGTCCGTGGATGTTCGAGCGCGCCACGCGCGAGTGCAGCACGTCACCGACGACGCACACCTTCAGTCCCTCGATCCGGCCCAGGTGGTCGCGGATCGTCAGCATGTCGAGCAGGCCCTGGGTGGGATGCTCGTGGGCTCCGTCTCCGGCGTTGACGACGTTCGAGGGAATCCGCTCTGCCAGGAACGCGGCCGCTCCCGACGAACCGTGGCGCATCACCACCATGTCGATGCGCATCGCCTCCAGGTTCCGCGCCGTGTCGACCAGCGTCTCCCCCTTCACCACCGAGGATCCCGCCGCCGCGATGTTGACCGTGTCGGCGGAGAGGCGCTTCTCGGCGAACTCGAACGACACGCGGGTGCGGGTGGACGCCTCGAAGAAGAGGTTGACGATGGTCTTGCCCCGCAGGACGGGGACCTTCTTGATGCGTCGCTCCGAGATCTCCTTGAAGGGCTCGGCGGTGTCGAGGATCGCGACGATCTGTTCGCGAGAGAGGGGTTCGAGGCCGACGAGGTCTTTGCCGAGGGCAGACGCCGCCTGGTTCACGCGGCCTCCTCCGGGTGTTTGTAGACGATGTCCACGCCGAGACGCCCGTCGAGCTCGGGGACGAGCACCTCCACGCTCTGTTGCTCTTCCATCACCTCCACCTGCCGGCCGACGATGTCCGGCTGGATCGGAAGCTCGCGCCCACCGCGATCCACCAGCACGCACAGGAGGATGCGCCCGGGCCGGCCCCAGTCCATGAGCTCGTTGATCGCGGCGCGCGCGGTCCGCCCGGTGTACTGCACGTCGTCGACCAGGACGATGTTGCTGCCGTCCACGCCGTTGGGCGGGAGCTCTGAGCCCCCGATGATCGGACGGGGGCCGATCGCCTCCAGGTCGTCCCTGTACAGGGAGATATCGATGGAGCCGATGGGGACGGCGACGCCCTCCGCGCTCTCGATCTCCGCGCGCAGCAGGCTCGCTATCTGGACACCGCGCCGGTGGATCCCCATGAGCGCGAGCCTGTCCGTGCCGCCGTTGCGCTCGACGATCTCGCGGGCCATCCGGGCCACGACCCGGCGCACCGCGGTCTCGTCCATGAGGGGGATACGTTCGGCGCTCATGCGGCGTGCTCGTCGGGGGAAGGCGCGTCGGGCGGCCCGAACGTAGCGGACCCTCCCAACGGGGTCAACGACCTCCGTGAGGGTTGTCACGGACCCGTGGACTGCCCCATCATGTGCGGACTTTTACCCCGGTCCGCACCCCCGCAGGAGCCCGCCGCCCATGCGCATGCGCCGCCTCGCACTCGCTCTCTTCGCCCTCACGGCCCTCCCCCGCACCGGGCGGGCCCAGGAGGTGGAGAAAGCGCCCGCGGTCGTGCTGGACGGCGTCCCCTTCCAGATCTCGGTTCGCGCCCGGCTCGAGCCCGTTCGCTTCGAGGTGCGGGACGCCAGGGGAGCGCTCCTGGGAAGGGCGGAGGCGGGGCCGTTGGAAAGCGGGGTGGCCTCGGGGCTCGTCGTCACGGAGCGCGGCCAGCTTCCCCTCGAGGTCCGCGTGGAGGGTGGCCCCGTGCACGCCGTGGAGGCGACCTTCACGCCGGGGTGGTTCTCCCTCGTCCCCCCGCTCCTCGCGATCGTCCTCGCGCTGGTCTTCCGGGAGGTCGTGACCGCTCTGTTCGCCGGGGTCTGGCTCGGAGCCCTCGCCGTGGCCGGCTTCAATCCGATCACCGGCACGTGGCGCCTCATCGATACGTTCGTGGTCCCCGCGTTGGGGGACACGGCCGGCGGTCATACCCAGGTGGTGGTGTTCTCCCTCCTGCTGGGAGGGATGGTCGGCATCATCGCCCGCAACGGGGGAACGATGGGCATCGTCGAAGCGGTCGCACCCTTCGCGCGCTCGGCCCGCAGGGGGAAGTTCGCCACGTGGGCCGCCGGCATGGCGATCTTCTTCGACGACTACGCGAACACGCTCATCGTGGGCAACACGATGCGCCCGATCACCGACCGGCTGAAGGTGTCGCGGGAGAAGCTCGCCTACCTCGTCGACTCGACCGCGGCGCCCGTGGCCGCCCTGGTTCCCATCTCCACCTGGGTGGGCTACGAGATCAGCCTCATCGCGGACGGGCTACGCATCGCGGCGCAGCAGAGTCCCGAGCACGCGGCCATGCTCGCCGGCTCGAGCCCGTTCACGATCTTCGTCGAGACGATTCCCTACCGCTTCTACCCGCTCCTCGCCCTCTTCTTCGCGCTCCTCACCTCGGTCATGGACCGTGACGTGGGGCCGATGGCCGTCGCGGAGCGCAGGGCCGCGTCGGGTGGGGGCCTCTACCGGCCGGGTGCCCAGCTCGCCACCGACACCACCACGCACATCATGGACCCGAAGGAGGGGACCCGGCATCGGTGGTGGAACGCGGCGATCCCGGTCCTGACGGTGATCATCGTGGTCCTCGGCGGTCTCTACACCACCGGCCGGGCCGGCGCCGGGCCCGACGCCGGGCTGCGCGATGTCTTCGGTGCGGCCGACCCCTTCGCCACGCTGCTGTGGGGCTCGCTCTCCGGATGCCTGGTGGCGATCCTGCTCTCGGTCGGGCAGCGGATCCTGAGCGTCACGGAGTGCGTCGACGCCTGGCTCGGCGGGATGCGGGCCATGATCATCGCGATGATCATCCTGGTGCTGGCCTGGTCTCTCGGAGCGGTCACGCAGGAGATCGGCACGGCCCAGTACCTCACGCAGATCCTGTCGGACCGCGTCGCGCTCCAGCTCCTTCCGGTGCTGGTCTTCCTCACGTCGGCCGCGATGTCGTTCGCGACGGGGACGTCGTGGGGCACGATGGCGATCCTGCTGCCGCTGGTCATCCCCCTCACCGTGGCGCTGGGTGGGGACGCCGGGTTCTCCGGGGGCAGCCACTACACCGTGCTGTTGGGGGTGATCAGCTCGGTCCTGGCCGGCTCGATCTTCGGGGACCACTGCTCCCCCATCTCCGACACGACCGTGCTGTCGTCGACCGCCTCGGGGTGCGACCACGTGGACCACGTGCGTACCCAGCTCCCCTACGCGCTGCTGGTCGCCGTGATCGGCATGCTCGTGGGCGACATCCCGACGGCGTACGGGCTACCCAACTGGGTGTCGCTGCTGCTCGGGTGTGTGGGGCTGTGGCTGGTGCTGCGGATCTTCGGAAAGAAGCCGGAGGAGCAACCGGCGCGGGTGCGTTGAGCCGGTCCCTCAGCGGCCGAACTTCTCCCTCCCCACCCGGACCAGGAACGGCAGGCCTCCGGCGGACGGCGCGTCGTTCGCCGCCCAGTCGTAGGAGAAGAGGATGACGCCGCCTGCGCCCTCCCGGCGGGCGATGTCGATCTTCTCCACCGTGCCCTCGTATCCGTTCAGGTACGCGCCGATACCGGCCCACAGACGGTCGCGGCGCCCCGCGGACACCGCGGCCTCCTGCACCTCGCTGGCGAATCGCTCGTCGATGGGGGTGTACGCCATCGGCACCACCACGTCGACGATGCCGCGCTCCAGCCACCCACGCCAATCCTGGAAGCGGTTCCGATACGCGTCGTCGGCATCGGGGAACACCGCCGCCGACACCACCAGGGTGGGCCTGCGCGCCTTCACCGCCCGGTAGATCCGCTCGACCAGCTCCGTGATCTGCCCGCGCCGGTAGTCCCCCCACAGGTCGGGGAAGGCGTCCGTGAAGGCGAAGGGATCGCCGCTCCCGTACGCTTCGTCGAGCGCGCCCATCCGGTCGGCGGGCACCCGTGGAGCCACCCACGCCCGGAAGCGGTCGAGGGCGCGCCGCGAGTAGTCGAAGTCGTCCGAAGGGAAGCGGATGTAGTCGAAGTGGATCCCGTCCAGGTCGTAGCGGTCGGCCAGGTCCATCCACACGTCGAAGACGTGCTGCTGGACGGCGGGATCCGACGGGCTGGAGAAGAGACCTTCCACGCTCTCCCGGTGCTCGGCGGCGTACTTCAGGAGCGCGTCGGTGAAGCGCGGATCCCGAGGGTCCACCTCGAAGAGGTCGGCCGCCAGCACCCGCGGCACCGCCAGCCACTCCGGGTGCGCGTTCACGAGATGCCCGGGGTCCGTCGGGCGTACCTCGCCGCTCCACACCAGGTGGGTGTTCACCCACGCGTGCACCGCCATCCCGCGCGCGTGCGCCTGCGTGATCGCTCGCGCCAGCGGATCGAACCCGGGCGCGTCCGCCAGCGGCTCCGCCCGCGGCTCCCACGTCGCGTCGTAGTACGCGTCCCCCCTTCCCCGCACCTGCAGAAGGAGCGTGTTGAACCCGGCGTCCGCCGCCGACGCCACCATCGTATCCACCCTCTCCGGCGCCGTGAGCGTCGTGCGCACCACCCACAGGCCACGCACCTCCGCGAAGCGGCGGACCGGCTCGATGACCCGCTCGGGCCGCTGCGGGCCAGCCGTGTCCACGGCCACCGGTGGAGCCGGCGGTGCCCCCGTCGGCACGCCGACCACGGTGCACCCGGTCACCACGAGGGTCGCGCCCGCGACGGTCGCCGCGCAGCGGAGCCGTGCTCGCGGCCTCACCGGCGCTCCCTGAAGAAGGCCCTCAGCATACTCGCGGATTCTTCCGCCAGCACGCCCGAAGTCACGGCGCAACGGTGGTTGAGACGGGCGTCCTGAAGGAGGTTCCCCAGCGTACCCGCCATGCCGGCCTTCGGATCGGCGGCCGCGTACACCACGCGAGGCACGCGGGCGAGGACGACCGCGCCCGCGCACATCGCGCACGGCTCCAGCGTCACGTACAGCGTGGCGTGCTCGAGACGGAAGTCGCCCCGGGCCCCCGCGGCCGCACGCAGCGCGACGACCTCGGCGTGCGCGGTGGGATCGGCGGCGGCGACCGTCCGGTTGTGTCCCTCGGCGAGCAGCCGCCCGTCGTGTACGAGCACCGCCCCGATGGGCACCTCGCTCCGCGTCCACGCAGCGCGGGCCAGCTCCAGGGCGCGCGCCATCCAAAGCCGATCGTCCGGCTCTTCGGGCGACGCCTGCAGAGTGGGGGTGGCAGCGGCGGGCACAGCCCCGCGACGGGTCAGTGGTGCGTGAGGTTCAGCCCGCCGACGCTCTCGTCGATGCGTCGGTAGAAGGCGGCGACCCTGCCGAGGATCTCGAGGCGGTCGAGGTCCTGCACCACCGTGGTCTCGCCACCGGGCCGCAGCGGCTCGAGGTGGACCCCTGCGCCGTTGCGCATCAGGCGATGGAACCAGGAGCCCCCGCTTGCGCGCGCCACCACGATGGCGCCGTCCTCCAGGTCGCCGGGGGACGCCGGCTCCACGAGCACGAAATCGCCCTCGTGCACCCCGAGCACCGCGAGGTCGTTCGGTCCGGCGCGGACGAAGAACGCACCCTTCTCCCCCGCCAGCCGGCGATCGAGGGAAAGGTGGAATTCCGCCTTCTGCCGCTGTCCGTCCGGGATCTCGGAGAAGCACGGCACCGACACGGTCTGGGCCGACAGATCGACGCCAAGGATACGGACGCCGCGCGACCGCGAGGGGTCCCGCTCCAGGAATCCCTTGTCGGCGAGCGCCTGGAGGTGCTCCGACACCGTCTTGGTGCTCTTGATGCCGAATCGCTCGCCGATCTCGCGGATCGACGGCTGGTACGTGTTGGCGCGCAGATACTGGACCATGAAGTCCAGGATCTTCCGCTCCATCTCGGTGAGGGCCTGGGCTTGAGCGTCCGATACCCGTGAGCCCGGAGGAGCCGGGGAATCCCGATGCGCGCTCGGTTCGGAACGTGGCAACTTCGTGCCTTTGAAAGCAGTGAATCCGCGTGGCCCCCCCAGCGGACGGCTATCCTAATGTGCGCTCGGAACGGGTGTCAAGAAAGGGTTTTGTCACGGGGCCTGTAGCCGTTCCAGGGCCTCGGACACCCGGCCGAGCACACGATCCGTGCCCAGGAGCACGAGCACCTCGAAGATCCCCGGGCTCGTCGCGCGTCCCGTGAGGGCGACCCGCAGGGGATGGATCAACTTTCCGGCGCCCACTTCCAGCTCCGCCGCCCGGCGGCGCAACGTCTCCTCCAGGGCCGCCTCGGTCCACTCCGACCCCCTCAGCGCCGCCTCGACCGCCCGCAGGCGCTCACGCGTGGCTTCCACGTCCTTCATCCAGTGCTTGGCCACCGCGTCCTCGTCGAAGGTCAACGCGTCCGTCACGAACGGCAACGCCTGATCCGCGATGTCATCCACCGTCCGGGCGCGCACCTTGAGCAGCGTCACGAGCCTTCCCAGCCAATCGTCGTCCTCCAATCGGGCGGGGTCGACGCCGGCAACGCGCCGCAGACGCTCCCGAACCTTGCCGAGCAGCGCGTCGGTGGGCGTCTCGGCCAGGTGGCGGCCGTTGAGCCACGCCAGCTTCTCCAGGTCGAAGACCGAGCTCTTCTTCAGGATGCGCTCCGGTGAGAACGCCGCCACGAGCTCCTCCCGGCTCATCACCTCGCGCTCGTCGCCCGGGTTCCATCCAAGGAGCGCGAGGAAGTTGACCATCGCCTCGGGCAGGATCCCCTGCGCCTCGTAGTCGCCGACCGCCGTGGCGCCATGCCGCTTGGACAGGCGCTTGCCGTCCGCGCCCAGGATCAGAGGCACGTGGCCGAAGCGGGGCTCGGGGTAGCCGAGCGCACGGTAGAGCAGGACCTGCTTCGGCGTGTTGGACAGGTGGTCGTCCCCTCGGATGACGTGCGTGATGCCCATCGCGTGATCGTCCGACACGACGGCCAGGTTGTAGACCGGCGAGCCGTCCGAGCGCAGGATCACCAGGTCGTCGATATCGTCGTTGCCGAAGCGCATGTCGCCGTGTACGAGGTCGTCGAAGCGGGTCTCACCGTCGGGGACCAGGAAGCGGATCGCGAATGCCTCCCCCGCCTCGGCCCGCCGGCGGGACTCGCCGGACCCCAGGTCGCGGGCCCACTCCCGCGCCACGCGCGACGGGTGGACGCCGCGCCGCTCGGCCTCGGCCTTCACCTCGACCGGATCCGAGAAGTCGCGGTAGGCCTTTCCCTCCCCCAGGAGCCGGAGCGCCTCCTCCCGGTGCCGATCCACCCCCTCGCTCTGGAAGAAAGGCCCTTCGTCCCAGTCGAGGCCGAGCCAGCCGAGGCCGTGCAGGATCGCCGCGGTGTGCTCGTCGCGGTTGCGCTCCTTGTCGGTATCCTCGACGCGCAGGACGAACACGCCTCCTTCCTTGCGCGCGAGTAGCCAGTTGAAGAGGGCCGTGCGCGCGCCGCCCACGTGCAGATAGCCCGTGGGTGACGGCGCGAAGCGTACGCGCGGCGTCACGTGTCCCGTCCCAGGCGCTCGGTCAGCAGGGTCTTCACCACCTTGGGATCGGCGGCTCCCTTCGTGGCCTTCATCACCTCGCCGACGAACAGCCCGATGAGGTTCTCTTTGCCGGAGCGATACTCCGACACCTTGTCGGGCCAGGACGCCAGCACCTCCTCGACCACCGGCGTCAACGCGTCGCGGTCGGCCACCTTCTCCAGGCCGAGGCGCCTCACGATGTCGGCGGGCGTCCCCCCCTCCCTCGCCATGACGGCCAGGACGTCCTTCGCGGCGCGCCTGGAGACCTCCCCGTCGGCGACCATCCTGGCCAGGATGCCGAGACCGGTGCCGTCGAACGGAAGCTCGCCCACGCTCCGGCCGTCCAGGACGCCTCTCAGGTCGTTCACCATCCACGACGCGACGCCCACCGGGTCGTCGTGCTCGGCCAGGGCCTTCTCGAAGAAGTCCGCTGCTTCCCGCGAGCCCGTGAGGACGTCGGCGTCCTCCGGCGTCAGATCCATCTCACGCACGTAGCGCTCCATGCGCGCCGCCAGGTCGGGGTCGGCGCGGCGGCGCGCCTCGCGCTCCTCGCCGAGGCGGGGGCCCTTCGGCTGCGGTGGCTGGGTGGGGGTTCGGTGGGGCGGCGTCGCCTCGGCACGCGCTGTCGCGGTCCCGGCGGCGAAGGCCGTCGCCCGCTTGGACCACGTGTCCTTCAGCGTCACGATGCGGTTGAACACCAGGTGCTCGCCCCTACCGTCCTCGGGGTCGCGCCAGAAGTAGCCCGTGCGCTCGAACTGATAGCGCGTGTCGGGGGGGTCGTCGGCCACGGAGGGCTCGAGCTTGCACCCGCGCACGATCACGACCGAGTCGGGATTGAGGTTGTCGCGGAGATCGCCGCCCTCGGGAACGTCCTCGGGGTCCGGCACGCGGAAGAGGCGGTCGTAGAGGCGCACCTCCGCGTCGAGGGCGTCCGGCGCGGACACCCAGTGGATCGTGCCCATGCTCTTCGCACCCTCGTCGGCCTCCGACGCGGGCACCCGCGAGCAGCGGAGCTCGACCACCCTCCCCGATTCGTCCTTCACGACCTCGTCACACCGGATCACGCAGGCGTAGCGCAGCCGCACAGCACCGCCCGGACGGAGACGACGGAAGCCGCGGGGCGGGTCCTCGGAGAAGTCGGCGCGCTCGATGTACAGCTCCCGCGAGAAGGGAACGGGACGTGAGCCCTCCAGCGCCACGTCCCGTGGGTAGTACGGTGCGTCGATCAGCTCCCGCGCGCCCTCCTCCACGTCGGTGAGGGTCACCCTCAGCGGGTCGAGCACGGCCATCACGCGCGGCGCGGATCGGTTCAGGACGTCGCGGATGGCGAACTCGAGCTTGCCCGGATCGGCCCACGACTCGGCCTTCGCCACTCCCACCATGTCGCAGAAGAGCCGGATCGCCTGAGGCGGCACCCCGCGCCGCCGGAGACCCGCGATCGTGGACATGCGGGGATCGTCCCACCCCGAGAGGTACCCCGACTTCACCAGCGGAAGCAGCTTCCGCTTCGAGACGACCGTGTACTCCACGTTCAGGCGATTGAACTCGTACTGGTGCGTCCGCGGCTCCTCGAAGCCCACGTTGTCGAGGAGCCAGTCGTAGATCTCCCGGTTGTTCTCGAACTCCAGCGTGCAGAAGGAGTGCGTCACGTCCTCGAAGGCGTCCTCCAGGCAGTGGGCGTAGTCGTAGAGCGGGTAGATGCACCAGTCGTCGCCCTGCCGGTAGTGGCTCGCGTGGCGGATGCGGTAGAGCACGGGGTCGCGCATGATCATGTTGGGCGACGCCATGTCGATCTTCGCCCGCAGCACGTGCGCGCCGTCGGGAAACTCACCGGCGCGCATGCGCGCGAAGAGATCGAGGTTCTCCTCCACGGACCGATCCCTGTACGGGCCCGGCTCGCCCGGGGTGGTCACCGTGCCGCGCCCCCGGCGGATCTCCTCCTCGTGCTGGGAGTCCACGTAGGCCAGCCCCTTCCGGATCAACACCCGAGCGCACTCGTACATGCGCTCGAAGTAGTCCGACGCGAAGTACAGGTGCTCGCCCCAATCGAAGCCCAGCCAACGGATGTCGTTCTGGATGGCCTCGACGTACTCGATCTCCTCCGTCTCCGGGTTCGTGTCGTCGAAGCGGAGGTGGCAACGCCCGCCGAACTCCGCCGCGATCCCGAAGCTCAGGCAGATGGCTTTGGCGTGCCCGATGTGGAGGTAGCCGTTGGGCTCGGGGGGAAAGCGGGTCACCACGCGCCCACCGTAGCGTCCCGCCTCGGTGTGCTCCGCGACGATCTGGCGGAGGAAGTCGGTTCCTCCGCGTGGGGGTGTGTCGGTGTCACTCATGGTCGGGCGGGGCTGAATGGACGGTGCGCCGACGCGCCCGGTCACCCATGGAGGGCGACAGGCACAGCGACGAAAGGTAGCAAATGGAGCGCCTGCCGACCCGCTCCTCCGCCGGGATCGCTATCCTTCCTCGCCCGCCCACTCGATGGGCGAGGGGGCCTCCCACCGCGCCAGATCCTTCGCCCGCCTCTTCGCCCGACGGCGCAGCGCGACCTGGACCCGCATCCATGTCCCCCAGGCGATCGCTCCCGCGCACAGAACGATGCTGGTCTTCTCGGGATCGAGGAAGTTCACCGGGCGGTCGAGGAGCTTCGGGTCGAGGAAGGCGCCGTGCACCACGAAGAGGACCGCGCAGGCGTAGGTGGCGTAGTGGATCGCCTTCCACGACCGGCGACCCATCTTCCTGCGCACGTACGAGGTGACCACCACCACGAAGAGGAGGTACAGGGAGAGCGCACCCAGCACGTTCATCGTCGCCTGCTGCGGGGCACCCGAGGGCCACCAGACGTCCCGCCACACCCACCCGGCGGTGGTGCTGAGCGGCAGGATCACCGCGTGGGCCACGGACAGCGCCAGGGCGATGTAGCCCGTCCAGTTGTGCACGGTGAAGTAGTTGATGCGCCGATGCGGCCAGCTCTTGTACGGGTTGTACTGCGCGGACAGGAGCAGTCCGAGCAGGACGTTCAGGGTGAGCAGCCAGATCGCGAAGAGCCCGAGTTGGGCGGAAATGGCGACGACCATGGAGCAGGGTTCCGGGAGGGTCGTTTCTGGAGCGGGAGGCCCGCCAAGTTGACCCTACCCATACCGGCGCGCAACCGCGCCAGGTTCCACCGGCGTGTAGGCAGGTCTAACTTCTCGAAGGTGGCGGCCCCGCGAAGCCAGAGCCCCGCGGGCCCCCGTTCGTTTCCCCCGCGGGACCCGACGTCCATGCACATCCGACGTACCACGCCGATCGGCGCCGTCCTCCTCCCCTTCCTCTCCTCCGTCGGCCTTTCGGCGCAGGCGAGCCCGCCGCAGACCCTCCCGCCCACCAACCAGGCGATCTTCGCGCCCCTCGCCCTCCCCGATGCCAACGAGGACCGCCTCGGCACGGGAGCACCCGGCCCGGACTACTGGCAGCAAGAGGCCGACTACACGATCCACGCAACGCTCGACACGCTGGAGCATCGGGTGAGCGGCTCCGAGACGATCACCTACGTGAACCACTCGCCGGACCGGCTGGACTACCTCTGGCTCCAGCTCGAGCAGAACCTGTTCGCTCCGGCCAGCCGCGGCGCGCTCATCAACGCCGGCGACCGCGCCCGTTGGCGGGGCTCCTTCAAGGGCGGCGGGATCCGGCTCGACCGCCTGACCGTGGTCCAGGACGGCGAGGAGTACGAGGCCGCCCCAACGGTGGACGGCACGCGCATGCGGGTCGACCTCCACCGACCGATGCGTCCGGCCGGCGACACGCTGCAGCTGAAGGCGGACTGGTCGTTCGTCGTCCCCCAATACGGCGCGGACCGCATGGGCCGGCTCCAGACGAGCCGCGGGTGGGTGTACGAGATCGCGCAGTGGTACCCCCGCATGTACGTGTACGACGACGTCGAGGGGTGGAACCCGATGCCCTACCTGGGCCAGGGAGAGTTCTACCTCGAGTACGGGAACTTCGACGTCGAGATCACGGCGCCGCGCGACATGGTCGTCGTCGCCAGCGGGGAGCTGCTCAACCCCGAGGAGGTCCTCACGCCCGAGCAGCTACGCCGCTACACGAGCGCGCGCACCAGCGAACGGACCGTGTCGATCATCGCCCCCGACGACGTCGGCAAGCCCGAGAGCCGCCCGGCGGGCACCGGCCCACTCACCTGGAAGTTCCGCATCGAGTCCTCCCGGGACTTCTCCTGGGCGGCCTCGAAGGCGTTCATCTGGGACGCCGCCGGCTGGGACGGCATCCTCCTGCAGTCCGCCTACCCGAGCGAAGGGCTCGGCAACCGGGAGAACCCGGGGTGGGAGCGCTCGACCGAATACCTCCGGCACACGATCTCGTACTACTCCGGGCAGTGGTTCCACTACCCCTACCGGTCGGCCGTCAACGTGGCCGGGATCGTGGGCGGCATGGAATACCCGGGCATCGTCTTCTGCGGCGTGGGCGCCCGCGGCCAGGGGCTGTTCGGCGTCACCGATCACGAGTTCGGCCACACCTGGTTCCCGATGATCGTGGGGAGCGACGAGCGTCGGTACGCATGGATGGACGAGGGCTTCAATACCTTCATCAACAACTACAGCAACCTCGACTTCTACGGTTCGGAAGCGTCGCGTACCCAGCGCACGCAGGCAGATTTCATCGCGGGGCGCATGCAGGAGCCAATCGCCGATCAACCCATCATGACGTACCCCGATCTGCTGCGAGGCAGCGGGCTCGGCTTCCTGGCGTACCGGAAGCCCGGCTTCGGCTTGATCATGCTTCGTGAGGTCGTCCTCGGGGAGGACGTCTTCATCAAGGCGTTCCGGACGTACGTCGCGGAATGGGCGTTCAAGCACCCCAAGCCGGCGGACTTCTTCCGCACGGTCGAGGAGGTCTCCGGGGCGCAGCTCGACTGGTTCTGGCGTGGGTGGTTCTACGACACCGATCTCCTGGACCAGTCCGTGACCGGCGTCGAGCGGACCGACCACGGCACGGTGATCCACCTGCACAACGACGGGGGGCTGGTCATGCCCGTGCTTCTGCGGATCGAGCTGAGCGACGGGCGCACCCTGCAGCGGAAGCTGCCCGTGGAGATCTGGGCGCGCAGCGACGCCTTCGACTACTGGCTCGACGACCAGGGCACCGTCGTCGCGGTCACCCTGGACGCCGACCATCAGCTCCCCGACGTGGACCGCTCCGACAACGTGTGGAAGCGGATGGCGAGCTGAGCCTGCCGGCGGACAGGTGCGCCTAGCCTCCGGGGGGCCACACGGCCCCCTGGGTCCGTCCCCGCCGGGTGTTCCGCTCGTAGACGTCGTTGCGCTTCTCGTATTTCCGCACGATCCCGCGGGCGAGCGTTCCGGCGACGTCGCCGATCGCGGTGCAGTCCCGGGTACGGACCGCCTCGAGGACCCGGAAGGTCTCCACGGCAGCCTGCATGCCGATGTTCCGGTGTCCGTACTCGTGCCCGCGGAGCGCCTCCTCGAATCTCTCCCACGCGAAGGCGAGGGACGGAGATGCGGAATCGTGGTCCTTCCAGTCGGGAAGGACGATCTCGACCTCCAGGAGAACACGCACATTCAAGAGGCGGCAGGCACCTTCGTGCATCGTCGAGCGCCATTCCCATCGCACGCACCAGCTCGTAAGCCCCTGTACCACACGCCCCTCCCACCTCGGCCCGGCATGCTCAAGAGAACGGCCGATGGCCGCCACCGTGCGGCCCCGTACGGGATAGGTACGCTCACGCACACTCATGAAGACCCCGTCGGGCAGCAACGGCGGCTCCCGTCTGCTGAAGGGCTCGGGCACGCACGCCTGCGTCACCGCCAGTATCGTGACAACCGCCATGCGTCTCCGCCGCCCGCGCAACACGTCAGTCTCCGGGAGCCACCGCTCCGGCCACGGCCGGCCGGGCGGAGCGCACCCCCCCTCTCGCCCCGGCCTTCCACCCCTCCAGCACCCCGTACGCCGCCGGCGTGATCGTCAACACGAACAGCGTCGAGGAAAGCAGCCCTCCGATGAGCACGAGCGCGAGCGCGTCCCAGATGTTCGAGCCGGCCGGGTCGCCGAACACGACCAGCGGCAACAGGCCCAGCACGGTGGTGGCCGTCGTCATCAGGATGGGCCGGACGCGTTCCAGCGTGCCCTTCACGATCGCCTCGTCCAGGGAAAGGTCCACGTCTCGCCTGCGCACGCCGTTCACGTGATCCACCAGCAGGATCGCGTTGTTGACCACGATGCCGAACATCATGATCACGCCCACGTAGGCCTCGCGGGTGAACGACGCCTCCGTGTAGAAGAAGATCAGGTAGACGCCGATGAGCGCCATCGGCACGGTGAGGATCACGCACAGGGGCTGCAGCAGGGACTCGAAGAGGGCGGCCGTCACCATGTAGACCAGCAGTAGCGCCACCGCGATCGTCACCCAGATCTGCGTGCGGTCCTCGCGGCTGATCCACCAGTACGTGTCACCCTTCTTCACCGTGTAGCCCGGCGGGACCTGCGTGGCCTCGATCACCCGATCGTGCCACAGATCGCCGAGCTTCTGCGGCCCCCGGAACTCGTAGGCCACGGTGCGCTCGTACTGCTGATTCTCCCGGTGGATGCGAGCCAGGACCTCCCGAGGCGTGATGGTGACCACGTCGCCGAGACGGATCCGCCGGCCGCTGGGCGTGTCGATCAGCGTCTCGCTGAGCGCCAGCACGTCCATGTCCGCGCTGGCAGCGAGCTTCACCTGATACTGCACCTCGTCGCCACCCAGCTTGAGCCAGCTCGCGGTCTGCCTCCCGGCGACCGCAGCCTGCAGCCGCGACACCAGCTCCTCGACGCTCAGGTCGTGACGGGCGAGTCGGTCCCGGTCGATGGTGACCACGTACTCCGACGCCTTCTCGCGCTGGAAGCGGTTGGAGCCGGCATTGGTGTCCACCTCCTGGACGCGCGCCAGGCGCGACAGGCGGCGGCCGATGTCCTCGGCGATGTCGCGCACCCGCTCGTAGTTGTAGCCCAGCACGGTGATCGCGTAGTTGGGGGGGCTGGATCCCCCGCCGTAGAACGAAGGGCCGTATCCGTACACGCGCACCTCGGCGCCCGTGAACGAGTGGCTGTAGGCGAACATCTGCTCCTTGATCGCCACCGGTATCTGCGTGTTCTCCAGCGAGTCCGGGAACGTGATCTCCATGTAGGCGAACATGGGCCGGATCTGCGCCGTGTACTGCTCGACTTCCGGGATGCGCGCGAGCTTGTCCTCGAAGAACGCCACGAGCTCGTCGGTGCGGTCGAGGTTCGAGCCACGCGGTAGTGTGATATAGACACTGATGTAGGTACGGGTGCTGAGCCCACCGCCGAAGACGGCCCAGGTGGTGACGTACCTGTCGAAGAGGTGGTAGGAGCCACCGAAGGCCAGCGCCGTCACCAGGAAGGCCGTCCAGGGGTGGCGCACGGTGAATCCCACGACATCGGCGTAGAAGCGCACGTAGAGGGGGCGGCGAGCGGGAGCCGGCGCGCCGTGCGGGGCACCCGCAACGGGCCCCGCGGTTCCCGTCGCCGACGAGGCCGCAGGTGCCCCCGGTGCGCCGTCGATGGGGGGCTCCGTACCGCGCCCACGCAGCACGCGCGCCGCCAGCGACGGAATGAACGTGAAGGCGACGAAGAGGGACGCGACCAGGGTGAGGCCCACCACGACCGCGAGCGGCACGTAGAACACGCGCAGCTCGCCCTGGAGATAGACGAACGGCACGAAGACGATGAGGGTCGTCGCGGTCGAGGCGAGGATCGGCAGCACCACCTCCCGCGTGCCGCCCTCCGCGGCGGAGGGGGCGTCCTCGCCGCCCCTCCAGCGGCGGTACACGTTCTCCAGCACCACGATGGCGTTGTCCACGATGAGGCCGAAGCCCATCGCGAGCCCCATGAGGGTGAGGATGTTGAGCGTGAGGCCGCCGAAGTAGATCAGGTTGAGGGCGATGAGCACGCTGAAGGCGATCGTGGCGAAGATCAGCGCCGCCGAGCGGATCGACCCGAGGAAAGCCAGGAGGACCACGAAGATCACCAGGGCGCTGAAGAGGGCCCGCGTGCGCAGGTCGGACAGCTGCTCGCGGATCTCCTTGCTCTCGTCGTTGTCCAGGATGAGCCGCGTCCCGTACGGGTTCAGCGTCTCGAGCTCGGCCAGACGCTTCTTCACCGCGTCGGCGACGCGCACCGTGTTCGCCCCGATCTCCTTCGTCACCGCAAACGACACCGCCGGCCGGCCGTTGATCCGGTAGTAGCTCTGCGCCTCTTCGTAGCGGTCGTGCACGGTAGCGACGTCACCGACACGTACCATCGTGCCCCGCACCGCCATCAGCACCGCGTCGCGCACGTCCTCGGCGTTCTCGGGCCGGTTCACGATCGTGACCGTGCGCTGGCGGCCGTCCCCCCGCACCGCGCCCACTTCGCGCACCATGTCGAGCGCGGCGATCTTCGCGCGCACCGTGGCGGGATCCAGATCGAGCGCGGCGACTTTCTCCTCGTCCAGCTCGATCTCCAGGCGGCGCTTGCGCCCGCCCGAGACCCGCACCACGCCCACGCCGTCCACCTGGCCGACCTCGGGGGCGATGACGTCGTCCACGTGCTGGCGCAGCGCTTCCAGCGTGTAGGGCCCCGTGAAGGTGTAGCTGAGGAACGGGCGGCTCCGCTCCTGGAACTCCTCAGGGACGTAGGGCTCCACGACCACGCGCTCGGTCCCCGGCGGCAGCTCCTCCTCGAGCGTAGCGATGCGCTCGGACAGGTCGAGGCGCGCGAAGTCCATGTCGGTGTCGCGGCTGAACTCGACGTCGATGTCCGCCGTGCCCACGCCGTTCGTCTCGTAGGAGTCCGAGGTGATCTTCTCCACGCCCTTCACCTGCTGGATGACGGACTCCAGCGGGGAGGTGAGAAACGCCTCCACCGTCTCGGGCGATGCGCCCCGCCACTGCCCGGTGACCTTCAGGCGGGGAAGCTGCGTGTCCGGGAGCAGCTCGATGGGGATGTTCCGCCAGGCCGCCACCCCCAGGAGCGCTACGGCGCCGTATGCCATCGCCACGGCCACCGGGCGTCGGATGCTCAGGCGGATCATCGGCTCAGTCTCCGGCCGCGGGTACGGCCGTTCCCGCGGGTGCCTCGCCCCACAGGCGGACGCGGGCGCGCTCGACGGTCTGGAACACCACCGGCACCACGATCAGCGTGAGCGCGGTGGCGACCGACAACCCGCCGATCACGGCGATGGCGAGCGGCGCCCGCAGGTCCGACCCACGCCCGATGCCGAGCGCCATCGGCAGCAGGCCCAGTACGGTCGTGGCCGTCGTCATGACGATCGGACGTAGCCGCACCCGCCCCGCCTCCAGAATCGACTCCCGGAGCGCCAGGCCCCGGGACCGCGACTGCACGATGAAGTCGACCTTCACGATCGCGTCGTTCACGACGATGCCCACGAGGATGACCACGCCGATCAGGCTCATCGTATTGAGGCCCTGGCCCGTGAGGAGGAGCGCCAGGACCGTCCCGACCAGCGCCAGCGGCACCGCCATGAGGATCGTGAACGGTTGCGCGAACGACTCGAACTGTGCGGCGAGGATCATGTACACCAGGATCAGCGCCAGCCCGAAGGCGAAGGCCAGGTCGCGGAACGAGCGGCGCATCTCCTCGTTCTCCCCGCCGACGTCCCACCGTACGTCCCGCGAGCGCGGCAGCGACGCCAGCGCCCCGTTCACGTCCACGATGGCGGCGTCCAGCCCGCCCTGCACGACGTCCGCGTAGACGGGGATGACGCGCGCCTGGTCCTCGCGGTGCACCTCCGCGGGTCCCACGGCTTCGCGCACATGCACGAGCTCGCGGATGGGCACGCCCTGGACGCGCAGGCCCCGCAGCGTCTCCATCGAATAGCGCATGTCGTCCGGGTAGCGCACCACCACGTCGATCTTCCGGTCGAAGTCGACGAACTCGGTCGCGCGGTCGCCCCGCATCGCGCGGTCCACCGTGCCCGCGACGACCCGGGGATCGATGTCGTAGGTCGCGCACGCCGCCCGGTCGATCTCGATCTGGACCTGGGGCTGCCCCCGCTCCGTCCCGATGCGGACGTTGCCCACGGAGGCCACGCCCTCCAGGCGGCGCTCCACCTCGGAGGCCAGGGCGTACGAGGCGTCGAGGTCCTCCCCGCGCACCCGCACCGCGATGTCGGCCTCCGCTCCGCCCAGCATCGCTCCGAGTGCGGTAGCCTGCCCCGTCTCCACCGAGAGCGCCCCCGGCGGGAACCGATCCGCCAGCGCGCGCATACGCTCGGCCACCGCCTCCGAGCTCGCGTGGGGGGCGACCCGCACCTGGAACGTGGCCGTGTGCAGCCCGGACGCCTCCTCTCCCTCGGCGTAGGCACGCACGTCCCGGCCAATGGTGCTGAAGATCGCCTCGACCCCCGGGTCCGCGAGCGCCGCCTGCTCGATGGTCGTGGCGGCGTCGGCCGTCGCGTCCAGCGCGGTGCCCTCGGGGAGCTCGAGGCGGATCCGGAAGGCGCCCTGGTCCACCTGCGGCAGCAGGTCCCGTGGCAGCACGCCGGCCAGCGCCAGCGAGGCGACGAGCGCCAGGCCGGCTCCACCCAGCACGCGCCCCGGGTGGTCCAGCGACCACTCCAGCGCCGTGTGGTACCGGCGGGCGAAGGCGTCGAACATCCGGTCGAACCAGCGGAGCAGCGGCCCGGAGGCCCGCGCGAGGAAGCGGCCGACCCCCCGCGCCCAGAAGGCGACCAGCGCGGTCCCCAGTGCCCACACGCTCGAGGCGAGCCACCGCGGGATGCGCACCGCCGCTGCCCCGAGCCACTTCAGGGTCCCGAGGAAGCCTGGGCGGCGCGTGCGCGCCACGGTGGCCGCCGGCTCGGGGACGGGCCCGCCCGGGACCGCGAAGCGCGCCGCCATCGACGGGAGCAGCGTGAGCGCGACCAGGAGCGAGGCCATCAGCGAGAAGGCCACCGCGAGCGCGAGGTCCTTGAACAGCTCGCCCGCCACGCCCTCCACGTAGATGATCGGGCCGAAGACGCTCACCGTCGTCAGCGTGGAGGCCGTGATCGCCGCCTGCACCTCCTCGGCACCGACGGATGCGGCCTGCACCGGGGGCGCGCCCAACTCCTCCCGGTGGCGGAAGATGTTCTCCAGCACGACGATGGAGTTGTCCACCAGCATCCCGACCCCCAACGCCAGCCCACCCAGGCTCATGATGTTGAGGCTGACGCCGGCGGCTTCCATGAGCGCGAAGGTCCCGACCACCGAGATGGGGATCGCAAGCGCGATGGCCACGGGGTAGCGCGGGTCGCGCAGGAAGAGGAAGAGGACCAGGAAGGCCAGGATGCCCCCGAGCACCAGGGACTGTACGACGTTGGAGATCGAGTCGGCGATGAAGCCCGCCTGGCTGTAGGCCACGTCCACGTGCACCGCCGGGTACTCCTCCGAGAGCTGGGCGACCACCTCCCGGACGGACTCGGCCACCCGCACGCTGTTCGCCCCCGCCTCCTTGAAGACCAACAGCCCCACGGATTCCTCCCCGCCGTAGCGCGCGATCTCCTCGCGCTCGGCAAAGCCGTCGACGACGCGGCCCACGTCCCGCAGCCGCACCAGGCGCATGCCGCCCGTGGACTGCGTCCCCGTGGATCCGGTTCCCGCCCGCCCCGGATCGGACGTGCCGGCTCCCCTCCCCTGACCCGGCGCCTGGCGGGCCACCACCACGTCCGCGATCTCCTCGACGGACTGGAACTCCCCGAGGGTCCGCAGCGGATAGCGGTAGCGGCCCTGGAGGATGGTGCCCCCCGGCGCGCTGACGTTCGCGGCGTCCAGAGCCTCGCCGATCTGCTCGATGGTGAGCCCGTAGGCGTCGAGGAGACGGGGGTCCACCTCCACCTGGATCTCCCGATCGAGGCCGCCGGTCACCGTCGCCTGCGCGATGCCGTCGAGCTGCTCGAGGCGCCTGCGGAAGACCGTCTCCGCCAGCTCCTTCGTCTGCCACAGGTCCTGGCCGCCCGCGACGCTCAGCACCATCACCGGCTCGGACTCGGGATCGACCCGCAGGATCGCCGGCCTGGTGGCGCTCTCCGGAAGGGACTCGCGCACGTTGTCCAGGCGCTCCCGGACGTTGAGCATCGCGAAGTCCATGTCCGTGCCCCACGCGAAGCGGAGCGTCACCAGGCTGACGCCCTCGCGGGACACCGAGGTCACCCGCTCCACGCCGGGGACCGCCGCGGCCTCGCCCTCGATCCGCTCCGTGACCAGGCGCTCCACCTCGGCGGGCGCGACGTCGGGATACGAGGTGTAGACGACCAGCTTCGGATAGCTGACGTCGGGGAGGAGGTCGATGGGCAGGCGGGCGTAGGAGATCAGCCCGAGGAGGATCACCGCCAGGAACAACATCCAGACGGCGACGGGCCGCCGCGTGGAGATGCCGGGGATGGACACCGGGCTACTCCGTGCCGCCCGCCACGGGGGGCGCGACCTCCGTGCCCACTGCCGCGTCCAGGTCCAGGAGGGCGTCCACGAAGCGGTACCGGGCCTCGATCACCTGGCGACGCGTGTCGGCTTCCTGGTCGATGGTCTGACGCAGGTCCTCGAAGGTGCGGGTACCGATCCTGTACTCCTCCCGGGCGAGCCGCAGCGCCTCTCCCGCGATCTCCGCCGAGCGCTGGGCGAGCCGGAGGCTCTCCCACTGGTTCGTCAGCTCCAGGAGCGCACCGCGCACCGTCTCCTCGATCTCGAGCCGCCTGGCGCGCTCCTGCTCGCGCTGGTTCTCGCGCTCGATGCTCGCCTCGACCTGGTCGGCACGGTTCTGGAAGAAGTTGTTGAACATCGGAAAGGAGAGCTGGACGTAGAACTGCTGGTCCCACGGCTCGTTGTACGTGACGTCGAAGAGGGCCTGGGTCGTGGTGGTGAGGTTGGGGATGCTCTGCGCCCGTCGGGCCACGTCCAGGTTGAGGGAGAGGGTCGGCCACCACGCCGACCTGGCCCGCTGGACCGCCACGTCGGCCTGCCGGACCCCGACCTCCGCCCGCCGCAGCTCCGGGTTCACGTCGAGCGCCGTCCGCACCAGCGCCTCCGCGTCCAGACCGGAGGGTTCGAAGATCGGAAGGGACTCGTCCCCGAGCTCCAGGGCGCCGAGGTCGTCGTCTCCGAGCATCGTGCGCAGCGCCAGCTTCGCCTTTTCGTACGCGGCCCGCTGCTGCTGGGTGGCGAGGGACTGCTGCTGGATGCCGAGCTCGGCGTTGAGGACGTCGACGCGCGTCCTCATCGCCAGCGAGAAGAGTCTCTCGGCCACTTCGAGGTCGACCTGACGGGCCTCGCCCAGCGCCTCCTCCGCCCGCAGGAGATCCCGTTGCTCCAGGGCGTCCATGTACTTGCGCCGCACCCCCACGGACATCGTGAGGTGGGCCGCCTCCGCCGCCACGTCACGGTCCTCGTTCACGAGGATCTGGCTCCGCCGCTCCTGGAAGAGAGACGCGCCCTGGATCTGCCACCCGAGGCTCAGGCCCTGCTGGGTGCTGGAGTAGTAGACCCAGACGGGGTCCCTGGCGATGGGATTGCCGAAGTTGTCGACGGCCCGGCTGCGGTTGTTGCCGTAGAAGGCCGTGTTGAAGAGGGTGAACGTGGCCTGTGGCAGGATGCGGTCGAACCACGCGGCCCGCATCGCGGCGCCGTTCAGTTCGGTCGCGTTCTCAGCCTGCCGGTAGGCGGGGTTGCTCTCGTCGGCGATGCGCAGCGCGCCGTCGAGGGTCAGCTTCGTGGTGTCGGAGGTCTGGGCGCATGCCGGTCGGCCCCGGACCGCCAGCACCGCGGCCAGCGCGCCCACCGCCACGCACCACGTTCGCGTCGTCTTCATCGTCCAGGCCTCCCTCCCTCGGCAGCCACGTCTTCCACCAGGCGCACCGGCGTGTCGTGGGCGAGATAGACGTGGCCGTCCACCAGGACGGTCTCGCCCGGCTCCACCGTCCCCTCCCCGCTCGGGAGGATCTCCACGTACTCCTCGTTCTCCCGCCCCGTGGTCACATAGCGCCACTTGGCCAGGCCCTGCTTCTCGTCGCCCTCGTACACGAACAGCATCGTCCGCCGGCGGCCCTCCCCGCGCTCCAGGATCGCGGCCCGCGGCACCAGGATCCGGTCCGGGAGCGCCTCCGCGTCGAGGGACACCTCGGCGTACATCCCCGGCTTGATCCGCTGGTCGGCGTTGTGGAGCAGCACCGTCACCCGGCCCGTGCGGCTCTCCGGGTCCACGACGGGGTTGATCGTCTCCACCGAACCGGTGAAGACCTCACCCGGGTAGGCCGCGAAGCGCACCTCCGCCCGCCGCCCGGCGGTCAGGAAGCCGAGCTCCGCCTCCAGCACCTGCACCTCCACCTTGATCGGGTCGAGGGCGACCACCGTCATCAGCGCGGTGCCCGTCGTGACGTGTTGGCCCTCCACCACCTTGAGGTCCGCCACGCGCCCGGAGAAGGGCGCCGCCACCCGGCTGCGAGCCAGCTCCAGCTCGGCCTGGCGGAGGGCGACCTCTTTCTGGTCGAGCCCGCTCCGGGAGCGCGCGATGCGCTCGCGCTCGGCCCGCACGGAGTCGTCCGTGATCTCGTCGTCGAACAGCACCAGCTGGCGGTAGTCGGCCTGGGCCACCCGCAGATCCGCCCGGGCCTGCGCGACCTTGAGGGCGTACTCGGTGGTGTCGATCTGCAGCAGCGGCGTCCCGGTCTGCACGGCCTGGCTCTCCCGCACCGCCACCGACTCGACGACGCCCTCGACCTGGGCGGCCAGCTCCGCACGCCGATACGACTCCGCCTGACCCGAAGCGCTCACGCGAATCCACAGCGTGTCCCGGATCACCCTGGCGCCCTTGACCGGCTGCGGCACGCTGGTGGAGAACTGATCGGTTCCCGAGGTCTCGGAGAGGTCGGTGGCGGGGGTCGCGCCGGCCTCGGCCCCATCTCCGGTCGGGTCGGCGTCCTTGCCCCCGAGGCGCCACCAGACGCCGCCGGCCAGTCCGCCGAGGATCAGGACCAGGGTGACGAGGCTCAGGGTCCGCCGGGAGAAATCCATGGGCATGCTCGCTCTCGGGCGCGTGGCTGCACGACGGGTCGGCGGGGAGGCGCATCGACCGAGGTCGTTTCGTGAGACGCTGCGGGCACCGACGAGCGTTGCCGTCGACACCTGTAGAAGACCGACCGAGAGGGGACCGCCCAAGTTAGCCGGGCGCCTCGGAGGGCCGCAAATTCCTTCCGGCACCGGCCCATCTTGGAGCCCCCCCGCCCTCTCGGTACCTTACGCGTCATGCCCCCGAACCCTTCCAACGGACGCGGCCGGAGAGGCCCCCTCGCCGCCGCGGCGCTGGCCCTCGTGAGCGTCGTGCTGGTGGCGGCCTGGCTCGGGTTGCGCGCAGCGGAGAGTCGCCGCCTGTCGCGGGAGCTGGCCGCCTGGGCCGGCACGCCGCTTCCCGTGCCCGGCGACGCGGTGGATCCCGAGCTCGCCTCGGTGGGGGCGTCGGTCTTCGAGGGCCACTGCGCCGCCTGCCACGCGGTCACCGGCGAGCCGAAGCTGGGCCCCAACCTGGCCGGCGTGACGCTGCGCCGGGAGGCGGCATGGATCCGGGCGATGATCCTCCGGCCCGACTCCATGACCCGAGCCGACTCCGTCGCGGCGGCGCTCAAGGCCCGCTACGGCGTGCAGATGCTGGTGGTGGGCAAGGTGGACGGGACCGGCGCCCGGGCCGTGATCGAGTTCCTGCGCAGGGTCGACGCTCAGCCCGGTCGCTGAGGTCGCGGCGACGCCGTCTCCCCGCGCCGCGCTCGGCGTGACGGCGCCCCGGTCACTCCGCGGCGGCGCTCGCCGGGACGTTCCCGCCGTAGCGGCGCTTCACGTAGTCTAGGAGGATCCCCTTGAACTCCTCGACCAACCCCTCGCCCTTGAGCGTCATCGCGTGCTCCCCGTCGATGTAGACGGGCGCCTTCGGCTCCTCGAACGTGCCGGGGAGGCTGATGCCGATGTTCGCGTACTTCGACTCGCCCGGTCCGTTCACGACGCAGCCCATGACGGCCACCTCCAACTCCTCGACGCCCGGATACCGCTCGCGCCACGCGGGCATGTTGTCGCGGATGTAGGACGTGATGTCCTCCGCCATCTCCTGGAAGAACGTGCTGGCGGTGCGCCCGCAGCCCGGGCAGGAGGTGACCTGCGGCTCGAAGTGGCGGATGCCCAGGGACTGGAGGATCTGCTGTGCGACGCGCACCTCCTCGGCCCGGTCGCCACCGGGCTTGGGCGTGAGGGATACGCGGATGGTGTCGCCGATGCCCTCCAGGAGGAGGGGGGCGAGGCCGGCCGTGGTGGCCACGATGCCCTTGGCGCCGAGGCCCGCCTCGGTGAGGCCCAGGTGGAGCGGGTAGTCGCAGCGCTCGGCGAGCATCCGGTACACGTAGATAAGGTCTCGCACCGTCGAGACCTTCGTGGAGATCACGATCCGGTCGTGACCCAGCCCAGTCTCCTCGGCCAGGGCGGCGGAGCGCAGCGCGCTCTCCACCATGGCGTCCATCAGGACCGCCCCAGCCTCCTTCGGCTGGGCGAGCTTCGCGTTCGCGTCCATGAGCTCGGTCAGGAGGCGCTGGTCCAGCGAGCCCCAGTTGACGCCGATGCGCACCGGCTTGTCGTGGTCGATGGCGACCTGGACGATCTGCTGGAAGTTCGCGTCGCGGTGCTTGGTGCCGACGTTGCCGGGATTGATGCGCAGCTTGGCCAGCGCCTCGGCGCAGTCGGGATACTTCGTGAGGAGGAGATGCCCGTTGTAGTGGAAGTCGCCCACGATCGGCGTGCGGTATCCGTCGTCCCGCAGCCGGCGCACGATCTCGGGCACGGCCTGCGCGGCCGCGTCGTGGTTCACCGTGACACGGACGAGCTCGCTCCCCGCGTCGGCGAGCAATTCGACCTGCGCCAGCGTTGCCTCGACGTCGGCCGTGTCGGTGTTCGTCATCGACTGCACGACCACGGGTGCGTCGCCGCCCACCACGACGCCCCCGACGTCCACGGGAACGCTGTTCCTGCGATGTACGCGAATCACGAGCTTCCTCGGATGCGGTGTGCGTCCCCGGCCCCCACGGCCCGGGATCGCGACGCGGAGGAATCTACCCCGGGGCGCCGGAGGGATCCAAGGCGAGCCTCCCGCGTCGCCGTGGGCACGCGGTGGAAGCCAGGAACCGCCATCCCGGTGGGGGGTTGAGAGGCGACGACCCCGATCCCCGTCCGAGCCGCCGTCCCCCTCATGCGCATCGCAGCCCACAACGGAGCCCGCACCTGGGGCGGCGGCGAGAAGTG
>Ga0315556_1000384_pt1 | contig 27072 bp, 25 predicted proteins | sample SalMarSW160310MG_FD_202112 | JGI IMG/M metagenome (GOLD analysis project Ga0315556, IMG submission 202112) | Salt marsh sediment microbial communities from the Plum Island Ecosystem LTER, Massachusetts, United States - Salt Marsh Sediment SW1603-10 ...
CAGCCGCCGCGTCGCCAGCGCGCTGAACAGCCCGAGCGCCAGCATGATGCCCCAGGTCGTGACCACCGTGACGCTGATCCCGAGCGGTCCGAGGGTGAACAGGGCGCCGCCGCTTTCCATCAGCTCCGCTCCCGCACGAACAGGTAGACGTTCAGCGCGCCCACCCCCACCCCGATCACGATCAGGCTGACGGTGAAGCGGACCGAATAGCCGGCGAACAGGCCGTCGATCCAGCGCCCGAGGTAGGCGCCCGCTATTACCGGCACGATGAACATCAGCGCCAGGCTGCCAAGGTATACGGTCTGCGCGATCAGCCCCGAGCGCTCGCGCTCGGCGCGCTGCATCCGGTCGGCCTCGCGTTCGACCGCCTTGCGCAGCTGTTTGCCGCCGTCCGCGGGCATCGCCTCAGACCTCACGCCAGCTCAGCCGCCACAGGCGGCGCATCATTTCATGCTCCAGCCGGTTCACGCTCTGCTTGAGGCTTTTCAGCGCCTTTTCCTCGGCAAGCAGCGTCTCGCCGACCGCCGCCGACACCGTGCGGTAGTCCTCGCCGAGCACGAAGCGGCGCGTGCACACGAACAGCTCGCCGTCGGCGAAATACGCCAGCCCGCCCGGCAGCGCCACGTAACGCGTCGCGCCGCCGGTGCTGCGCACGCGCGCCAGCCCCAAACCGAGCACGGTCATCATGCGCTCGTGGCGCGCCAGAAGCCCGAACGAACCCGAGGCATCGGTCGCCGCGAAGCTCTCGGCGTCGTCCATCCGCACGTACTGGGTGGCCGATTGCAGGTGCAGCGGGAACGCGGTCACGCCATTGCTCCCCGCATGTAGCACTTTTCTTCCGGCGTCGCGTCGTGGTCGCCGCGCAGGAAGGCCTCGCAGTCGGCGAGCGTCTGCGCCAGCGGCACCGAGACGCCGGCCAGCCCGGTGTGCTCGGCCACGACGTGGAACGGCTGGCTGAGATAGCGTTGCAGCCGGCGCGCGCGCAGCACCACCTGCCGGTCCTCTTCCGAGAGCGCCTCCATGCCGAGCATGGCGATGATGTCCTGCAGCTCCTGGTAGCGCGCCAGATGCTGACGCACCGCGCGCGCGACCTCGTAGTGGCGGTCGCCGACGATGCGGCGGTCGAGCAGGTGGCTTTGCGACTGCAACGGGTCGACTGCCGGGTAGATGCCGCGACCGGCCTGCTCGCGCGACAGGATCACCAGCGTATCGAGGTGCGCCAGGATCGCACTCACCGCCGGGTCGGTCATGTCGTCGGCGGGCACGTAAACCGCCTGCACCGCGGTGATGGTTCCGGTGCGCGTCGAGGCGATGCGCTCCTCCAGATCGGCGACTTCGGTCAGCAGCGTCGGCTGGTAGCCGACGGTTGCGGGCATGCGCCCCAGCAGCCCGGAGATCTCGCTGCCCGCCTGGACGAAGCGGAACACGTTGTCCATCAGCACCAGCACTTCCTTGCCAAGCGTGTCGCGCAGGTACTCGGCGTAGGTGAGCGCGGTGGCGCCGGCACGAAAGCGCACCCCGGGCGACTCGTCCATCTGCCCGAACACCAGCACCGTGCTCGGCATTACCCCCGCGGCCTGCATTTCCCGCCACAGCTCGTGCGCCTCGCGGATGCGCTCGCCGACCCCGGCGAACACCGACACGCCCTGGTGCAGAGAGGCGATGGCGTGCATGAACTCCATGATCAGCACCGTCTTGCCGACGCCGGCGCCGCCGAACAGGCCAGTCTTGCCGCCCTGCACGAACGGGCACAGCAGGTCGATCACCTTGATGCCCGTCTCGAGGATCGCCTCCGGGCCCCTGACCTCGGAGATCGGCGCCGGCGGCTGCGACACCGCGCGCAGCGTGTCGCGCGACAGCGCCGTCCCGCCGTCGAGCGGCGCGCCGAACACGTCGAGCACCCGGCCGAGGCAGGCCTGCGTGACCGGCACCCTGAGTGGCCCGCCGGTGCTGTGCACTGCGCTGCCGCGGCGCAGGCCGGCGGTGCCGTGCAATGCCACCGCCCGCAGCCGCCTGGCGTCGAGATGGTGGCGCACCTCGAGCACGCACTCGCGGCCGTCCAGATCGACCCGCAGCGCATCGTGCATCCCGGGCAGCGCGCCGCTGCAGGCGATGTCGACCACCGGCCCCGAAACCTCGTCGACGACGCCGATCGGCGCCGCGGCGGTTTGCGCGTCGTTCATGCCCCGAGCCTAGGTCTGGCCCCATGCGATGCTATTGATCTAGCGCAAAATCGCCCCGCGCGCGCTCCGCGAGCGCCGCCTCGTACACCAGCCGCGCAGCGACCGCATCCTCGACCGCCTGGCCGAGCGCCTTGAACACGACCGTCACGCCCTCTGGCGGGCGCGCGACCCGGCCCAGGATCAGCTCGCCCAGCTCGGCGTACACCTTGGCGCCGGACAGGATCACGTCGCCGGATTCCTTCTCCGCCGCCTCGCGGCTGTCGGCAACGATCACGTTCGCCATCGCCGCGTCGTCGAGCTCGCGCCAGCCGGGGCGCGGCGCGCCGACCGCGGCGACGAACGCGCCCGGCTTGAGCCACGCGCCGCGCAGCACCGGCTCGGACGCGTTGGTGACGGTGCAGACGATGTCGGCGCCGCGCACCGCGTCCTCTGCGCTCGCGCAGCCGGCGCCGCCGGTGTCGGCGGCGCAGCGCGCGACGTTCGCCGGATCTCGACTCCAGATGCGCAACTCGGAAACCGGCCGCACCGCGCGCAGCGCGGCCGCGTGGCTGCGCGCGAGCGCGCCGCTGCCGAGCAGCGCGACCACCTTCGGCCCGCCGGGCGTGAGCAGGTCCGCGCCGATGGCGGACACCGCCGCGGTGCGCAATTCGGTGAGCCAGGTGGCGTCGATCACCGCCAGCAAACTGCCGCTCGACGGATCGAGCAGAACGACGGTGGCGAGCATGGTCGGCAGCCCGCGCGCGGCGTTGGCCGGCAGCTGGGTAATCAGCTTGGTGATCAGCGCACCGTCGGCGAGCGCGGGCTTGACGAACAGCAAGCCGCCCGGCTGCGGCAGCTCCATCACGCTGCGCAGCGGCTGCAGTGCCCGCCCGGCGGAGAAATCGGCCAGCGCGCGCCGCATGGCCTCGAGCAGCGCGGCCGGCCGCAGCAGCCGCCGCACCGCCGCGTCGTCGAGGTACTGCATCGCGCCGCGCGGGCGGCGACGCCGCGCGCTCAGTTGCCGCCGCGCCTCACCAGGTCGCCCAGCGCGCCAAGCAGGTTGACCGGCACCGGAAACACGATCGTGTTGCTCTTGTCACCCGCGATCTCGGTCAGGATCTGCATGTAGCGCAGCTGCATCGCCTCTGGCTGAGTGGACAGCTTTACGCCCGCCTGCAGCAGCTTTTCGGCAGCCTGCGCCTCGCCTTCGGAATAGATCACCTTCGCTCGCCGCTCGCGCTCGGCCTCGGCCTGGCGCGCGATCGCGCGCACCATGCTCTCGTCAAGGTCGACGTGCTTGATCTCGACGTTTGCCACCTTGATGCCCCAGGCGTCGGTCTGGGTATCGAGCACGGTCTGGATGTCGAGGTTGAGCTTGTCGCGCTCGGCCAGCATCTCGTCCAGCTCGTGCTTGCCGAGCACCGCGCGCAGGGTGGTCTGCGCCAGCTGGCTGGTGGCGCCGAGGTAGTCCGCCACCTGGATTACCGCCTTGGCCGGGTCGACGACGCGGAAGTACAACACCGCGTTGACCTTGACCGAGACGTTGTCGCGCGAGATCACGTCCTGGCTCGGCACGTCGAGCACCACCGTGCGCAGGTCCATGCGCACCATCTGCTGAATGCCGGGGATGACGATGATCAGACCCGGACCCTTCACTTTGTGGAAGCGCCCCAGCATGAAGATCACGCCGCGTTCGTACTCGCGCAGCACCTTCAGCGACGTGACCACCAGCAGGATGACGACGATCAGCACGCCGTAGCCGAAGCTGAATCCGAAGTTGAATGGCATCTCTAGTTCCCCTTGTCGTTGTTCGATTCCGGCACTACGTCGAGCAGCAAGCCCTCGAGCGCAGTGACTCGCAGCCGCTGGCCTTTGCGCACGGGCCCGTCGGCCCGTACGCGCCAGGTTTCGCTATGCACGCGCGCCCAGCCCTCGCCGCTGAAATCATCCAGCGCCACGCCGCTGGCGCCGATCATCTCTTCGCGTCCGCTCACCACCGGCCGCTTGCGGCCCCCGGCGAGCATGCCGACCACCAGGATCAGGAAGCCGGCGCTCGCCACCGCGATGCCGCCGATCAGCGCGTAGGGGATCTCGAATCCCGGCGCGTCGGTGTCGATCAGGATGATCGAGCCGATCACGAACGCGATCAGCCCGCCTATGCCGAGCGAGCCGAAAGCGGGCACGAAAGCCTCGCCGATCATGAACGCGATGCCGAGCAGGATCAGCCCCAGCCCGGCGTAGTTCACCGGCAAGAGCTGAAATGCGTACATCGCGAGCAAGATGCAGATCGCGCCGACCACCCCGGGCAGCACCAGCCCGGGGTTGGAGAACTCGTAGATGATCGCGTAGATGCCGAGCAGCACCAGAACGTAGGCCACGCTCGGATTGGTAATCACGCTCAGCAGCTTGGTGCGCCAGCCGACCTCGAAGGTCTCGACCTCGGCGCCGGCCAGGTGCAGCGTGTGCTCGACGCCGCCCGCCTTCACCTTGCGCCCGTCGAGTTTCTTCAGCAGTGCCGGGACGCTTTCGGCGATGAAGTCAATCACGTTCATCTTCTCGGCTTCGGCCGCCGACAGGCTCACCGCCTCGCGCACCGCGCGCTCGGCCCACTTGGCGTTGCGCCCGCGCTGCTGCGCCAGGCCGCGGATGTAGGCCGAGGCGTCGTTGACCATCTTGTGCTCGAGCGTGCTGCCGCCCTGCTCGCCCTTCTTGCCCTTCTTCTCAGCCGCAGGCGCCGACGGCGCGCCGATCTGGATCGGGGTCGCCGCGCCGAGGTTGGTCGCCGGCGCCATTACCGCGAAATGGCTGGCGTACAGGATATAGGTCCCGGCGCTCGCGGCGCGCGCACCCGACGGCGCGACGTAGGCCGCGACCGGCACCGGAGAAGCGAGGATGTCCTTGATGATCGCGCGCATCGCGGTGCTCAGGCCGCCGGGAGTGTCCATCTTCAGCACCACCAGCTGCGCGCCGTCCTTCTGCGCCGCCTCCAGGCCGCGGTGCACATAGTCCGACGTCGCCGGCCCGATCGCGCCGTCGATGGTCAGCACCACCACCGGCGCGGCGCGCGCCAGCGCCGGGGCCAGCAGGATCGCCAGTAGCAGCAGCAGGTTGCGCAGCTTCAACGCTTTCTCCTTGCGCCGTCCTCTCCAGACCATAACAATACGCCTCCTCCCGGCATTGCGTATCCGTGAAACCCGAATCCTTCCCGGCCGAGGCGATCGTCGTCCGCGGCGCCCGGCAGAACAACCTCAAGAACCTCACCCTTGCGATCCCGACCGGCGAGCTGGTCGTGGTCACCGGCGTGTCGGGCTCGGGCAAATCCTCGCTCGTGTTCGACACCCTCTACGCCGAGGGCCAGCGCCGCTACGTCGAGACCTTCAGCCCCTACGCGCGCCAGTTCCTCGACCGCATGGACAAGCCGCAGGTCGACGCGATCGAGGGCATCCCGCCCGCCATCGCCATCGACCAGACCAACCCGGTACGCACCTCGCGCTCGACGGTCGGCACCATGACCGAGCTCAACGACCATCTCAAGCTGCTCTACGCGCGCGCGGCGACACTCACCTGCCGAGGCTGCGGCAAGCCGGTGGCGCGCGACACGCCGGATTCGATTCTGCGCACACTCGGCGAGCGCTGCGCCGAGCACGGCGACCCGCGGCTGGTGATCGCCTTCCCGGTTCCGGTGCCGAAGAACTTCAGCGACGACGAAGTGCTGCAACTGCTCGAGCGCCAGGGCTACACCCGCATCCATTCGCGTGCCAAGGGCCTGCTCGAAGTGGTGCAGGACCGCCTGCGCATGTCCTCCGCGGAGCGCGCGCGGGTGATCGAGGCGCTCGAAGCCGCCCTGCGCGTGGGCCAGGGAAAGGTCAACGTCCACTTCGAAAATCGGGGTCAGAGTCGGATTTCCGGGAAGAAATCCGACTCTGACCCCGATTTTTCCGTCTGGAAGTTCTCTTCCGACCTGCACTGCGCGGAGTGCGACATCCATTACTCGGAGCCGACGCCGGCGGCGTTCTCGTTCAACTCGCCGCTCGGTGCCTGCGAGACCTGCCGCGGCTTCGGGCGCGTGATCGGGGTCGACTTCGGGCTGGTGATCCCGGACGAGTCGAAGACCCTGCGCCAGGGCGCGGTGCGGCCGTGGCAGACCGCCAGCTTCAAGGAATGCCAGGACGACCTGGTCAAGTACGCGAAGAAACGAGGCATCCCGCTCGATACGCCGTTCAGGGAATTGTCTACTTCTCAAAAAACCTGGGTGCTGGAAGGCGAGCCCGAGTGGGTGAGCTGGCGCAAGAGCTGGCCGGGCGTCTGGTACGGCGTACGGCGCTTCTTCAAGTGGCTCGAGTCGAAGGCCTACAAGATGCACATCCGGGTGCTGTTGTCGAAGTACCGCGCCTACACCGAGTGCGAGGCCTGCGGCGGCACCCGGCTCAAGCCCGACGCCACGCTGTGGCGCATCGGGCCGCACTCGATTCACGATCTGATGCTGCTGCCGATCGAGCGCGTGCGCGCCTTCGTCGACGCGCTTGCGCTGCCGGCGCCGGTAGACGAGGCGACCGAGCTGCTGCTCACCGAGCTGCGCTCGCGGCTGCGTTACCTGTGCGAAGTCGGACTGTCCTATCTCACGCTCGACCGCCAGTCGCGCACGCTCTCGGGCGGCGAAGTGCAGCGCATCAACCTCACCACCGCGCTCGGCACCTCGCTGGTCAACACCCTGTTCGTGCTCGACGAGCCCTCGATCGGGCTGCACCCGCGCGACATGGGGCGCGTGATCGAGGTCATGCGGCGGCTGCGCGACGCCGGCAACTCGCTGCTGGTGGTCGAGCACGACCCGCAGATCATGTTCGCCGCCGACCGCATCCTCGACATGGGGCCGGGCCCGGGCGAGCGCGGCGGCGAAGTGGTGTTCTTCGGCGCGCCGCAGGAGCTTAAGCAGCGCGACACCCTGACGGCGGAATACCTGTCGGGACGCAAGCGTGCGGATGCGGGTTTTGAAGGTTTAAAGCCAAGCATTCATTTTCTCGCAATCGAAGGTGCCAGCGAACACAACCTGAAAAACCTCGATGTTTCCATTCCGCTGCAGCGCCTGGTCTGCGTGACCGGGGTGTCGGGATCGGGCAAGTCGACGCTGGTGCAGAACGTGCTCTACCACGCGCTGCTCAAGGCCAAGGGCAAGCCGACCGAGGCGCCGGGCGCGCACCGCGGGCTGCGCGGCGCGGAGAAGGTGTCCGAGGCGGTAATGGTCGACCAGTCGCCGATCGGCAAGACGACGCGCTCCAACCCGGCCAGCTACGTCGGCGCCTGGGACGCGATCCGCAACCTGTTCGCGCGCACGCCGCTGGCGAAGGAGCGCAAGTACACGCCGGGAACGTTCAGCTTCAACGCCGGCAACGGCCGCTGCCCGACCTGCGGCGGCAACGGTTTCGAGCACGTCGAGATGCAGTTCCTGTCCGACGTCTACCTGCGCTGCCCGGACTGCGACGGCAAGCGCTTCCGCCCCGAGGTGCTCGAAATCGCGCTGCGCGGTCGAAGTATCGCCGAGGTGCTCGAGATGACGGTTTCCGAGGCGCTCGCGTTCTTCGCCGGCGAGCGCGAGGTCGAGGCGCGCCTCGCGCCGCTGGCCGAGGTCGGGCTCGAGTACCTGCGCCTCGGCCAGCCGGTGCCGACCCTGTCCGGCGGCGAGGCGCAGCGCCTCAAGCTCGCCGGCCACCTGGCGGAATCGAACAAGGGGCCGGGCGCGAACAAGTTGTTCCTGTTCGACGAGCCGACCACCGGGCTGCACTTCGACGACATCGCCAAGCTGCTCAAGGCGTTCCGCCGCCTGCTCGCCGCCGGGCACTCGCTGGTGGTGATCGAGCACAACCTCGACGTCATCCGCGCCGCGGACTGGATCGTCGACCTCGGCCCCGAGGGCGGCGAAGCCGGCGGCGCGCTGGTGTGCAAAGGCACGCCGGCGCAGGTAATGCGGCATGCGACGTCGCACACCGGGAAGGCCCTGAGGGAATATGAAAATGCATTTCTGCAGGAAACAAGAAAAGAAAACATAAATGAACCCCCCGCCCGCTACCTCGGGCACGCCATCCGCATCCACAATGCGCGCGAGCACAACCTGAAGAGCATCGACGTCGAGATCCCGCGCAACCGCTTCAGCGTGATCACCGGCGTCTCGGGCTCGGGCAAATCGACGCTCGCCTTCGACATCCTGTTCGCCGAGGGCCAGCGCCGCTACCTCGAGTCGCTCAACGCCTACGCGCGCCAGTTCGTGCAGGCGGCCTCGCGCCCCGACGTCGACGCGATCTGGGGCATCCCGCCGACGGTGGCGATCGAGCAGCGCACCAGCCGCGGCGGCAGGAAGAGCACGGTCGGCACGCTGACCGAGATTCACCATTTCCTCAGGCTGCTGTTCGTCAAGCTCGGCACCCAGCACTGCCCGGACTGCAAGGTGCCGATCGAGCCGCAGAGCGAGGACGCGATCGCGGCGCGCATCCTGCGCGAGTACCGCGGCCAGCGCGTCGGCCTGCTCGCGCCGCTGGTGGTCAACCGCAAGGGGGTCTACACCGACCTCGCCAAGTGGGCCAGGGCCAAGGGCTACACCAGCCTGCGCGTCGACGGCGCCTTCCTGCCGCTCGAGCCGTTCCCGCGCCTCGACCGCTTCAAGGAGCACACCATCGAGCTGCCGGTGGCGGACCTGCGGGTTCTGCCTGCGAACGAGCGCGCGCTGCGCGAGGCGCTGGCGACCGCGCTCGAGCTCGGCAAGGGCGCGGTACACCTGCTGGCCGACCTCGATGCGCTGGTGAAGACCGCGTCCAAGGCAAAAGGAACCGTCGAGCTGACGCTGCACCAGGCGCAGTTCTCGACCAAGCGCGCCTGCCCTTCCTGCGGGCGCAGCTTCGCCGAGCTCGACCCGCGGCTGTTCTCCTACAACTCGAAGCACGGCTGGTGCCCCGGCTGCTACGGCACCGGGCTCAAGCTGGCCGACGTCGGCTGGGACGAGGAGCGCTCGCGCACCGGCACCGAGGACCACGTGCTCGACTCGTGGATCGAGTGGCTCGAGGTCGACGAGCCCTGTCCCGACTGCGGCGGCAAGCGCCTCAACCCCGAGGCGCTGGCGGTCGCCTGGCGCGAAAAGTCGATCGCCGACTACGGCGCGCTGCCGGTCGAAGCGCTGGCGCGGCTGTTCGCCGACGTGGCGCTCGAAGGCCGCGAGCGCGAGATCGCGCGCGACCTGGTCGCCGAGCTGCAGAGCCGGCTCGGCTTCCTGCGCGAGGTCGGCCTCGCCTACCTCACGCTCGACCGCTCGGCGCCGACCCTCTCGGGCGGCGAGGCGCAACGAATTCGCCTCGCGGCGCAGCTCGGCTCCAACCTGCGCGGCGTGTGCTACATCCTCGACGAGCCGACCATCGGCCTGCACCCGCGCGACAACCGCATCCTGCTCGACGTGCTGGAGAAGCTCGAGGCCAAGGGCAACACCCTGGTGGTGGTCGAGCACGACGAGGAGACGATTCGCCGCGCGCACCACGTGATCGATCTCGGCCCCGGCGCCGGCAAGCTCGGCGGCCGGGTCATCGGCGCCGGCTCGGCCGAGGACCTGATGCGCCTGCCCGAGTCGGTGACCGGCAGGTTTCTCGCCGCGCCGCTCAGGCATCCGCTGCAGCCGCGCCGGCCGGTCGCGGCAAGGGGCGCGGCGCTCGAGGTGAAGGGCGCCTTTCTGCACAACCTGAAGAACGTCGACCTGCGCCTGCCGCTCGGGCGCCTGACGGTCGTCACCGGCGTCTCCGGCTCGGGCAAGTCCACGCTGGCGCGCGACGTGCTGCTGCGCAGCCTGCAGGAGGAGGCGCCCGTCGGCTGCCGCAGCGTCAAGGGCGAGGTCGCCCGCGTGCTCGAGGTCGACCAGGCGCCGATCGGCAAGACACCGCGCTCCTGCCCCGCCACCTACGTCGGCTTCTGGGACCAGGTGCGCAGGCTGTTCGCCGACACCGCCGAGGCGCGCATGCGCGGCTGGACGCCGAGCCGCTTCTCGTTCAACACCAAGGGCGGCCGCTGCGAGGCCTGCGAGGGCCAGGGGATCAAGAAGATCGAAATGTCGTTCCTGCCCGACGTCAGGGTGACCTGCGAGGCCTGCGGCGGCCAGCGCTTCAACCCCGAGACCCTGGCGCCGCAATGGCGCGGAAGGAATATCGGCGAAGTGCTGGCGATGAGCGTCGACGAAGCGGCCGGGTTCTTCGCCGCGCAGCCGTCGATCCACCATGCGCTCGTGCTGCTGCAGGACGTCGGCCTGGGTTACCTCACGCTCGGGCAGCAGAGCCCGACCCTCTCCGGCGGCGAGGCGCAGCGCATCAAGCTGGTCACCGAGCTCGCCAAGGTGCGCGCCGAAACGCACACCCTGTACGTGCTCGACGAGCCGACGGTCGGGCTGCACATGGCCGATGTCGAGAAATTGCTCCGCGTGCTGCACCGCCTGGTCGACGCCGGCAACACGGTGCTGGTGATCGAGCACAACCTGGACGTGATGGCGGAGGCCGACTGGATCGTCGATCTCGGCCCCGAGGGCGGCGAAGGCGGCGGGCGCGTGGTGCTGCAGGGCGCGCCCGAGAACTTTTCCACACTTGCGGGGTCGCATACCGCACAAGTGCTGTCCGCGTTCCTCGCCGAACGGTCAAACCCGGTGTAAGGTGCCCGCATGAGACTCGCTTATACGTTTCTGTTGGCCGTTTTCTTCTCCGTGCAGGCCGCAGGCGCCGCCGCCCCCGGCCCCGAAGCGCTGGTGCGCCAGATCACCGACGACGTGATGGACGCGATCCACAAGGACAAGGCGCTGCAGGCGGGCGACAAGCAGAAGGCGCTCGCGCTGGCGGAAGAGAAGATCCTGCCGCACATCGACTTCCGCGCCATGACGCAGCTCGCGCTCGGCCGCAACTGGGCCAGGGCCACGCCCGCGCAGCAGGAGCAGGTCGTGAACGGGTTCCGCAGCATGCTGATACGAACCTATTCCAACGCGATCGGCGCCTACCAGGGGCAGAAGATGCAGGTCAAGCCGACGCGCATGGCGCCCGGCGACACCGACGTCACGGTGCGCAACAGCTACCTCAGTCCCGGTCGGCCGGCAGTCCAGGTCGACTACCGGATGGAGAAGCAGTCGGACGGCTGGAAGATCTACGACATCGTGTTCGACGGCGTCAGCCTGGTGGCCACCTATCGCAGCGAGTTCGCGCAGCAAGTGCGCAACGGCGGCATCGAGGGCCTGATCGCCCGCCTGGACCAGAAGAAAGACGCCGCCGCCGCGAAGTGAATTGTCGGTGATCCCCGACAACTCCGCGTCCTTGCCGCGCCCTGACGGCGACGATTTCGAGCCGGCACCTCGACATCGCCCCCCAGGGGTGAGCAAAATCCGGTATTCCCAATTCACATTCGCTGCGGGCCCCTGAATGATCTCCCTGACCGTAAACGGCAAGAACAAGAGACTCGACGTCGACCCGGACACCCCGCTGCTGTGGGTGTTGCGCGACACTCTCGGTATCACCGGCCCCAAGTTCGGTTGCGGCGTGCAGCTCTGCGGCGCGTGCACCGTGCACATCGACGGCCAGCCGGTCCGTTCCTGCGGCACGCCCGTGTCGGCAGCCGCCGGCAAGCACGTGCTGACCGTCGAGGCCCTGCATTACACCCGCGTCGGCAAAGTGGTGCTGAAGGCCTGGCTTGAGAACGACGTGCCGCAGTGCGGCTACTGCCAGAGCGGCCAGATCATGAGCGCGACCGCGCTGCTGACCGAAAACAGGTCACCCAGCGACGCCGACATCGACTCCGCGATGAGCGGCAACGTGTGCCGCTGCGGCACCTACAACCAGATCCGCGCCGCGATCAAGGATGCATCCGCGGCGCTGGGAGGGCGGCGATGAAAACGACGTTCAAGCCCTCGCGCCGCAGCTTCCTCAAGGCTTCGGCCGTCAGCGGCGGCGGGCTGGTGATCGGATTCGTGCTTCCCGCTGCCGGACGCCTGGCCGAGGCCGCGACGCAGTTCAAACCGAACGCCTTCCTGCGCGTCGCCTCCAACGGCCGCGTGACCGTGGTCTGCGGGTTGTCGGAGATGGGCCAGGGCGTGCTGACCGCGATCCCGATGCTGGTCGCCGAGGAGCTGGACGCGGACTGGACCAAGGTGAGCGTCGAACAGGCGCCGGCCGACAAGGCCTACGCCAACCCGATGTTCGGCATCCAGGCCACCGGCGGCTCGACCTCGGTGCGCGGCCATTGGGAGCCGATGCGCAAGGCCGGTGCCGCTGCGCGCGAGATGCTGGTCGCGGCCGCAGCGGCGGCCTGGAAGGCGAAGCCGGAGGATTGCCGCACGCACAAGGGCGTCGTGATCCACAAGCGCGGCAGAAGGCTGTCCTACGGCAGGCTCGTCGCCAGGGCCTCGAAACTGTCCGTACCTGCCGAGCCGAAGCTCAAGGATCCACGGGACTTCACCATCCTGGGACACGACCTGAAGCGACTCGACACGCCGCCGAAGGTCAACGGCAGCGCCAAGTTCGGCCTCGACGTGCGCCTGCGCGGGATGCTGACCGCGGTGCTCACGCGCCCGCCGGTGCTTGGCGGCAAGACGCTGTCGTTCGACGACAGCAAAGCGCGCGCGATCCCCGGCGTGAAACAAGTGCTGCAGACCCCGCACGGCGTGGCCGTGCTCGCCGACGGCTACTGGGCGGCGAAGAAGGGCCGCGACGTGCTCGAGATCAAGTGGGACGACGGCCCCAACGTTGGGCTGTCTTCGGACGTGGTGTCGAGGACGCTCACCGACGCGACCACGCAGGAAGGCAAGGTCGCGCGTAACGACGGCGACTTCGCCGCCGCGAAGCCGGCTCGAACGCTCGACGTCATTTACGAAGCGCCCTACCTCGCGCACGCCTGCATGGAGCCGATGAACTGCACCGCCTGGGTCAAGCCCGGCTCGGTGGAGATCTGGGCCGGGACGCAGGCGCCCGGCCCGACCAAGGCCATCGTCGCCAACGTGGCGGGCGTCGACCCGGGCAAGGTCAAGGTGCACACGATGTACCTCGGCGGCGGCTTCGGCCGGCGCTTCGCGCCCGACTTCACGATCGACGCCACGATCCTGTCCAAGATGTCGGGCCAGCCGGTGAAGCTGATCTATTCGCGCGAGGACGACATGCGCGCCTACTACTACCGGCCGGCCTCGGTGACGCGCTTCACCGCCGGGCTGGACGCGGGCGGCAACCCGGTAAGCTTCCGCGCGAGGGTCGCTTCGCCCTCGATCATGGCGGCCAGCGGCTCGATGAAGATCCCGCCCAGCGGCATCGACAAGTTCGCGCTCGAGGGAATCGAGGATCTTCCCTACGACATTCCCAACCTGCGGGTCGAGTACTCGCGCCAGGAGCCGGGCGTTCAGGTCTGGTTCTGGCGCTCGGTCGGACACTCGCAGAACATCTTCTTCAGCGAGAGCCTGATCGACGAGATGGCGCACGCCGCGGGCAAGGATCCCTTCGAGTACCGCCGCGCGCTGCTGGGCAAGCAGCCGCGCTACAAGGGCGTGCTCGAGCTGGCGGCGGCCAAGGCCGGCTGGGGCTCGCCGCTGCCGGCGGGCGTGCAGCGCGGCATCGCGGTGGCGCAGTCCTTCGGCAGCTACGTGGCCGAGGTCGCCGAAGTATCGGTCGACGACGACGGACAGGTGAAGGTGCAGCGCGTGGTGGCGGCGGTGGACTGCGGCATGACGGTCAACCCGGAGATCATCCGGCGCCAGATCGAAAGCGCGATCGTCTACGGCCTCACCGCCGCGCTCTACGGCCGCATCACCCTAAAAGACGGCAAGGTCGAGCAGGGCAACTTCGACAGCTACCCGGTGCTGCGCATCAACGAGATGCCGAAGGTCGAGGTGCACATCGTGCCGAGCGTCGAGAAGCCGGGCGGCATCGGCGAACCCGGACTGCCGGCGCTCGCACCGGCGGTCACCGGGGCGATCTTCGCCGCCACCGGCAAGCGCGTTCGCAGCCTGCCGATCGATCCCGACATGCTGAAGAAGGCCTGATAGCGTATAATGCCCGCCAAGGTTTCTGTTGCGCGTGTTCCGGTTAGCGTCTCAGTGGTTTCCCGGTCCGTCCTGGGCTGCGAATCAAAAAAACCTGAAACCAGATCTGCCTGAGCCGGTTCCCTGCAGGCCGATCGTCAGGAGATCGTCATTACTACGACATTCGAAGGCCTCGGCCTTTCCGCCGAGCTTGTGCGCGCAGTCGCCGACCAGGGCTACACCGAACCCACCCCCATTCAGGCTCAGGCCATTCCGGTCGTGCTCGCCGGCCGCGACCTGCTCGCCGCCGCGCAAACAGGCACCGGCAAGACCGCGGGCTTCACGCTGCCGATGCTGCAAAGGCTCGGCGCGAGCGGAGCCAGTCACCGTGCAGTAAGAGCACTCATCCTCGTGCCGACGCGCGAGCTCGCGGCCCAGGTGCAGGAGAGCGTGCGCACCTACGGCGTTCACCAGCCCCTGCGCTCGACCGTGATCTTCGGCGGCGTCGGCATCAATCCGCAGATCGACGCCCTGCGCCGCGGCGCCGACATCGTCGTCGCCACGCCGGGCCGACTGCTCGATCACGTGCAGCAGAAGACCATCGACCTGAGCAAGGTCGAAATCCTGGTGCTCGACGAGGCCGACCGCATGCTGGACATGGGCTTCATCCCCGACATCCGCCGCGTCCTCGCCTTGCTGCCGAAACAGCGCCAGAACCTGCTCTTCTCGGCCACCTTCCCGGAGGAGATCCGCAAGCTCGCGGCCGGCTTCATGCACGACCCGGCGACGGTCGAGGTCGCGCGGCGCAACACTCCGGCCGAGCTGGTGGCGCAGGTGGCGCACCCGGTCGACGCGACGCGCAAGCGCGAGCTGCTGGCGCACCTGGTGAAGTCGAACGACTGGCGCCAGGTGCTGGTGTTCACGCGCACCAAGCACGGCGCGAACCGTCTCGCCGAGCAGCTCGAGCGCGACGGCATCGAGGCCGACGCGATCCACGGCAACAAGAGCCAGAACGCGCGCACCCGCGCGCTCAAACGATTCAAGGACAACGAGCTGCGCGTGCTGGTGGCGACCGATATCGCCGCGCGCGGGCTCGACATCGAATTCCTGCCGCACGTGGTGAACTACGACCTGCCGCACGTGGCCGAGGACTACGTGCACCGCATCGGCCGCACCGGCCGCGCCGGCAGCACGGGCGAAGCGGTGTCGCTGGTCGGGCACGAGGAAAGGCCGTTGCTGGCGGCCATCGAGAGGCTGATGAACCGCCAGGTCGAGAAACAGATCATCCCGGGTTTCGAGCCGGGCACTGCGCCGAGCCGCCCGCGCGAGCCCGAGCGCCGCCCGCGCCAGGCCCAGCCGCGCGCCGGCAAACCGCGCCGGGAACAGCCCCGCCGCGAGTCCCGTCCCCAGCCGCGACAGGAAGCGCGCCATAAGCCCCGCCGCGACGAGCGGCAGCGGCAAGGGCGCAGCGGCGGGATCCCCTACCCCAACGACGAGTACCAGGCGCAACTGCAGGAAGCGCGCCGGCGCGCACGCGAGGAACCGCGCGAGGAATTCCAGCAAGCGCCCCAGCCGCAGCCCCAGGCGCCGCGCGAGCCGCGCCGCCCGGTGGTGACGCACAAGAAGCAGCGCGCCGTCCTGCTCGGCACCCCGCCGCGCCGGGATTAGACTGCCCGCATGCGCGAGCCGCAACCGCAGACCATCTACCTCAAGGATTACGCCCCGCCCGCCTTCCTGGTCGAGCACGTGGCGCTCGACGTCGACATCCGCGCCGACCACGCGCTGGTGCAGGCGGTGCTGCGCGTCCGGCGCAACCCGAAGGCCGCCGACCCGAAGTCCCCGCTAGCGCTCGACGGCGAGGAGATCGAGCTGATCTCGGTGTCGATCGACGGCACGCTGCTGCGCGACAACGCGTATTCGCTCGACCCCGAGCGGCTGGTGATCCCCGACGTGCCGGACGCGTTCGAGCTCGAGACCGTGTCGCGCATCGTGCCGCAGAAGAACACCAAGCTCGAGGGCCTGTACGCGACCAAGAGCGGCTTCGTCACCCAGTGCGAGGCGCAGGGCTTCCGCCGCATCACCTGGTTCATCGACCGCCCCGACGTGATGGCGCGCTATCGCGTCACGATCCGCGCCGACAAGGCCGCCTACCCGGTGCTGCTGTCGAACGGCAATCTGCTGTCCTCCGGCGACGAGCCGGCGGGGCGCCACTGCGCGAGCTTCGAGGACCCCTTCCCCAAGCCGTCGTACCTGTTCGCCATGGTCGCGGCGAATCTGCAGGTTTTGAAAGATGGGATAGTCACTTCAACGGGACGAAAGGACCTATTCGTTTATGTGGAGCCCGGCAAGCTCGACCAGGCCGGCTGGGCGATGGACTGCCTCAAGCGCGCCATCGCCTGGGACGAGCGCCGCTTCAGCCTCGAGCTCGACCTGGACGAGTACAAGATCGTCGCGGTCGGCGACTTCAACTCCGGCGCGATGGAGAACAAGGGCCTCAACATCTTCAACACCAAGTACGTGCTGGCGCGCGCCGACACCGCGACCGACACCGATTACCTCAGCATCGACCGCGTCGTGGCGCACGAGTATTTCCACAACTGGACCGGCGACCGCGTCACCTGCCGCGACTGGTTCCAGCTCTCGCTCAAGGAAGGCCTCACCGTGTTCCGCGACCAGGAGTACGGCGCCGACACCTACTCGCGCGCGGTGACCCGCATCGGCGAGGTGAGGATGCTGCGCGCGGCGCAGTTCGCCGAGGACGCCGGACCGATGGCGCACCCGGTGCGGCCGCAGTCGTACATGGAGATCCGCAACTTCTACACCATGACGGTGTACGAGAAAGGGGCGGAAGTGGTGCGCATGCAGCACACGCTGCTCGGCGAGGAGCGCTTCCAGCAGGGCATGAAGCTCTACTTCGAGCGCCACGACGGCCAGGCGGTCACCTGCGACGACTTCGTGCAGGCGATGCAGGACGCGAGCGGCGTCGACCTCGCCCAGTTCAGGCGCTGGTACGACGTCCCCGGCACCCCGGTGCTCGATTGCCACGGCAGCTACGAGAACGGCACCTTCACGCTGCACGTGAAGCAGTCGATGAACCCGCCCTTCCACATCCCGCTTGCGGTGAAGATCGGGCAGCAGGAAGAGGTTCTTTCAGTTCGTTCTCTTGAAGAGAAATTCGAATTCAAGAATTTGCACGCAAAACCAGTTCCGTCTCTCCTTCGCGGCTTCTCCGCGCCGGTGATCCTGAACTACCCCTACACCGAGGCCGAGCTGATCCACCTCATGGCGGAGGACGACGACGCGTTCAACCGCTGGGAGGCGGGGCAGCGGCTGATGGCGACGATCCTCCTCGAGCACGCCGGCGAGCCCTCGCCCGCCTTCCTCGACGCCTGCGCGCGGGTGCTCGAGCAAAGCGCCGACGACCCGGCCTTCGCCGCCGAGGCGCTGGCGCTGCCTGCGGAAGCCTTCCTCGCCGAGCAAATGGCGGTGGTCGACCCCGACGCGCTGCACGCGGCGCGCAACACGCTGCGCCGACGCATCGCCGAGGCGCTGCGCGCGCCGCTGCTCGCCGCCTACCGCGCCAACGAGACCAAAGGCCCCTACTCGCCCGACGCCGCCTCGGCCGGCCGCCGCGCGCTGAGGAACCTGTGCCTCGGCTTCCTGATGGAGCTCGCCGACGACGACGCGCGCGCGCTGTGCCTTGCGCAGTACGAGCGCTCCGACAACATGACCGAGTCGTTCGCCGCGCTCGGCCTGCTCGCCAACTGCAGCTGCCCCGAGCGCGAGCCCGCGCTCGAGCGCTTCTACGCCAAATGGCGCGACGAGTCGCTGGTGGTCGACAAGTGGCTCGCGGTGCAGGCCACCTCGCGCCTGCCCGCAACGCTGGCAAAGGTGCGCGAGCTGCTCGCGCACCCGGCGTTCGACATCCGGGTGCCGAACAAGGTCTACGCCCTGATCCGCGCCTTCGCCGCCAACCACGTGCGCTTCCACGCCGCCGACGGTGCCGGCTACGTTTTCCTCGCCGACCAGGTGCTGGCGCTCGACAAGCTCAACCCGCAGGTCGCGGCGCGCATGGCGCGCGGCTTCGACCGCTGGAAGCGCTTCGACCCGGCGCGCCAGGCGCTTGCCGGGGCGCAGCTCGCGCGCATCCGCGACGCCGACGGCCTGTCGCGCGACGTCGCCGAGATCGTCAGCAAAGCGCTGGCCTGAGCTCCCCCGGCCGCTACTTCTCGGCGCGCGCGATCGAGCGCCGCACGTAGCGCGCCCCCAGCGCCGCGAGCGCCGCGAGCGGCAGGATCGCGATCCCCATCGCCAGCGCCGGATCGACGCGCAGCCCGCCCGCCTCGAGCGCCTTGGCGCCGTAGCCGACCAGACCCACCGCGTAGTAGGTGATCGCCACCACCGAAAGGCCCTCGACCGTCTCCTGCAGCCGCAGCTGCAGGCGCGCGCGCCGGTTCATCGACGCCAGCAGCTCCTGGTTCTGGCGCTCGCGCGCGACGCCGACGCGGGTCGACAGCAGGCTGCTCGCGCGCGCGACGCGCTCCGAGAGCTCGAGCAGCCGGCGCGCGGTCGAGTCGCAGGTTGCCATCGCCGGGTCGAGGCGGCGCTGCATGAACTCGCGGATCGTCTGCGTGCCCGGCAAGCGCCGCTCGCGCAGCTCGGCGATGCGGCCGTTGACCAGGTCGTGATAGGCGCGCGTGGCGCCGAAGCGGTAGCGCGACTCGCCCACCGCGCTTTCCACCTCGGCCGCCAGCCGCGTCAGCTGGTCGAGCAGCGCGTCGTCGCCCGCCCCGCCCTGCGCCAGCGCGGCGGCCACCTGCGCCAGCTCGCGCTCCATCGCCGCCAGCCGCGGCCCGAGCGCGCGCGCCACCGGCAGCGCGAGCAGCGCCATCATGCGGTAGGTCTCGATTTCGAACAGCCGCTGCAGCGTGCGCCCGGCCTGGTAGCGCGACAGCTCGCGGTCGATCACCAGCACCCGGCCGCAGCCGTCGGCATGGACCCGGAAGTCGGTGAACGCCGCGCCCGCGCCGTCGCCCACGCCGGCGCCGACCACGTAGTTGCCGCCGAACGAAGCCGCGATCTCGGACGCGCCCGGCATCGGCTTGGCGCGCTCGACGAGCTCGGCGTGCAGCGCGACGATGCTGCGGCCCGGAATCGCGGCCAGCCACTCGGGCGGAACGGCGCCGGCCGCCGGATCGGCGAAAGCGCCCGCCCCCGCGCCGCGGACATAGAAGGTGTAGCTCGAGAACTCGGTGTGGCGCTCCCAGCGCAGCCGCAGCGGCCCTAGGTCGACGGCGAAATGGATCGCCTCCGCCGGCGGCGGGTGCTTGCCGTAGCGCTCGCACAGCGCGGCGACGTGCGCCTGCTCGCGCCCGCGCGCGGCGGCATCGACCAGCACCGCGAGGTAGAACGCCCGTTCCGGCGCCTTGAGCGGCTCGTGCGGGCGCGCGTGCACCTCGTTGGCAAGCTGATATCGCTGCGGATGGTTGTCGGGCAGCTGCATCGGTCGATCCTGCTTGTCGGCAGGCGAAAGCATCGCATATCCTCGCTCCTTTTGGGGCTCGAACCATGGACCCGATCGCCCACCTCGCGCTCGCCTGCGCCGCCTTCCTGCTGCTGCACACGCTGCCGAGCACGCCGCTGCGCGGATCGCTGATCGGGCGTCTCGGCGAAGGTCCCTACACCGGCCTGTTCTCGCTCGCCACGCTCGCCGCGATCGTCTGGATGGCGCTCGCCTACCGCGCCGCGCCGCTGACGCCGCTGTGGCCCGGGCTGCGCCATCTTCCCGCGGCGGTGATGCCGTTCGCGTTCATCCTCATCGCCTGCGGCGTGCTGTCGCCCAATCCGACCGCGGTCGCCGCCGGCAGGCTGCTCGCCAACCCCGAGCCCGCGCGCGGCATCATCCGCATCACGCGCCATCCCGTGATGTGGGGCATCATGCTGTGGGCCGGCGCGCACATCCTGGCGCGCGGCGAGCTCAAGGCGACGCTGTTCTTCGGCAGCTTCCTCCTGCTCGCCGCCGCGGGCACGCGGCTGCAGGACAAGCGCAAGGCGGCGACGCACGGCGGCGACTGGGTGCGCTTCGAGGCGCTGACCTCGAACCTGCCCTTCGCCGCCATCGCCCGCGGCCGCAATCGTTTCGCCGCGGGCGAGATCGGCTTGGTGCGGGTCGCCTTCGGGCTCCTGCTGTACGGCGGATTCCTGCTCTCGCACGCCTGGCTGTTCGGCGTGCGGCCCTACTAGCGCTTCCGGCTCAGGCCGCCCCGCCCAGTTTGCGCTGCACGCGCTGGTCGAACTTCGCCACGTTGACCACCACGCGCTCGTGCGTGCCGTCGCCGATCAGGTCGCGCTCGTCGTGCGCCTCGAGGCGGAAGAAGATCGTGCGACTCTCGACCTTGGTCACCTCGGCGCTGGCGCGCACCTTCATGCCGACCGGCGTCGCCGCGATGTGGCGCACGTTGAGCACCGTGCCGAGCGACTGGTGGCCCGCCGGCAGCAACCGCTCGCAAGCGGCCAGCGCCGCAGCCTCGAACAGGTTGATCATGACCGGAGTGGCGAGCACGTGCACCTTGCCGCTGCCGACGCGCGGCGCGGTGTGCTCCTCGCCCACGGTCAGCTCGGCGTGGCCGACCAGGCCCGGTTTCAGCTCAGCGGGTAGTGCCATGCTTCATTTTCCTTTTGGATGCGATGCGCGGATCCTGAACCACCAGAGCGCGGCGCCGGCGGCGATCAGCACCAGCGCGAGCCAGTGCTCGAACTTCCTCAGGTCGCCGAGCCACAGCGCGAGCACCTGGCCGAAGGCGTAGCCCGCCGCGGCCACGGCGACCGCCCACACCACGGCGGCGGCGAAGTCTAGCGCAGTGAAGCGCATCCAGGGCACCGGGCTCATGCCGAGCGCGATCGGTCCGACCGTGCGCAGGCCGTACAGAAAGCGCAGCGACAGGATCAGCGGCAAGTGGTAGCGCCCGAGCAGCGCGCGCATGCGCTCCGCGCCCGGCCTCAGGCGCGGGAAGCGCGCGAGCAACCGCTCGCCGTTGCGCCGGCCGACGAAGAACCAGATCTGCTCGCCGGTCACCGCGCCCGCCAGCGCAGTCGCCATCACCCACTGCAACTCGAGATAACCCGCCTGCGCGGCGAGGCCGGCGAGCAGCAGCACTGTCTCGCCCTCGAGCAGCGTGCCCAGGAACACCGCGGGATAGCCCCAGGTCTGCACCCATTGCGCGAGGTCCATGGTGGGGCGCTTACAGCAGGTAGCGCCGCAGCTGATGCGCGGGCGTGAGGTAGCAGCGCACGGCGAGGTGGACGAAGATCAGCGAGCCGATCGCGGTGGCGGCGGCCAGCATGAACATGACCACGATCTGGTAGCGGATCGCCACCAGCGGCGACGACCCCGCCAGGATCTGGCCCGTCATCATCCCGGGAAGCTGCACCAGCCCCACCGTCATCATGCCGTTCACGGTCGGAATCATCGCCGCGCGCAGCGCCGAGCGCACCAGCGGCTGCACCGCCTCGCGTCCCGAGAAGCCGAGCACGAGGCGGGTCTCCACCTCGGCGGCGCGGGCGCGCAGCTCTCCCTGCAGCCGCTCGCCGGCGAGCGCGGCGCTGGTCATCGAGCTGCCGAGGATCATTCCGGCGATGGGGATGATGTACTGAGGCTCGTACCAGGGGCGCACCTGGACGACGACGAAGATGACGTAGGCCAGCGTCGCCGCGGTCGACACGGTGAGCGCGACCGCGGCGATCGTATAGGCGCCCGGCAGCGGCTTCGTCAGGCGCGACACGGCTGCGTGCGTCGCCACGCTGATCATCGCGACCAGGATCAGAACGACCCAGTACCACTGCGCCGCGGCGAACACGGCGGCGAGGATGAGACCCACGCCGTAGAGCTGGACGATGGTGCGCACCGCCCCGAGCGCGAGGTCGCGCTCCAGCCCGAGCGCCTGGCGCATCGAGACGATCGCGACTGCGACGACGAGCAGCAGCGCCAGGCCGAGCTGCCAGACAGACAGGTCGATCACGCCGGGATTCATGATGCGAGCCCCTCCGCCGTGCGCTCACCGGCCAGGAACGCGTGCAGCCGATCGTCCGCGCGCGCGGCCAGCTGGTCGACGCGCTCGTAGGCGCGCACCTCGCCCCGCACGAGGTACATCAGCATGCCCCCGAGCCGGCGGATCAGCTCCGGCTGATGAGTCGCGGCGACGATCGTCAGGCCGCGCATCTCGCACAGCCGCGACACGGTCTCCACCACCAGCGCGGCGTTGGGCGGGTCGAGCGCCGAGGTCGGCTCGTCCAGTAGCAGAACGCGCGGGTCCCCGAGCAGGGCGCGCGCGATCGTCACCCGCTGCTTCTCGCCGCCCGAAAGGGTGCTCGCATCGCGCTCGAGCAGCTCCTTGTCGAGCCCCACCTCGCCCAGCGTGCGGGCAAGGCGCGCCTCGGAGAAGTCGCCGCCGGTGCCCGCCGGACACAGCCGCAGGTTGTCGCGCACCGTCCCCTCGAACAGCACCGGGCTTTGCATCACCATGGCGGCATCGCGCCTGAGGCGGCGCGGATCGAGCGACTGCACGTCGCGGCCCTCGAAGCGAACCTCCCCGGCGCTCGGCTCCTCGAGCCGGTTAAGGCAGCGCAGCAGGCTCGACTTTCCCGAACCCGACGGCCCCACCAGCGTAAGCGCCTGGCCGCACTCGACGGTGAAAGAAACGTCCTTCAGGATCGGCGCCGCGGGCTGTCCCCGCCGCGCGGAATACGCGAGCGAGAGGTGCTCGACCGCGAAGATCGGGTCAGGTGCCGCCTTCGATGAATTTGACACTGGCAATCCAGTTGCGCTTGCGGCGTGCAAGCCGAGAATCCTTCCCTTCGCCGTCGAAATCCGCCGACGCAAGGCGGATGAGGGACCGGTCGACGCCCTCGAACGCGTTGACGCTGACAACCGCATAAAGACGGCCGTCGATCCGGCTCGTGACGACGGGCACGATGCCACAGCGGGCGCAGATGTGGAACTCCGCGGTGCGGGTGCCGAACGCGTACCGGGATACGAGCGAAGGATCCTCTACCGACACCTCGAGCGCAGCCGCCGGATTGGAGGTCCAGACGCCGCCGTGCTTGATGCAGAACGAGCAGCTGCAGGCGCGCGCCGGAATCTCGGCCGGATCGGGCTCCCACACGAGAGAGAACGAAATATTGCCGCAGTGACACCCGCCCTTGATCACCATCCGCGCGCCCTCCCCACAACCCCGCTACCTGAGCGCCCGGGCGAACTCCTCGGGATCGAACCCCACCAGCAGCTTCCCGCCCGCCTCAACCATCGGCCGCCGGATCGCGCTCGAATTCGCCTCGAGCAGCGCGATCGCCTTCGCCTCGTCGAGCTTGGCCCGCTTCGCCTCCGGAATCTTCCTCCACGTCGGCCCGCGCGTGTTCGCCAGCGCCTCCCACCCCGCCACCTTCGCCCACGCCTTCAGCTTCCCCGGCGGCACGCCCGCCTTCTTGTAGTCGTGGAACTCGTACTCGACACCATTCTTGTCCAGCCAGGCAAAGGCCTTCTTCATGGTGTCGCAGTTCTTGATGCCGTAGATCGCTACTCGCATGTCTTGCCAGGCTAGCCGCCGGCCACGCCTTGCGCATTGACGTAGAGCGCATAGAGCGAGGTGGTCGCCGCCATGAACAGGCGGTTGCGGTGCACGCCGCCGAAGCATACATTCGCGCAGCGTTCCGGCAGATCGATGCGGCCGATGAGGCGCCCGTCCGGATTGAACACGTGAACGCCGTCCAGGCCCTCCTCGCCCATGCCCCAGCCGCACCAGAGGTTGCCGTCGGTGTCGACGCGAAAGCCGTCGGGCGTGCCTTTCGGCCCCGCGTCGATCAGCACGCGTCGGTTCGCGAGCGATTTGCCGCCGACGACGTCGCAGGCGAGGATCTTGCGCGGCTGCGAGCGCGACTCGACGATGTAGAGGATCGACTCGTCGGGCGAGAACGCGAGCCCGTTGGGCTGGTTGATTCCCTCGGCGACGATCGCGAGCGCGCCCGCAGGGTCGATGCGATAGACGTTGGTCGCCACCTCGGCAGGCGCCTTGAAGCCCTCGTACCACGACAGGATGCCGAAGCTCGGGTCGGTGAACCAGATCGAGCCGTCGGACTTGCAGACGATGTCGTTCGGCGAATTGAGGCGCTTGCCCTCGAAGCGGTCGGCCAGGACCGTGATCGCGCCGTCGGCCTCGGTGCGCGTGACGCGGCGCGCGCCGTGCTCGCAGGTGAGCAGCCGTCCCTGCCGGTCGCGCGTATTGCCGTTGGCGAGGTCAGACGGCTTGCGCCAGGGACCGACCGCACCGGTTTCCTCGTCCCAACGCCACATGCAGTTCCCCGGCACGTCGCTCCAGAGCAGGCAGCGAAGGTCGCCGAAATACACCGGCCCCTCGGCCCAGCGCGTGACGCCCGCCGCCAGGCGCTCGACCTTGGCCAGCGGCAAGCGGTAGCGGGCGAAGGAAGCGTCCACGTCCCTGACCGCGAAATCGGGAACGCGCATGCTGGGTGTCCAGTCGGGCATGAACGTACTATACCGACCGGGAAGCCGATCTTCATCTGCCATGGATTCTTGCTTTCATCATTCTTCCTGCTTTGAGTTGGACGGGTGCTCGCGCAAGCGCGAGGCCACGAAATCCAGGATATCCTAGCGATGAACCTTCTTAGGACCTACCGGTGCGGCCATGGGAACCTCCTCTTCCGTTAGGTCGAGGTGTCCACTTTATCGCATGAGGTTCCCCGTCCGGTGCAAGCGCTGGTTAGATTCCGGTCACGCCACGTCCAGCAGCGCGCGCGGATTCTTCTGCGCGATCAAAAGCAACGTCCTGGCAGCGCCTGACGGGGCGCGGCGGCCTTGCTCCCATTCCTGGAGTGTGCGCACGGAGACGCCAAGAAGCTGAGCGAAACGGGACTGCGAAAGGCCGGTTCGCTCACGCACGGACGTCACGGATGGAATGTTAGCTACGCGCCCGTGCTCGCCGCGCTTGATTTCGCGAATTCCCTCGAGAATTTCAAGACCGATATTGCGTTTGGCTTTAGCCATCGAGTTCCTCCTTGATCTTGCGCAGAACGTGAGCCGGAATGTTCTCTTCTTCGTTCTTCGCGTAGATCGTCAGCATCCAAATTACCCCTTCGCGAGTCTTGGCGTAGTAGATCACCCTGATCCCGCCCCGCTTTCCGCGCCCGGGCTGTGCCCATCGTAGCTTGCGAACTCCGCCCGATCCTGGAACGAGCGCACCGCGTTCCGGGGCTTCGGCTAGGGCCGCCTGAAGCCGTGCGTACTCATCGTCAGTCAGGTAATCGCCAACAAGGCGCGTAAAGAGCTTTGACTCGACAAAGCTGAACATTCCGAATTATACGGCATTGCCGTATAGTGTCAATCGGAATCTAACGTCCGGCATCAGGCGCGGGCGGCTTCTTGCCCGTCGCCTGCATGCCGTTGTTAGGCCTCGATTTCACAGCCATACCCAATGGCTGTTGCCAGTTGAGTCAACCGAAGCAAGCTGCAACGAAAACTGATTGAGCGACGGAAAAGTGCCGGGCGGTAGCGGATGCATCGCCAATGGGTTGTAGTAGACGCCCGAGCGGTTGCGACTCAAGGCAATCCGTCCGTCTAGCACCTTGCGCTCCAAATAGACAATGGCGGATAGTTGCGGTGGCAAACTTTTGAAGCCAAGCTGCTTCCCGAGCAGGAAATCACCGAGAGTGTGGTGAAAGAGGGTTCCCAAGCCGCTCCAAGTGGTGTAATCAAACAAGGCTAGGACGCTGGGTTTTCTTTGGTCGGAAGCGTACTGCAACTGCTGCTTCTTCTCGTCAGTGAACTTCCCAATCACTCGCCGAATGGTTTCCGCATGGTCAAGGGCGACGCCCTGCTGAGCCTTGAACTGAGCTTGGTCCTTTTGTGAAGCGTTCAGGGTGGACACTTCGACGAAGCAACCCGCCGGCAACTGAAGTTCAAAATCGGGGCGAGGTGTAGTGGTGGGCGGTAAAGGAGCGGCGGTGAAGCCTTCGCGAACGATAAACTCCCACCAAGCAAGCTCATTAACTCCCCCGAGATGTTCATCATCGCGAAGGCTCTCGAGGCGAGTACGGAGTTGGTGCTTTTGCTTGGAAGTGAGGGGAAATCGCTCGAACCACAGACGCAACGTCGACAGATAGATTTGCCCTGTCGTATCGAGCGTCTCGATTGCCGCCGTAGCCCAGGAGCCACCGACGCTCCCGGTCCGGGCAGTGTGGAGCCATTCGTCACTAAAGATGGGTGTCTTGCTCACCGTTGCCGCTGATGTCGAGGCCTGACGTGGAAGCCGCCGACGCGCGGCCGCTGACCTTCGCAAAGCAAGGAGCTTGCCGCTCGTCCGGTGCGCTGCCGGGTTAGGCCTGTGTCTCAATGAAGCGAACGCTGATCTCTTCAACATTGGAGATATTTGCCCGTTCAGGCCACCACTCCAGTTCTTTTCCACCGGGGTCGTTGCCGTAGATCAGACCCTTTTCCTTCATTGCCGTCGTTACCCAAAGCTCGATGGTTGCAGTCCGGGTGTCGGTTTCCACGATACGACGGAATGACTCCGCGCTCAGGACAAACTTTGCCTCAAAGAAAGGCAAGATGTCCCCCCACTCTGCACGCGGATGGATAACCGCGACTGTGCCAATCCCGATTCCCTCTTGTGCCGATGATTGCCCCGGTCTCGCTCCCTTGGTTCTGATGTAAACCGTGCCTTTACTGCTATATGCGTCGTACTCTTTCCCGCGACTTAGTATTTTGAAGCTCTGCCGGTCATCGACAGGCTTGCAAACCGCATCAAAGATAAGTTCCCATTCCTCTGCGGCAGGACTCGCATCAAGAATGAGGCGGCGGCTTCGTAGCTGATATTTGAGTACGGGCATACAGGCCTA
>Ga0315556_1000385_pt1 | contig 27029 bp, 25 predicted proteins | sample SalMarSW160310MG_FD_202112 | JGI IMG/M metagenome (GOLD analysis project Ga0315556, IMG submission 202112) | Salt marsh sediment microbial communities from the Plum Island Ecosystem LTER, Massachusetts, United States - Salt Marsh Sediment SW1603-10 ...
TCGAAGAACTCCGGATTGGCCTTCATCACCAGGTAAAACCACGGCGCGCACACCAGAATGCAGATCAGCAGCCCGCTTCCCAGGTGTATCCGTTTCCACAACCCGAAATCGCGCTGCACCAGCGAATAAATCACCAGTGCGGCGCCCGGCAGCACAATACCCATCAGCCCCTTGCTCAACACTGCCAGGCCGAGTGCAGCCCACGCCAGCCACATCCAGTTCCTGCTGACATATTTGTTGATGTTCTGTTGTTGTGCCAACAGCAGGCCGGCGATGCCCAAGGTAATGAAAAACGTCACGCCCATGTCCAGCGTGTTGATGTGCCCCATCAGCACATACAGCAGGCTGCTGCCGAGCAGCAGGGCCGCATACCATCCGGCCTCGCGTCCGAACAGCCGCGTACCGGTAAACCACACCAGCAGTAGTCCGGCAAAGCCGGTCAGCGCATCCCACAGGCGCGCAGTCCACTGGTGCTGGCCGAATGCTTCATAGGCGATTGCCGTTGCCCAGTACTGCAGCGGCGGCTTTTCGAAATATTTGAGGCCGTTCAGGCGCGGCGTCACCCAGTCGCCGCTTGCCACCATCTCGCGCGGTATCTCGGCATAACGCCCTTCATCCGGCCGGATCAGTTTGCGATACTGGATATTGCCGAACCAGACGACCACCACTGCCAGCAGCAGCACCCACAGCCAGCGTCGCGCGCCGTTCCCGCCATTCATGGTAGCGACCTTTGGTACTGGAACGCAGCAGGGAGAATGATTGCCTGGTAAAGACCGATGCCGGTCGAAAACGACTTCATGCAGATACTTTCCAAATTATGGGGAGGCAATGAGAAGGGGCGATTCTAGCTTGTGCTGCCCTTTTCCTTCAACTCGGTGCGTGCCCAGCCGCGGGCAAAGGCGATATCCAGCCGGTCGCCAACGGCTAACCGGTCGCTGTCCGAGACAATGCTCCCATGCTCGTCGCGCACCACGCTGTAGCCACGCGCCATTACCTGTTGCGGACTCAGGTGCTGCAGGTGTTGATGCAATCCCTGCAGACGCTGGTCGAAACGCTGCAGGTTGCGCTGCATGGCCGTCGTCAGGCGCTGCGCCAATTCTGTCTGGCGCGATTCATGCCGCATCAGTTCGGGCGTTGCCGCATACAGGCGATGTTGAAGTGCCTGCCAGTGCCACTGCCGTTGCTGCATGGCGAGTGTCAGGGCCCCTTGCATGCGTTGCTGCAGGTGTGCCAGATGTCCCACCTGCTGTTCTGCACGTTGCGCCGGATGCACCAGGCGGCGCTGCAAAAAATCGAGCTGCTGCATCGCGCGCTCAAAGCGACGCTGTCCGCCATGCTGCAACCGCTGCGTCAGGCGCAGCAGATGCTGGCTCAATTCCCCTCGGTCCGGCACCGCCAGTTGCGCAGCAGCGGTTGGTGTGGCGGCGCGCTGGTCGGCAACAAAATCGGCAATGGTGAAATCGGTCTCGTGCCCCACCCCGCTGACCACCGGAATCCGGCTGGCGGCAATGGCGCGCGCTACCACTTCCTCGTTGAACGCCCATAAATCCTCGATGCTGCCGCCGCCGCGGCACACCAGCATAACATCGCATTCGGCGCGTTCGTTTGCCGTCCGGATCGCCTGCGCAATCTTCTGCGCCGCACCCTCACCCTGTACCGGCACCGGATACAGCACCACGGGAATGCCCGGCATGCGCTTGATCAAGGTGGTCAGCACGTCGCGCAATGCCGCTGCCTGCAGCGAAGTGACAATGCCGACCTGCAGGGGAAATGCAGGCAAGGGACGCTTGCGCGCAGTTTCGAACAGTCCCTCGCCTTCCAGTTTTTTCTTCAGCCGTTCGAATGCTTCATACAGCGCGCCCAGTCCCGCAGGCCGCATCTGCTCGAGCGTCAACTGGAAATCGCCGCGCGGCTCATATAGCGTGGCCAGCGCCAGCACTTCGACTTGCATGCCATTCTGCGGCCGCCAATCAAGGTACTGGCTTTTGTGGCGGAACATGACGCAGCGCACCTGCGCCTGCTCGTCCTTGAGGGAGAAATACCAGTGTCCGGATGCGGCACGAACAAAGTTGGAAATTTCACCGCGCACCCACAACAGGGGCAAGCCGTTTTCCAACAATTGCTTAGCCGCCAGGTTGAGTTCGCGGACAGTAATAATGCGGTTGCTATCGTTCAAAATCAGGCCAAAAGATATATTGACAAATCACTTTAATCCACAACTCAAGCAAATATGCCGCTTGGCGGTGGATTTTCGCTATACAGCCCCGATAATATGGCGCATCTAATTGTTTTCAATGCAAATTAATATAAGCTTAAAAATTATGCAATCTAATAAAAACGGTTATTTAATGGGGAGTTAGTGACGGCAGACCACAATCATACACAAAGTTATCCACAGTTATTGTGTACAAATAAAAATTTGCTTTCCGCATACCGGGTTAAATCAAAAACGTTCATTCCTTATCCGGAAATCTTGCCCAAAGAGATGCGACACGCTACAGTCCGGCTTTCGCATTTTACGCATATCTGGAGAAGTTTAGTGTTCGCTATCGTCGAAGCTGCCGGCTGGCCCATCTGGTTATTGATCCTTGCTTCCATAATTGCCCTTGGCCTGATCGGCGAGCGCCTGTATTCCCTGCGCAGCAAAACCGTCATCCCGGCCGGATTGCTGGATGAGACCATACGCGAGATGAAGCAGCGCGGTGTCAGCGATACCATGCTGGCACGCCTGAACGCACACTCGCCGCTGGGCCGCGTGTTTGCCGCCGGCCTGAAAAACGTCAAGAGTTCGCCGGAAGTCATGAAAGAATCCATCGAAGAGGCTGGCCGCACCGTGGTTCACGAACTTGAACGTTTCCTGACCAGCCTCGGCACCATCGCCTCGATCAGCCCATTGCTCGGCCTGTTCGGCACAGTGGTCGGCATGATTGAAATCTTCGGTGCGCAAAGTGCCGTAGGCAATACTCCGGCCGTGCTGGCGCACGGTATTTCGGTCGCCCTGTACAACACTGCCTACGGCCTGATCGTCGCCGTACCCAGCATGATCTTCTACCGCCATTTCCGTGCCCAGGTAGACAGCTTTGTCATTGAAATGGAACAGCAAGCGATCAAACTGGTGGAAATGGTCCACGGCGAACGCCGCGATTGAAACGGGAGCACTAAATGAATTTTCAGCGCGGACGCTCTCGCGAAGAACCGGAAATCAACCTGATCCCGATGATCGATGTGTTGCTGGTGATCCTGATCTTCATGATGGTCACCACTACCTACGCCCAGATATCCGGCTTGAAGATCAACCTGCCGCAGGCAGCCGGGGAAACCACCTCAACCAAGGAAGTCCGGCAGGTCGATGTTTCCGTTGACGCCACGGAACACTATGCCCTGAATGCCAATCCGGTTAATTTCACCAATGTGGACAAGCTTGCCGAAGAAATGCGCAAGGCGGCAAACGGTGCGCCAAGCCCGGTGATCGTCATCAATGCCGATGCCAAGACCCCGCACCAGGCCGTGATCAACATCATGGAGGCCGCGCACATCGACGGCTACACCAGCATCACTTTCAAGACGGAAAATCAGTCCCGGTAGGTCGCCCGATAATATGGACGGGCTGCAACGACACTGGCATCGCATCACTCCACTGCATCTGGTCCTGCTGCCGCTCAGCCTGCTGTTCCAGTTGCTGGCCGCAATACGCCGCACACTGTATCGCAGTGGCGTGCTGCCCAGCACAAAACTCCCGGTACCGGTCATTGTCGTCGGCAATATCACCGTCGGCGGCAGCGGCAAGACTCCGCTCACGCTGTGGCTGACGCAACAACTGATCGAGAACGGCTGGCATCCGGGCATCATCAGCCGCGGATATGTCCACGGCAAGGCATCGCCTGCCTCGCCGCAGCAAGTCTACGCGGCCAGCAACCCGGAAGAAACAGGCGATGAGCCGGTGCTGATGGCCCAGCGCAAATTGTGCCCGGTATGGGTAGGCCGCGATCGTGTGGCTGCCGGGCGCGCACTACTGCAGGCGCATCCGGAATGCGACGTGCTGCTCAGCGACGATGGACTGCAGCACTACCGCCTGCAGCGCGATGCCGAAATTGCCGTAGTGGATGGTACGCACCGCTTCGGCAACGGCCTGCTACTACCGGCAGGGCCGCTGCGTGAGCCGCCCTCGCGCCTCAATACCGTCGATGCCGTGGTCATCCGGGGCGGCAGCACAAAACCGGGTGAGTTTGCCATGCAGTTGCATGGTGAGGTTTTTTACAATCTGCTGAATCCGGAAACCACGGCACGGCCCGTCGATTTCCACGGCCTGCGCACCCACGCCATCGCCGGAATCGGCCACCCGCAACGATTCTTCGCCCATTTGAAGCATCTGGGTATAGATGCCCGGCCGCATCCCTTTCCCGACCACCATCGCTACAGCGCAGCCGATCTGGAATTCGGCAACGCCGATGCAATACTCATGACGGAAAAAGATGCGGTAAAATGCGCAGCATTCGCCACGGAAAAATGCTGGGTGCTGCGTGTTGATGCGCAAGCGGATCCGGAATTACTCCAACACATAATGAAAAAGATCGCCCCCTATGGACACCAAACTGCTTGATATCCTGGTCTGCCCGCTGTGCAAATCCCCGCTGGTTTACCGCAAGGCCGAGCAGGAACTGGTCTGCAAGGCAGACCGGCTGGCTTTCCGGATCAAGGATGGAATTCCAGTGATGCTGGCCGACGAAGCGCGCAAGATGACCGTGGAAGAAGTCGATCAGCTTAGATGATCCCCTTCCACGTCGTCATTCCCGCACGCTACGCCTCCACCCGCCTGCCCGGCAAAGCGCTGCTGCCAATTGCCGGCAAGCCGATGGTGGTGCGGGTCGCCGAACGGGCCGCGCAAAGCGGCGCGCAGCAGATATGGATTGCCACCGACCACCAGGCTATCGCCGATGTCGTGCATGAGCACGGCTTCAAGGCCTGCCTCACCCACGCCCATCATGCCAGCGGCACCGACCGTGTCGCAGAAGTCGTGCAACAGCACGACTGGCCGGACGACACCATCGTGGTCAACGTGCAGGGTGACGAGCCGCGGATGCCTCCCGAATTGATCCATGACGTGGCACAGTATCTGCACGAACATCCGGCATGTGCCGTTGCCACCGCCTGCCATGCCATCCACGACGAAGCGGCCATGCGCAACCCCAACATCGTCAAGGCGGTGCTGGACAAGGATGGCAATGCGCTTTATTTCAGCCGCGCCCCCATCCCCTGGCCACGCGATGCCTTTGCACAAAATGCTGCGCTGCCGGATGAACTGCCCGTGCTCCACCACATCGGCATTTATGCCTACCGCGCGGGCTTTCTGCGCACCTACAGCAGGCTTGCTCCGGCGCCGATCGAACAGTTCGAGGCACTGGAACAGTTGCGCGTGTTATGGCATGGGTACAAAATCGGGGTTGCCATTACGCAGGTCGCCCCACCCGCCGGGGTAGATACCGAAGCTGACCTGCTTGCAGCCCAAAACGATTTCGCAGCATCACATCTCAAAGGGAGCTAATCATGAAACTCATCCTTCTCGGCGCACCCGGTGCCGGCAAAGGCACCCAGGCCAACTACATCAAGGAAAAGTACAACATTCCGCAGATTTCCACCGGTGATATGCTGCGTGCGGCAGTAAAAGCCGGCACGCCGCTAGGCCTTGAGGCCAAGAAAATCATGGATGCCGGCGGCCTGGTTTCCGACGATATCATCATCAATCTGGTGAAGGAACGCATCAAGGAAGCGGACTGTGCCAACGGTTTCCTGTTCGACGGATTTCCGCGCACCATCCCCCAGGCTGAAGCCATGAAACAGGCCGGCGTGCAAATCGACTACGTGGTGGAGATCGACGTCGCCGACGAGGAAATCATCAAGCGCATGAGTGGCCGCCGCGTGCATCTGGCCTCGGGCCGCACCTATCACGTCGTATTCAACCCGCCCAAGGTGACCGGCAAGGATGACGTTACCGGCGAGGATCTGGTCCAGCGCGAAGACGACCAGGAAGAAACCGTGAAGAAGCGCCTCGCGGTTTACCACGACCAGACCAAACCGCTGGTAGAGTACTACTCCGCCTGGGCCGGCACCGGCGACCCGCAAGCCCCGAAATGCATCAAGGTTCCCGGTGTGGGCGGAGTGGAATCGATCCGCGACAATATCTTCGCCGCACTTTCCGGCGAGTGAACATGACCTCAAGCAAACCCGTCCTCACCCTGGACGACGCCAAGCGCATCGCACTGGCTGCCGAGGCCGAAGCGCAGGCCAGCGAGTGGAAGGTGGTCATTGCGGTGGTGGACGACGGCGGGCACCTGCTTTATCTGCAGCGCAGCCATGAAACGCAGTTCGGCAGCGTGGAAACTGCAATTCACAAGGCCCACGCTGCGGTCGCCTTCCAGCGTCCAACCAAGACTTCCGAGGATGCGGTACTGAGCGGACGGCTGATCCACCTTGCCCTGCCCGGCGTCATTCCAGCCGAAGGCGGCGTACCGCTGGTACGCGACGGCATCGTTATCGGAGGACTCGGGATCAGCGGGGTACGCTCGTTTCAGGACGGGCAGATTGCCGAGGCCGGCATCGCCGCTCTCGGCTAGAGCAGCCCGGATTTTACCCGGCGGGGAGGCACCCGCCGGTTTGACGGAAAACAGCCTGACTCAGGGAGCGCGGTAGTTTTCCTGGGTCATCAGGTCTACGCCGCAGGGCAGGTTCTCGATCCAGTTGAGGAATTCGTTCACCATTTTCTTGCCCCGGAACATGCGTCCATGCTGCGGTACGATACTTTCCACATCCATCTGGCGCACCATATTCACCCAATAGCGGCAAATTTTATTGGAAATCATGTAGCGCCGATGGAAACCTTCCATGTACTGGATATGCGACTTGAAATCCTCCACCGGGGTATCCACCTCGGTATGGGGCACCAGAGAAGCCCCCATGTCGCCGGAAAACAATATCTTGCTGACCGGGTCATAGAACTGGAAATTTCCCTCGGAGTGCATGAAGTGCGCCGGGACAGCCTTGATTTTGCACTCGCCCAGCGGAATATTCATACCCTCGTCCGGAATACCGTCGATGCGTCCTTCGGCATTGCCCACACTGCAGAAATGCGGGACGAAACGCGTCCATAACTGGGAAATAAGCACCCGGCAATCAGTATGGATCATCCACTTGTTGACCGAGGCAATAATGTCGGGGTCGGCATGGGTGGCAAAAATGTAGTCGAGGCGCTTGGGCGAGAAGTAATTATGCATTTCCATCAGCAGCCCGTTGTAGGTCATGTTGCCGCCCGGATCAAGCAACGCGCCATGCCCATTATCGACAATCAGGAACTGGTTGGCTTGCACCGCAGCACCCATGGTATCGTCGACCAGGTCATCGAACATCAGACACAAGTGCTTGCCGTTATTAAACAATTCGATAGCCATTTCTACTCTCCCTCCATGCTTGTAATAATGTTATGTTTGATTCCAAGAATAACCTACACCAGTTATTTTGTACATGCACCATCAACTCGCAAAGACAGTGCCGCGCTTCCTGCGAAAATAGCGTGTATCGTCATAATAGATTGAATTTCCATTTTCCGCTGTCCAGCCCGGCACGCCCAACAAAGGCACCGGTGCAAGCTCGCGTGTGCTACGGCAATTTCCCGGCACAAAAAAATAATTTGCCAGTACCCCGTCAAGGTGTGCCTGCCTTTCCTCCGGCGGCCAGGCAAAGAATTCACGCTCGACTTTCAGCAGCAATCCCTGCCCGGTCATGCCGGGATAAGGCTGCATGGCCTTTTCATAAAGACCATGTCCGAATAAATGAAATCCCATGACGGCATTCACCTGTTCGCGCCGCTGCCAGAACAATTCCTTCCACCGGAACCCCCTCAGCAGAGCCGCCAACTCATCGTCGGCGTAAGCCACGGCCACCCCCGACTCATCAAACAGCGTCAGCATATCCCGCTCGCTACCGCGCCTGCCGCCAACGTCGGCGTGTGGGCTATTGACCAATGCCCGGTAATGGCGCGCATTGATGGCTGCCTTGCTCTCGGGGAAGGTCCGCCAGACCAGCGCATTGAACAAGTCGTGCCAATTATTCTCACGGGTTTGCACTTCCCCCGCAAGATAGCAGCGCGGTTCATATTGCGCCTCAAAATTCAGCCTGCCGCGCTCCTGTTTCACGAAGCGTAATGGCATGCCGCCACCCACCATGATGGGCGGTTCATATTCCGCAAGCAACGCATTGCAATCGTGCAGGGAGGGGAAATTTCCGGAATCAAGGCGCGCCAGCACCGGATGCAACGGCGCAAACATTGGCGATTGCAGTAATACCCGCGGATTCCATTCAGGTATGGAATTCATGGTTACAAGTGTAAGCGATCCTTCCGTACCTGGGATAACACTCTTCCGTAAGGTTTTATCCGCCGCACAAAAAGGCGTAAGATAGCCGGCAATAATTACAACGCGGAGCGGAATATGGCCAAAAAGAACGCTTTCTATGCTCAGTCCGGCGGCGTCACCGCCGTCATCAATGCTTCAGCCTGCGGCGTACTCGAGACCGCACGCAAACACAAAGACAAAATCGGCAAGGTATATGCAGGGCGCAACGGCATCATTGGCGCGCTGACCGAAGACCTGATCGACACCAGCAAGGAATCCGCCAAGGCGATTGCCGCACTACGCCACACCCCCTCCGGCGCTTTCGGTTCCTGCCGCTACAAACTGAAAAGCCTGGAAGCCAACAAGCGCGAATACGAGCGCCTGATCGAGGTATTCAAGGCCCACAACATCGGTTATTTTTTCTATAACGGCGGCGGCGATTCTGCCGATACCTGCTACAAGGTCTCACAGCTTTCCGAAAAACTCGGCTACCCGGTGCAAGCCATCCATGTGCCGAAAACCGTGGACAACGATCTGCCAATCACCGACTGTTGCCCCGGTTTCGGCTCGGTGGCGAAATACGTCGCCGTCTCAACACTGGAAGCAAGCTACGACGTGCGCTCCATGGCCAAGACCTCGACCAAGGTGTTCGTGGTCGAGGTAATGGGCCGCCATGCCGGCTGGATCGCCGCAGCGGGGGGTCTGGTCGAGGAACATGGCATCCCGGTAGTCATCCTGTTCCCCGAAATCGAATTCAACCAGAAGAAGTTTCTTGCCAAGGTGAATGCCATGGTCAAGAAACATGGTTATTGCAGCGTCGTGGTCTCGGAAGGCTGCCATTACCCGGATGGCAGGTTTCTCGCCGAACAGGGCACGCGCGATGCTTTTGGCCACGCGCAACTGGGTGGCGCAGCACCCGTCGTTGCCAACATGATCAAGGACGCGCTGGGCTACAAGTTCCACTGGGCTGTGGCTGACTACCTGCAGCGCGCCGCCCGCCACATTGCCTCCAGAACCGACGTGGATCAGGCCTACGCCCTCGGCAAGGCAGCAGTGGAGCTGGCAATCAAGGGACAGAATGCGGTCATGCCCACAGTGGACCGTATCTCCGACAAACCTTACAAATGGAAGATCGGGGTCGCCCCCTTGAGCAAGGTCGCCAATGTGGAAAAATTCATGCCGCGCAATTTCATTACGGCTGACGGCTTCGGCATCACGGAAAAATGCCGCACTTATTTATCCCCGCTCATCAAGGGAGAGGACTATCCACCCTACAAGAATGGGCTGCCCCAATATGTTCGTCTGAAAAATGTAGCCGTACCAAGAAAGCTGGACAGTTTTACCATTTGAGTTAATTTAAGCTGGTCTAAAATCTCAGGGAGGTAGTTATGTCAGGTGGCTTGATTTTTGCACTGTTGTGCGCGGTCGCAGCAATCGTGTATGGGGCAGTTTCCATTCAATGGGTACTCGGCAGGCCTTCCGGCAATGACCGCATGCGCGAAATTGCCGCGGCCATACAGGAAGGCGCGTCAGCCTACCTGAACAAGCAATACACCACCATCGCCATCGCAGGTGCCGCACTGGCAGTGCTGATAGCTCTTTTCCTCGACGTCAAGACTGCAATCGGTTTTGTCATCGGCGCAATTCTTTCCGGCGCCACCGGCTATATCGGCATGAACGTGTCGGTACGCTCCAACGTGCGCACCGCCGAAGCCGCACGCAGCGGCATCGCCGCCGCCCTTTCTGTCGCCTTCCGCGGCGGCGCCATCACCGGCATGCTGGTGGTCGGCCTGGGGCTGCTCGGCATCACCGGCTATTACATCGTGCTGAAAATGATGGCTGGGGCCGGAGCGGATACCCATCACGTCATCCAGCCGCTGGTGGGACTGGCTTTCGGCGGTTCACTGATTTCCATCTTTGCGCGTCTTGGTGGCGGCATTTTTACCAAGGGCGCTGACGTCGGTGCCGACCTGGTGGGTAAAGTGGAAGCCGGCATCCCCGAGGACGATCCACGCAATCCGGCGGTGATTGCCGACAACGTCGGCGACAACGTCGGCGATTGCGCGGGTATGGCTGCCGACCTGTTCGAAACCTACGCGGTAACCCTCGTTGCCACCATGCTGCTCGGCGCGCTGATGCTGCCGAGCATTGGCGAGAACGCCGTCATTTATCCGCTGGTGTTGGGCGGCGTTTCCATCATCGCCTCCATCATTGGCACCTTCTTCGTGAAAGCCCGGGACGGCGGCAAGATCATGAACGCGCTGTACCGTGGCCTCGCCGTCTCCGGGGTGCTGGCACTGATCGCCTTCTACCCGATCACCACCTGGCTACTCGGTGGCAGCGTAACGTTGACCGACGGCACCACCTACAGCAGCATGGCGATTTACGGCTCCGCGATCATCGGCCTGGTGCTGACCGCCGCGCTGGTATGGATCACCGAGTACTACACCGGCACCGATTTTGCACCGGTGCAACATGTCGCCGCTGCCTCACAGACCGGTCACGCAACCAACATCATCGCCGGCCTCGGCGTCTCGATGAAGGCAACCGCCCTGCCGGTACTGTCGGTCTGCATCAGCATCATCCTGGCGTATAAATTTGCCGGACTGTACGGCATCGCCATCGCCGCGACCTCCATGCTTTCGATGGCCGGTATCATTGTCGCGCTCGATGCCTACGGCCCGATCACCGACAACGCAGGCGGCATCGCCGAAATGGCGGAATTGCCCGAAAGCGTGCGCGCCGTCACCGATCCGCTCGATGCCGTGGGCAACACCACCAAGGCGGTTACCAAAGGCTATGCCATCGGCTCGGCCGGACTCGCCGCACTGGTGCTGTTCGCTGACTATACCCACGCCCTGAGCGCCAACCACATCGTCACCAGCTTTGACCTGTCCGACCACATGGTGATCGTCGGCCTGTTCATCGGCGGATTAGTGCCCTATTTGTTCGGTGCAATGGCGATGGAAGCAGTAGGACGCGCCGCCGGCAGCGTCGTGATCGAAGTGCGCCGCCAGTTCAAGGAAATCCCCGGCATCATGGAAGGTACAGGCAAGCCGGACTACTCGCGCGCAGTCGGCATGCTGACCACTGCCGCAATCAAGGAAATGGTGATTCCCTCGTTATTGCCCGTGCTGGTGCCGGTGCTGGTCGGCGTAATCCTCGGGCCGAAAGCGCTGGGCGGATTGCTGATGGGCACCATCATCACCGGCCTGTTCGTGGCGATTTCGATGACCACCGGCGGTGGCGCCTGGGACAATGCCAAGAAATACATTGAAGATGGCAACTACGGCGGCAAGGGTTCGGAGGCGCACAAGGCGGCGGTCACCGGCGACACTGTGGGTGACCCCTACAAGGATACGGCCGGCCCCGCAGTGAACCCGCTGATCAAGATCATCAATATCGTAGCTCTACTGATTGTGCCACTACTAAGTTAAAAAAAGCGTAAGCATTTCAAGGGGCGCATCGTCGCCCCTTTTTTATTCCTTTGTAATTTCATGTGGTCTGGCGCCAGTGGTACAATTCGCATCTTTCATTTTTACACCCAAGGTATTGCATCATGAGTTTGAACAAAGTCCCTTCCGGACAGAATTTACCGGACGATTTCAACGTAATCATCGAAATTCCCATGCACGGCGAGCCGGTAAAATATGAAGTAGACAAGGAATCGGGAGCGATTTTTGTTGACCGTTTCATGAATACCGCAATGCACTACCCCTGCAACTATGGTTATATTCCGCACACATTGTCCGATGATGGCGATCCGGTCGATGTGCTGGTAATCACCCCGATACCGCTGAACACCGGCGTGGTGGTGCGTTGCCGCCCGCTTGCTGTACTCAATATGGAAGACGAATCCGGGATGGATGCCAAGGTGCTCGCAGTACCGGTGGATAAGCTGTCCACGCTGTACCGCGGCCTGAAAAGCCATACCGAATTGCCCGAAATCGTGCTCAAGCAAATCTCGCATTTCTTCGAACACTACAAGGATCTCGAGCCCAACAAGTGGGTCAAGATCAAGGGCTGGGAAGGAATTGATGCAGCCCGAACCGAAATCATGACCGGTGTCGAGAACTACCAGAGCGCACCGGAAAAACCGAGATTCTGAACGTCACTGCAGGGAACGGCGATGACAGCAAAAATCATAGACGGCAAGGCTATCGCGCAGGAGGTGCGCGCCGAGTGGAAAGTGCGCGCCGATGCACTGAAGGCGCGCGGCATCACCCCGGGACTGGCGGTGATCATTGTCGGAGAAGATCCGGCTTCCCGGGTTTATGTCGCCAACAAGGTAAAAGCCTGCGCTGAACTCGGCCTGCATTCCGAGCACATCGCCCTGCCCGCCGATACGGCGGAAACCGCTTTGCTGGAAAAAATTGCCGAACTGAATAACGACCCGAAGATACACGGTATCCTGGTGCAACTACCGGTGCCGAAACACATCGACAGCAACAAGGTGCTGCTGGCGATCGACCCGGAAAAGGACGTGGACGGTTTCCACCCGGTGAACGTCGGTGCGCTGGCCACCGGCAACATGCGCTTCGCGCCCTGCACCCCCTGGGGCTGCATGAAGCTGCTGGAAAAGAGCGGCGTCTCCATCGAAGGCAAGCATGCCGTCGTGGTCGGGCGCAGCAACATCGTCGGCAAGCCGATGGCGCTGCTGTTATTGCAGGCCAACGCCACCGTCACCATCTGTACCTCGAAGACCGTTGACCTCGCCAAGCATACGCGCGATGCCGACATCCTGGTGGTCGCCACCGGCCGCGCCAAGATGATCACTGGCGACATGATCAAGCCCGGCGCAGCAGTGATCGACGTCGGCATGAATCGCACGCCGGAAGGCAAACTGTGCGGCGACGTGGATTTCGACGCCGCGAAGGAAGTCGCCGGCTGGATCACCCCGGTGCCGGGAGGCGTCGGCCCGATGACCATCACCATGCTGGTGGCCAATACAGTCCAATCTGCAGAACGTACCGCAACTTGATCAAGGAAATAACATGAGCACCATCACCACCGAATCCGGACTGCAATATGAAGAACTGGCCGTAGGCGAAGGCAACACAGCGCAGGCCGGTCAGACCGTCACCGTGCATTACACCGGCTGGCTAACCGATGGCCAGAAGTTCGACTCCAGCAAGGACCGCAACATTCCGTTCCAGTTCAACCTGGGAGCAGGCGAAGTGATCCGCGGCTGGGATGAAGGCGTACAAGGCATGAAAGTCGGCGGCGTGCGCAAGCTGACCATTCCCGCCGAACTCGGTTATGGCCGCCGCGGTGCCGGCGGCGTCATTCCGCCGGATGCGACTCTGGTATTCGAAGTGGAACTGCTGGGCGTCTGACCTGCTTTCTTCCCGGTTGCAGCCGAGGCTACAGCAGATGCCGCCGGGTTGTTGCCGATCACCTGGAAAAACAACTCATTCCGCTTGACCATGCCGAGGTTGGTGCGGGCGCGCTCCTCGATGGCATCAGTCCCCTGCTTGAGATCGCGCACCTCAGCCTCCAGTACCGCATTTCGCGCCTGGGCTTTAAGGTTTTCCTGCTGCTGCGCCTTGACCTGCTGATTGATGTCCCACACTTTTAACCAGCCGCCCTTACCCAGCCATAGCGGATACTGCAATAGCAGAATAAGTGCAACCAGTATCAGTGATATCCAGCGCATCTGGAAGAAAGAGGTGCGCTACCCCAGCTGGTAATAGGCACTGCGTCCGGGGTAGGAAGCACAATCGCCCAAATCTTCTTCGATGCGCAGCAGTTGATTGTATTTTGCAATTCGGTCCGAGCGCGACAAGGAACCTGTCTTGATTTGCATGACATTGGTAGCCACTGCCAGGTCGGCAATGGTGGTATCTTCGGTTTCACCGGAGCGATGCGAAACCACGGCGGTATAGCCCGCACGTTTGGCCATTTCAATAGCGGCGAAGGTCTCGGTCAGCGTACCGATCTGATTCACCTTGATCAGGATCGAGTTTGCCAGACCCTGCTTGATGCCCTCTGCCAGGATCTTGGTATTGGTCACGAACACGTCATCGCCGACCAGCTGGATTTTCTTGCCGAGGCGCTCGGTCAAGGCTTTCCAGCCTTCCCAGTCATGCTCGCTCATGCCGTCCTCGATACTGATGATGGGGTACTTGTCCACCCAGCTTGCATACAGATCGATCATCTGCGCGGAAGTCAGCACCTTGCCATCCGCCTTCAGATGATACTGGCCGTCTTTGTAGAATTCAGACGCCGCCGGGTCCATGCCGATCGCCACATCCTGGCCTGGGACGTAGCCGGCCGCCTCGATCGCCTCGACAATCACCTGCAGCGCGCCCTCGTTGGAACCTAGTGCCGGTGCAAAACCGCCTTCGTCGCCGACGGTGGTCGGCAAGCCGCGCTTGTGCAGCACTGCTTTCAGCGCATGGAACACTTCGGCACCATAGCGCAATGCTTCGCGAAAACTCTGCGCACCCACCGGAATGATCATGAACTCCTGCATGTCGGCACCGCCTTCGGCATGCGCACCGCCATTGACAACATTCATCATCGGCACCGGCATTTCCATGCGCGCCGAGCCACCAAGATAGCGGTACAGCGGCAGGCCTGATTCTTCGGCCGCAGCCCTGGCCACGGCCATGGACACCGCCAGCAAGGCATTGGCGCCAAGACGCAACTTGTTTTCAGTACCATCAAGGTCAATCATGGTCTGGTCGATGAATGCCTGTTCCGCCGCATCCAGTCCGATGATTGCCTCGGCAATTTCGGTGTTGACGTTTTCCACTGCTTTCAGCACGCCCTTGCCCAGATAGCGCTGCTTGTCGCCGTCGCGCAGTTCAATCGCCTCCTTCTCGCCGGTGGAAGCGCCGGAGGGCACTGCGGCACGGCCCATTACGCCGGATTCCAGCAACACATCGGCCTCGACCGTGGGATTGCCACGGGAGTCCAGAATTTCACGCGCTACAACATCAACAATTGCACTCATTTTTCTCTTCTTTCCTTCATTCACTTAACACTGCTCAAATTTATCTGCTCTTCTATCATGCCCAGTTGCTTTACGGTATCGTCCAGCACCTTCAGGGTCTGCAGCAACTCCTTCAGGTGGCCCAGCGGAAACGCGTTCGGCCCGTCCGACAGTGCATGCGCAGGATCGGGATGGGTTTCCATGAACAGCCCGGAAACTCCTGCCGCCACCGCCGCCCGCGCCAGCACCGGCACGAACTCGCGCTGCCCGCCGGAACTGGAGCCCTGCCCCCCCGGTAATTGCACCGAGTGCGTGGCATCGAACACCACCGGGCAGCCGGTATTACGCATCACGGCCAGTGAGCGCATGTCCGACACCAGATTGTTGTAGCCGAACGATGCACCGCGTTCGCACACCATGATGTTGTCCTTGCCACTGGCATCGCGTGCCTTTTCCACCACGTTCTGCATGTCCCATGGCGACAGGAATTGCCCCTTCTTGATATTCACCGGCTTGCCTGCACGCGCCACGGCATGGATGAAATCGGTCTGACGGCACAGGAAAGCCGGCGTCTGCAGCACGTCCACCACTGCCGCCACAGGTGCAATCTCATCTTCGGCGTGCACATCGGTCAGCACCGGCACGCCGATCTGTTTTTTGACCTCGGCCAGTATTTTCAGCCCCGCATCCATACCAAAGCCGCGATACGACTTGCCCGAACTGCGGTTGGCCTTGTCGTAAGACGACTTGTAGATGAAGTTTATCTGCAACGCATTACAAATCTCTTTCAACTGTCCGGCGGTATCCATAGCCAATTGCTCGGACTCGATCACGCACGGCCCGGCAACCAGGAACAGCGGCTGATTCAGCCCTGCCTCAAAGCCGCATAGTTTCATGCTGTTGCCTTCTGCTTTGCGCTTTCCTTCCGGTGCTGCAAGGCCGCCGTCACGAACGACATGAATAAGGGATGACTGTCGCGTGGTGTGGACGTGAATTCGGGGTGGAACTGCACGCCCACAAACCACGGATGGATGCGCTGCGGCAGCTCCATTATCTCCGGCAAGTCCTCGCTCGGCGTGCGCGCGGAAATGATCAGGCCGGCCTGCTCCAGCGCCGGCACGTAATGATTGTTGACCTCATAGCGGTGGCGGTGGCGCTCGTTGACTTCCGCGCCGTAAATGCGCGCAGCAAGCGTGCCGGGCTTGATCGGGCAGCGCTGCGAACCAAGACGCATGGTGCCGCCAAGATCGGAATCCTCGCTGCGCGTCTCGATCTTGCCGTCACGATCCAGCCACTCGTTAATCAACGCCACCACCGGACGCTCGGTTTCCAGATTGAATTCGGTGCTGTTGGCATCCGCCATGCCCGCCACGTGGCGCGCGAATTCAATCACTGCCAATTGCATGCCGAGACAGATGCCGAGATAGGGCACACTGTTCTCACGCGCATAACGAATTGCCGCAATCTTGCCTTCCGTGCCGCGCTTGCCAAAACCGCCCGGCACCAGAATCGCATCGAAATGACTCAGGACATTCGTGCCTGCATTTTCGATATCTTCCGAATCGATAAACTCGATGTTTACCCTGGTCGAGGTATGAATGCCGGCATGACGCAAAGCCTCGATCAACGATTTGTAGGATTCGGTCAGATCGACATACTTGCCGACCATGCCGATGTTGATTTCATGCTCGGGATTTTCCTGCGCAACAACAAGCTTCCGCCATACCGACAAATCCGCAGGTGCAACGTTCAGCGCCAGCTCCTCGCAAATAATTCGATCCAGCCCCTGCTCGTGCAGCAATTGCGGGATCTTGTAGATACTATCGACATCCCACATCGAAATCACGCTTTCTTCACGCACATTGGCGAACAGCGAAATCTTTGCACGCTCATCATCCGGGATACGCCGGTCGGCACGGCACAGCAATGCCGTGGGGAAAATACCGATTTCGCGCAGCTTCTGCACACTATGCTGCGTCGGCTTGGTCTTCAGTTCGCCTGCCGTAGCGATGTAGGGAACCAAAGTCAGGTGTACGTAGGCCACCTGATTGCGTCCCAGGCGCAGTCCCATCTGGCGCGCAGCCTCGAGAAAAGGCAGGGACTCGATATCGCCCACCGTACCGCCTATCTCCACGATCGCCACATCCGCCTTGCCGTCATGCGAAGCTGCCGCCCCGCGTTCGACGAATACCTGGATTTCATTGGTAATATGCGGGATCACCTGTACCGTTTTGCCCAGATACTCACCGCGCCGTTCCTTGCGGATCACGCTCTCATATATCTGACCGGTAGTAAAGTTGTTGGCCTTGCGCATCTTGGCCGAGATGAAGCGCTCATAATGGCCCAAATCCAGGTCGGTTTCCGCACCATCTTCGGTCACGAATACCTCTCCATGCTGAAACGGGCTCATCGTTCCCGGATCGACGTTGATGTAGGGATCCAGCTTGAGCATTGTGACCTTCAGGCCGCGCGATTCCAGAATGGCGGCAAGAGATGCGGCGGCAATGCCCTTGCCTAGCGAGGACACCACACCACCGGTGATGAAAATATACTTGGTCATGGCGCGCAATGATACCGTAAATCGGGTGCTCCCTCAAAAATAACGGGGAATAACAAGCAACAAAAATGCCTGAAACGAAGCTTGCCACCTGCCGGAGCTGGTTTTTATGCCAAGAGGACGTGGCCTCGCCTGGTTTTAGGCTATTAGTATTTGTAGTATTTGCCTGATTTTAGGCTGTAAGGTATCTACTCACTTGGGGTCGATTCACTGCTCCATGTGGTTCAGGGGTATTTTTATTCATTCCCCCTCCCGGGCAGGCTACGGCACCGCGCACGAGTTTCCAAAACATTTTATAATTTACTGCTGGGAAAAGAACCAATTGAGAACTCATCAACATTCGCCATGTTTACCTAATTCACCTAACCCAGGATGGTACTTTGAAGCCAAGCAGAAATGACCCATGTCCTTGTGGAAGCGGGAAAAAATACAAACGTTGTTGTGGTGTTCTTCTAGACCAGGCCCCCGCAAAAACTGTAATGCCTGCACAATCCGAGCGCGCCCGGCTCGTCTCCCTGTTTAATGCTGAAGCCTATGTTGAACTGGAAGCCCAGGTACACATGATGCTTTCCCAGTATCCGGAGTCCGGATTTCTATGGAAAGTGCTCGGCGCGACCCTCCAGGCCCTGGGGAAAGAGCCCTTGCCGGCAATGATAAAAGCGGCAGAACTTTTGCCGGATGATGCCGAGGCCCACAACAATTTGGGGAATCTCCTGCTGATGCGGGGACAATTCGAGGATGCTGCGACCAGCTTGCGCAAGGTAGTAGCAATCAGGCCCGATTTCGCAGACGTGCATAATCGTCTGGGCGCTGTCCTGCGGATACTCAGGCAATTCGAAGAAGCCGTATCAAGCTGCCGCCGAGCGCTGAAAATCAAACCAGATTTTGCCGAGGCACACAATAACCTTGGTGCAGCGCTGCAAGAACTCGGAAGGCTTGAAGAAGCAATGACAAGTTATCGCCGTGCAATAGCGATCAATCCCGGCTACTCATCGGCGCATAACAATTTTGGCATTGTCTTGTATAAGCTCGGGCAACTTGATGACGCAGTAACCTGCTTTCGCAAGGCCCTGGAGTTCAATCCGGATTTCGCTGACGCACTTAATAACCTCGGACTGACATTGCAAGCCCTTGGTCAAGCCGATGATGCTATAGCCAGCCTCCGCCAGGCACTGAAAATAGACCCAAATTACGTCGATGCCCTCAACAATCTGGGGAACGCATTAAAAAACCTTGGTCAGCTCGATGAGGCTATTACCTGCTGGCAGCAGGTGCTGAAGCTCAATCCGGAAGATATTGAAGCACGCATAAATCTTGTAAAAGCCGGAAAAGTCAGGGCTGGCGACGAAAATTTTTCGGCGCTTGCTGCTTTGCATGAGTCATCTCAAACCGGTGATTCCCTGTTATCGGACGAGGACGCGATTTCCCTGAATTTCGCCTTGGGGAAATGTTATGAGGATACCGGCAATTACGCAAAAGCCTTTTCGCACTTCTCTCATGGCTGTCGCCTGAAGCGCGCTTCATGCACATATGATGCAGGCGAAACCACGCAGCTTATCGACCAGATGATGCGCATTTTTGATGCAGAGGCCATAGAAAGGTTGCGTGGCGGTGGAGACAACTCACATCTGCCGATTTTTGTATTGGGCATGCCCCGATCCGGCACCACCTTGGTCGAGCAGATCATATCCAGTCATCGGGAAGTGCATGGTGCAGGCGAGTTACCGGACATGATGGAAATCATGCACAACGACATTGCAGATACTCACTTTCCGGATAATCTGCAATTGATCGATCAGCCACTACTTTCAGCATGGGGCGCGGAATACGTAACCAGACTGAAACGCCACGCACCGGATATGCAGAGGATAACCGACAAGGCGCCAATCAATTTTCTTGCCATTGGGCTGATTTATCTGATGTTGCCCAATGCCAGAATCGTTCATGTGAGCCGCAATCCGGTAGACACCTGCCTTTCCTGCTTTACCAAACAGTTCACCCTTGGACAGGAACACACTTATGACCTTGCCGAGCTGGGACAGTATTACAGAGACTACTTCCGCCTGATGGAGCATTGGAGAACAGTGCTTCCGGAAGGGAGCTTCCTTGATGTGCAGTATGAAGATGTTATTGCGGAAACAGAAATGCAATCACGCCGCATTATCGAGTATTGCGGACTCGAATGGGATGAGGCTTGCCTCGAATTTTATAAAAACAAGCGCATGGTGATGACTGCCAGCGATGTCCAGGTCCGGCAGCCGATTTACAACACCTCGGTAGAACGCTGGAAAAAATACGAAAAATTTCTTTCCCCGCTGTTAAGTGCGTTAGGAGAGCTGGCACACGGATGAGCAGGAACTCCCCGAACAAGAGCCGGAACGGTTTGAGAAAATGAAGGCTATGATCCTGCAATAAAGGCAATGGGCCAGATCAGAATGGTCTGGCCCATTGTATTTGGCGCACCCGAAGAGATTCGAACTCCTGCCCCCGTCGTTCACATGGGCACCCCGCAAGCTATTAATTTTATATATAAACAATCACTTACAGCGCTTGCCATTTTTAATTTCAACCCTATCCAACCTCAGTTTCCTTGTGCCCAATTTTATTTTAGACACAAGGGAACTATATTAGCCACCACTTATCTTATGTTCAGATAGCGCAAGCTATCTCACGTTTCTCCTCCCTGAACGTGAAGTCTTAACTCCCCCTATTGTTGAGACTTTTTTTGCCCCTATTCCGTAAGGTTTAGGGGCATTTTTTATCTTTAGGCATCTGGCAGACTATGTGAACCGTCGTCAGGCGCTTCGTGACGGTTCGGTGACACCAAAAGAAAAAGGGCCAAGCATTTCTGCCTAACCCTTTGAATATCTGGCGCGCCCGAAGAGATTCGAACTCCTGACCCCTTGGTTCGTAGCCAAGTACTCTATCCAGCTGAGCTACGGGCGCATGGTTTTAAAATCATCCCCACGGACGGGCGCATGGTTTTAAAATCATCCCCACGGGGTATCCCCCGTGGGCGAGGGCGCGATTATACAGATAGTCATCAAAATTTCCAAGGCAAGTCTGGCCACGAATACCGGCAATGCTCTGCAATACGAGATAATGATACCTACAGCGTTGCAGCATATCGGCGGATATCCTCGGCCATCTCATACCCGGTCTGATATCGACTTTCCAGATCTTTCGCAAGTGCGCGGTCAAGAATGGCACATATACCGGCAGGCAAATCAGGCCTGAAGGATAAAATATCAATATGAGCTTCCTTGACAATACGGCACATGATATTGAACTCGGAGTTGTCTTCGAATGGCAAGCGACCGCTCAGCAACTGGTAGAAAGTGGTACCGAGGGAAAAGATGTCCGACTGCCCTTCGATCTGTTTCCCCATCACCTGCTCCGGGGACATGTAGGGAGCCGAACCCAGCACCAGGCCGACTCGGGTCGCAGAAAGATTGGTTAGCCGCGAAATGCCGAAATCCGCCACCTTGACCATGTTGCGCTCTGCGTCAAACATGATGTTGGCAGGCTTGACATCGCGGTGGACAATGTCCTGCTCATGCGCGTAGCCCAGTGCATCCGCAACACGAGCCATGATATCCAGGATTTGCGGGACAGGCATCAGCCTGCCCTCCTTGCAGAACTCCTCAAGCTCGGCCCCCGTCAGCAACTCCATCGCAATGTAGGCCAGTCCATTCTCTTCGCCAACATCGTAAATGGTAACGATACCGGGATGATCGAGCCAGGTGAGTATCCTCGCTTCGCGCATGAAGCGCGCTCCGGCGTCTTCCTGATCGTTCTGATTAAACTCATTCGCAATGGTCATGGTCTTGATCGCAACCTCGCGTCCGCTCACGGTATCCCTGCCGAGAAAGACAATGCCCATTGCCCCCCGGCCAAGTTCCCTTTCCACTTCGAATGTGCCCAGCACCTTTTTGGAAGTTTCCGGCCTGGATTTGCTTGCCGAAGCGCCATCAGTCTGTTTTTTCTTCAAGAACCCAAAGCCAAACATGACACCCCCTGATTTTCTTTCCTGATTATCAAACTCACTCTGCGGGCCTGCGCACGACAAGAAGCGTACAGTCATCATCCAGAATGTCGCTTCCGGTAAAGTCGATGACATGGTGGTGAATCGATTCAAGCATCTCGTCCAGGGATGCACTATCTGCCATTTCCTCCACCAGGTGGACCAGACGCTCCTCGGTGAACTCCTCACCCGATGGAAGCTGCGCCTCGGTAACGCCATCCGTAAAACAGACCAGCATATCTCCAGGGTTGAGCTGAAGTTCCATAGAGGAATATGCCTGGCCGGGAATTGCACCAACCAGCGCACCCTTTGGGATCGGCAGAAGCGAAACCTTTCCGCCGCTAAGGACGATCGGGGCACAATGACCGCCGTTGGAATATACCAATCTCCATGTTTTGACGTTCAGAAAAGCACAGAACAGCGTGACGAACAGGTTGGTATCGTTTCCTTCGCACAACTGGTCGTTAAGCCTCGTGATCAATTCGTCCGGCTGCATCGTGTTCATTGCAGTAATGTGCATCAGTCCAATCGATCGCGCCATGAACAGGGCAGCCGGGATGCCATGGCCGGACACGTCACCGATGCAGATGAACAGATGGTCATTGTCGATAAAGAATGCATCGAACAAATCACCGCCAACCTCCGAGGTGGGCTCCATGATTGCGGAAATTTCCATGTCGTCACGATCGGGAAACATCGGGCGCTGCAAGGGAAGCATGCTGGCCTGAAGCTGCCGTGCAACCTCGAGTTCCTTGCGCAAATGCTCCAGTTCCAGCTGTTTGCGCTGTTTTTCCAGGACCGTCTCATTGGTACGGCGCATCCGCTCGGTAAGAGTGATGAGCAGATTGCGCGCAATCCCCGGAATGAGCAGCAATCTGTTCCAGAACATCTCCGGGGTAAGCTTTAATATGCGCACATCGTCCACAGCAAGAACAAGTGCCGAAACCGGCTTTCCATCAATGGCGGAAAGCTCACCGATACACTCGCCCGGACCGATCTGGATTGCGTTTTCCGGATTCAGGTTATTATCAAGATAGGCAGCAAGATGACCGGAAAGCAGAACAAATACGCTCTTGTTTGCATCGCCCGGTCTTAGCAAAGGGGTGCCCGCCGACAACAGGAGTACCTCGCTATCCGTTATGAATGCATCGATTGCCTTCTCATCGGCATCCCGAAACAGCGGAAGCCAGTTCAAACCGCGATTGCGACGCCCGCTCTGCGCAGACCTTCGGTCTACCGCCACCTTAACATTCGAGCTCCGCCGGTCCGATTTGCGACCAAAATGCTGCACTTGTATAGCATGATCCTCGGCATGATTATCGGGGGGCTCCCAGCGCACCGTAAAGGACAAATGATTGTGGTCGTCACGATAGCTGTAATGGAGGTCATCCGCAAAGCTACGCATGAGATGGATGCCAAGTCCGCCCGGTACTGCTTCGTCAAGCGACTGCGGCTGGGCTTTGGGTGCAACGGTAAGCGGATTGAACGCCGTGCCCGCATCAACAACCGTAACCGTTGCCTCGCACTGCGGGGATAGTCGCCTGAAATCAAAATGGACATTAATCGGCATGGCAATTGCCCGGGGGCCTCCGTGATCGAGCACGTTGGCCAATGCCTCATTCAGGAACAGGTCGAGACTGTCAAACTGCTCGGCTGGAACTCCATGACTTTCCCCGTGCTTGACGAGCCACTGAGAAGCCTGGCGTAAAATATGAAAGCCTTGGGATGCGAGGAGTTCCAGGCAGGGTTCAGCAAGTGCGGAAGACATTCAGTTCTGGCTGATCAGTTCAGCAATGCCTTTTCGGCATCGGAGAAACTCGTGAATACAGGCAGTAAGGTATCAATACCAACAGACTGAAGCGTCTTGGACACCAGCGAATCGCTATCGCCTGTCACCAACGCCATGCTCCCTCCCTGGGCCTGCACGGCTTTCGCATTCAGAATCAATGTACGAATACCCATCGAGCAGATCAGCACGGCAGAAGTCAGGTCAACTATTACGCGCCGTTCCCCGGCAGATGACAACAATGAACCAAACTGCTCAGCGATTTCCTCGACCCCTTGAAAGTCAAGGCGCCCGGAGAGGACGATGCGGCGTAATTCTGTATTCAGATCTTCATAGGAAATAGCCATTTTTGCTCACCTTCTAATATGCCAAGCGATCAATGCACAAAAATGAGAACCCTGTCACGAAACTCATGTCGGCTGTCCGCATAATGCCTTTTCTGCCTCCTGAAAATCCTTGAAGGTCTGTAGCAATGCGTCGATTCCGACGGCATCCAGTGTTTTATAAACAGAGTGATTGTCACCCACCACCACTGCCATGCGACCGCCGAGTTTGTGCAGGGCTTTTGCATTTGAAATGAGTGCGCGAATACCTATAGAAGCAAGAAAAGTAACGGCAGTGAAGTCGACAATGACGCGACGTTTGGATGTGGCAGCGAATTCCGTAAATTGTGCTGCAATCTCTTCTGTGCCTAGTATGTCAAGACGTCCAGACAGGAAAACACGGCGCAAATCCTCGCTGATGTCCTCATATGAAACAGCCATATCGCCCCCTTAAGGTTCCAAGCTGTCACAAAGTCTGTGACATAAAACAATCCGAGTCCCTAATATACCCGCAACAGGAAGTGTTATTTCACTTTTTATATTTTAAATATTTTTCTGATTCATCAGGAATTCCATGAGAACGCAATATACAAAATGCCATGTAAAAAAGCAAAACGCCACGGATGTGGCGCGTTTGCTTGCACTCTGGCGGAGAGAGAGGGATTCGAACCCTCGATACAAGTTTTAGCTCGTATGCGCCCTTAGCAGGGGCGTGCCTTCGACCTCTCGGCCATCTCTCCTGGAGGGCGCGTATGATACTGTGCAGGGACTAGGCGGTCAAATTATCAGGCGTCTTCCTGCTCCAGGCCGAAAGCCTTGTGCAGAACGCGTACGGCCAACTCCAGGTACTTCTCGTCGATTACCACGGAAATCTTGATTTCCGAGGTGGAAATCATCTGGATATTGATCCCCTCTTCCGCCAGCGTACGGAACATCTTGCTGGCGATGCCGACATGGGAACGCATACCGACACCCACTACTGAGACCTTGGCAATCTTGTCGTCGCCTATCACCTCGCGCGCGCCAATATGTGGCTGCACCTGGTTCCTGAGGATATCCATCGCCTTGGTAAATTCATTACGATGCACGGTAAAGGAAAAATCGGTCAAGTCATCCACGCCAACGTTCTGGATGATCATGTCCACGTCGATGTTGCCCTCGCTCACCGGGCCGAGTATCTGGTAGGCGATGCCCGGCTTGTCCGGCACACCGCGCACGGTAATTTTGGCTTCGTCGCGATTGAATGCAATACCCGAAATGATTGCCTGTTCCATTTTGTCGTCTTCCTTAAAAGTAATCAGCGTGCCCTCACCCGGCTCGTCGAGGAACGAGGACAGCACGCGCAGATTGACCTTGTACTTGCCGGCAAATTCGACCGCGCGGATCTGCAGCACCTTGGAACCCTGGCTTGCCAGTTCCAGCATCTCCTCGAAGGTGATGCTCTTCAGGCGGCGCGCTTCCGGTACCAGGCGCGGATCAGTGGTATAAACACCATCCACGTCGGTATAGATCTGGCATTCGTCGGCACGCAACGCGGCGGCGATCGCCACGCCGGTGGTATCAGAACCGCCACGCCCCAGCGTGGTGATGCTGCCATTCTCGTCCACGCCCTGGAAGCCCGCCACCACGACCACGTTGCCGTTATCCAGGTCGGTAAGGATTTTCTGCTCGTCGATGCTGACAATGCGGGCCTTGGTAAATGCACTGTCGGTCAGTATCCGGGCCTGAGCACCGGTATAACTTTTGGCCCGCACACCCTCCTGCTTCAGCGCCATCGCCAGCAGACCGATGGTCACCTGTTCGCCGGTGGCAATCACCACATCGAGTTCGCGCGGATCGGGATGGGGCTGGATTTCCCTGGCCAACTCAATCAAGCGGTTGGTTTCGCCACTCATTGCGGAAACCACCACCACGACCTGATGACCTTCTGCCTGGAATTTCGCGACACGCCGCGCCACGTTCTTGATGCGTTCCGGGCTGCCTACCGAGGTGCCGCCGTATTTTTGGACAATCAATGCCACGATTCTGGGATTTCTGAACAGTAAAATTAGGCCGGCATTCTACCCCAGCCAGCCATAAAAAACGAGGACGTGCCACTCTGTTAAACTCGCATTACCAGATATAATCATCCCGATCGCCATGCCGCAAATCGTTACCCGCAGTTATCTGCAAGAAGCCGCGCAGCATCTGTTCGAAAACGGCATCCCGCCCTTGCTGGCACGCATCTACGCGGCGCGCGGCATAAGCGACCGGGGGCAACTGCAGACCGAAGCCAACCGTCTGCTGCCGTTCCGGCAACTCAAGAATGCCCGGCAGATGGCCAACCTGCTGGCTGATGCTATCGCCCGGAACAGGAAGCTGCTGGTGGTTGCCGATTACGATGCCGACGGCGCCACTGCCTGCGCTGTCGCACTGCGCGGGTTGCGTGCGTTCGGCGCACTGGTGGATTTCATCGTGCCCAACCGCTTCGAATATGGCTATGGCCTGACACCTGAAATTGTTCATCTGGCAGCTCAGTCCCAGCCCGATATTTTAATCACCGTGGACAACGGCATCGCCAGCGTGGACGGCGTGGCCGAGGCCAACCGCCTGGGCATGCAGGTACTGGTCACCGACCATCACCTGCCCGGCGATGAATTGCCGGATGCGCTGTGCATCGTCAACCCCAATCAGCCCGGCTGCGAATTCCCCAGCAAGAATCTGGCCGGCGTGGGGGTGATGTTCTACGTGTTGCTGGCGCTGCGCGCTGAACTGCGCGAACGCGGTGCCTTTGCCGACAAGGCCGAGCCCAACCTTGCCACGCTGCTCGACCTGGTCGCGCTAGGCACCGTGGCCGACGTGGTCAAACTGGACGACAACAACCGCATCCTGGTGCACCAGGGCTTGCAGCGCATTCGTGCCGGACGGGCCTGTGCCGGCATCAATGCACTGCTGCAGATCGCGCGCAAATCCCCGGCCCAGGCCACCACCTATGAACTCGGCTTCATCGTCGGCCCGCGCCTGAATGCTGCCGGGCGG
>Ga0315556_1000386_pt1 | contig 26992 bp, 32 predicted proteins | sample SalMarSW160310MG_FD_202112 | JGI IMG/M metagenome (GOLD analysis project Ga0315556, IMG submission 202112) | Salt marsh sediment microbial communities from the Plum Island Ecosystem LTER, Massachusetts, United States - Salt Marsh Sediment SW1603-10 ...
AACCGGAATCACGGTCCAGGTCCCACCGTTCGTCAACCAGGGCGAACGGATAAAGGTCAACACCAACGACGGCACCTACATGGAGCGCGCCTGATAGCTTTCAGGCGAGCCCGCTCAGGGTTTGCACGGCACTGATATAGGCTACGTCGGTGCGCTGATCTTTGCGGTTTCGCGCGCGCAGGCGCGCCAGGCGCGACGGCGGGACCGGTTCGGCGTCGCCCAGCGCGTCGAGCAGCAAATCCTGGCCCGGCGGATCGTTACACAAGAGGACCATGTCGCAGCCAGCCGCCAGCGCCGCACGAGCGCGCTCGGGAATCGACCCGGCGGTTCCTGCGCCCTCCATCGAAAGATCGTCGCTGAAGATCATGCCCGTGAAGCCCAGTCGTTCGCGAAGAATGCTTTGCAGCCAAAAACGGGAGTAGCCAGCAGGCTCGGAATCCACCTTTGGGTAGATGACATGCGCGGGCATCACCGCTGCGAGGCCGGCTGCGATCGCCGGCCCGTAAGGTGCCACGTCACGCGCGAGGATCTGCTGCAGCGGACGTTCGTCGCGCGGAACGTCGACGTGAGAGTCCGCGGCCGCGAAGCCGTGACCCGGAAAGTGCTTTCCGACCGCCGCCATGCCAGCGTCTCTAAGACCATCGATAAATGCGACCGCGAGCTCCCCCACGGCGATAGGATCTGAGTGGAATGCCCTGTCGCCAATCACGCTGCTACTGCCGTAATCGAGGTCGAGCACGGGCGCGAAACTGAAATCGAGTCCGTGCGCCGAAAGCTCGGCCGCAATCACCAGGCCTGCTGCCCGCGCGGCGCCGCACGCACCCTCGCGGTCGCGATCCCACAGCTCCCCCAACCGGTGCATCGGCGGCAGCGGGCTAAATCCGGCGCGAAAGCGCTGCACCCGCCCTCCCTCGTGGTCGACGCACAACAGAAGGTCCGGCCGCAGGCCTCGAATTTCCGACACGAGTCCGCGCAGCTGCGGCGGATTCTCGTAATTGCGCGCGAACAGGATCACGCCGCCAGTGGCGCGTTGGCGCAGGCGCGCCCGATCTTGGTCCGTGAGCTCACTGCCCACGACATCGATGATCGCCGGGCCCGGTGTCACGTTGTTGCTCCGGATTCCAGGATCACGGTCGCGCTGGCAAACGCCCTCTCGTCCGATAACGACAAGTGGCAGCGCCCCACTCCGCGCTGCACCAGCAGTGCGGCGAGCGCCGGAGCGAACTCCAGCGTGGGTTGGCCGGAACGCAGGTTGATAACCCAAACGCCGTGCCAATTGGCTGGCGCGCGGATTCCCGTGCCGAGTGCCTTCGTGAAAGCCTCCTTGGCGGCGAAGCGCTTGGCGAGGTAGGCGACGGGTTGGCGGTGGGCGCGGAATCGGGTCAGCTCCGGCGGACACAGTATCCGCTGGGCGAAACGCTCACCATAGCGCGAAAGCACTTTCTGCACGCGTGCAATTTCCACGATGTCCGTTCCGACCCCGTAAATCATCGATGAGGCGAGCGCGCGGCTTCGACGATCAGGCGCTTCATCTCCCGTACCGCCTCGCGCATTCCGATAAACACGGCGCGGCTCACGATGGCATGCCCGATATGCAGCTCGCGAACGCCAGCCAGCCGCGCGACCGGCTCGACGTTGAAATAGTTCAGAGCATGGCCGGCATTAAAGCGCATGCCCAAGCCACGAACCGCATCTCCAGCCTGCTTGAGTTTTTCGAGTTCGCTCACCACCGCCGGACTCTCGGCGTCGCGACCCTTGGAATGGAATGCGTGCGCGTAGGGCCCGGTGTGTATTTCGCAGACTACCGCGCCGATGCGAGCCGCCGCCTCGACCTGCCGAAGTTCCGCGTCGATGAAAACTGACACTTTGATCCCGGCCGCAGCCAGCGGTGCGATTGCGTTCCGCAGTTTCGCCTCCTGCGACACGACATCCAGCCCGCCTTCCGTCGTGATCTCGTGCCGTCCTTCCGGTACCAGCATGGCCATTTCGGGCTTAACGCCGCACGCGATCTTGACCATTTCTTCGGTCGCTGCCATCTCGAGATTCAGCTTGATATGCGTGAGTTCGCGCAAGCGCCGCACATCCTCGTCCTGGATATGGCGTCGATCTTCGCGCAGATGCACGGTGATGCCGTCGGCGCCCCCTAGATGCGCCTCGACGGCCGCCCAGACGGGGTCGGGCTCGTAGGTGCGGCGCGCCTGCCGTACGGTTGCGACATGGTCGATATTGACGCCGAGTTCGATCATAGCTGCTGCAGCTCCATCAGCACGGTGCGCGTATGAAGCGTTTGGCCTCCGAGTCGATGCGCGATCAAGGCGCGAAGCAACACGCGGGCCTCGTCCCGTGTCTCGGCGCGGTCATATTCGTCGCGCGCAAGGTCGAGAAGGGTTCGGCCGCTGACCACCACGTCGGCTCCGGCGCCCAGGCGCCCTTCCCTGCCCGTCACCGCGACCGGACCGCGGTCCGGCTCGTAAGCGTAGCGCCGCTCCGGCTCGATTGCCAGGCCAGTCGCGGCATCGCGCTCCAGCAGTGGAGCATACCCGAGTTCTCCCAGCATTCTGCGCTCGAAGCCTCGCAATACTGCGGCATGCGGCGCCCGCGCCGAGAGTCGCGCCAGGCTGCCGGCGTAGGCGTCGAAAAGCTCTTCGTGGGGATCCTCGCGCGGCAGCAGCCGCAGCAGTAGTTCGTTCAGATAGAAGCCGCACATCAGGCCGAGGCCTTCGAGCGAGCGCAGCCCCGCCGCCCATTCCGCGGCAACCAGCGTGCCGAGTTCGCCCGACGCAGTCCAACTCAGCCGCAACGGATGGAACGCGAGCAGCACGCCGCGCACCGCCGAACGCGGGCGTCGCGCGCCGCGTGCGAGCAGCGCCACGCGGCCGAAGCGCCTGCTGAATGCCTCAACCAGAAGACTGGTCTCCTTGTACGGATGCGTATGCAGAACGAACGCCGGCTCGTGGTCTGCCCTGCGCCGCGTCGCCCGGCTATCCATAGCCCAGTCCGCGCAGGACTCGCTCGTCATCGGTCCAGCCGTGCCGCACCTTGACCCAGACGCCGAGGTAGACTTTGCCGCCGAACAGTCGCTCCATGTCCTTGCGTGCGGCTTCGGCCATGCGTTTGAGCTGCGCGCCCTTGCTTCCAACCACGATGCCCTTCTGGCTCTCGCGCTCGACAAGGATTGTCGCTTCGATCCTGCGCAGGCGACCTTCTTCGCGAAAGCTCTCGATCACCACCTCGCAGCGGTAGGGCAATTCCTCGCCGAGCATCTGGAACAGTTTTTCGCGCAGTAGTTCGGAGGCAAAAAATCGTTCGTCGCGGTCGGTCAGCTGCTCTGGCGGGTACATGGCGGGCGCTTCTGGCAGCGCATCGCGCAGGACGCTCAGCAATTCTGGCAAATTCTTCCCGGTGCGCGCGCTTACCGGCACGATTGCCGCGAACTCGCGTGCCTTGCTCATTTGCGCGATGAATGGAATCAGCTCGGCAGCACGTTTCAGTCGATCGATCTTGTTCACTACCGCCACGACCTTGCGCTCGGACGGAATGCGCTCCAGAACGGCCCGATCTTCGGCGCCAAAGCGCGCAGCATCGACAACGAACGCCACGACGTCCGCGTCCCGGACCACGTCCGCCGCACGCCGGTTCAGCGTCCGATGAAGGGCATCCCGATGGCGCGACTGCAGGCCGGGCGAATCGATGAAGACGAACTGACAGTCGCCGGCGTTCAATATCCCGGTAACCAGATGGCGCGTGGTCTGCGCTTTCGGCGATACGATCGACAGTCTCTCGCCAACCAGTCGATTGAGCAGCGTGGACTTTCCAGTGTTGGGCCGTCCTGCGATGGCGACGGTTCCGCAGCGAAACCTGGTCATTGTCCGAGTTCCCGCAGCATCCCCTCCGCTGCCTGCTGCTCTGCGCGTTGGCGCGACGTTCCGCTGCCCATCGAGCGCAAGCCTAGTTCTGCGACCACGCACTCGACCTCGAACGTTTGAAGGTGTGCGGCACCGAGAGTCGCCGTCACACGATATTCGGGCAGCGAACGGTGGCGCCCCTGGAGATACTCCTGCAAGCGCGATTTCGCGTCTTTGCCGGTTCGGTTTGGATCAAGTTCTTCCAGCGCCTCGCCGTAGACCGCGAGCACCGCTTCGCGCGCAGCGTCGTAGCCGCCGTCGAGCAGCACGGCCCCGAAAACCGCCTCCATCGCATCGGCGAGGATCGATGGCCGCGCCCCCCCGGGGCTTGCAAGTTCGCCCTCACCCAGGCGCAGGTGCTTGCCGAGCGCCAGCTTGCGTGCGAGCTCACAAAGCGTCTCTTCGCGCACGAGACCGGCCCTCAGGCGCGTCAGCTTGCCTTCTGAAAACGACGGGAAGCGACGGTAGAGCAATTCCGCCACGACGCAATCAAGCACACCGTCGCCGAGAAACTCGAGTCGCTCGTTGTGAGGTGATCCGTAACTACGGTGCGTAAGGGCCTGGTCCAGCAGCGCCGCGTCGCGGAAGCGGTAGCCGAGACGACTCTCGAGCGTCACGGGCCGGATAGATGGCACTCAGGTACCGGACGAACTCGCCTGAAAATCGATATATAAGCCCACGTTTCCGAACAGCGGAATTTCCTTGCGGTAGGCGACCGAGATCACCACCTGCCCGCTATCCTTGGAAATCACCAGATCGCTTGGCTTGACCGACGGCATATCATCGATCGCCTGTCGCAAATCGAAAGACTTGCGAATCTCCGCCGGGGTCGTTTCCCCGGAGTTTGCGATCGCAGTAATCGCGTCTTTGATGGTGAAGTATTCCATGTACTTGGGCCCCACCTTGAATCCGAGCAGAGCCACGAAGATCACTACGACCGACCAGAATATGAGGCCGCCGAGGCTGAGACCCAGTTGCCTTTTGCGCATCTTTCCTCCCGGCACGTACGTTAATGAAAGGTTCCGAACCGGCTCAGGTCATTGAGATTGAGCCAGATGAAGAAAGCCTTGCCGATGATGTTCGCATCGGGAACGAACCCCCATACCCTGCTGTCGCTCGAATTGTCCCTGTTGTCGCCCATCATGAAGTAATGATTCGGCGGCACGGTGCAATCCACTCCGCCTCTATTGTAGTTGCAATTCTCCGAGAACAGGAATTTGCGCACCTGGGGCACATACGCGGGGGCATTCTGGTCGATTAGGATCTTGTGCTTCACGCCGCCGAGATCTTCCACGTACTGCTTGTAGAACTGCATGCGTTCCTTGGACAGGTAGTCGTCGACTTCCCGCTCCTGAACAAGATGGCCGTTGATCGTCAGCCGCTTGTCGCGGTATTCGATCTTGTCGCCCGGAAGGCCTACGACCCGCTTGATGTAGTCCAGCGACGGATCTTCTGGATAACGGAACACCATGACGTCCCCGCGATGCGGTTTGCCGATGGCGATGATCTTCTCGTTTAGCACCGGGAGCCGGATGCCGTAGATGAATTTGTTCACAAGGATGAAGTCACCCACATGCAGCGTGGGGATCATAGAACCGGAAGGGATCTTGAATGGCTCGACGACGAATGACCGCAGCAGGAACACCACAACGATGACCGGAAAGAAACTGACGGAATACTCAACCCACCAGGGCTGCAGAGCCTGCGCCGAGCGGCGCTTGCGCAGCCAGGCCGTTTCCAGCAGCCACACGGCGCCGGTAACCATCAGCAATATGAGCAGGAATAGCGCGAAGCTCATTTGTCGCTCATCTGCAAAACCGCGAGGAATGCTTCCTGCGGGATTTCTACGGCGCCGACCTGCTTCATTCGCTTTTTCCCCTCCTTCTGCTTTTCGAGCAACTTCTTCTTGCGCGTAATATCTCCGCCATAGCACTTTGCGAGAACATTCTTGCGAAGCGCCTTAACGTTTTCGCGCGCGACGATGTGTGAGCCGATCGCGGCCTGAATCGCGACATCGAACATCTGTCGTGGTATCAGGCCCCGCAGTCGTGTAACAAGATCCCGTCCGCGCGCCTGTGCGTTGGAGCGATGGACCATGCTGGAAAGCGCATCCACGCGCTCGCTATTGACGAGAACGTCGAGACGCACCATGTCTGCCGGCCTGTATTCCTTGAAATCGTAGTCTAGCGAACCGTAGCCCCGCGTGAGCGATTTCAGGCGGTCGAAGAAATCGAGGACTACCTCGTTCAAAGGAAGATCGTACGAGAGCACCACGTGACTAGGGGAATAGTGCATGTTGGTCTGCACCCCACGTTTCTGCGTACACAGGGTCATTACGGTGCCAACGTACTCCTGTGGCACGAAGATCGTCGTCGAAATGATCGGTTCGCGGATTTCTTCGATCTTGTCCGGGTCCGGTAGTTTGGCCGGGTTCGAGACCTGCTCGACTGATCCATCGCTCAACTTCACCTCGTAGATCACCGAAGGTGCCGTGGTGATCAGGTGCATCCCGTATTCGCGTTCCAGGCGCTCCTGAACGATGTCCATGTGCAACAGCCCCAGGAATCCGCACCGAAACCCGAAGCCGAGCGCCTGCGATATCTCAGGTTCGTAGTGGAACGACGCGTCGTTCAGGTGCAGCTTTTCCAGTGCGTCGCGCAAGGCCTCGTACTGGTTCGACTCGACCGGGTATAGCCCGGCGAATACCTGGGGCTTGACCTCCTTGAACCCGGGCAGTGCCTCGCGAGTGGGCTTGTCCGCGTGAGTCAGCGTATCGCCCATTTTCGCCGAGCGTAACTCCTTGATGCCCGCCACGACGAAACCGACCTCACCGGCCGACAGTTCGTCCCGCGCTTGCGCCTTCGGGGTAAAGATCCCGACTTGCTCGCACAGGTGAGACCTGCCAGTGCTCATCAACCTGACCTTCTCCTTGGTGCGCAAGCGACCGTCCACCACCCGCACCAGCATGACCACACCAACGTAGTTGTCGAACCATGAGTCGATCACCAGCGCCTTTAGCGGTGCGTCCTCGATGCCCCTCGGCGGAGGAATACGTGCGATGACCGCCTCCAGGATGTCGGTAACTCGCTCTCCGGTCTTGGCGCTGGCGCGGATCGCGTCGTGCGCATCGATCCCGATCACGTCCTCGATCTCCTGAATCGCCCGCTCGGGCTCGGCGGAGGGAAGGTCGATCTTGTTCAATACCGGGATAACCTCCACTCCGAGTTCGATCGCCGTATAACAATTGGCCACTGTCTGGGCTTCGACGCCCTGAGAGGCGTCGACCACCAACACAGCACCTTCGCAAGCTGAGAGCGAACGGCTAACTTCGTAGGAAAAATCGACGTGCCCCGGCGTATCGATCAAGTTGAGGAAGTACGTTTCGCCGTTCTTTGAGTGGAAACGGAGCGCCGCCGTCTGCGCTTTGATGGTGATCCCGCGTTCACGCTCGAGCTCCATAGAATCGAGCACCTGGGCCCCCATTTCACGGTCGGAAAGGCCGCCGCACATCTGGATGAAGCGATCGGCGAGCGTCGACTTGCCGTGGTCGATATGCGCGATGATCGAGAAGTTGCGGATGTGGCTCTGCGCCATCACAAAAAAGGGTGCCCGCGGCACCCTTCTGGGAAACGAACGCTATCTTACCGCAAGGCGGTCTGTCAGTGCCGTCAGGTCGAGGAAATAGTGGCAGATCTCGCGCGCGTCGGGACCGACGAGTACCGGTACTCGCTCGCCGTAGCGGGCCTCCAGCGAAGGATCGGCGTCGACATCGATCGTCTCGACCGTGAAATGCAGCTCATCTTGAAGAGGTTCGAGCGCACGCAGCATGTCTTCGCATAGATGGCAGTAGGTACGCCCGTAAAGGGTCAGGCGCACCACAGGTCAACCCTCGTCGGCGAGCCCCGGGATCGTAACGAACGCGGTGCTCTCGCCGCGCCGCACCTGGAGCGTGAACACCGCCCCTTTGTCCAGGCCCACCAGCAGCTCGTTAAGCTGTTGCACAGACTTGAGTTCCGTTCGGTGGCCGTTCTGAACGAGCATCAGCAGAACATCACCGCGCCGCAGGTCTGCGCGCGCTGTCGGTCCCACGTCTGTCACCACCACCCCGTGCGTCAAATTCAGCTCCTTACGTTGCTGCGACGTAAGCTCGCCCACCACGATGCCGAGGCGATTCGGCGCGACATCCACCGGTTTCTGCTCTGGCGGCGATTCGAGCGCGGCGACCTTTTCCTCGTGAAGCTCTCCGACGGTGATATTCGTCGTTCGTGAAGCGCCATTGCGCCATATCTCGACCGGCACCCGGGAACCCGGTCGCGTGGCGCCGACGATGCGCGGCAAATCGATAGACGACTCCACCGGCTTGTTGCCGAACGCGAGAATGATGTCGCTCGGCTGAATTCCCGCCCGCGCCGCTGGGCTGCGCTCTTCCACCGTGTTCACCAGTGCGCCGCGCGGCCGGTCAAGGCCGAATGACGTCGCAAGGTCCTTCGTGACTTCCTGAATCACGACGCCGATACGCCCACGCGACACCCTGCCCTTTTCCCTGAGCTGTCTCTGGACATCGAGCGCGACGTCGATCGGAATGGCGAACGACAGTCCCATGAACCCGCCCGTGCGGCTGTAGATCTGCGAATTGATCCCCACCACTTCGCCTCGCATGTTGAACAGCGGGCCGCCCGAATTGCCCGGGTTGATCGCAACGTCGGTCTGAATGAACGGCACGAAGCTCTCCTCCGGCAAGGAGCGCCCCTTGGCCGATACGATGCCTGCCGTTACGGTATTGTCGAATCCGAATGGGGAGCCGATTGCTACGACCCATTCGCCCACCTTAAGTCGCGAGGGGTCGCCGAACTTGACCACCGGCAGACCGCGCGCCTCCACCTTGATGAGGGCCACGTCGGTGCGGCGATCCGCGCCTACAACCTTGGCCTGCAACTCGCGCTTGTCGGTGAACCGGACGTCGATCTCGTCGGCACCCTCTACGACGTGCGCGTTAGTGAGGATATAGCCGTCCGGACTGATGATGAAGCCCGACCCGAGCGAGCGACTTTCAGAGCGTCGCTCGGGAATCGGTTGCTTCGGCATGAAGCGGCGAAAGAATTCCTGCAGCTCCTCGTCGCCGATGCCGGGGATCTGAGGCAGAGCCCTGCGCTTGACCGCCTGCTTGGTGCTGATATTGACCACCGCCGACCCCTGCTCCTCGACCAGTCGGGTGAAATCCGGCAGTTCGCGCGCCTGTGCGGCAGCGTGCCCCACCAGGCCGAGCAGGCATACGACTGCAACTAGCTTAGGTACTCGCATCTGGCCTTCCATGGAATTCAATGCAGAGAATGGAACTGCACGGTGTCGGCAATCCGCCTGACGCTTATCGCGGGTGCTTCACCGACAACCGTAACAACATGACCTGCCACCTCGCGAGTATAGATGTTGATCGCGCCCAGGCTGGACAGCCCCATGCGTTGTCGCTTGCCGCCGCTGGGCGGTAGTTCGATGAACACGGAAACGGCCGCCAGACCGTCGGAATACACCACTTGGTCAACCTGCCTCGATGCGTGGATCCTGCGCTTCACTTCAGTCACCTTTTTGAACCCCGGAAGATCGGGAGATACGCTCCACCCGGTCGTCTTCAGGTCCAGGGGCATGACATCCGCGTCTTCGACGTGCCAGCTGGAGGGAGCCTGCGGCGGGCGAACGTCGCTCAAGCGCACCGGCCCGATCGCCAGCTGGGTGAACGTGAACTGCTCCAGCGCCTTGCCGTTTTCATCCAGAGTGACCGCCTTCAGCAGCATTCCGCTGGCGACATCGGCCCAGAGCTTGTAGCCGTAGCGCAGATCGTCCTTCGGCATTAGCAGGATTGCCTGACACTCGTACCCCGCGACCCGGGTGATCTCGCCCATGCTGATTGTGTAGTGCTGTTCGAGCGTGCCGATCTGCGCGGGGAGCAGGGCCGGAAACGCGCGTCTGTCGCCGCGCCGGTCGACCTTCACGGTCCGTCGATCGGGCAGATAGCACTTGACCTCGTCTTCGGTGCGCAGGACCTCTCGCGGCGCCCCGTCCAGCGCTTCCAGCTTCTCAACGCTTCCGTGCGAACCCACGCGGCGGACAATTCGCGACGTCTCGCTTTGTCCGCCTTGTTGGTAGACGAATGTCCCCGTGTAGGAAAGATTCTTGGTCGCCTGGTAAATCCTGCCCAGCCAATGCACCGCATCGTCGGGAACCGCCTGTTGCGCTTGCGCAATCCCGCCCCACGCCGCCGCGACAATCCATATCGTCCGCGCGAGCAGCGCCACCCTGGGCGAGCGACTCGTCATCTGGCTTCGCTCTTGACGGCTTCATCCGATACGGTGCGGATATAAGGCGCTACGCCCTGCAGCGTCAGCCGCGGCGAGTAGCCCAGATGGGCGAGCAGGTAGTCGTCGGTTGCGCTCGGCAACGGTACGCGTACGGCCGCCTGGGCCTGTGCTGCCGGGTTGGTAGCCGTCCGGGGTGCAGCGGCAATCGGTGCCACGATGGGACCCGTATCCGGCGCCGGTCGCGGCGCAAACGCGAGCCACCCCACCAATGCGACCGCGGCGACGCTGGCCACGGCGGACAACGCCATCCAGCGCCCGCGCACGGAGGTCTGCGCGATACGTCGCGGCGCCAGGATGGTCGGCTCCCGGGCCAACCGCGCCGCGACGCCGGCCGCCAGATTCGTCCCCGGCGCACTTTCGCCGTGCAGGGCATCCCGTATGAGATGGTAGGTGCACCATGCCCGTCGGGCCTCGTCCTCGCGCGCAAGCGAAGCCAGAACAGCGTCGAATTCCCGCTCGTCGAGTTCGCCATCCGTCAGCATCGAGATCTTCGCTTTCATCCTCTACCACCTCTTGTCTTTGGCCGTTTCGAGCAGCGGCCGAAGCTTTTCGGCGATCGCTTCCCGCGCTCGAAAGATGCGCGACCGGACAGTGCCGATCGGGCAATTCATGATCTGCGCGATGTCTTCGTAACTCATACCTTCGATCTCACGCAGCTGAATGGCTGTGCGCAGTTCTACCGGTAGCTCATCGATTGTCGCATTCATGGTCTGCGCAATTTCCTTCGACAGCAACTGACTCTCAGGCGTATTGATATCGCGTAACTGCTCGGCATCGTCATACCCTTCCGCCTCCTCGGCCCCCACCTCGGTCGAAGTCGGCGCGCGCCGCCCCAATGCTATTAGGTAGTTCTTGGCAGTGTTGATCCCTATCCGATAAAGCCACGTGTAAAACGCGCTGTCCCCACGAAATCCTGGCAGGGCCCGGTAGGCCTTGATAAAGGCTTCCTGCGTCACATCCTCCACCTCGGCCGGATCGCGCACGAACCGCGACAGCAAGCGAGCCAGCTTGCGCTGGTACTTTTCGACCAACAGCTCGAACGCGTGCTTGTCACCCCTCTGGGCCCGCGCAACCAGCTGACTATCGACGTCGCGGTCAGCCACCGCAGGTTCCCAATTTGTGCGCCGCCTCCGCGCTGTCCCGCCCCGCTCGCGGCTTCCAACAGCTCTGTTTCACTGACAATCGCCTTAGAAAATAGTTCTGCGGGTCCACGGGCTTATGTCACGGGCTGTGTCGTTCCGGTGTCTGGAACCCGCCCCCAAAGCGCCCACAGGCGTAGTACCCGGAATGAGTCCGGATCCAGCATGTCGCGCCAGACGACTATGTTGCGGCGCATCCAAGGAGCGCCTGGGAGGATCACGACGAGTGCGCTGACGAAACGCCTTGGGGAAATGCGCAACCCGACGCGCTGGGCATTTGCCAGATCCAGGATCACGTTGTCTCCACTCCCGATAATGAGTGCCCGCACCGATCGCCTGCCGCGCAGGAGCGCCCGATCCCAGGCCGCCGCGATGCCGAGGCCGGCGATGAGGACCCCGAGCCAGATTCCCATCGAACCGGCCACGAACACGCCGGCACACACGGCTGCGCCCCCGTGCACTACGACTATGATCGCGGCCAGGCTGCGCGAGGGCGAGAGTTGGATGCGAAGGGTCCGTTCGCCGCTCAAACCCGGGCGAAAACCAGGGAACCGTTGGTGCCGCCGAAGCCGAACGAATTGGACATGGCAAAGCGCACCTGCATGTCACGGGCAGCGTTTGGAACGTAGTCGAGGTCGCACTGGGGATCGGGGTTCTGCAGATTGATCGTCGGCGGCGAGACCTGATGGTGCATCGTGAGAATGCTGAACACCGCTTCCACGCCGCCCGCAGCGCCGAGCAGGTGGCCGGTCATCGACTTGGTGGAATTCACGGCCACCCGTTTCGCATGGTCACCGAGCAATCTCTTTACTGCAATCGTTTCCGCGAGGTCGCCGAGCGGGGTCGAGGTTCCGTGGGCATTTATGTAATCGACCACGTCGGGCGTCAGGCTGGCGTCCTTGAGGGCATTTCGCATGCAGCGGTAGGCCCCGTCACCGTCCTCACTGGGTGCGGTCATGTGATACGCATCGGCGGATACCCCATAGCCGACGACCTCGCAGTAGATGCGTGCGCCACGGGCCCGGGCGTGCTCGTATTCCTCCAGAACCACGGCGCCGGCCCCTTCGCCGAGCACGAACCCGTCGCGGTCGCGGTCCCACGGCCGGCTGGCGCCCGCGGGATCGTCGTTGCGTGTTGACAGGGCGCGTGCCGACGCGAACCCTCCGATCGCGAGCTCGGTGACGGTGGCCTCCGCACCGCCCGCGATCATGATATCGGCATCGCCATAGCGGATCGACTTTGTGGCCTCCCCGATGCAGTGGGTAGAGGTCGTACACGCGGTAACAATTGCGAGGTTCGGCCCCTTGAGACCGAGCATGATCGACAGGTGGCCGGCGATCATGTTGATGATCGTGCCTGGTATGAAGAACGGCGAGATGCGCCGCGGTCCATTCTTCAGCAGTTCGTCGTGTGTCGCCTCTATCAACGGCAGCCCGCCGATGCCCGAGCCGAAATTGACGCCTGCGCGTTCTGCGTCCTGGCCGGAAACGCTCACGCCCGCGTCGCGCCACGCCTGCAGGCCCGCAGCCAAGCCGTAGTGGATAAAGGTATCCATACGGCGAGCTTCCTTGGGCGACAGGTACTGCGCAATGTCGAAGCCCTTGACCTCGCCAGCGATCTGGCTTGCCAGGCGCGAGGGATCGAAGCGCGTGATGCGCGCAATGCCGGACTTGCCGGCCAGCACGTTATCCCAGGCCTCGGTTACCGTGATGCCCACCGGCGACACAATGCCGAGCCCGGTTACGACGACTCTGCGACGGGACAACTTCGCTCCTTAAGGGTCGCCGGGGGCAAAGATCGCCAGCACCCCTGCGCCTGCAGAAATTCTCAGGACTTCTGATGGCCCTTGATGTAGTCCACGGCCTGCTGCACCGTGGTGATCTTCTCGGCCTCCTCGTCCGGAATCTCCGTCTCGAATTCCTCCTCGAGCGCCATGACGAGCTCGACGGTATCCAGCGAATCCGCCCCCAGATCGTCTACGAACGAAGACTCGTTCTTGATTTCGGCCTCGTTGACGCCGAGCTGCTCGGCGATGATCTTTTTCACACGTTGTTCGATATTTTCCATATGGTTCCTTCCCTTTGAGGCCAAGAGGGCCCGTATTCTACCAAAACGGTTGTTTCTGCCTGCGCCAAGAAAGCGCTTTTGCTACATATACATGCCGCCGTTCACGTGCAGCACGGTCCCGGTCACATAGCCCCCCGGGGGGGACACCAGAAATGCGACCGCGCCGGCGACGTCGCTTGCCTGGCCCAACCTTCCGAGCGGAATCTGGGTCAGAAGCGCAGCTCGTTGTTCCTCTGACAGGGCGCGCGTCATGTCGGTGTCGATAAACCCCGGGGCGACACAGTTTACGGTGATATTGCGGCTGCCAAGCTCGCGCGCCAGTGATTTCGTCATGCCGACGACGCCTGCCTTGGCCGCGGCGTAGTTGGCCTGCCCCGGATTGCCCGCGGCGCCGACCACAGAAGTGATATTGACGATTCGTCCCCAGCGCGCCTTCATCATGCCGCGCATTACGGCGCGCGAGAGCCTGAATACCGACCGCAAGTCGATTTCGATGACTTCGTCCCACTCGGCGTCCTTCATGCGCAGCGCAAGGTTGTCGCGCACCACGGCGGCGTTGTTGACCAGCACCAGAATGTCGCCGTATTCCTTCTGTATCGCCGTCACGAGCGCGTCGCATTGCGCCGCGTCGCGCACGTCCAGCACTCGCCCGCCGCCCTTCGCACCCGCCTGGGCCAGGGCGCCGTCGATGCCCTGCGCTCCATTGTCGCTGGTGGCGGTGCCGATGACGGTAGCGCCCTCCGCGGCCAGCTGCAGCGCAATCGCGTGCCCAATCCCGCGCGAGGCGCCGGTGACCAAAACGACTTTGCCCGTCAGCATGCTCAGGCCCCCTTGAGCGCGGCCAGCGCCTGCTCCAGCGCGGCGCGATCGGACAGCGCTATTCCCTGCAGCTCGGGAGCGATGCGCTTGACCAGTCCGGCAAGAATCTTGCCCGGACCGCACTCGACCACGTGCGTCACGCCGCTGCGCGCCATGTGCCGGATCGTCTCAACCCAGCGAACCGCCGACGCGGCCTGCCGCACGAGCGCATCCTTGATCTCGACGGGGTTCCGGGGCGCAGCCACGTCGACGTTGTTGATCAGCGGCACCTCGGGCGGCGCGATTTCGACGCGCTCGAGGTAATCCCTAAGGCGTTGCGCGGCCGGCTGCATCAGGCTCGAGTGGAACGGAGCGCTTACCGGCAGCGGAAGGGCGCGCTTCGCGCCCTTCGCCTTGCAGGCCTCCATTGCGCGCGCCACCGCCGCCTTGTGCCCCGCAATCACCACCTGGCCCGGCGCATTGAAATTGACCGCCTGCACCGTCTCGCCCTGCGCCGCCTCCGCGCATGCGGCCCGAACGCTGTCGTCATCTAGGTTCAGAATCGCGGCCATTGCGCCCTTGCCTTCCGGCACCGCCTCTTGCATCGCCTGGGCGCGGAACCGCACCAGGGGCAAGCATTGCGCGAAATCGATCGCACCGGCCGCGATCAGCGCCGTGTATTCCCCCAGGCTATGGCCGGCAACGAGCTCAGGCTGCGGACCGCCGAGCGCGCGCCAGGCGCGGTACGCTGCATAGCCGGCGGTCACCATCGCCGGCTGCGTATTCAGGGTCATATTGAGCGCCTCGGCGGGACCCTGATCCAGCAGTTCTACGAACTCGCGGCCCAGCACCGCCTCGGCTTCGGCCAGTACCTCGGCCACTCCAGGCAGCCCGCCATAGGCTTTCAGCATTCCCACCGATTGCGAACCCTGCCCCGGAAACACCATTGCCAATTTCATTCTTTCTCGCCTCTCACATCGTCACCAGCGCTGCACCCCACGTGAATCCCCCTCCGACACCCTGCATCAGCACTCGATGTCCGGCATGGATTCTGCCCGCCCGCACCCACTCGTCCAGCGCCAACGGGATCGAAGCCGCGGAGGTGTTGCCGTGATGGTCCACGGTCACCACCAGGCGTTCCTGCGGCAAGCCAAGCCTCTTCGCGGTCGCCTCGAGAATCCGAACGTTCGCCTGATGAGGAATCAGCCAATCGATCTGAGAAAGATCCATGTTCGCCGCGGCCATCGTTTCGCGCGCGACCTCGTCGAGCACCTTGACCGCATATTTGAAGACGCCCTGGCCGTTCATCTGCAGGAAGGGTGAACCGATGATCCGTCCGCCGCACACGTTGCCTGGCACCGAGAGCATCCCGGCTTGGCTGCCGTCCGCATGCAGCACAGCGGCGTGCACGCCAGGGCGTTCCGCCGCGGCCAGCACCACGGCGCCCGCTCCGTCGCCGAACAACACGCAGGTCCCACGATCGTTCCAGTCGAGAATGCGTGAGAACACTTCCGCCCCCACCACCAGAGCGCGCTTGTACATTCCGCCCCTGATGAAACTGTCGGCGCTCGCCAGGGCGTAGACGAAACCGCTGCATACCGCCTGTACGTCGAAGGCCGGGCAACCCTTGATCCCGAGCTTCGCCTGGAGCAGGCAGGCAGTACTTGGAAACACGTAGTCGGGCGTCGATGTGGCCAGAATGATCAGATCGATCTCTCCGGCGCTGACGCCGGCGGCCTCTAGCGCGCGACGGCTTGCCTCGAGCGCCAGGTCGCTCGAGGCCTGCGACTCGTCTGCAATGTGTCGCTGCACGATGCCGGTACGCTCGCGTATCCAGGCGTCGCTGGTTTCCAGGCGCGCTGCGAACTCTTCGTTGGTAACGATCCGGGGCGGCAGAAAGCTGCCGGTGCCGACAATGCGGGAGTAGATCATTCGACCGGCGCAGCAGGGCGCTCTTGTTGGGCGGGCGGATGAAGCTGCGCCATGCGCTGCGTGATGCGTTGCAGAACGTTGTTGCGCACTTCCTCGACCGCGTGCCAGAGCGCCTGGCCGAACGCGAACACGTCCGCCGAGCCGTGACTCTTGATCACGATGCCGCGCAGGCCGAGCAGGCTGGCACCGTTGTAACGGCCCGGATCCATGCGGCGGCGGAACGCGCCGAGCACCGGTAGCGCGGCGAGCGCGGCAAGCCTGCGCAGTGGATTGCGTGTGAATTCCTCCCGCAGCGCCGCCGCCATCATTCGCGCCACCCCTTCCGAGGCCTTGAGCGCGACGTTGCCGACAAAGCCATCGCAGACCACGACATCGGTCGTTCCCTTGTAGATGTCGTCGCCTTCCACATTGCCGAAGAAATTGAGCCCGCTGTCGCGCAATAGTTCCGCAGCCTGTTTCACGGCGTCGTTGCCCTTGATGTCCTCTGCGCCGATATTGAGCAGGCCTACCGACGGTCGATCGTTGTGCTCCACCGCGGCCACAAGCATTGCCCCCATGATCCCGAACTGGAGCAAGTGCTCAGCGCTGCAGTCCACGTTGGCGCCGAAATCCAGCATGTAGGTATGTGCGCCGCGCATGTTCGGCACGACGGTCGCGAGCGCGGGTCGGTCAATGCCGGGCAGCGTCTTGAGCACAAAGCGCGAAATGGCCATTAGCGCGCCGGTATTCCCGGCGCTCACGCAGGCGTGCGCCTCGCCGTTCTTGACCAGATCCGCGACGACACGCATGGACGAGTCTTTCTTGTAACGCAGCGCACCGGCCGGAGGCTCGTCCATCGTTACCACCTCGCTCGCGTGGTGCACCCGCAGCCGAGGGCTCGTGGCCGCGCGGCGAACGGAGAGCTCCGCTTCGATCGCGTCACGCAAACCCACCAACACCACATCGACGTCCGCATGCCGCCGCTGGAACTCCAGCACGGCGGGAACCGTCACGTGGGGTCCGTGGTCCCCTCCCATGCAGTCGACCGCAACAGTAATGTCCATCCGGCGCCTAAAGCGTGGTCACCGCGCCCGAGCACGCGGCGGAATTGCTCGACGAATGCGCGCGCAACACGCCGCGCGCGGCTCGGCCTGCGCCGCTTACTCGCCTTTCCGCTCGACGACTTTCTTGCCGCGATAGTAGCCAGTCGGGCTCACGTGATGACGCAGGTGCACTTCACCGCTGGTCGGTTCGACCGCGACCGCCGGCTGCCCGAGAAAGTCGTGCGCGCGGCGCATTCCGCGCCTGGAAGGGGATTTCTTGTTCTGCTGTACTGCCATGATGAAGCTCCTTTGATCAGGTTCGTAGTTCCGCCAGCCGGAGCTGGCGGAGATTCAACTGCGCTTGCCTCGCGCTTGCGTCTCGCGCGCCCCGAGCATGCCGCGCAAGTTCGCGAACGGCGACGCGGGCGATCCCGCGCCCGCCCTTGCCTGCGCGGCGCAACGCTCGTGACGCGCCGCGTACGGCAGCGCGAGCAACAACTCATCCTCGAGCAATTCGTGCACTTCCATTGCCTTGCTCGCCACTACCCAGTCCGGCCCCTCTGCCTCTACCGGCAGGGCGTCGATTTCCGCCTGCGAACGCGCCAGCACCAGCACGGCGTGGATCCGCAGCGGGAACTCGAGGGGCGCCAGACATCGCTGGCAGCCGACCTGCAGCGCACCCCGGATTCTAAGGTGCAAAGCCGGCCTGTCGTTCGCGTCCGGCATGCCTTCGAGCGAATATTCAACCGTACCCGCCTGGGACGACAGCAGCGGACTGAGGCGGGCAAAATCGCCTATCGGCCAAACGCCGCTCAGGCGGGCGCGCGATGCAGCGAAATCGTATCCGTCGATGACAGGGCGGTGCGGCATAAACCGAAAATGATATCATCCACGAAAAACCTTGTCAAAACAAAGTCATGGATCAACCTAGAGAACTGGTGCTCGCGTCCACCTCCGCCTACAGGCACGCCCTGCTGCGGCGCCTGCCGTTGCGCTTCGAGTCGGCGGCGCCGGACACGGACGAGACAGCGCTGCCCGGAGAGCGTCTGCGGGAGACAGCCTGGCGCCTGTCCTTGGACAAGGCGCGCGCGGTCGCGCGCCGTTTCCCCGACGCTTTGGTGATTGGCTCTGACCAGGTTGCCGCGCTCGGCGACGAGCGTCTGAGCAAGCCGGGCAACCATGCCAACGCGCTACGCCAGCTGCGCAGCCTTAGCGGCAGAGCTGCCGACTTTTACACCGCGGTGAGCCTGCTCGACGCGCGCACGGGCGAAGCCCGGTCGCAAATCGTTCCTTGCCGCGTCGTGTTTCGCACCCTCGACGAGCGACAAATCGAGAACTATCTTCGCCTCGAACAACCTTACGATTGCGCCGGCAGTGCGAAATCGGAAGGGCTGGGCATCGCCCTGATCGAGCGGATCGAGACCGAAGATCCCACCTCTCTCGTCGGTTTGCCGCTCATCGCCCTCAGCACGATGCTGGCCCAGGCCGGCATGCCCGTGCTCGGTTGATGCACCCCACGCTATACGCGATTCCGACGCCGCTCGGCGGCTCGCCTGCCGACGCGTTGCCCGAATCCGCGCTGGACATCGTTCGCAGCGTGCGGGATTTTGTGGCCGAGAATGCCAAGAGCGCGCGCGCCTTCCTGGCCGCGGTTGGCATGCCGTGCGCCTTGCGCGAGTTGCGCATCGAGGTGCTCGACCAGAACACTCGCAGCGATTCGGTGCGTACCCTGCTCTCCCCCCTGCGGGAAGGGCGCACGCTCGGCCTGCTTTCCGAGGCGGGTTGCCCTGCGATCGCCGATCCGGGCGCCCTTTTGGTCGCTGCCGCGCAGCGCGAAGGGTTCCACGTGGCGCCGCTGGTCGGCCCTTCGTCCATCGTGCTTGCGCTGATGGCGTCCGGCTTGGAAGGCCAGCGCTTTTCGTTCTGCGGCTATCTGCCGCGCGAGACCGATGCGCGCGAGGACCGGATTCGTCAGCTCGAGCAAAGATCCAGGGCCGACGCCGCGACCCAGATTTTCATCGAGACCCCATACCGCAATCAGGCAATGGTGTCATCCTTGCTGCGCGTCTGTTCGCCACAGACTCGCCTTTGCGTCGCCACCGACCTCACTCTGCCGCAGGAAACGGTTCTGGTCCGCTCCATAGCGGAGTGGCGCGCCGCGCCGCCGCAGCCCGGCCGCCGCCCGAGCGTGTTTCTGCTGCTCGCGACCTGAGCCCGCGCGGCTCAGCGCAACGTCGGCGCGTCGGCGCGCAGCGCGAACTCGGCCAGCGCGCTTGCGGCGCTTGCGCCGAAGCGGCGCGCGAATTTCTCGGCCAGGTTCTCCTTCTGCGTATAGTCGACGACGTTTTCCGCCTTGATCACGTCGCGCGCGAGCGAATTCAGCGTGCCATAGCCGTCGGCTAACCCCAGCTCGATACTCTGCTGCCCGGTCCATATCAGGCCGCTGAAGATGTCCGGCGTCTCTTTCAGCCGCTTGCCACGCCCCTGGCGTACGTCGTCGATGAATTGACGGTGGATCTGATCGAGCATCGCCTGCGCATATTCCTTCTGCTTTTCGTCCTCCGGCAGGAACGGGTCAAGCATGCCCTTGTTCTTGCCGGCGGTCAGCAGGCGACGCTCGACGCCGAGCTTCTGCATCAGGCCGGTGAGGCCAAATCCGTCCATGCGCACGCCGACCGAGCCGACAATGCTCGAGCGCGTGACGTAGATCCGATCCGCTGCGGCGGCCACGTAGTAGCCGCCCGAGGCGCAGATGTCTTCGACCACGGCATAGAGCGGAATGTGGGGATATTTCTTGCGCAGGCGCCGGATTTCGTCATAGATGTTCTGCGCCTGCACCGGGCTGCCGCCCGGGCTGTTGATGCGCAACACGACGCCCTTCGTGGTGCTGTCCTTGAACGCGGCTCGCAGCGAGGCGTTGATCTTCTCCGCGCTCGCATCGGTGCCGGGCGCGATCAAACCGTTCAGCTCAACCAGTGCGGTGTGGCTTCCGCCGGACACCTCGGCAGTCTTGTCCCGCCAGTCCACCGCCAGCAGGATTATCACGGTCAAGTAGGTGAAGAACAGCAATTTGAAGAAGATGCCCCACATGCGCGAGCGCCGCTGTTCCTTGAGCGTCGCCATCGCGAGCCGCTCGATCAGCCCGCGTTCCCACTGTCCGCCGTCGTCAGTCATCTGCGAATCCCAGGAAGAAGATCTTGCCGTCGCGCTCCGTGACGCGCAATGGCACGAGAGGTGCGCCGTTGCAGGGTCCGCCCCGGCACGCGCCGCTGGCGGGGTCGTATACGGCCCCGTGCGACGAGCATATCAAATCGTGTCCGTCGGCGCCGAAGAAGTCCCCCTCGCGCCAGTCCAGCTCCAGCGCCACGTGGCTGCAGCGGTTCAGGTAGCCTCTCACTCTGCCGCCGAAGCGCACTGCGAACGCCGGCGCAAGCTCGCCGAAGTACTCGACCTCGAAGCGTACGCCGCGCCCCCCCTCCGCCAGCGCCGCGGCATCGCAGATCAGCCGTTCTGCGTCAGCCATCGCGCAAGGTCTTCCACGCTCGACACGCAGGCGCGCGGTTCGAGCGCGCGCAATGTCTGCTCGGGGTGCGCGCCGTAGGTCACGGCCACCGCGTCGACTCCCGCGTTGCGCGCCATCGCCAGGTCGTGCGAGGTATCGCCGATCATCAGCACCCGGTGCCGCTCCATGCCGAGCTCCTGCATCAGCTCGAGCAGCATCGCCGGATGCGGCTTGGGGTCGGTCTCGTCCGCGCAGCGCGAGGCGCGGAAATGCACGCCGAGCCCGCTCGACGCGAGCGCGCGGTCCAGCCCTGCGCGACTCTTGCCCGTTGCCACTGCCAGCATGTGCCCGCGCCGGGAAAGCTCGGACAGCAGCTGCGGCACCCCCTCGAACAGCGACATCGAACTCTCGCGCGCCAGAAAATGGCGCCGATACAGCCCGGCGAAGTCGACATAGCGCTCGCGCGGCAAGTCCGGCACCGCGTGCCTCAGCGAGTCCTGCAGCCCCAGCCCGATCACGTGGCTGGCGCGCTCCCGGTCCGGCACCGGAAGCCCCATTTCGCGGCTTGCCGCCTGGATGCACTCTGCGATGGTGGCGGCCGAGTCGATTAGGGTGCCGTCCCAGTCGAACACGAGCAGCGCGTAGTGCGGCTCAGCCGCCATGGCCCGCAAACCTCTGTTTGACGAATTCGCGCATGTCCGGCGGCAACGGAGCTTCCAGGCGCAGGACGACGCCGCTTGCGGGATGCCGCAGCACCAGCCTGCGCGCATGCAGCATCAGGCGTTTGACGCCCTGCTTGGCCAGTGTCCGGTTCAGCTCGAAGTCGCCGTACTTGTCGTCCCCCAGTATGGGGTGACCGGCATGCGCCAGGTGGACGCGAATCTGATGCGTGCGTCCGGTGAGCAGGCGAAGTTCGAGCAGGCTCAACTCGCTGCTCAGCGCCAGCGGACTGACCCGGGTCGCGGCCGGCTGCCCTTCCGCCCGCACGCTCACCCTGCGCTCGCCGCTTGCAGTGACGTGCTTGTGCAGCGACTCGCGCAATTCCTTCGTTCCCCCGCGCCAGCGCCCGGCGGCAACCGCCACGTACACCTTCTCCAGTTCGCCTTGTCGCAGCATGCGGTGCAATTCCACCAGGGCGCTGCGCTTCTTCGCGATGATCAGCAGCCCGGAGGTGTCCCGATCGAGCCGATGGGCGAGTTCGAGGAACTTGGCCTGCGGGCGCGCCGCTCGCAGCGATTCGATCACGCCGTAGCTGACGCCGCTGCCGCCGTGTACGGCGGTGCCTGAAGGCTTGTCTACCACCAGCAGCGCCGGGTCCTCGTACACCACCGGAAGCTCGACCGGGCGCGGTGGCGGCCGCACCGGTTTGTCAGCCAGCTTGACGGGCGGCACGCGAACCCGATCGCCGGTACGAAGGCGATAGTCCGGGCCGACCCGGCCGCTGTTTACCCGAACTTCTCCGCTTCGCAGAACGCGGTAGACATGGCTTTTCGGCACCCCTTTGAGGCGCCTGATGAGGAAATTGTCGATGCGCTGGGCGGCGCTTTCCTCGCCAACCTCCAGCAGAGTGGCCCGAGCCTTGCTTAAGTCATTCATTTTCCGTATTATCTCGGGGCTGCTTCGAGTTGCGAGGCACAGGTTCGCGGTAAGCGCCTAGCGCCGCCAGGATCTGCAACCCGCCTCCGCCCTGCTGAAGCCGGGCCCGAAGCAAAGGTTAATTTCGCTCACCGAGAGTAGCGATAGTACTAGAAGCGCGCGCAGAGGGTTTTTCCCTCGGAAACGCCCGCACCCCTTAAGGAAGGGTGCACGGATTCCGGCCGCCGCCGGGTTTTGGCAAACCGACAGGCAATGTCGCCGAACCGAAAGAAGGCTTTGACTGGTCGAAAACTAGGAGAATCCTGACCGACGGACCGCCGGTTCCCCTGCGAGCGCAGGAGAACTGGAAGTGAAACGCATGTTATTCAACGCGACGCAGCAGGAAGAACTGCGCGTCGCCATCGTAGAAGGCCAGAAGCTAGTCGATCTGGACATCGAGTCGGCATCAAGGGAGCAGCGCAAGAGCAACATCTACAAAGGCGTCATCACCCGCATCGAGCCCAGTCTCGAGGCTGCCTTTGTCGATTACGGCGAGGAGCGGCACGGTTTCCTCCCGTTCAAGGAAGTCGCGCGCAGCTACTTCCGCTCCGACATAGATGTCGCGAAAGCCAGGATCCAGGACGCCCTCAAGGAAGGCCAGGAGCTGATCGTCCAGGTGGAGAAGGACGAGCGCGGTACCAAGGGCGCCGCGCTCACCACCTTCATCAGCCTGGCCGGGCGCTACCTGGTGCTGATGCCGAACAATCCCCGCGGCGGTGGCGTCTCGCGCCGCGTCGAAGGCGAGGACCGCAACGAGCTGCGCGACACGCTCGACCAGCTGGTTCTGCCGGAAGGCATGAGCGTCATCGCACGCACGGCCGCGATCGGGCGCTCCGCCGAGGAGCTGAACTGGGACCTGAATTACCTGATGCAGCTGTGGCGCGCGATCGAGAGCGCCTCGGCCGACCGTACGCCGGGGCCCGACGGGCGCTACGTCGCCAAGCCGTTCCTGATCTACCTCGAATCCAGTCTGGTGATTCGCGCGATCCGCGACTACTTCCAGCCGGACATCGGCGAGATTCTGATCGACACCGACGAGATCTACGAACAGGCGCGCACGTTCATGGAAATCGTGATGCCGGGCAACGTCGGCAAGGTCAAGCTCTACCGCGACGATGTGCCGCTGTTCTCGCGCTTCCAGATAGAGCACCAGATCGAGAGTGCCTACGCGCGCCATGTGAACCTTCCCTCGGGCGGTGCGGTGGTGATCGACCACACCGAGGCGCTGGTCGCGATCGACGTCAACTCGGCCCGCGCGACCAAAGGTCACGACATCGAGGAAACCGCGCTGCGCACAAACCTGGAGGCGGCGGACGAAGTCGCGCGCCAGCTGCGGCTGCGGGACCTCGGGGGGCTGATAGTGGTCGACTTCATCGACATGGAATCCCAGCGCAACCAGCGCGAAGTGGAAAACCGCTTCCGCGAGGCGCTGCGCTTCGACCGCGCGCGGGTGCAGATCGGCAAGATCTCGCGCTTCGGGCTGATGGAGCTGTCGCGTCAGCGGCTGCAACCCTCGCTCGAGGAGACCGCGCACATCAACTGCCCGCGCTGCAGCGGCACCGGCTTCATCCGCGGCACGGAATCCACCGCGCTGCATGTCCTGCGGATCCTGCAGGAAGAAGCCATGAAGGAGAACACCGGCGCGGTCCACGCGCAGGTACCGGTGGACGTCGCCAGCTTCCTGCTGAACGAGAAGCGCAGCGAAATCCAGAAGCTCGAAGGGCGCCTCAAGGTCAATATCGTGCTGGTCCCCAATCAGCACCTCGAGACGCCGCACTACAAGGTGCAGCGGCTGCGCCACGACGAACTGAACGAGATGGAGCACGTACCGGCGAGCTACGAGCTGGTCGAGCAACCCGAGGAGCCGAAGCTTGGCGCCGACGCCGAGCCGGTCAAGGAGCGTCAGGAAGCGGTGGTAAAGGCCATCACGCCGGCGCAGCCCGCGCCGCTAGTGGCCGAGCCGCTACCACGCGCGCCGGCGGAAGCCCGCGGCCCGCGGCATCCGCGCCGCCCCGAGCGCGTGCCCTCCCCCATGATGACTGTTCCGGCGCGACCGGGAATCATCGGCCGCATCCTGGGCTGGTTCAAGCTCGACCAGGCCGCCCCGGGCACGACTGTTGCCGCGCCTGCGCCCGAGCCGCAGACCGGGCAGCGCGAGCCGCGCCGGGAGCCCCGTCAGCGGGACGGCCGGCCCGAGCAGCGCGGCGATCATCGGCGCGGTGCGGAGCGTGGCGAACGCGGTGAGCGCGGCGAGCGGGCCGGACGTGGCGAGCGCGGCGGGCGTGCCCGGCGCGGCGAGCGCGGCGAGCGCCGTGACGGCCAACAGAGCCGCCTCGAGCAGCGAGGCAACGGCCAGCCGCGGGAAGCGCGGCCGAACGGCGAGCGCAGGCCGGATCAACGCCCGCCACGACCGCCGCGGGCCGAGGCCGAGCCGCGGGCCGCGCGTCCGGAAGCACAAGCCGGCGCAGCCCCCGAGGGTGAAGAGCATCGCCGCAGCCGCCGTGGTCGGCGCGACCGCGGGCGGGAGCGTCGCCCCGAGCAGACTGAAGGCGGCAACGACCAGCGGCCGCAAGGGGTTGCGCCCGATGCGCCCACGCCTTCGCCATCGCTGCAGACAGCACCCGAACCGGTGACAGTCACAGTGAGCGAACCGGTGCTCGCGGTGAGCACGCCGCCGCTGCCGGAGTTCCCGGCGCCGCAGATCGCCGAGCCGGTGCCGGTGCAGCGGACCGCCCCGACGCCTGAGCCGGTGATCGAACGACAAGCGCCCGAGACGCAGGCGCAGGCGCCTTTCGAGCCGCTGCCTCCGGTCATGCCGGCGTTCGAACCAAAAGCCGAGCCGACAGCGGAGCTCGACCGGTCGGGCTTGGTGATGATCGAAACCGACCCATCGAAGGCACGCTCGGCGCAGCCAGAGCCGGAGCAACCACAAGCGCTCGGTCGCGCGCGCCGCGAGCGTGCATCCCGGGCGGCGGAAGCGGAACCGGAACTGGTTCAGATCGAGACCAGGAAGTAGCGCTGCCCGGTGTCGCAAAAGTGCCGGCGCGGCGCCGGCACGCGGCGGCGCCGCGCGCGGCACTCGGAGCCCATGGCTAACTACCCTTCCCGGCTGGCCCACGAACACACGTTGTTCGACGGCCGGAAGGTGCTCATTCGCCCGATCCGCGCCGACGACGGCCTGCTGGAGAGGGACTTTCTCGTCAGCGGCGTGTCGGGCGAAAGCCGTTATCTGCGCTTTCACAAATGGGTCGGCGCTCCCTCAGACAAGCTGATCCACTTCCTGACCGACATCGACTACGACCGCCACATGGCCTTCGTCTGCGTTTTCGGCGAGGGAGACGACTCGGAGGTCGCGGGCGAGGCGCGCTACGTCGTCAATTCCGACGACAAGAGCTGCGAATTCGGCGTCGTGATCGCTGATGTCTGGCGCAAGAGCGGCGTTGCCGGGCTACTGATGGAGGCGCTCATCCGGGCCGCCCGGGAACGCGGATTGACCAGCATGGAAGGACTGGTGCTGAGAAACAATCCGCCCATGCTGCGCTTTGCGCGCGCGCTCGGTTTCGAAGTCCACTCCGTGGCGGAAGATCCGCTCACGCTGCGAATCGTCAAGAAGCTTTGATCCCGCCCTGCAACTCGGCCAGCAGGCCGCGCGCCGCGGCCTCCACCATGTCGAGTACACGCTCGAAGCCTCCCGGCCCGCCGTAGTACGGATCGGGGACCTCCTCGCTCTGCCCGTCGGCGAATTCCATGAACAGGTGCAGCTTGTGCCGCTGCTGCGGCGGCGCAACGCGCCGCAGTATCTCAAGGTGCCCGCGATCCATGGCGAGGATCAGCTCGAAGGACTCGAAATCGTCCGCCGCGACCTGGCGCGCGCGCAGCCCGCTCAGATCGTAGCCGCGGCGTCGCGCGTGCTCCTGCGCGCGCTCATCCGGCGGCTCGCCGACGTGGTAATCGTGCGTCCCGGCCGAGTCGATGCGGACCTTGTCGGCGAGGCCCGCCTCGCGCACCAGCCGCCGCATGACGCCGTCGGCGGTCGGCGAGCGGCAGATGTTGCCGGTGCAAATAAAGAGCACTCCGTAGGGCTCGGTCCGCGTAGGTTCTTGCTCTTCCGTCATTGGTGCGGTTCGTTTCGGTTAGTTTCTGGTAAAGTTCGGTAGCCGGTGTTGCAGCAGGTGTTGCAGGCCCGGCAACTGGGGGTCCGACACATGCCGCTCACCGAAACCGATATCAAGGCCATCAAGCCACATCCTACCGGGCATCGCTGGGTCGGGGATGGCGGCGGCTTGTACCTGCGGGTCGCCCCGAGCGATCGCCGCACCTGGATCTGGCGCACCAAGCGTGCCGGCAAAACCAGCTACTTCACGATCGGCGAATGGCCCGAGCTGAGCGTTAAGCAAGCCCGCGTGGCCATGCTCAAGCGCACCGGCCGCGCCACCCCGGCGAACGCCATGACGGTCAAGGATGCGCTCGAGGAGTGGTACAGCGACCAGATCGAGCCGAAATATCGCGTCACGAAGAACGTGCGTGTCTACGTCAACCGGGCGAGCGCCGAATTCGGCTCCCGGCGCCTGCAGGAGCTCACCCGGGCCGAGATCGCCCGCTTTGTGAGGGCGTATGCGAAGGAATCGCCGGTCGGCGC
>Ga0315556_1000388_pt1 | contig 26962 bp, 24 predicted proteins | sample SalMarSW160310MG_FD_202112 | JGI IMG/M metagenome (GOLD analysis project Ga0315556, IMG submission 202112) | Salt marsh sediment microbial communities from the Plum Island Ecosystem LTER, Massachusetts, United States - Salt Marsh Sediment SW1603-10 ...
GATGTTCAAAGCTCGCCTCCTGGGTTCAGGTCAACTTGTGAAGCTTTTCACAAGCCGTCGGGTGGCTCAATTGACAGCTGCGGTCTCGGGTTCCGCCTGCCACGCTTCGGGGTCATAGGCAGGGAGGACGCATCTCAGGTCAGCATTCTTGCGCATCCCCAGCGCGTAGCCTGCCTGGATGAGGGTATGGATCTCGCTCGTACCTTCGTAGATCACGGCGCCCTTCGAATTGCGCAGGTAGCGCTCGACATCGTATTCGGCGCTGTAGCCGTAGGCGCCGTGGACCTGGACGGCTTCGGACGCCGCCTCGAAGGAAGCGTCGGTCGCGTACCACTTGGCCAGTGAAGTCTCTCGGGTGTTGCGCTGCCCCTGGTTCTTCATCCAACCGGCGCGCAGGTAAAGCAGGCGCGCCGCTTCGTAGTCCTGAACCATGCGGGCGATCTTTTGCTGGACGAGCTGATGACGGGAGATGGGCCTACCGAACGCCGTGCGCTCGTTGGCGTACTTCACACTGGCTTCAAGGGACGCCCGGATCAATCCGGTTGCGCCGGCCGCCACGGTGTAGCGGCCATTGTCGAGGCAGGACATGGCGATCTTGAAGCCCTCGCCCTCCTCGCCCAGCCGATTGTCGATTGGGACGCGCACACTCTGGCAGTTGACCCAGCCAGTGGAGCCAGCGCGCACGCCCATCTTGTCGTGGATGTCGCCCGACGTGACGCCGTCCCGTTCCGCCTCGACCACGAACGCTGTCATGCCCTCATGCGGATCTTGTGCATCTGGGTCTGTGACCGCCACCCACAAAAAATGGTCAGCTTTGGTCGCCAGCGAGATCCACATCTTTTCGCCGTTGATGACATACTCGTCGCCATCACGTTTGGCTGTGGAGCGCATGCCCGCCACATCTGATCCGGCACCCGGTTCGGTCAAGCCGAAGGCGGCGATCTTCTCCCCCTTGGCCTGGGGTGCAAGAAAACGCTGCTTCTGGTCCTCTGTGCCCCATTGAAGCAGCGCCATACTGTTGAGCCCCATGTGGACCGACATGACCACCCTGAGGGTCGTGTCCACGACCTCCAGTTCCTCGCAGGCCAGGCCAAGGGAGATGTAGTCCATACCCTGGCCACCGTACCTGACGGGGATGCAGATTCCGAGGATGCCAAGCTCACCCATACGAGGCAGAACTTTGGGATCCATGTCCTGCTTGATGTCCCATTCCTTGATGGTCGGCTTGACTTCCTTCTGTGCGAAGTCGCGAACCATCTTGCGGACCATCTCGTGTTCTTCGGTGAGCCCAAAATCCATCGTCGCCTCCAGTGGCAGTCGGCCCCATTATAACCCGGCGGCCTACGCCATCCTACCCGCGGTCATCACCCCGAAATGGCTGATCTTGCCGGTGAAGCTATAATCCCAGCCATGCTCAAACAGCGCCTGGACTGGCATCATCGCCTCAGCCATCTGCGAGCACGAGGGCCCATGTTGGCCGTTTTATTCCTTGGCCTCATGGCCGCTTCCCCCACGCCTGTCGTGCGGTTCGTGTCTTTTGAACTTCGGAACGTGCGCGGCGCCCAAGTCGCCGGCCGCCCGTCGGCGGTGCTGCAAGCCTTGACGCCCATCCTGGCACTCGAGCCGGACGACCCTCGGGTCAGGTTGGCGGCGGCTGATGCCGCCCTCAATCTCGGCCAACCCGGCGTCGCCCTCGGCCACTTGGGATCCGTGGGCCTCGACGGCCGCCGCTGGAAGACGGCCGGCTGCGTGCTCGCCCGGGCCCAGGTGGCGTCCGGTGCCATTGACCCACTAGAAGACGTTCTGGATCGCCTGGGCCGGTCTTGTCCTTCAAACGATCCCGCCTGGTCTGCCGTTGTGGCCCAGGCGCAGGCTTCGGGGGACATGCAGGCTGCCAGCCGGGCGGCCAGGGCATGGACCGAGGCTGACCCAGCCGATCCGCAGGCGCACTACTACCTCGGTCTCGCTCTGGCGTTGGTCGATCCGCCGAGCGCTTTGAGCCCCCTGAAGACGGCCCAAGCGCTGTCCCCTGCGCCATCGCCCCTCGCAGATTCCCTTGCCCAGGCCATTGAAGACTCCCTTCCGAGTGGCGACAGAGCCTACGAATTTGCCCAGGTTGGACAGGCACTGGCTCGAGCAGGACGTTGGGATCTGGCGGCTGCAGCCTTCGCGCAGGCGGTCGATCTCTCTCCCGGGTACGTTGAAGCGCGAGCCTATCTTGGTCTGGCCCTTGATCGCACGGGGGCCGACGGCCAGCAGGAGCTGATGCGCGCCAGCCAAGCGGCGCCATCGGCCAGTTTGCCGCATGTCTTTCTGGCTGAGCACTGGGCGCTGAAAGGGGACCAGCAGAAGGCGGCCCAAGAGCTGCGCACTGCCCAGTCCTTGGAGCCGGACAGCCCGGCGATCGCAGCCCAGCTCGGAGGGGTGCTCGTTGGCCTGGGCGACCTCCAGTCCGCCTTGCTCGCATACGAGCGGGCCGTTGAACTGGCACCATCTTCCGCCGAGTTCCAGAGTTTGCTGGCAGCGTTCAGCCTTGACCACGAGATCGACGTCGCCGGCGTGGGACTCCCGGCCGCCAGGCAGGCTGTTTTGCTCGACCGAGCATCAGCCTCTCACATCGACCAGCTCGGTTTCAGCTACTACCTGCAAGGCAACCCCGAAATGGCCGAGCACCTGCTGGGTCTGGGGTTGCGTGCCAATCCTGTCAGCCCAGCGATCAACTACCATCTGGGCCTGGCCCGTCTGGCCGTGCAGAAAACCGATCTGGCCGTGGTGTCATTTCGGCAGGCCGCGGCTCTCGACCCAGGAGGCATCTACGCCATGTTGGCCACAAGGACTCTTTCCCGGCTGCAACCCTGAGGCCCGTCTGGTCAGCTATGCTAGAATTCCGGCCTCCGACCGGAGGCTCACCAATGAAAGGGACCACGGCTTGAAACCCACTCGGCGCTTGACCATCGGCCTGTGCTTGGCGGCCTGGTGCCTCGCTGCGTGCCAGGCCTCCCCAACCCAGAGCCAACCGGGAGCCGTTCTGTTCCAGGATGATTTTTCTCGCACCCTTAGCGGCTGGGATCGTCACCGGGAGTCAGCATACTGGGTTGACTATCAAGATGGCGCCTATCACATGCGCATTGACGCCCCCAACGCTGATGCCGTCAGCAACCCGGGATTGGATTTCAGGGACGTGCGCGTCCAGGTCGAGGCCACCAAGGTTGATGGCCCAGACAACAACTTATTTGGGGTCGTCTGCCGCTACCAAGACCCCGGCAATTTCTACTTCTTCGCAGTGTCAAGCGATGGCTATGCAGGAATCGGGGTCAGCAAGAACGGTCGCCGACACCTCTTGAGCCGCGATACGCTCCTTCCCTCGCCAAGAATCTTGACCGGCAGCGCCACCAATGTGCTGCGTGCAGATTGCGTCGGATACGAGTTGAATTTGTATGTGAACGGTGGTCTGGTCAGTCAGGCCCAGGCCGCCGAATGGGACGAAGGCGACGTGGGTTTGATGGTCGGGAGCTACGAGCAGGGTGGCGCCGAAATCGCCTTCGACAACCTCTCGGTGACTCAACCCTGACCAGGGGCGTGTGCCCAACGCTGGCCACTCACAGGACGGCTTGAGGAAGACCAATGAAAGTCCATTTGGACAGCCTCGGTTGCCGGCTCAACCAAAGTGAAATCGAAAGCTTCGGCCGACAGTTCAGGGCAGCCGGGCATGAGCTGGTGGCAGACCCTGAGCACAGCGAACTGGTGGTGATCAATACTTGCACTGTCACCCAAGACGCAGCCGCCGCCTCTCGGGCTCGGGTGCGAAGCGCCCATCGCAGCCAGCCGGAGGCCGCGATCGTCCTGACCGGCTGCTGGAGCACTCTTGAGCGAAAGTCCGCCCTGGCCCTGCCGGGGGTTGTGTTAGCCGTCCCGAATGCCACCAAAAACGACTTGGTCAGGCAGGTGATAAGCTCACCGATCGACCCATTTGATCTTGACCCCGTGGTGCGCCAGCCGTTGCCCGGCATTCGGACCCGCACGCGGGCCTTCGTCAAGGCTCAGGACGGCTGCGACCACCACTGCACGTTCTGCCTGACTACGTTGGCCCGCGGACCGGCTTCCAGCCTCCCTATCGATTTTGTGGTTGACCAAGTCAGGGCGGCTGTAGCTGGTGGCGCACAAGAAGCCGTGATCAGCGGCGTGCAATTGAGCGGCTATGGGAACGATCTCCCAGGAAATCCACGCCTGACAGGCCTAGTTCAGGCTATCCTCGATCGAACCGAAATCCCTCGTCTACGCATGTCGTCGCTTGAACCTTGGGGCCTGCCGGAGGACTTCTTCAACTTGTGGCAGGACCCACGCATGTGCCGACAACTGCATTTTCCCCTCCAATCTGGTAGCCCTTCAACTTTGAAACGCATGGGACGCCCGACTCGTCCCAGCGATTACCGCCTCCTCGTAGAACGTGCCAGGAGCGCGATCCCCGGCCTGGCGGTGACCACCGATCTGATCGCTGGTTTTCCCGGGGAAACTGAGAAGGAATTCCAAGAGAGTCTTCATTTTGTTGAAGAGATGCAGTTCGCCGACGCCCATGTCTTCCCCTACTCTGCCCGCCCCGGAACAGGTGCCGCCAAACTTCCTGAGAGGGTGGACGCCAAAGAAGTCAAGGCCCGCGCCCAGGCCTTGCGCCTGACGGTGGCCGACTCGGCGGCTGACTTCCGGCGTCAATTCGTTTCACGCCGATTGGACGTCCTGTGGGAAGCTGCTAGATGTCTCGGCCCAGATGGATGGACGCTGTCCGGATGGAGCGACAACTACATCCGGGTTACCGCCAGCGCCTCGCAAGACTTGTGGAACCGAATCTGCGCCGTTCTCATTGATGAGAGCACATCGGAGGGCTTGGCAGGACGCCTGGCATCCTGAACCAGATAGGTTCAACAGAGACAAATTCTTGGTGGCTACACGAAAAGTGGGTCGGCTTTGAGCTCACCATGTATGATACAATCGGGCACTTATGAGCCGCCACGCGGAGCTGGCAATCGACGACTGCCCCATTGCCCGAACCTCGGCTTTGATCGCCCAAAAGTGGGTCATGTTGATCATTCGAGATTTGGCGGACTGCCCCTGCCGATTTTCCGAGCTGCAAAATTCTCTCCGGATCAACCCGCGTACTCTATCCGAGCGCCTCTCTCGTCTCGAAACGGAAGGCGTGGTCGAGCATGCGGGTGGACCCGGCCCTTCCGGCGGGATGGCCTATACGCTCACCCCAAAGGGGCGCGCTCTGCTGCCCGTCTTGGAAGCAATGAGGACTTTCGGCACAACCTGGCTCTGATCAGCGACAACATGACAGGACAGCACCCATGGTGACAAAAGCCACCCTCGAGTCGGACCTCAAACAGGCCATGCGCCAAAGCGAGCGCTTGCGCACGAGCACGCTACGCATGGCCCTATCGTCGATCAAGTTGGCCGAAGTCGACAAGCAGCGCCAGCTGAACGAAGATGAAATCACTGCCATCCTGCAGCGGGAGGTCAAATCACGGCGGGAGACAATTGAGGACGCCCAGAAGGCGAATCGGCCGGATCTCATCCAAGGGGCGGAAGCGGAACTCGAGATCTTGAGCACCTATCTTCCTAGTCCCTTGTCTGATTCCGAACTCGAGGCCTTGGTTCGTTCCGCCATCCAAGAATCCGGAGCCAGCGGACCCCAGGATATGGGCAAGATCATGAGCGCCGTGATGGGCGAAGTAGGGGCCCGGGCCGACGGCAAGCGAGTGAGTCAGATGGCGCGTCGACTGCTCGAAGGGGCCTGAGAGACTGCCATGGATCAGGGCCCAGACTTCAAGCTGTCCCCCATCCGGCGGATTCGCAACGCCTGGCACAACATCGAACTGTGGATGATCTTCTTGGCGGGGCTGATCGCGATGACGGCGGCCGTGTCGATACCCATCGCCCAACGGCAATCCACCTTCGGACTTGGTGCCGGCGACGTCGCCCCCCAAGACATCCTGGCCCCCAACGCACTTTCATACAAGAGCGATGCCCTCACTCAGCAAGCCAAGCAGGCGGCCGCCAACGACGTTACCCCCGTCTACGACCCGCCCGACAGCCAGGTGACGCGCCACCAACTTGATAACCTCAGGTCGACTCTCGACTATATCGATGCCATCCGAGCCGATGAACACTCGTCAGCTGAACAGAAACTGGCAGACCTGGAGTCCCTGGCAGGTATCAAACTTGAAGGCGACACAGCTCAGGCGATCCTCGACCTCCCCGAGCCCCGCTGGAAGGCGGTCAAGAGCGAAGCTGTTTCTGTCCTCGAGCAAGTAATGCGTACGGAGATACGTCCCGATCGAGTTGATCAAGTCCGGCGAGCGGTTCCGGCGCTGGTGAGCATCACGATGCCCCAGGATCAAGCCGACCTTGTGGTGCGATTCGTCTCCGCTTTCGTGGCCCCCAATGCCCTCCTGAACGAGGAAGCCACTCAGACCGCCCGCGATCAGGCCTCGCAAGCAGTCTCGCCAGTCATCAAGACTTATGCCTCCGGCGAGACGATTGTCAATCGCGGCCAAATCGTGACGCCCCTTCAGCTTGAAGCGCTCCAAGCTTACGATCTCCTCACCCCACCCGAGCCGTGGAAGGAAGTCGCCATTCGAGGATTGCTGGCGGCCGTGCTGTTGATCAGCTTGGTGATGTATGGCTTCAGAACCCACCCTGATCAGATCCGGAGCGTGCGGCTGGCTTCGACTTTGACCGTACTACTGGTCGTTTTCACCTTGGGACTACAGGTGATGGTCCCCGGACGGACCGTGATGCCCTACATCTTCCCAGCAGCCACCCTGCCCATGCTCTTGGCGGTCCTTTTCAGCCCCGGAATGGGCATTATGGGCGCCGTGGTCAGTGGCGCTTTGGCCGGGTTCCTCGGCGCGCGTGGGTTGGAGCTTGGTTTGTACGTCACCCTTAGCGGAATCATGGGAGCTCTGATGATCGGCCAGGCCGAGCGGTTGGGCACATTCTTCTGGTCCGGCCTCAGTGCTGCCCTGGCTGCCGTCGCAATTGTCGTCATCTTCCGCTTCCCCGATCCCGCCACCGACATGGTTGGCAAGGCCAGCTTGATGGGCGCCGGTTTGCTCAATGGTTTCCTTTCCGCCAGCCTTGCATTTGGCCTCTTGCTCCTCGTGGGAAGCATCGTGGGGATCACCACCAATCTCCAACTGATCGAGCTCTCACGGCCGGACCACCCCTTGCTCCAGTTCATCTTGCGCAACGCCCCAGGGACCTATCAGCATAGTCTGCAAGTCGCAAACCTGGCTGAACAAGCCGCGCGGTCGGTTGGCGCCAATCCGCTTCTGACCCGCGTCGGTGCGCTCTATCACGACGCCGGGAAGGCCCTCCGTCCGCAGTTCTTCATTGAGAATCAGGTCGCCGGGCAGAACATCCACCAGCAGCTCGACCCGGCGACCAGTGCCGGAATTATCCTGGCCCACGTCCGTGATGGTCTTGATTTGGCAAGGAAGTACCGCCTTCCGGCGCAGATTCAAGCCTTCATCCCTGAACATCACGGAAGGATGGAGGCCAACTTCCAGTACCAGGCAGCGGTGGAAGCGGCTGGCGGCGATGCTTCGAAAGTCGATCGGAAAGCCTTCGCCTACCCCGGCCCAAGGCCCCACTCCAAGGAAACTGCCCTGCTGATGCTGGCGGATGGAGTTGAAGCCAAAGCACGGGCGGAGACGCCCAAGGACGATGGAGAGATCGAAGAACTCGTAAACTGGGTGATCCAGAATCGGCTTGCAAATGGGCAATTGGACCGCACCAATCTCACACTCAAGGACCTGGACACCGTTCGCCGTTCCTTTGTCAGCACCCTCAGGGGCATCTACCATCCACGCATCCGCTACCCAGAGCAGGACGCCCCTTCGGGACCCGATCAGACCCCGGATGTGGAGCCGACCGAAGACGGGGATGTGGCTAAGTCCCCCGCCAGCCCAGCCTCACCTCAACCGGACTCGGCGTGATCCACACCGCCCAGGTCGTCGCCGAAGAAGCGACCCAGGCCGCCATAGACTCTGTCCGCAGGGCCGCTCTGGCCACTCTCGAATATGAAGACGCCCCTCAAGGCGCACTATCGATCGTACTGGCAGATTCCGAGAGCCTCCGCAAACTCAACCAACAATTTCGACAAGTCGATTCGGCAACCGACGTTCTGGCCTTCCCAGACGGGTCCATCGACCCAGATGACGGCGGGGTCTACTTCGGGGATGTCGTGATCGCCCTGCCAGTGGCGGATGAGCAAGCCAAGAACGCCGGCCACGCGCTGGAGTCGGAGTTGGCCCTGCTCACCGTACACGGCGTTCTCCACTTGCTCGGACACGACCACGCGACGGAAGCCGCGAAAGAAGGCATGTGGTCCTACCAGGCCGCCATCCTGAGGCAACTGGAGATCAAGGTGAGGTTGCCTTTGTGACTCTCAAGGAGCCTCGCCGTTCTTCGTCCCGGCCAGATTCATTCCGGCATGCTTTCGCCGGTTGGTGGTATGTCCTTCGGTCCCAGCGTAATGCCTGGATCCACGCCCTGGCCACTTTGCTGGCCGTCGGCGTGGGCGCATGGCTTGGTTTGGACAGACTCAGTTGGGGGCTGATCCTGGTCGCCATTACGCTGGTGTGGCTGGCGGAGTTTATCAATACCGCTTTGGAAGCGGTGGTGGATTTGGCCAGCCCCAGGCAAAACCCCCTGGCCAAAGTGGGCAAGGACGTCGGGGCGGCAGCCGTGCTGATCGCGGCCGGCGCGGCTGTGATGATCGGCATACTCGTCCTGGGGCCACCGCTGTGGGCGCGCCTGTTCTCCTGAGATCGGAATCGGGTCGAGGCTAGATCAGGCGCGTTGCACCCCTCTCTCAACTGTGCGATAATGCCGGCGGACATTCCGTGCAGGAACCATCGGATCAAGGTGGGCAAACCAACCGATGACCGCCGATCGCAGTGTGGACGCATCATCCCTCATTCGAGCCGCCACAGCCTCCTTTGACTATGGCAACCCGGCAGCAGCCTTGGGCAGCGTCCTCCAGCTCAGCGTCAACCTGCTGGGCGTCGATCGCGCAGCGCTGTTCGAATCAGACTCAGGCGAAGGTGGGTTTAGTCCGCGCTTTGCCCACGGTGCGCCCCTTTCCGATTTGGGCAAGATTTCTTCCAGCAGCGAACACGAGCTGATCCGCTCGGCTATTCGCAATCAGAAGGCGGCCTCCACAGAAGGCGGTCAGGCGTCTCTTGGCCTTCCGTTGGCGCCGGGGATCGTGGCCTGCAGCCCGTGCTCTGCCAGCGGCGAGACGATCGGCTTGCTCTTCGTCGCCCGCGACGACGGCAGCCCATTTGACGACGAGCTTGCCACCCTCGAGATCCTTGCCACCCGCGCCGCAGAAATCTTGACCTACGCACGCCAATCGGCCAGTCAATCCTACCTATTCCATAAGCTCTCCCTCCTCTACCAAGCCAGCCACGCCATCACCAGCACGCGGGACAAACAGGAAAGCATCCGCCAGATGGCCGCCCACCTGCTCAAGGCGACCTCAGCCGACACCTGCGAAGTGCTGGTCAACGAAGGCGGCAACGGGCAAACGACCCGTTTCCGGCAGGAGCTCAACAAGTCTGTACAGCACACTGTAGTTTCGCTGGTATCTGACAGCATGCCGGATTACCCAATTCACCAATCGGTCATGAAGGACCTCAAGCCAGCCATGATCAGCGTAATGCCGCCAACGGGCAGCGCCAAAGACATGGCGATGCTTCAGAGCGAGGGCATCTCGGCAGCCGCCGTCTTTCCTCTCGCCACACGGCAGAAGGCGCTCGGCCTGGTGCGGATGCTGTACAACCGCTCCGGCCGCCAGATCAACGAACAAGAGATCGAGTTGGCTCAAGCGATTATCAACATCGGAGCCATCGGACTCGAAGATGCGATCCACCTAGAGGCCTCCGAGGCGCGCGCCGGCCAACTCCAGCTGCTGAACGAGATCGGCCGCGAGATGACCTCCAGCCTGGATCTTGACGCCTCACTTGAAAACGCAATGCGCAACGCCCAACGCATGCTCCAGGCGGAGGCTTGCGTCTTGTTCCTTCTCGACGAAGAAGGCGAGAAGCTCAACTTGAAGGCCAGCGGTGGCCGCCAATTCCGGGTCAAAGATGTCGCCATTCGGCTCGAAGAGGGGATCGCAGGCTGGGTTGCCCGAAATCACCGGCCGCTAATCGTGAACGACGTACGCACCAATCCGCTCTATCACAGCGCGATCGACGCACAGACCGGGCTGCTGACAACCTGCGTGTTGTGTGTGCCGTTGGAGTCCCGCGGCGAAGTGATGGGCGTGATCGAGGCCATCAACCACCCGCGTGGAGCGTTCACCGAAAACGACCAGCAGATGCTTTCATCGGTCTCAGCTTGGGCCTCCATCGCCCTCGACAATGCCAACCTTTTCCAGCAGGTGGCTGAAGAGAGGAGCCGGCTCGAAACGACATTGGTGGAGACGGCCGACGCGGTTGCCCTTACAGACCGAACGGGGCGCATCATCTTGATCAACAAAGCTACCGCCCAACTGTTCCGCATCAACGCCGAGCTGGCAATTGGGCGCCTGGCATCGGAGATCTTCCGCGATCACCCGCTCGGCGAACTGTTGATGGACGAGACGGCCGAGCTGCCCATCACGCTGGACACGACAACGCCGACCGAACGGGTTCTGTTCACGACCATCAGCGAGATCCCGGATGTCGGCCGCGTGGCGGTGATGACCGATATCACTGCCCTAAAACAGATCGACCGGATGCGTTCTCAGCTGCTTGGCACGGCGGCCCACGACCTCAAGAATCCACTGAACGCCATCCGCCTGGGCGCCGATCTGCTCAGCGATGCCGATCTCAGCGAACAGCAGCGAAAAGCGCTCAATATGATGCAGCGGGCCACCGACAGCATGACTAACCTGATTACCGGCCTGCTGGAGACCATTCGCCTGGAGTCATCGACTCATTTGACGCTCGAGCCGATTCAGATCAACGACCTCATCCGGCGAGCGCTGGAAGATCTTCGCCCCCTCTCCGAAGCCAGACAGCACAACATCCTCTATGAGCCGCCGGAAGACCCAATCCTGGTGATGGCTGATCCCAGCCGCTTGAACTCCGTGATGACCAATCTGCTCAGCAATGCCATCAAATTCACGCCCACAAGTGGGAACATCGAAATCGAATCCACCTGGGATGACGATCAGGTTCTTGTCAGCGTTACCGACGACGGGCCCGGCATTGCACCGGATGAGATCCCCCGCATCTTCGAGCACTTCTTCCGCGGGCGGGTCGCGGTACAGGATCCCAACAACCCCGTGGAGGGGACTGGGCTCGGGCTTGCCTTGGCGAAGACGGTTATCGAACAGCACGGAGGTCGTATCTGGGTCACCAGCGAAGAAGGCGCCGGGACAACGTTCTTCTTCTCGCTTCCGCGCGAATCCGTACCCAAAACAGGCTCCCTCAAGAAGGATAAACGCAGGAACGCCTGACCCCCTCCCAGCCAATCACCGTCTTCGGCCCGCACCCTGAGGCTGCTGGGCCGCCCCGAGCTCTTCGCAATCGTTTGACCCGAGGGGCCAGATGTACGTAGACGTCGAACTCTATCGCCGAAATATCACGATCGAGTCCGGAGGCCGCCTGCGTCTCTCGGTGATCGATATTGCCCCGGACGCGCAAGCTCGGACATTGGTCCTGCTCCACGGCTTTGCCGGCAATGCCCGACAGTGGTCGTATCAGCTGCGCCACTTCTCCGATCGCTACCGGGTCATCGCGCCTGACCTCAGGGGCCACGGGGACTCAGACGCCTCCGACAACGACTTCACTATCGACCGCCAGCTCCATGATTTGGACCAGATCTTCGATCGACTTGCCGTGACCGAGCCGGTCGTCCTGGTCGGCCATTCATTTGGGGGTGCGCTAGCTGTTGAATACGCTCTGGCCCATCCGGATCGCGTGGATCGGCTGATCCTCATCGCAGCCGCCGGGGCCTACCCGCTGGCGCGCCGGCTGCGGCTGGCTCTGGGCCTGCCCATCTCAATACTGAATCTGGCTTATCGGGTGCTCTCGAAGCGAATTGGTGCGCCGCCCGCCGTGCTCAAGAAGATGTACCGCCAAACCGTGGCGCCCTGGCGCGGCTGGGAGAAACTCGGGCGGATCAGCTGCCCAACGCTGATCATCCGCGGGCACCGGGACTTGGTTTTCGAACACCAATACTTCGAGCGCGTGGCTGAGGCCATTCCCGACGCCGAGGATGTTAACGTCGGCGCCTCTGGCCATATGGTGATGCTTGAGCGCCGCGAGGCAGTCAACCGGGCCATCGAGCGCTTTCTCGCCGGGAGCGAGTCCTGGCGGAATTCAAGCAAGGAGTCGACCCTTCACAGGCGCCGGCCCTGGCTCGCCTACTACGAAGAAGACGTGCCTCATACAATCGGCATCCCGGATGCCAGCCTGGATCAACTCCTCGATTCGGCGTCCCGCAGGTTTCCGTCAAGACCGGCCACCGTGTTTGAGAATCAGCGGACATCATATCGACAACTGAATCGTCAGGCGAACCGCTTCGCTCAGGCCCTGGTCCAGCTTGGACTTCTTCCTGGCGAACGCGTTCTCTTCGTATTACCCAATCTCCCACAACTGATTGTCGGTTTCTTCGGCACGTTGCGAGCAGGAGGCGTGGCCGCATTTGCCTCACCCGCTTCGGAGCCCGAGGAAGTCCTGCGCGAAATCAGGGATTCGGGCGCCACAATCTTGTTCACTCTGACCTCTCACTCCGAACTCGCCATGCAAGCGCTCCAGGAGACGGAACTGCGTCACGTCGTCTACGCACGCTATTGGGACGACCTTCCCTGGCTGAAGTCGGCCCTGCTGCGCACCGTCGGCGCCAGGCGCACGCGGCATCAGCTTCCTGGACGCCTGGCACCCAATCACCACCTGCTTGGGGAGCTGATCCGAGGCATGCCCGACTCGCCGCCGCCCCCGTCTACCCGTCCGGACGACCTCGCCGTGCTCCAGTACACGGGGGGCACCACGGATATTCCCAAGGGCGTCATGCTCACCCACAGGAACCTCATGGCCAATACGCTCCAGAACCGCCACTGGTTGGCCTCGGCGCAGGAAGGCAAGGAAACCTGTCTTTGTGTGCTGCCGTTTTCTCACATTTACGGTTTGACAGCCGCGTTGTGCACGCCAATTGCCTTGGGAGCCACGCTGCTGATCAAACCCGGATTTCAGACGAAGGACATCCTGAGGGCGATCCGGCGCCACCGGCCGACACTCTTTCCGGGCGTGCCATCGATGTATACAGCTGTCAATGATTTCCCTGGCGTGCGGCACTACCACCTTGACTCGATCCGGGCATGCATCTCGGGCGCTGCCCCGCTTCCCGTTGAAGTTCAGGAAGCATTTGAAAAGCTGACCCATGGACGCCTGGTCGAAGGGTACGGTCTGACAGAAGCGGCCCCGACCACCCACGCCAACCCGATTCACGGCCGGCGTAAGATCGGCTCCATCGGCATCCCGCTCCCCAGCACGGAAGCCAAGATCGTTGACCTGGCCACAGGGCGCGATATGGGCGCTGGGAAGATCGGCGAACTGGCTGTGCGCGGCCCCCAAATCATGCGTGGCTACTGGAACGATCCCGAATTGACCGTCGAAACGCTCACCAGCGACGGGTGGCTTCTCACCGGCGATCTGGCTCGTATGGATGAGGAGGGCTACTTCCAAATCGTGGCCCGCAAGAAGGAAATGATCCTTGCCGGAGAGTACCAGGTCTTTCCTAGGGACGTGGAGGAAGTCCTGTACGAACACCCCAAGGTCCGTGAAGCTGCCGTGGTCGGCATCCAGCGCAAGCGCTGGCCGTTTCAAAGGGTCAAGGCCTACGTTGTCCTGAGACAGGGCGAGCAGGCCACAGAGGATGAGTTGATCGCCCTCTGTCGGCGGCGTCTGGAATCCTACGCTGTACCGTGGAAGATCGAGTTCGTGGAAGAACTTCCTAAGTCGTTCGTTGGAAAAGTCCTCAGGCGGCTACTGATCGAGGACACCGCCCCTTAGCTTGCCCAGTACCGGACCGCGCACGCTGACGGTTCGCGTTAGACTTGGCCCCACCCCGCATGACCCCAGGAGGTCTCCCTTGGCAGACACCGGATTCATCTTTGGCACCGTGGGCACGCCCAAATCAACTCCTGCCAAACCCGGCGGAACAATCGGAACGATTGGCTATCTGGCAGACCAGGATTTGTTCGCCTTCGAAATCGGCTGGGTCCGCTCTGTCCGAGTCTCGGAAAAGACCTGCGCCGAGATCAAATCCACGGCCGAAGCAGCCAATGTTCAACTCAGTGTTCATGCCCCTTACTACATCAACCTAAACGCCGATGATGACGAATGGCCCAAGAGCCGGAAGCGGCTCATGGATGCCGCCAGAGCGGGATTCTTGGCCGGCGCCACAGACATCGTCTTTCATCCCGGTTCGTACTTCGAGCGACCACCAGATGAGGTATTGGAGATCGCCATCCCGCGGCTGGCGGGATGCCTAGCCGAGCTGAGAGACGAAGATAATACAGTTCGCCTTCGCCCGGAGACCATGGGCAAGGGCGCCATGCTCGGCTCCCTTTCCGACACTCTGGAGATGTCGAAGGCTATTGACGGAGTCGAGCCATGCCTGGATTTCGCCCACCTTCACGCACGGGCGGGAGACGGCAGCATGAATTCCTACGACGAGTGGATGGATGCCTTCAAGGCCTATCAGAAGGCGATCGGAAAGGCCGCGCTGAGTCGTCTTCACTGCCATCTGTCGGGAATCGAATACAGCGAGAAGGGAGAAAGAAATCACCTCTTTCTCGCAGAATCCGATTTCGACCTCGGAGCCCTAATCCACGCTCTAAGTGATTCGGGATGCAAGGGCCGGATCGTTTGCGAGAGCCCCGAAGACATGGACAAAGACGCGCACGTGATCAAGTCGGCCTGGGAGAAAGCCTCTGGATCGAAGGCATGACACCCACAGATCGACGAGATCAACTGGAAGCGCTTCAGCGTGATATGCGTGCTTGCCGCAAATGCCTTGAGCATGGCCACGACATCACCCCAGGCGCCATCTTCTCCGGGGACAGTGGCGCGCGCGTGATGCTCATTGGACAGGCTCCCGGCGTGACCGAGGTTGAGGCCCAAAGACCATTCAATGCTGGAAGCGGAACGAGGCTCTTTGAATGGCTTGGAAAGGCTGGGGTCAGTGAAGAAGAGTTTCGCCGAAGCCAGTATATGACGGCTGTGACGAAGTGCTTCCCCGGCAAGGCCAGCAGCGGAGGCGGCGACCGTGTGCCCAGCAAGGCAGAGCAAGCGCTCTGCCGCCCCTACCTGGACCGCGAAATCGAACTGGTGGATCCCAGACTGATCTTGCCTGTTGGTCGGCTGGCTATCAACCTCTTTTTCCCAGCTAGCCGACCACTTACAGCGATCATCGGCACGGAGGCCCGTCAGGATGAACGCTGGGTGATCCCTTTGCCGCACCCTTCCGGAGCCAGCCGCTGGCATCAGATCGAAGCCAATCGCCACCGGATCCAGCAGGCGATTGACCTGATTCGCCAGCGAGTGCAACAGCTCGGTATCTGATCCAGTCCTGCCAGATCAGACAGCAGGCGTCCCCCAACCATCTGGGGGACGCCTGTGCTGCCAGCCCGAAATTCGGCCTAGCCAATAGGTGAGGTTTGGGGAGGCCCCATTTGAATTCCTGTGCCACCTGTTGGGCCAGAACCGATCCCCTGACCGCCAAGGAAAGGGCGAGGTCGCCCGGCAGCGACCCACACTGCCGTCAGCCCGCCACTGCCCTCCGTCGCACCCACAGCGACCAACATTCCTGTCCGAAGATCGCCGAACTCCTGGATTCTGTCCTGGGCCGAACGATACACGGTCTGATCATCCACAGCGACCGAGAGTTGTTCGCCTTCGAAGGTTTGCACGACCAAACTCCGATCCCCGAAGGCGACAATGCGGCCGGCTTTGCGGACGTCGACTCCCGTCCCGGGAAGGTTAGCAGCCTCGGGAGCGACAGTCACGACAATCGCCTCAAGCGTGCCGTCTTCGTGCGCCAGAGCAGCCACCCGCGCCTGCATTCCCTTCTTCAGGTCATGGATATCTGTGACGCTTTGGTCGCGGCTGAGAAAATGGGTCCGTTCGGTGGCATGGAACTGGATCCGATTCCCCTCGGCCGATTGAAGCTCGAACGTCGATTGGCCAGGGACGACGGAGTTGATCTCACCTCGCTCGCGGATCAACTTCCGCTTGACAGTCTCTGGAGATCCGGCTCCCACTTGATGGGCCAGGTAAGTGCCATCGGACGAGATTGACCCGACCGCAAACGCCTTCATGCCGGGCGCCAGGTCATCAACGGACTGAACACTGCCATCGACCGACCGAAAGTGCGTGTTTTGATCGGTGGTGATGGTCAGCGACTCGCCTCGCAATGTGCTTAGTTCGAAACTGGCACCCGCCGAATTGACACCGGTGATTTCTCCTGCTACGCGAAATCGAGCTTCAGGTCCGGCCGTCTGTGCAAATGCCGTGGCTGGAAATCCGAGCCCGAGCATTGCCGCGCCCAGGGCCAGGACATAGGCAGTTCTGAAGCGTATGATCTGAAACATTGTCACCTCCGCATGAGAATGCTCAACTGGTGACCATTCTGGCGTGGAGGTGCGAACCAGGGGTTACTAAGATGTAAATTCCAGGTAAATTATTGGGAATGGCGGCTCAATCGCTAGGGAAGGCGATTTCCTCCCGGCCAGAGAGCTTGTCATTGATGCGCGCAACCACCACTTCCAGATGCTGGGGTTTGTGGACGAAATCCAGATCATCGCTACGGAGAGTAAGCACCGGACAGACATCAAAATCCGCCAGCCAAGTATCGTAGAACCGGTCCAGCAGTTCCAGGTACTCGGCGGTGATCCCCTTCTCCATCTCCCTGCCTCGCTCCCGGATCCGCTTGAGCAGCACGGGAACAGGGGCCTTAAGGACCAAGAGCAAATCCGGTGCCGGCAGACGGGATACGACCAGCCGGAAGAGGCGGTAGTATGTGTCGAAGTCCCGCTGCGTCATATTGCCCAGCTCAAGGCTGGCACGGGTGAAGATCTCAGCGTCTTCGTAGATGGATCGGTCTATAATGGCCGATTGGTCTTGCCGGGCCAACGCCAGATGCTGTTCGGCTCGATGCCCAAGGAAGAAGATTTGCAGGTGAAAGGCCCACGACCGCATGTCGCCGTAGAAATCCGCCAAGTACGGATTGTCGGCCACCGACTCGAATGCCTGAACCCACCCTAGCCTTTCACCCAGTTTCTGGGTTAGCGACGTCTTTCCAGCGCCAATATTCCCTGCCACGAGCACAAAGCGCTTCGCCATCACCGCTCACTTCCGCATGGAAGCTGAGAAGCACCTTGGATCAGCCCCGATCGGATCATTCGCCGACCGCCCGGTCGCGCATGGCCTGTGCTCCCGCCCGTTGTGCCGTCGTGAGGAAGCTCTCGAGGAGCATTCGCGGATCCTCCGCGTTCGCCAGGTCAGCATAGTCCAATCTGGCGCCTTGCCAGCCTTCGGCGTGCCATCGACTCCCCTTGGGAAGCTCCAGTCCAGAGAGCCCTTTTGGGTTGGGGTAAGCCGTGGCAAAGAAGTATGGGTTAGGGATACCCTCATCTCCGGTCGAGAAACCAAAGTTCATACTCTCATCGGCGGCTTCCTCGTCCTCGGGATCCTCGCCTGGAACCTGGCGCCCGCTCATCCAGAGAACAGCCAGATCGAAATGGTGCGGCCACAGTTGGGGCCCGAAGGTTTCCCCTCGCAGGCCAGATGCGAACTCCCCCATGATGGAATCGATGCGGGATAAGGCTGACCAGTAGCTGTCGGCGGCTGGCTGTTCGTAGCCATTCACATCCCCAATCTCGGGCATCTTGAGATTCAGCGGAGATTCGCCGCCACTCCTGGAAATCCAGCCATTCGCCCGCTCCAGAATCTCCTGGGATGACGTTCCCGGAAGGCCACCGGCCCAGGCTTGGCCGGACTCGGAGTCGAACACAATTTGGGCTCGCCGGATTTCCAGCCTGATCTCAAACCGCTCACCTGCGACCATCATCGGGCCGGTCGTGATGCCGCTTGTTCCGACGGCCAGGCTGATGTGCGACCAGTGCCTGGCGGGCCCACTCAACGCGCGGCGTATGGCGCCCAAGCCGCGGGCATACCTCCATAGAATGTCGCGCGTCGGACGCCATCGCTCAAGGTCGAGCAGTGGAAGGACAATACTTCGGGTCATGAGTTGATCTCCTGAGAAAAGGGCGGCCGCCGGCCGCTCAGAGAGCGAAGTAGGAGTCGAGATCCTCCACATGACCGACCGGCGCATACTCGCCGGTCGCCTTCTCGACCTGGTAGCTGCCTTGAATATCCCCGCGCGCGATGCGCTGCAGCATGTCGACCATGCGATCGACGTCATCATTGTTGTTGTAGCATCCGAAACTGGCTCGCACCATTCCGGGCATCTCGGTCCTGTCGCCAGCCACGATCTGACGCCGCCAGACAGCCGTCTCATCGCCCGAGACACCCAACAGGTGGATCACGTACGGATGCGCGCAGAAACAACCACTCCGAACTCCGATCCCGCCCTCATAGCCAAGAATGGCCGCAACCTCAAAATGGGAATGCCCCTCAAGATTGAAGGGGATGACACCCACCCTTTCGCTGGCATGAGCCGGATCGGTATCGCCATACATCGTCACACCAGGAACTGCCCGCAAGTGCTCCAATGCGTAGCGTACGAGAGAGGCCTCGTGATCGGCGATGGCCTGCATGCCCGCCCGAGAAAGCGCTTGGATGGCAGCTGCCAGAGCCACGGCCCCGACGACGTTGGGACTGCCGGCTTCCTCCCGATCGGGGAGCCCCGCCCAGACGACGTCATCCAGCGTCACGACATCAATCGTCCCACCGCCTCGATACTCGGGGGGAGAGGCCAGGAACAGATCCCTGGGGCCGATGAGAGCGCCAGTTCCATAAGGTGCGTACATCTTGTGCGCCGAGATCGTCAAGAAGTCAAGATGCTCGGGATCGTCATCCGGCCGCATGTCGATAGCCCGGTGTGCGGCAAGCTGGGCAGCGTCAACAAGAATCCGAGAGCCCGCGTCATGCGCCTTGCGTGCTAGTCTATGGATCGGCTGTATGAAACCAGTGACGTTGGATGCACCGGAGACGGCCACCAGGGCAATGCGCCCGGCGTAGCGCTTGAGCTGACGGTCGAAATCGTCTTCATCAAGCCGGCCATCGACCGTGGCCCTGACGTGCACAACCGGCCCAAGGCGACGCCACGGCAAATCGTCTGAGTGGTGCTCCATCTGGGTTGTAATCACCACCTGTCCATCATCGACAGGCAGCCGGTAGGAAAGCTTGTTGATCGCCTCAGTTGTGTTCTTGCCGAACGCCACTGCATGCGTCTGCGGATTGGCGCCAAAGAACTCGGCAACGATTGCATGTGCCCTATCGTAGGCCTCAGTGCTGAGCCGGGATTTGAAGCCGGTGCCGCGGTGAACGCTGGCATAGAAGGGCATGAAACGTTCAAGGGCTTCGATTACATCCAGCAAGGGAGGCGTGCTGGCGGCGTTATCTAGATTGACATAGGTCACCCGAGACCCGTCCAGCAGAGGGATCTCTCGATCGATGCCAAGAATCTTTTGACGCAGGCTAGCGAAGTCTTCCTGAACGGTCGAATCGGCCATTCATTGCCTCCCTGCAGCCTTGGCCTGTCTTGCCAAGGGAATGGGCTGGGTCAAGTTTTGTGGGCGATGCTTCAGGCTCACGCCAACACCTTTCAATTATAGGCGGAACGGGAACCGCGGCATTCGAGTCAATCCACGGTGGGCGCCTGACGCACTTTGGGAGATCGGCCTGCGCGGTGTGGCTGAGCCGACCGAATGAAGCAACAACCAGGATTGATCCTACTGTGCCGCGCGCCGACGCAAGTCGTCCAAATGCTCCTCGTCGTGTTCGAAGGTGTTGGCGGCAACGCGGTGCCAAAGGGCCACGCCCCGCAGCTCGGGAGCCAGATCCTCTCGCTCAAGATCTTCGTCGGAAAATTCCGACAGCCGCTTTTCTGTTTGCCGCCGCACCGCTTCCAGATCAGGGAGAATCCGCGCCAACGGACGATCACGGTCGGCATCATGCCATTCTTGGTTGAGCTCATCAACCGGCAGAGGATCTTGCACCAGGACGCAGTCCAGATTTTGACCCTGAGACAGCTGCCACAACAGGGTCACCAGCTCACCTTCCCAGCGCGCCAGGTGAGCAAGAATATCCTTGACCGTCCATCCATCGGCGTTTGGGTGAAGTGTCAACGCCTCCTCTGGGAGGGAATCGATGATCATCATCACCTCCGCCCGAGTGGCTTGCATCCGTTGAATCAGCGCTGTCCTGTCCACGCTTGTCCATGCCTCCCGCTTGATCCATCAGTTGCCCATGATAGACGCATGACGGCATTCCCGAAAGCCCTGCCCGTCCAGTCTACCCGGCCTGCCCAGCTTAATCTGTGAGGTTTTTCACAATTCCGGCTGTCAGAATTGTGCAATCTCCCGGTGCTATATTGAAATGTAGGGATTTCATATGCGCTGGTCTTGTGCGCGAAGGGAGCAACCCATGACCACTCGCACGTTGGACGACGACAAAGCACGGGACTTTTCCCAAGATGGGCACCGAGTGCGTGTGGAGCCTAGCCCTCGGTGGGTCCGAGGGGAGCTTGATGGTGAGATGGTGGTAGACAGCAAGCAGGTTCTTCTGGTCCTGTCGGATCACAGACCTCCAACCTACTACTTTCCCCGGGAAGATATCCTTCTCAGCCGCCTTCGCTCAAACGATCGGGTCGCCCACTACCCCATTCTGGGTGATACGCGGTTCTGGGATCTGGCAAACGATGGGGATGGGACCGAAAACGCTGCTTTCGAGCATACCGAGTTGCCGGATGACTTGTCTCCCCTGCGCGACCACCTGGCATTCAAGTGGAACGCTATGGACCACTGGTACGAAGAGGACGAAGAAGTCTTCGTTCATGCCCGCAACCCCTACACCCGAGTCGATGCCATTCAGAGCACACGCCACGTCCGGATCGAGGTGGACGGCCAAACGGTGGCTGACTCACACATGCCCGTTCTGCTCTTCGAAACCGGCCTGCCCACTCGCTACTACTTGCCCGAGGAAGACATCCAGATGGCCTGGCTGAAGCCAACTAGCACCCATACCAGTTGCCCATACAAGGGGACGGCGAGCTATTGGAGCCTGTCTGTCAACGGCAAGAAGTACCCAGATCTCGTCTGGGGCTATCCGGATCCCATTCCCGAAGCGGGTAAGGTGAAAGGCATGTTCTGCTTCTACAACGAGAAGGTAGATATCTACGTGGAAGGCGAGCTTCAGGCGAGGCCTCAAACGCCCTGGTCATAGGCCCCGGCTCGGACCCTTCTCGACTCTCAAGCGCCCCAAGATTCTGGGGCGCTTGTGTTAGGTCAGATGCGTACCAGGCCAACTAGCTACTAGTCCGCCAGTATCCGCCTCGTCCAAGGGCCGATCCAGAAATACTCGAAATCATCACCGGCCGAACATTGGATGGCGGCGATCGTCCCGTGAACCAATGGGTACACGGGAAGCAGGCTCAGCACGCAGACAAACGGGATGCACAGGAGCCCGATCAGCACGACGGACATCAGCCCCGTGATCGCCCACAAGATGCCCAACACAAGCCAAGCGCCCAACCACCACACCAATTGAAAGAGCGTCGCCTGGAGTGCCTGAAAGGCGACGTACTTCGAGCGATCCTTGAAGATCAAGAAGATGACCAGCGCCACGGCCGGTCCGAGCGATCCGGTGATTAAGTTGACCAGTACGCTCAGGTGGGCAAGCATCGCCCAGGTTCGTTCTTCCGATGCAGATAGAGGTTGGATCGCCGGTGCGGCCGCGGTTTTCGTTTTCTTGGCTGGTTGACTTGCTTTTCGGGCCATGGTGGTCCTCCGCCATGTGGTCATCGGTACGAGGGTTGCCATCCCAGTATAGCCGTCCAATGCAAGAGGGACAACGCATCCCTGCGAGTGACACCTGAGTTTGAGCTCGTGCAGGAGGTGGGTCTAGTCTCCGGATGCTCTCTGACGCCAGACGAGCACCACGGCCACAAGGACGACGAGGAAACCTGCAGCCATCATGGCCAGCGACGGCCAGGAGGCGCCTGCGGTGTTGTTAGCCTGCGACAAGGCGAACTGATAACTGCCCGTCGTGGTGTGGCCATCCGGAGTCACCGCTGTCCAGATAACGGTATACGTGCCCGGAGGCAAGGGTTGCTCGAAAACCGCGGTCAGGGTCGCATTTTCAACAGTCTGGGACCAATTCGTCGCCAGTTGGAAGTTGGCAGCGATCAACTGAATCTGGCTCTGGTCCGTGATTTCGTCGTCGAACATCAGCACAATCTTGGTCAAGGGCTCGGGCACGACTTCGCCAGGACCCGGGGAGGCGCTCACCAGCTCGGCATGCGCCCACGCGGGCAAGGTGGATATGATGGCCAGCATCACCACCAGTCCGGGAACCGTGAAGCGCTTCAAGATCCCTCCAGCTCCGACAATGTCTGCTCGAGTTCCACTTGTGAGAGCGGGCCGCCAAGGCGAGCGGCGACCTTACCCTCGGCGTCGATGACAAAGGTCCAAGGTTCGCTCGTCAGGCCCCATGTCTCCATCTCATCGGCGTAGACCAGAGGCTGAAACTGCTTGTAGACCTCGATATGGATGAAGTTCACCCGATCTCTGTAATCAGCCGCCACGGCTTTGACCGAATTCAACACCGGCGCGCACATCCGGCTGGTGCAGTACGCGGGAGTGGCAAATGACACCACCGTCGGCCGGCCGGAGTCCAAGGCCTGCACTACAGTCATCTTGTACAGATCCAGGTCGGGTTCCAGGTCGCTGGTGAGCAGTTGGATGTCCGGCTCAGTGTCCAGGGTCCGATTGTGGCTGGCAGGCGGGGCGCCGCCAATCTGCGGCGAGTCGGTCGTATCCGCCACCTGGATTGCAAACTGCCCATCGCTAACGCTTCCGTCGCTTGCCATGAGATGCACGACCACCGCCCAGAACCCCGCCTGCGGGAAATCTGGATATGTCACCCAGTAGGGAATGTCATAGTCAGGATAGACGGTCGCCTCCCCATGCCAAACGGATCCTGACTGCCCGGAGCCTATCGGGTAGACGTCCACCTCGGCTGATTCGTATCCGGCGGCGGGCTTGCCGCCATCGAAGGCGACGAAAGGCACCCTGTTCACGCCGGCCACGAAACCATCTGTGCCGACAGCAATGGCCAAACCTGACGGCGCAACTTGGGGCTGGGACGTTGGCGCCGGTGCGGCCGCTGGTGCGCATCGGGCCATGCCTAGCACAAGCAAACCCACGCAGAAGCGCCCAATCACCGCGGGTAGATGGGTATGGAGTCGGTGTTCGAACCAGACCAAAGATACCTTGCCTTTCAACATGTTCATCCCGTCAATCCTAGTCGTTAGAGAGCCGAGGGGCAGACAAGCGGCTCGGGCTGGAAGGTGTCTCCACCTTCCAGCCCGCAGCTTCCTCTCCCAAGGTCGGATTTGATCTACTGGGTCCTCTGAAACCACTCAGACTAGAAGTCTCGCGGCTGCCAATTTCATGGCGGATTGCGCTGGAAAGCCACGCCGAAGCAAGCGCCAAATAGAGACCAAACAATCCTTGATCGCATCTTCTATTGGGCCTTGGACGGCCCTTTCTTTTCTCTTCTCGCAGCTTCTCCTGATACCCATGAACACGCCGAATATTGGTCGTTGTCGCAGAAGGAATCACCATCTTATTCATACGAGGCTTTCCCCGTACGGGGAGTTTGCCATGATCTTTCATTGACTTCTTCTAACTGCCAATGTTGATTTTGTGTTAAGCCGCTAGTTCAGATTGTTTGTGATGATGTTTTCGAAGAGAGAATGAGGCTCCTACGGAAGACCATCCTTGTGGAGCGCATCCAGAAACAGTCCGAACCCGGATGAACTTTCCCATTCTGTCGCGCTTTCTATAGAGGTGCCTTCGCCCCACTCGTTGAATGTGGTGATAAGGTGGATTTTGGATGGCGTGGCAACCATGGTTTGAATATCAAGATTCCAACGTTCTAGATCACGCTCCAGGCGTGGTTGGTCTTCGTCAGCTTTCCAGAAACCGGGGCTGATAGAAAAACTATGCGAGCCTACCATCTTCTGAGCGAGATCAGGGGCATACTGGTGCCAAGTATCCGGTTGGTCAGCGCAGGTACGATACCCAGAAAATACCTTCAATACCAAATATGCGTCTACAGTGTTAGCCTCCGTCCAACGACTGGCCATGCGACAACCGTCGTCTCGATCCGCATAGACAAAGACAACGAAATGATCTTCAATCCTCAAATAGGCGGGGGAACTAGCATATTGGTCGCGGATATATTCCAGGTCTGAGCGAATACTGTCCACCGAAGGATCTCCATATCCTTCGTCTTCAATATACATTGCCCAATGGAAATCCATTTGCTCCCCTAACTGCATGAGAAGTGGGATGCGTTTATCTGTGTTGTCGCCTTGACCCCACCAGGAAGCGATTCCTGCCTGGATCTTCCCATATTGCATGGCAGCAATATGCTGTCGGATCACATTTGTGTCACTTGCATCGTAGGAGCCTAAGGTTGGTTGATAGTGAGTGAAAGGATTCAGATCGTTTTGATCCCAGGCTTCGGGATACCAAGGGTAGTAAAAAGCAGCGCGGATTGGAAATGTCTGCTCCCCTTCGACGGCAGGTGTAGAAGGAACGGAAGTTAGATCGGGCGCAGTAGGTGTGGAAACTTGCGGTTCTGCCTGTGTCTGACCTGGCCTGATCCAGGGAGCCGCTATCGGCTGCGTCTCTTCCTGCCGCGTCTGACCAAGGTCCGGTAAACCCCAGGCAACCAGAAGTGTTTTTAGCAGGCTGTAGTGGGAATAGGCCGTTCCATCTTCAAAACCTCGTCTGGCCAGGGGCGAGATGAGCACAGTTGCAACTCGACCACCGGCTGCGCCCATACCGCAGCAAGATCCAGTGTTTTTCTTGTCGCCCTCATCGAATGTGATAGCGATGAGAGTGTTCTCGCCAAATCCTGGAGACGCCTGCAGCTTTTCAACCATATCGTTGACCCAAGTATCGGCGGTCTTTAAAGGGCAATCATGCGCCGAATTACACAAGTTGGGCATGACGAAAGCAAAATCTGGGAGTTGGTTGGCTGCCAGGTCTTGATCCAACTGCGTCATAGGGACAATGCTGCGCTGACAGCGATCAGCATTGAGGCGGATCGAATCGAAATAGATAAACGGGTCGTGCTTCTGGGCGTATCCACCGGCATCTCCCACAAAACATGGGGATGGCATGTCTTCCTCATATGCTTTCCAAGTGCGCCCGTTGGCCTCCATCAAATCGGCCAGGTTGGGTTGATCTACGAAGCAATCGTTGCAATCGTCGGTGATATTCTGGGTGCCACCGCTCACCAAAGCAATGTAGTTGGGTAGGCTCGGATGTTCCACCGCGAAGTAGTTGGAGAGCAAGACATTTTGTTGGGCCAACCTATTCAAGTTGGGCATGCGATCGTTTCCGATCACCTTTTCGTAATCTTCATTCTCCAACACAATCAAAACAACATGCTCGAAATTTGGGACATCACTCAAATCGTTGTACGGAGACGGGTCAGGAACATCTGGTGATGGTGTAAAAGTGGCATTAACGCTAGTCGGAGGTGCGGCAGTATCGCTGCGCGCAGCGACTGGTTCGACCGGCGAATCTACCCTGGTGCAACTGGTCACAACCAGGCAAAGCATGATGAAGAAGACAAGTTTGTTCAATTTCAATCTCTCTCAATGTGTTATGTAAGCTTCCATTGTCACAATGCAATCTACATCCATGCATCAGCAAGCGCATAGATGTAGAAGTTTCGAGAATTTACTGCAAATCAAGGATAAGCTGCGGCGTGTTTGAGTTCGCTTCGCGAGAAGACAACCTTACTGCGGTTGTGCTTGGATCGGTGAGTCCAAAACTAAAGGCTCCTTCTCCGGTCACATAGGAAGTGACATCGAACTCGACCCAACTCCCACTATTGACCGAACCGCTCGATCCCAGGAGGCTCGCCAACGCCGGGGCGTTGGTGTAGTCGATCTTACCTTCATCCCAGCTATTGTCATTGACAGCCCAAAGATCTAGGCCCTGGCTGGCCCGGCTGCCAGAATAAATCAACAAGCGCGCCTGCACAATCGACTGACCGACTAGTCCTTGAACATCAAATCGTAGGTAGCTGTGCAAGTCTGGCGAAGCATCTACGCGCAGGATGGTCTTTGTACCATAGTTGGTCGTTGAATGATCGGCATTGACGTAGGCATCCGCCTGCGCATCAAATGTCAGGCTAGAAGGGATAGCCGGTGTGGACACATCCACCGCACCAGACTCCGCCGAGTGGTTACCAGCCGCGTCGAAGGCGTCTACCGTGTACTGATAGGTGGTGGCCGCTGCAACCGTCGTGTCACTGTACGACAACGTATTCCCTGAGACGGTGGTCAGTGTGGAGCCATCACGATAGATCGTATATCCCGTAACGGCCACGTTATCCGTGGAAGCATTCCAGCTCAAATCCACCTTGGATACTCCCGATGTATTCGCCGCCAGACCAGCCGGGACGGTGGGCGGCTCGCTATCCGGAGTGGACGCATTCACAGGATCAGATTCGGCCGAATGGTGACCGTCCACATCAAATGCATCGACGGTATAGCTGTAGGAAGCGCCGGGCAAGGCACTCGTATCGCTGTAGCTCAAACTGGTATCCGAGAGCGTCGCCAGCACAGAACCATCGCGGTACAGCGTGTATCCGGCCACAGCTACATCGTCAGTGGATGCGGTCCAAATTAAATCTAC
>Ga0315556_1000391_pt1 | contig 26848 bp, 29 predicted proteins | sample SalMarSW160310MG_FD_202112 | JGI IMG/M metagenome (GOLD analysis project Ga0315556, IMG submission 202112) | Salt marsh sediment microbial communities from the Plum Island Ecosystem LTER, Massachusetts, United States - Salt Marsh Sediment SW1603-10 ...
GTCCTCGGGCAGCGGCTTGGCGGCACCGTTGGCACGCCCGGGCGCCGGCGCGCTCGTGGGCGCGGCTTCTTCGCCGGAGAGCATCTGCTGGGACTTCGGCCAGAGGTTCATGCGGACTCCTTGCGTTTGGCGAAGGTGAGCGTGAGCAGCCCGTTGGCGAGCGATCTGCCGCTCAGCTCGAGCGCGTGCATCGGCAGCGCGATGCGGCGCTCGAAGCGTCCATAGGGAATTTCCAGGCGGTGGATGCGTGCGCCGCCTTCGGACGCCGGGAAGGGGCGCAGCGCGGAGATGGTCACCGCGTCGTGCTCGACGCCGATGGCGACCGCGTCGGCGCCGACGCCCGGCAGGGCGACGTGCAACCGCAGCGCGTCCCCGCTCTCGACCAGGTCCACCGGCGGCTCCCAGGTCCTCGCCGATGACGACGGCGAGATGCGAAAGAACTGCCGCTGCAGGCGCTCGGCCTGCTCGAGCAGCGTGAGGGCTTCGCTCCACATCAGGCTGTGCAAATCGCGCGATCTCATGGCCGTTAGATGGCGCTGCCCCGCCCGTATTCAAGTGAGCGCCGAAAAGGGGTGGCGCCTCAGGGCGTTAGCGGCCTCAGGCGTAGGTCCGCAGGCGCTCGGCGAGCTCCCGCAAGGGACCGATTCCGCTCGCCTCGGCGCGCCGGCACCAGTCCTGCAGACGGCCGACCAGCTGCTCGCGCTTGGCGTGGTGCGCCTGGTGGCGGTGCAGGAAGATCGTGACGGAAACGATCGTGACGTGCGTCAGCGCCAGCGCGACCAGCAGGTAACCCCACCCGGCAGATCGAACACGCCCAGGAAGAGTGGAGAGTCCATGGCGGCTCCGATACGATTGCCCCTTGCGCATCAGCCTAGCCGCCGTCCCGGAGGGCGTCTTGATCCAACTCAAACCGCGCGCCGCGGGCACCGTGATCTTCCGCCGCACCGCGCACGGCGTGCGCTTCCTGGTGCTGCGCGCCTACGCCAACTGGGACTTCCCCAAGGGGCTGGTCGAGCCCGGCGAGAGCGAGCTCGACGCCGCCAAGCGGGAGACCGCAGAGGAGACCGGGCTTGCCGACCTGGCTTTCCCGTTCGGCGAGGCGCACCAGGAAACGCTGCCCTACGCCCACGGCAAGGTGGCGCGCTACTACCTGGCCGAGACCGACCAGGCCGAGATCAGCCTGCCGCTGTCGCCCGAGCTGGGCCGGCCCGAGCACCACGAGTGGCGCTGGGTGTCCTACGACGAGGCCGAGGACCTGCTGCCGCCGCGCCTCGCGCCGGTGCTCGACTGGGCGCACGACACCATCGTCGGCGGCCGAGTCGCCTAGCCCGGTTCGACCGTCTCGCGGTAAGCGTGCCAGGCGCCGTGGCCGATCAGCGGAAGGGTCACCACGAGTCCCAGATACCACGAGGCGAAGCCGAGCCCGGTAAGCGCGGCGATGGTCGCCGCCCACAGCATCATCGGCGCGAAGTTCAGCCGCAGGACGTTGAAGCTCACGATCATGGCCGATATGATGTCCATGTTGCCGCGATCGAGCAGCATCGGCAGCGACACCGCCGAGGTGGCGAACACCAGCAGCGCGAGCACGGCGCCGGCCGCGCTGTACACCAGCACGAAGACCCACGCCTCGGGCGAGCGGGCGAGCTCGGCCAGGAATTCGGCGCCACTGGGCACGCCGTCGGGGAAGAACAGCGCCACCACCACCACCGAGACGCGTATCCATACCGCCAGCGACAGGGTCAGGATCAGCGCGTAGAAGCCGATCGCCGGGGCGTTCTCGCGCCAGGCGGTGAGCGTCTGCACGAGGCGCGCCGGCTCGCCGCGCTCGCGGCGGCGACTGATGTCGTACAGACCGATCACCAGGAACGGGCCCACCAGCAGGAAGCCGGTGATGAACGCGAGCCCGACCGCGCCGGCGTAATAGCGCGTGAGCAGGAAACCCATCAGCGCCAGCACCGCGCCGTAGAACAGGCTCGCGGCCGGCGCCGCGCGCAGGTCGGCGACCCCCTTGCGCAGCCAACGCCGCGGCGCGTCCCTGCCGACAGCGCGCACCTGCGGCCAGACGAACGGCGGCGTATCGTAGAATCGTTGCGGCTCGTTCATCGCTCTCCCCCCATGACCGTCAGCAACAGCGTATTTTGCGACACCCACGCCCACGTGTTCGGGCCGCAGCAAAGATATCGCTACAACCCCGCGCGTGCCTATACCCCCGCCGACGCGCCGCTCGAGGCCTGGTTCGCGCTGCACGCCAGGCTCGGCATCGGGCGCGGCGTGCTGGTGCAGCCGAGCGTCTACGGCACCGACAACCGCGCCATCCTCGATGCGGTCGCGCTGCACCCGCAGCGCCTGCGCGCGGTGGTCGCGGTCGGCCCGAGCGTAAGCGACGCCGAGCTCTCGCGCCTGCACGCCGCCGGCGCGCGCGGCATCCGCGTCAACCTGGCCGACAAGGGCGGCAACCCGTTCGCCTCGCCGGCCGAGCTCGAGCGCGTCGCCGCGCGCATCGCGCCGCTGGGCTGGCACGTCGAGCTGCTGGCGCACGTGAATGAGATGGACGACTGGCAGGACGCGCTCGCGCGCCTGCCGCTGGACGTCGTGTTCGGCCACTACGGCTACCTGCCCGCCGCGCTGGGCGCCGACCACCCCGCCTTTTGCGCCTTCCTGGCGCAGCTCGAGCGCGGCCGCTGGTGGGTCAAGCTGAGCGCGCCCTATCGCCTCACCGCGCGCGGCGCGCTGCCGTTCGACGACGTCGAGCCGTTCGCGCGCGCGCTCGTCGCCGCGCGCCCCGACCGGCTGCTGTGGGGCTCGGACTGGCCGCACCCCTACATCCGCTCGAAGGCCGTTTCCCCCGACGACGAAGGGATGTTCGCGCAGCTCATGCAATGGATTCCCGACCCGGCGCTGCGCCGGCGCATCCTGGCCGACAATCCGGCCAGCCTCTACGGGTTCTGAATTCAGGACAGCTTGACCGGCAGCCAGAGCGCGATCTGCGGGTAGGCGATCAGCAGCGCGATCATCACCATCAGCGTGATCACGAACGGCGCCGAGCCGATGATCACGTCGTAGATCTGGCCGCGCGAGCGCACGCCCTGCACCACGAACAGGTTGAAGCCCACCGGCGGCGTGATGAGCGCGGTCTCGATCAGCAGCATCATCAGCACGCCGAACCAGATCGGGTTGAAGCCCAGCGCCGCCACCACCGGCGTGATGATCGGCACCGTCGCCACCAGCATCGAGAGCGACTCCATGAACATCCCGAGCACCAGGTAGAACAGCACGATGACGATGATGGTGCCGGTGGGCGAGAGTCCGAAGCCGGTGACGTAGCCCATCACCTTGCTCGAGAGGCCGATCGAAGTGATGATGAAGTTGACGAAGTAGGCCGCGATCAGGATCGCCATGATCATCGCCGTGGTCTTCATCGTGCCCTCGAAGGTGTCGCGCAGCATCTGCCACGAGATCCGCCTGCGCCAGGCCGCCAGGCCGAAGGCGGCCGTCACGCCCAGGCCCGCCGACTCGGTCGGGGTGGCGACGCCGCCGTAGATCGAGCCGATCACCACGATGAAGATCAGCAGCGGCGGGATCAGGTCGGGCAGCGAGCGCCAGCGCGCCTGCCAACTCGCCTCGACGCGATGCCCGCCCCAGTGCGGGCGGACGATGCAGGCGGTGATCACCGTCAGCATGAACAGCACCGTCAGCACCGCGCCCGGCACGATGCCGGCGAGGTACAGCTGCGGGATCGAGGTGTCGGTCAGCGCACCGTAGACGATCATCGGGATCGAGGGCGGGATCAGGATGCCGATGGTGCCGCCCGCGGCGATGGTGCCGAGGTAAAGCCGCTCGTTGTAGCCGTACTTGTCGATCTGCTCCACCGCCACCGTGCCGATGGTCGCGGCCGTGGCCACGCTCGAGCCCGACACCGCCGCGAACAGGGTGCAGGTGCCGATGTTGGAGTGCATCAGGCCGCCCGGCAGCCACGACAGCCAGTGCGTCATCGCGGCGTACATGCGCTCGGCGATGCCCGAGCGCAGCAGGATCTCCCCCAGCAGGATGAACAGCGGGATCGCGAACAGGATGAAGTTGGTCGAGGTCGACCAGGTGATCTCGCCGATCGCCAGCCGCAGCGGCAGGAACGAATAGGCATAGTCGAGCACCAGGCCCAGCACCAGCAGGCCGGCGGCGACCGGAATGCTCAGCGCCAGGATCGCGAGCAGGACGAGGAGTGCGGTCCAGACCAAGCGCGTTCCCCGTCAGCCCTGCGGCGCCTTGTGGCGCTCGAGCTCGTGGTAGCGCTCGTGCTCGTGCAGCACCTCTTCGAGCTCCTGCTGCGCGGTGCGCGGGCCGAGCAGCCGCTGCACGTCCTCCCAGCGTCCGCTCACGAGCAGCAGCGCGGCGCGCGCGAACAGCAGCAGCAGCACGGCGGAGAACAGCACGAACCCCGCCACCCACAGCGTCTGCGGGATCGCGAGCAGCGTCTCGAGCGGGGTGAGCGAATGCGCGTTGACCTCGATCGAGTTGGCCAGCACTTTTCCGCCCTGCCAGGTGGTGAAGGCGGCGAACACCATGAACGACAGCAGCGCCAGCATGTCGAGCAAGGCGCAGAGCCGAATCGGAAGCACGGCGTAGAGCGAGTCGATGCGTACGTGCGCGCGATCGAGCAGCGCCAGCGCGAGCGCCCAGCTGGTGCCGATCGCCAGGACGTAGCCGGACACCTCGCTCGAGGCGCCGATCGGGATGCCGAACAGCTTCCGCGACAGGACGTCGACCGCGATCATGAACGCGGCGGCCGCGACCATCGCGCCGCCGAACCAGCAGCCGGCCCGCGCGACGAGTCGCGCGAGCCCCAGCAGCCTAGTCACCGATCAGAGCTTGTCGAGGGGAATCTTGAGGTGCACGACCTTGCCGACGGTCTCGTTCCACTTCTGGGCGCAGGCTTTGCCGCAGCGCTTGCCCCACTTCACCAGCACCACGTCCTGAACCAGCTTTTTCTTCAGCGCTTCGTCGGCAGCGGAGATCTTCACCAGCGTCATGCTGCCCGGCTTGCCCAGCGTGCACTCGCCCTTGCCGGTGTTGCAGGCCACGCCCTCCTTGGTCGACTGGGCGCCGATCGCCCACATGTCGTTCTCGAGCTGCTTGAACTCCTTGATGAAGAACGATCGCACCGACGCCGGAAACTTGTCCCAGCTGTTCAGGTTCGCGCCCTCGTAGGCGATCGACCAGCCCACCGCCAGCGGGAACAGGTACTTCGAAACCTCCGGCCAGCCCGCGGTGTTGCCCGACAGCGTTCCGGTCAGCGCGCAGTCGACCACCCCGCGCTGCAGCGCCGGCACCACCGAGGGGAAGGGCATGGTCACCGTCTCGCCTCCTACCGCGCTGACGAAGTCGGTCTGCGTCTTGTTGAACACGCGCACCTTCTTGCCCTTGAGGTCGGACAGGCCCGTGATCTTGTCGCGGCACCAGAACACGATCGGCGGGTTCGGATGGAGAAGCATCAGCCCGGTCTTGAACTTGTCCTTCATGTGCGCGGCCATCACCGGCTTCCATACCTCGCAGGCCTTGCGCGCGGTCTTGATGTCGTTGGTGATGCCGGCCAGGTCGCAGCCCTCGAACACCGGGTCCTCGCCCGCCATCTTGCTGATGTCGGAGGCGGCGAAGTCGGTCACCCCGAGCTGGGTCATGTGCAGGATCTGGAAGTCGTTCACCCCCAGCACGTCCATGTTGTTGTAGTCCGCGGTGATCGCCCCGCCCGAGTCTTTCGTGATCTTCTCGGTCCAGAACGGCTTCTCGACGCGCTTGGTCTGCGCCAGGTTGCTGAAGTAGCCGATGACCTTGACGTTGGTCTTCGGCAGGTCGGCGCCGAGCGCCGGGGCGGCGAGCAGCGCCGCGGCGGCGAGCGCAGGCGCCCAGGTGGCAATTGGTTTCATTTTCGCTTTCCCCTCTCCGGTTTGAATTCGCGCAGCAGCTTAGAACGCGCGAGCGAGTAGCGTCAATGGCGCGGGTTGACGCGTTCGCCAAGCGGGCGGAACATGGTTCCATGAGCATCGTCCAAGCCAGCCGCACCGCGGCCTTCGATCGCACCGACCCGCGCGCGGTGCGGCGCGCGATCCGCACCGGCGCGCACGCCTCGCAGACCGCGGGGCTCGCGCCCGGCTACGTGCAGGGCAACGTCTGCATCCTGCCGCGCGAGTTCGCGGACGATTTCTTCGTCTACTGCCAGCGCAATCCCAAGCCCTGCCCGCTGCTGGCGGCCTCCGACCCGGGCGACCCGCGCCTGCCGGCGCTGGCTGAGGATCTCGACATCCGCAGCGACGTGCCGAGCTACCGCGTGTTCCGCGACGGCGAGTACGTCGAGGACCTGAGCGACATCCGCGAGCTCTGGCGCGCCGACCTGGTGGCCTTCGTGCTGGGCTGCTCGTTCTCGTTCGAGGAGGCGCTGCTCGACGCCGGCGTGCCGCTGCGCCACATCGCCGAAGGCAAGGGCGTGCCGATGTACCTGACCAAGGTCGAGACCGCGCCCGCCGGGCCGTTTCGCGGCGGCATGGTGGTCTCGATGCGCCCGTTCACGCCGGCCAACGCGATCCGCGCGGTGCAAATCACCTCGCGCTTTCCGACCGTGCACGGCGCGCCGGTGCATATCGGCAAGCCCGGGCTGATCGGCATCGACGACCTCGGCAAGCCCTGGGTCGGCGATGCGACCGAGGTGAGGGACGACGAGCTGCCGGTGTTCTGGGCCTGCGGCGTCACGCCCCAGTCGGCGGTGCGCCACGCGCGCCCGCCGCTGTGTATCACCCACACGCCCGGGCACATGCTGGTCACCGACCTGAAGAACGCGAGCCTCGCGGTCCTCTAGGAGCGAAGCCATGCCGCATACCAAGTGGAAGATAGACGGCGAGTACATGGAAAGCTGCAACTGCGACTACCTGTGCCCGTGCATCTATACCAACCCGCAGGCGCCGGTGACCCACGACCAGTGCACCTCGCTCCAGGTCTACCGCATCGAGCGCGGGCATTGCGGCGACATCGTGCTCGACGGCCTCGCCTTCGCGCTCGTCATCCGCTCGGGCAGGGTGATGGCCGAGGGCAACTGGGTGCTCGGCGGCGTGATCGACGAAAAGGCGAACCAGGCGCAGCGCGACGCGCTCGGCGCGATCGTGAGCGGCGAGGCCGGGGGCATCCCGGCGCGCATCCGCCAGGCGCTGGTGAGCGACTTCCGCGGCGTCGAGCTGCGCCCGATTGAATTCCGCATGGACGGGCTCAAGCGCTCGGCCTCGATCCCCGGATTGCTCGAGTTCGCGATCGAAGGCGTCGCCTCGCGCGCCGGCAACGGCGAGCCGCTCTATCTCGACAACACCTCCCATCCCGCGAACCGCAGGCTCGCGCTCGCGCGCTCGAGCGAAACCCACGTCCACGGCTTCGGCCTCGAGCTCGACATGGCGGCGCAGGGCAACAACGGCCACTACGCGCCCTTCAGCTGGGCGGGTTAGCCGATTCTCACCTTAATCGACGCGCAGCTCGCCTACGGCCTGCTGCCGCTTCTCGACGGCGCCTCGCTCTCGGTACGGGAGGGCGAGCGCATCGGCCTCATCGGCAGAAACGGCAGCGGCAAGTCCTCGCTGCTGGCGGTGATCGCCGGCCGCGCGCAGCTCGACGACGGCGAGCTGCGCCGCCGCGACGGCCTGCGCGTCGCGCTGGTCGAGCAGGAGCCGGCGCTGCCGCCGGCGCCGAGCCTGCGCGAGAGCCTCGCCGCGCGCGGCGCGCTGGCGGCGATCGGCGACGAGCGCGCGCGCTGGCGCGCCGAGGCCCGCCTGACCGAGTTCCTGCACCGCTTCGCCATCGACGGCGAGCTTGCGCCGGGCGAAGCCTCGGGCGGCGAGAAGAAGCGCGCCGCGCTCGCGCTCGCGTTCGCGCTCGAGCCCGATCTGATCCTGCTCGATGAGCCGACCAACCACCTCGACATCGACGGCATCGCCCTGCTCGAGGGCGCGCTGGCGAAGGGGCCGGCGGCGATCGTCGTCACCCACGACCGCTGGTTCCTCGACCGCTTCGCCAGCCGCATCGTCGAGCTCGACCGCGGCGTGCTGCGCTCCTACGCGGGCAACTTCTCCGACTACGCGCGGCTCAAGGCGGGCGAGGTCGCCGCCGAGGAAGTGAGCGAGCGCAAGTTCGACAAGTTCTGGCGCGAGGAGGAGGTCTGGATCAGGAAGGGCATCGAGGCGCGCCGCACCCGCAACGAGGGCCGCGTGCGCAGGCTCGAGCAGCTGCGCCGAGAGCGCGCCTCGCGGCGCGAGCGGCTGGGCGAGGTCAGGGTGTCGATCGACGCCGGCGAGCGCAGCGGCAAGCTGGTCGCCGAGCTCGCCGGCGTCGGCAAGCGCTTCGGCGAGCGCGAGATCGTGCGCGACCTGTCGCTCGTCATCCGGCGCGGCGACCGTATCGGCCTGATCGGGCCGAACGGCGCCGGCAAGACCACCCTGATCCGGATCATCCTCGGCGCGCTGGCGCCCGACGCGGGCACGGTGCGGCTGGGCGCCAACGTGATCCCGGCCTACTTCGACCAGATGCGCGAGCAGCTCGACCCCGAGCGGACGGTGGCCGAGACCGTGAGCCCGGGCTCGGACTGGGTCGAGGTCGGCGGCGGCAAGAAGCACGTCCTGTCCTACCTCGCCGAGTTCCTGTTCCCGCCGCGGCGCGCCGACGCGCCGGTGCGCATGCTCTCGGGCGGCGAGCGCAACCGCCTGCTGCTGGCGCGGCTATTCGCGCGCCCGGCCAACGTGCTGGTGCTCGACGAGCCGACCGACGACCTCGACCTCGAGTCGCTCGACCTGCTCGAAGCCGCCCTGCAGGACTACTCGGGCACGCTGCTGCTGGTGAGCCACGACCGCGCCTTCCTCGACAACGTCGTCACCCAGACCCTCGCCGCCGAAGGCGGCGGAGTGTGGCGCGAATACGTCGGCGGCTACAGCGACTGGCTGCGCCAGCGGCCGGAACCGCCGCAAACGAAAGAAACGCCCCGCGCTCCTGCGCGTACTACCCGGAGCAAAGCAAAACTAAGCTATAAAGAAGCGCGCGAGCTCGAGCAGCTGCCGGGCGAGCTCGAGGCGCTCGAAGCCGAGCAGCGCGCGCTGGCGGCGAAGATGAGCGCCGCGGACTACTACCGCCGTGCGCCCGAGGCGATGCGCGCCGACCAGCGCCGCGCCGAGGAGCTCGAAGCGCTGATCCACGCCGGGCTCGAGCGCTGGGACGCGCTCGAGGCGAAAGCGAAGGCGGCCGCCTCCTAGCGGCCCAGCATCCGGTTCAGCTCGCCGCGCGCGATCAGCCGCTCTAGGGCGTCCGCGCCGCCCACCAGCACGCCGCGCACGAACACCATCGGAAAAGTCGGCCAGCCGCTCCACATCTTGAGCGCGTTGCGCCGCCGCCAGCCGCTCAGGTAGCTGCCGTGGCCGATGTACTTGTACTCGAGCTTCGCCTCGTCGAGCAGCCGGCGCGCCTTCTTCGGGAACGGGTTCTGCGCCATGCCGACCACCACGATGTCGTTCGCCGCCACCGCCTCGATCACCTCGCGCACGAAGTCGGCGTGGTTGGCGGCGATCTTGTCGCGCACCGCGGGGTGGATATGCGCTTCGTCCAGGATGCTTCGGCCCATGGGCGGTAGTCTAGAATGGTTGCCTCACCAAAAGCGAGACTCCCATGGCATCCACCACCACCGCAAGCGGGCTGAAGATCGAGGAAGTGGTCGAAGGCAGCGGCGCCGCCGCGGCCGCCGGCCAGCGCGTCACCGTGCACTACACCGGCTGGCTCACCGACGGCGTGATCAAGGGCCGCAAGTTCGATTCGAGCAAGGACCGCGGCGACCCGTTCGACTTCCCGCTCGGCGCCGGCCACGTCATCAAGGGCTGGGACGAGGGCGTGCAGGGCATGAAAGTCGGCGGCACCCGCGTGCTCACCATCCCCCCCGCGCTCGGCTACGGCGCGCGCGGCGCCGGCGGCGTCATCCCGCCCAACGCCACCCTGCTGTTCGAAGTCGAGCTGCTCAAGGTCGGCTAGCATAATCGGGGTCAGAGTCGAATTATCCGGGCGCTGATTTCGATGGAGTTTGACGCAGTCCTGATTCCGGGCCGGCGCGAGGAGATGGTCGAGCGCGGCCTGTGGCACGACCGCACCATAAACGACTACCTGGACGGCTGCGTTGCCGCGCACCCGAACAAGCCCGCGCTGACCGCGCTGCGCGTCGAGCAGCGCGACACGCGGCGCTTCACCTATCGCGAGCTGGCGGCGATGGCCGATCGCGTCGCGTTGGGGCTCGCGCGGCTGGGGCTGGGCCGCAACGACGTGGTGGCCTGCCAGCTGCCCAACTGGTGGCAGTTCACCGTCTTGTATCTCGCCTGTTCGCGCATCGGCGCGGTGCTCAACCCGCTGATGACGATCTTCCGCGAGCGCGAGCTCGGCTTCATGCTCTCGCACGGGCGCGCCCGTGCGGTGGTCGCGCCGCAGCGCTTTCGCGGCTTCGACTACGAGCAGATGCTCGCCGGCCTGCGCGCCTCGCTGCCCGACCTCGAGCAGGTGCTGATCGTCGGCGGCCAGGGCCCCGACAGCTTCGAGGCGCGCCTGTCGGGGCCGGCGTGGGAGCGCGAGCCGGACGCCGCCCAAATCCTCGGCCCGTCGCGGCCCGGCCCGGACGACGTCACCCAGCTCATCTACACCTCCGGCACCACCGGCGAGCCCAAGGGCGTGATGCACAGCGCCAACACGCTGATGTCGAACATCGTGCCGTACGCGGCGCGCCTGAGGCTGTCCGCGGACGACGTGGTGCTGATGGCCTCGCCGATGGCGCACCAGACCGGATTCATGTACGGCCTCATGATGCCGGTCATGCTCGGCGGCGGCGCCGTGCTGCAGGACGTCTGGGACCCGGCCACCGCGGTAGCGCTGATCCGGGAAGAGGGCGTGACCTTCAGCATGGCCTCGACGCCGTTTCTCACCGACCTGGCAAAGGCGGTCGCCGACGACGGCAAGGGCGTGCCGACCCTGCGCAGCTTCCTCTGCGCCGGGGCGCCGATCCCCGGCCCGCTGGTCGAGCGTGCGCAGGCCAGCCTCGGCGCCAAGATCGTCTCGGCCTGGGGCATGACGGAGAACGGCGCCGTCACCACCACCCTGCCCGGGGACGACGACGAGCGCTCGGTCAACACCGACGGCTGCCCGCTGCCCGGCATGGAGGTGCGCGCGCTCGACGCCGAAGACGGGCCGGTGCCGGCCGGCGAGGAGGGTCGGCTGCAGGTGCGCGGCTGCTCGAACTTCGGCGGCTACCTGAAGCGGCCGCAGCTCAACAACACCGACGCCGAAGGCTGGTTCGACACCGGCGACATGGCGCGCATCGACGAGCGCGGCTACATCCGCATCTGCGGCCGCTCGAAGGACGTCATCATCCGCGGCGGCGAGAACATCCCGGTGATCGAGATCGAGGCGCTGCTGTACAGGCACCCGTCGGTCGCCAGCGTGGCGATCGTCGCCTACCCCGACCAGCGCCTGGGCGAGCGCGCCTGCGCCTTCGTCACCCTGCGCCCCGGCTGCGAGCTGTCGTTCCAGGACATGAGCCAGTTCCTCGCCGCACAGAAGATCGCGCGGCAGTACATCCCCGAGCGGCTCGAGATCCGCGACGCCCTGCCCGCGACGCCCTCGGGCAAGATCCAGAAGTTCAAGCTGCGCGAGACACTGAAGGCGCAGGCCGGGGCCTGACCCGGACCGCCTCAGGCGACCTTCTTCTCGCGCTCCCCGAGCAGCCCGGCGTCGATCAGGGCGCGGCGCACGCGCTCGATCTCGGCCGCGGGCAACTTCGCCAGCGGCGGGCGCACGGTGGCGCGCGGAAGTTTCCCCAGCAGCACCAGCGCCTCTTTCATACGGTTGTGCATGTCGACCCAGGGCTCGCTGTAGAACACCTCGGCGGTGGGCCAGATGCGGTCGTTGACGTGCCGCGCCGCGGCGAGGTCGCCCGCCTGCACCGCGCGCCACAGCTGCGCCTGCAGGTCGGCGATCACCGAGCCGCTGCCCGAGAGCAGCCCGTTGCAGCCCAGCACCAGCGAGCTCATCAGCCAGGCGCTGTGGGTGGTGAGCACGTTGACCGCGGGGCTCCTCGACTGCAGCACGCGGATGTGGCGCTCGTGCAGCTGCGGGTTGGAGCACCAGTCCTTGATTGCGCGCACGCTCGGCACCGCGTCGAGGATCTTCAGCAGCGTGGCGAGCGGATAGCCCTGCCCGCCGGCGAGCGGGTACTGGAACACGATGAGCGGCAGGTCGGTGGCGTCGGCAATGCGCCGGAAATGCTCGACCGCCATCTCCGGGCGCTGGCCGAAGCTGAACACGCCGGAGGGAAACACCAGCAGCGCAGAGGCGCCGCCGTCGTGCGCCATGCGGGCAATGCGCGCCGCCTCGAGCGCGTTCTCGGCGTAGACGCCGTTGACCACCGGCAGCCGCGCGCCGACCTCGTCGACGGTGATCGCCAGCACGCGCTTCTGCTCGTCGAAGCTGCACGAGGCAACCTCGGAGGCGTGCGCGTTGGTGGTGATCGCCGAAACGCCTTCGACCGCGCCCACGTCCCGCAGGTGCGCGCGGTACGCGGCCTCGTCGATCGACAGGTCTTCGTTGAACGGCAGCAGCACGGCGGGGATCACCCCGTGCGGAACCCAGCTCGAGTGTTTCGCCATGATCGCCTCCTGCGCGGACGCCTGCGGACCGGGCCATTGTAAACTGGCCCGATGCCGCTCGAAATGCCGACCGCCTCGCCGCCGTCGCTGCGCCGGGTGCTCGCCGACTTCGGCGGCACCTACGCGGTCAACGGCCTGGTGGCATTCATCTTCGCCGCCTCCGGGCCGGTGGCGATCATCCTCGCGGTCGGCACCCGTGGCGGGCTGTCGGAATCTGACCTCGCGTCGTGGATCTTCGGCGCCTTCTTCCTCAACGGCCTGGTGAGCATCGCGGTGTGCTGGTGGTACCGCCAGCCGATGGTGTTCTTCTGGACCATCCCCGGCGCGGTGCTGGTCGGTCCGGCGCTGGGGCACCTGAGCTTCCAGCAGGTGATCGGCGCCTACCTCGCCACCGGCGCGCTGATGCTCGCATTGGGGCTCTCGGGCTGGGTCAAGCGCTGCATGGACGCGGTGCCGATGCCGATCGTGATGGGAATGGTCGCCGGCGTGTTCCTGCGCTTCGGCCTCGACCTGGTGTACTCGATCCGCGACGCGTTCTGGATCGCCGCGCCGATGACGGTCGCCTTCCTCGCCCTGGCGGCGGCTCCGCGCCTGGGGCGCCGGCTGCCGCCCCTGATCGGCGCCATGATCGTCGGCGGCGTGATGGTCGCGCTGCTGGGGCGCTTCGACCTGCACGGCACGGCGCTGCTTTCCTTCGCGCACCCCAACCTGTACCGCCCGGTGTTCTCCTGGCAGGCGATGGTGGAGCTGGTGGTGCCGCTCGCGGTCACGGTGCTGGTGGTGCAGAACGGCCAGGGCATCGCCGTGCTGCGCGCCACCGGCCACGAGCCGCCGATCAACGCCATCACCACCGTGTGCGGGCTCGGTTCGCTGGTCACCGCCTGGGTCGGCACCGTCTCGACCTGCCTCACCGGCCCGGTGAACGCGATCATCACCGCTTCCGGCGAGCGCCAGCGGCACTACACCGCGGGCATCCTGGTCGGCGCGCTCGCGCTCGGCTTCGGGCTGCTGTCGCCGCTTTTCACCCACCTGCTGCTCGCCACCCCGCGCCCGTTCATCGGCGCGCTCGCGGGCCTCGCGATGCTGCGCGTGCTGCAGACCTCGTTCGTGGTCTCGTTCAGCGGCAAGTTCACTCTCGGCGCGCTGGTGACCTTCCTGGTCACGGTCGCCGACGTGCCGATCTTCAACGTCGGCGCGGCATTCTGGGGCCTGGTGTTCGGCTTCGCCGTGTCCTGGCTGCTCGAGCGTCAGGACTTCCGCAAATAGAAAACCGGTAGAAAACCGGGGACAGACCCCGATTTCCCGCACACGCACCTGATTTTCCGGAAGGAAATCGGGGTCTGTCCCCAACGCACGCTCGCTAATTTGCGCGCGTTCGCGTAGAGTGCGCCCCTTGCTGCGTTGCAGCACCGCCTCCGGGCGGTCAACTGTTGGCTCTCCCGACCCTCTCGCAGTCCCGTCGAAAGCGTTCCTTTCGGTTTGGCATCGCGGCTTCAGGTTGGCGCCGATGACACGAAAGGAGATACCCATGAGCTTCTCGACGCTCGGCTTGCACCCGTCCCTCACCGAAACCCTCGCCGCGCTCGGCTACAGCGAGCCCACCGCCGTGCAGCGCGCCGCGATTCCCGCGGTGCTCGCCGGCGGCGACCTGCTGGTGTCGTCGCAGACCGGCAGCGGCAAGACCGCCGCTTTCATGCTGCCCGCGCTCGAGCGCCTGCTCGCGTCGCGCGCCGCCGAGGCGCCGCGCGGCATCGGCCCGCGCGTGCTGGTGCTCGCGCCCACGCGCGAGCTCGCGCTGCAGGTGCAAAAGGCCACCCACGGCTACGGCTCGCGCCAGCGCCTGCGCACCGCCTGCCTGGTCGGCGGCGTGTCCTACGGCCTGCAGCTGAAGCAGCTCTCGCGCCCGGTCGACATCGTGATCGCCACGCCCGGGCGCCTCAAGGATCACCTCGAGCGCGGTCGCATCGACTTCGGGCGCGTCGAGCTGCTGGTGCTCGACGAGGCCGACCGCATGCTCGACATGGGCTTCCAGGAGGACATCGACGCGATCGTCGCCCGCGTGCCGGCGGGGCGCCAGACGCTGCTGTTCTCGGCCACGCTCGACGGCGTGGTCGGCCGCCTGGCGCGGCGCGTGACGCGCGACGCCAAGCGCATCGACATCGCCCGTTCCGCGGCGCGCGCGCCGAAGATCGAGCAGCGCGCGCTCTATACCGACGACCTGGCGCACAAGAACCGGCTGCTGGACGTGATCCTGCGCGACGTGGACCTGAAGCAGGCGCTGGTGTTCACCGCCACCAAGCGCTCGGCCGAGGAGCTCTCTGGCTCGCTCGTGCGCCAGGGCTTCGCCGCCGGCGCGCTGCACGGCGACATGCGCCAGCGCGAGCGCAACACGACCCTGCAGCACCTGCGCGACGGGCGCATGCGCGTGCTGGTCGCGACCGACGTCGCCGCGCGCGGCATCGACATACCGGGCATCACCCACGTGATCAATTTCGACGCCCCGCGCCAGGCCGAGGACTACGTGCACCGCATCGGCCGCACCGGCCGCGCCGGCCGCACCGGCATCGCGCTCACGCTGCTGAACCACCGCGAGAAGCACCTGGTGCGCGACATCGAGCGCTATACCGGCGCCGCGCTGCGCGTGGCGGTCATCCCGGGGCACGAGCCCGCGGCGCGCGGCGCGGCGCGCCCGTTCCGCCGCCGCTAGGGCCCGCTCAGGCGAGGTTGCCGGCGATGTAGTGCTCGAGCTGCTGGATGATCTCCTTCTGCTCGGAGATGATGTCCTTCACCAGGTCGCCGATCGAGACCACCCCGATCATGCGCTCGCCGTCCATCACCGGCAGGTGGCGCAGCCGGTGCTCCGTCATCAGGCCCATGCATTCCTCGTTGCTCTGATCCGGGCGCACGAACATGACCCGCGAGGTCATGATGTCGCGCACCGGCGTGTCCTTCGACGAGCGCGCCATCAGCGCCACCTTGCGCGCGTAGTCGCGCTCGGTGACCATGCCGACGACCTTCTCGCCGTCGAGCACCACCAGCGCGCCGACGTTGCGCTCGGCCATCAGCTTGATCGCCTCGAGCACCGCGGAGTCGGGCTTGATGGTGGCGACCCGCTGGTCGGGTTTGGACTTCAGAATCTGCGCGACGGTCGTCATCGGCGCCCTCCATTGAAGAGAATCCGGGAAAAGTGTGCACGCCCCGTCAGCTTACTGCAAGGGGGCTGCAATATTCTGGCACCCTGGCAAGCGAAGGATTCGCCAGGGAGGCCCGCCATGCCAGGGGCGACGGATGGCTGAAGGGGAGAGCGCATCGTCGGAGCGCACGCTGCGGCCCGAATTCACCGGCAGCGGCGCCGAGTACTTTCGCGTCTGGGTCGTCAACCTGCTGTTCAGCCTGCTGACGCTCGGCATCTACTCGGCCTGGGCGAAGGTGCGCAAGAAGAAGTATCTCTACGGCTGCACCCGCCTGGACGGGGACTCGTTCGACTACTTCGCGCGTCCCGAGGCGATCCTCAAGGGTCGCATCGTCGCAGTGCTCGCGTTCGCCGCCTACGCGCTGGTGGGAGAGCTCTATCCCGAATCGCGCTTCGCGTTCTGGGGCGCGGCCGCGATCGCGGCGCCCTGGGTGATCGTGCGCTCGCTGATCTTCAACGCCCGCAACTCCGCCTGGCGCGGGCTGCGCTTTCACTTCAACGGCACCCCGGGCGAGGCCGCGCGCGTGTTTCTCGGCCTGCTCGCGGTGACGGCGGTCACGCTGGGTCTCGCCTACCCCTGGTTCGTCGCGCGCAGCAAGCGCTTCGTGCTGGAGCACCACGCCCTGGGCTCGAGCCGGTTCGGCTGCGAGCTGTCGACGCCGGCGTTCTTCTGGCTCTACCTGCGCGCATTGCTGATGCAGATCGGGCTGCTGCTGCCGGCGGGCGCGCTCGCGTTCCTCGGCGTCTGGGCCCTGCGCTCGCATGAATCGCTCTCCGTGCTCGCGATCGCGCTGCCCGCGCTCGCCGTGTACGCCGTCTACGCGGTGGTCTACGGCTACCTGCAGGCGCGCACCGCCAACCTGATGTGGAACGGCAGCTACGGCCCGGGGCTGCGCTTTTCCAGCACCATCGAGGCGAAGAAGCTGATCCGTATCTACTTCGGCAACATCGTCGCGGTGATCTTCTCGGCCGGACTGATGATCCCCTGGGCGGTGGTGCGCACGCTGAAGTACCGCCTGAGCTGCCTGGCCGTGGTCCTCGAGCAGGAGGTGGTGCACGAGGCGGACCCGGGTTTCGCGCGCGTCGGCGCCACCGGGCAGGAGCTGGGCGACTTCTTCAACCTGGACCTCGGCCTGTGAGCATCCTGCGCGCACGCTATTTCGACGGCCAGCGCTCGATCGGGCACGACGTCAGCGTCATCCTCGGCAGCGGCGCACTCAAGCTGGTCGGCCGCGACATCGACCTGCACTTCGATTCGCGCCAGGTCCGGGTCGCGCCGCGCGTCGCCGACGCGCCGCGCTGGATCTACCTGCCCGGCGGCGGCGCCTGCGCGCTCGAGGACAACGACGTGGTCGACGCGCTCGCGCGCGAAGGTCGCTTCGCGCGCTTCCTGCACCGGCTCGAGTCGCGCCCGGCCTACGCCGCGCTCGCGCTGGCGCTGGTGGTCGCGGCGCTGTGGGTCCTGATCGACCGCGGGGTGCCGGCCGCGGCCGAGCAGGTCGCGCTGCGCATCCCACCCGCCACCGAGTCGGTGCTGGGGCGCGAGACGCTCGCCGCCCTCGACCGCTACTGGATGAAGCCGTCGACGCTGCCCGCGATGCGGCGCGCGGCGCTTAGCGCGAGGTTCCATCTCATGGCGGAGGCCGCCCGCGACCTGCCGCCGCACCGGCTCGTGTTCCGCTCCAGCCCGAGGATCGGGCCCAACGCCTTCGCCCTGCCGGCGGGCACCATCGTGATCACCGACCAGCTGGTCGCGCTCGCGCACAGCGACTCCGAGGTGCTGGCGGTGCTCGCGCACGAGCTCGGACACGTGGCGCACCGCCACGTCATGCGCCGCCTGCTGCAGGGCTCGGCGACCGCGCTGATCATCGCCGGGGTGACCGGCGACATCACTTCGACCACCTCGCTCGCCGCCTCGGCGCCGGTGCTGCTGCTGCAGGCCAAGTATTCTCGCGACTACGAGCGCGAAGCCGACCGCTACGGCATCGCCCTGCTGCGCAAGGCCCACATCCCGCCGCGCAGCTTCGCCCTCATCCTGGAGCGGCTGCAGGCCGCCGCCACGGCCCGCCACCGCGGCGGCGTGCCGGGATTCCTCGCCTCACACCCCTCGACCGAGGAGCGCGAGGCCCTCGCGCGCGAGGCCGCGACACACTAAGCCGCGAGCGTCGCCCAGGCGCGCGGCGTGAGGATGCGAAACGGCGTGCGCCGCGCGAGCTCGAGCAGCGCGCGGTCCTTGGTCAGCAGCAGGTCGGCGCGGCAGGCGCGCGCGAGCTCGAGAAACTTCTGGTCTTCCGGGTCGCGGCACCGCGGCAGCGCGCAGTCGAGCGGCGCCGCGCCGTCGCCCGCGCCGGTGGCGCGCCGGCACTCGGCGAGGCAGGCGGCCTGCGCCGCCGCGTCGAGGCTGACGCGCCCCAGGGGATAGGCCAGCACGCGCGCCAGCTCGGCCTCGCAGGGAGCGTCGATGAACACGCGCGCCCGGCCCTGCGCCACCGCGGCGCGCAGCGGCGCCACCTCGGGATCGTCGAACACCAGCCAGTCGAGCCAGACGTTGGTGTCGAGCACAAGGCGCGCGATCATCGCTGCCAGGATAGGACGGCGCGCCGGAAGATGACCATCGCAACGATGGTCGCGAGGCCGAGCGCGACCGCGAGCCATATTGGCGAAGCGCTCGCCTGCGTGTCCCGCAGCAGGTAGCCGCCGAGCGCCGGAAACGCCGCGACGCCGAGGTAGAACACGGTATAGAACAGTCCCATGCCGGGCGCCCGTTGCGGCGGCGAGAGCACCTCGGCGGGCAGCGCGATCAGCGCTCCGGCGGGCAGGCCCCCGATCACGCCGCCGAGCAGCAGCCAGAACAAGGTGCCGGGCGCGCAGACCATCAGCGCGAGCGTCACCGACCAGGCGAGCAGGCAGGCGATGCTGATGGCGTCGCCGCGGCCGACGCGCTGCACCAGATAGCCGCCGGCGAGCACCGAGCCGATGATCAGGAAATTTGCCAGCGCCACCGCCGAGGCCGCCGCATTGACGCCGAATCCCGCGGCATGCAGGTGATTGGGCAGGAAGGCGACGATCAGCGCGTAGGCGCCGTTGTAGAGCGTCCACGGCAGCGCCGAGAGCACGATCCGCCACAGGTCGCGGCGGCTCAGCAAGCGAAGACCGAGGCCGCCCGCGGCCGGCGCGTGCGAGCCGGCGGGCCGGTAGCCGAGCTGCAGCGCGGCGAGGCCCACCAGCGCCAGCACGGCGGTCGCCAGCATCGCGGCCTGCCACGAAGCCGCTTCCGCCAGCGGAGCGAGCGTGAACAGGGCGACGCTGATCCCGATCGGCCAGGCGTTCATCAGGACCGCCATGGCGAGCACGATCTCGCGGCCGGCGAACCAGTCGGCGATCATCTTGGTGACCATGACGTTCAGGATCACCGCCCCCGCGCCGCTCACCGCGCGGGCGGCGAACGCCGCCTCGAAGTTGGTCGACACGGCGACCCCAATGCCGCCGACGAGCATCAGAACGAGCCCCAGCAGGCAGGCGCGCTTATCGCCCATGCGCGCGCCGAGCAGCCCGCCGGGCAGCGCGAACAGCGCGCCAGGCAGAGAGTAGATGCCGATCAGCAGCCCGATCTGCGCCGCGTCGAAGCCGAGACTCTCGGACAGGAACGGCGACACCGCCGCCACGGACTGGAACTGGAACCCCATTCCGAGCCGCACGAAGGTCAGCACCGCGAGCACCCGCCAGCGTGGAGCCATGGCGCGCATAGTATCCTTTAGCGATTCTGGGATCTTTTCCAAACACGGAGGAAGACATGCCGGCAGTCGTCAATCACGCCAAGCGCCAGCTGCGCGAGGGCAAGCTCGCGATCGGACTCGGCCTGCGCCAGGCGCGCACGGTGGACACGGCGCAGCTGTTCAGGACCGCGGGCTTCGACTGGCTTTTCATCGACTGCGAACACGGCTCGATGGACCTCGACAGTGCGGCGCAGATCTCGGCCGCCGCGCTCGCGGTCGGCATCACGCCGGTGGTGCGGGTGCCGGGGCTCGAGCACTACCACGCCTCGCGCGCGCTCGACAACGGCGCCCAGGGCATCGTCTTCCCGCACATCGACACGCCCGAGCAGGCCAAGCGCGTCGCCGACCACTGCCGCTTCCCGCCCGCGGGGCGCCGCTCGATGGGCGGCGCGCTGCAGCAGACCGGCTTCGCCCCGCAGCCGGTAGGCGAGACCGCCAAGCAGGTGAACGAGGAAACGCTGGTGGTGGTGATGATCGAGTCGCCGCAGGGCGTCGAGAACGCCGACGCCATCGCCGCGGTGCCGGGCGTCGACGCGCTGCTGATCGGCACCAACGATTTGACCTTCGAGATGGGCATTCCTGGCAAGTTCGACGACCCGCGCGTCGCCGACGCCTACACGCGGGTGATCGCGGCGTGCAAGAAGCACGGCAAGCACCCCGGCATGGGCGGCATGTACAGCCCCGAGCTGCTCGAGCGCCACATCGGCATGGGCGCGCGGCTGATCCTCTCGGGCTCGGATTTCTCGCTGCTGATGCAGGCCGGAGCCGCGCGGGCGACGCTGGTGCGCGGCTTCGAGGGCCGCGCGCGATGAAGGAGGGCAAGACGGTGTCCGCGACCAAGCACGTCAAAATGCCGGGCAAGCTGGTGATGGTCGGCTTCGGCTCGGTCGGTCAGGGCGTGCTGCCGCTGCTGCTGCGCCACCTCAGGATCCCGCGCTCGCATGTGATCGTGCTCACCGCCCACGAGCGCGGCGCGCGCGAGGCGGCGCGCTACGGCGTCACCTTCATGGTCAACCCGCTCACGCGCGGCAACATCCGCGCGGTGCTCGACCCCATTCTCAAGCCGGGCGACTTCCTGCTCAACGTCTCGGTCGACGTCTCGAGCGTGAACCTGATCCAGCTCTGCCAGACCAAGGGCGTAATGTACCTGGACACCTGCATCGAGCCCTGGGCCGGGGGCTACGTCGACCGGCGCCTGTCGCCCTCGCAGCGCTCGAACTACGCGCTGCGCGAGGCGGCGCTGGCGCTCAACAGGAAGCACCGCCACGGCGCCACTGCGGTGCTCACCCACGGCGCCAACCCGGGGCTGGTGTCGCACTTCGTCAAGCGCGCGCTGCTCGATATCGCGCGCGCCACCAAGCTGCGCGTGCCGCGCCCCCACAACCGCGAGAAGTGGGCCGAGCTGGCCGAGAAGCTGGGCATCAAGGTAATCCACATCGCCGAGCGCGACACGCAGAAGGCGGTGCCGGACAAGCACCACGGCGAGTTCGTCAACACCTGGTCGGTCGACGGCTTCGCCGGCGAAGGCTGCCAGCCCGCCGAGCTCGGCTGGGGCAGCCACGAGAAGGAATTCCCGCGCGACGGCGGGCAGCACAGCTTCGGCTCGGGCTGCGCGATCTACCTCGAGCGCCCCGGCGCCTCGACCCGGGTGCGCACCTGGACCCCGATGGAGGGGTCGTTCCACGGCTTCCTCGTCACCCACAGCGAGTCGATCTCGATCGCCGATTACTTCACCATCAGGAGCGGCGAAAAGCTGCGCTACCGGCCGACGGTGCACTACGCCTACCACCCCTGCGACGACGCGGTGCTTTCGGTGCACGAGCTGGCGGGCAGGAACTGGAAGTTGCAGGAGCGCCAGCGCGTGCTGATGCGCGAGATCACGGACGGCGTGGACGAGCTCGGCGTGCTGCTGATGGGGCACGCCAAGGGCGCCTACTGGTACGGCTCGCAGCTCTCGGTACAGGAAGCGCGGCGCCTCGCTCCGCACAACAACGCCACATCGCTCCAGGTGTGCTGCGCAATCCTGGGCGGCATCGTTTGGGCGGTCGAGAACCCGCGCCGCGGCATCATCGAGCCCGACGAAATGGACCACGAGCGCGTGCTCGAGATCGCCGCGCCTTACCTCGGCAAGCTGACCGGCGCCTACAGCCAGTGGACCCCGCTGGTCGACCGCGGGCTGCTGTTCCCCGAGGAAGTCGACGCCGAGGACCCCTGGCAGTTCAAGAACTTCCGCGTCGTCTAGACGCCACCGGTAGCGCGACATGACAAATTTTCTGCTCGCATTCGTCGTCTTCCTCGCCCTGTCGCTGGCCGGCTTCCTGGCCGGCGGCGGCGCGCGCCGCGGCCGTCTGCTCTGGCTCGCGCTGCCGCTCGGCGCGTCGCTCGCCGGGGCGGCCCTCTACGCCACCCAAACGGGGCCGAAGGCGGAACCGAAGATCGAATCGTCCGCGGCGCCCATGACGCCCCTGCCCGCGACGGGCGTGCAGGCGCCGCCGCACGAGGGCGGCGACATGGGCGCCATGACGGCGAAGCTGCAAGCGCGGCTCGCGCACGAGCCGAACGACGGCCTGGGCTGGGCGCTGCTCGCGCGCGCCTACGCCTGGATGGGACGCTACGCCGAGGCCGAAGCCGCGTTCGCCAAGGCCGCGAAGCTGAAGGTGGACGATCCGAAGCTGAAGGCGGACTGGGACGCCGTGCGCGCCAAGGCGGGCGACGGGGCGCGGTAACGCGGTAACAATCCGGCAACAAAGGCGGCGCCGGCCGAAGCTCGCCGGTTACGTTCGTTTCCTACCATGCCGGCATGGAAACGAACCTCAAATCGAAAAGCACAGGCGCCATCGCGCTCACCGCGGCCGCCGTCGCGCTGCTCGCCATCACCATGGGCACGCGCTCGGTCTTCGGCCTGTTTCTTTCGCCGCTCAACTCGGCCACCGGCCTGGGCATCGCCACCATCAGCTTCGCGGTCGCGCTGAGCCAGCTCACCTGGGGCGCGGCGCAGCCGTTCTGCGGCATGCTCATCGAGCGCTACGGCCCGGCGCGCGTGATCGCCGCCGGCAGCCTGCTCGCCGCGCTGACCGGCGCGCTGCTGCCCTTCGCCCACAGTTCCGCCATGCTGATCGCGGTGCTCGGCGCGGGCGGCATCGCCGCCACGGTCGGCAGCCCGTCGCTGCTGGTCGCACCGTGGCCCAGCGCGTGGCGCCCGAGCGCCGCGGGCTGGTGGCCGGCATCGTCGGCGCCGGCGGGCCGCTCGGCCAGCTGGTGCTCGCGCCGACCACCCAGGCGGTGATCTCGCTCGCGGGCTGGATGAGCGCGGCGTTCACGCTCGCCGCGCTGTCGCTCGCCGCGCTGCCGCTCGCGCTCGCCTTCCGCCGCCCCGCGGCCCCCGTCGCGCGGCAGGCCGCGGCGCGTCCCGACGCGACGCTGCGCGAGGCGCTCGCCAACCCGCACTACTGGCTGATCAACGGCACCTTCTTCGTCTGCGGCCTGCACGTGTTCTTCCTCGTCACCCACCTTCCCGGCGTGATCGAGCTGTGCGGGCTGCCCTCGAGCGTCTCGGGCGCCGCGCTCGCGCTGCTCGGCCTGTTCAACATCGCCGGCAGCATAGGCTCGGGCTTCGTCATCCAGCGCTATTCGATGAAGCGCACCTTGTCGGCGCTGTTCGCCGCGCGCGGCATCGGCATCGCCCTGTTCCTCGCCGCGCCCAAGACCGAGCTCACGGTGCTCGCGTTCTCGATCTGGATGGGGCTCACCTACATGGCCGTGCTGCCGCCGGTCACGGGCCTGATCGGCAAGCTGTGCGGCGCCGCGCGCCTGCCGACGCTGCTCGGCATCACCTTCGTGGTGCACCAGGTCGGCGCCTTTCTCGGCTCCTGGCTCGGCGGCGTGGTGCTCGAGGCGACCGGCAGCTACGACGGCATGTGGATGATCGACCTGACCCTGGCCGCGCTCGCGACCGGCGTCAGCCTGACCATCCGCGAGCGCCCCGCCCCCGCGCGCCGGGCGGCGGTGCGTCCGCGGCTGGCTGTTCAACCCTGAACGGCCTGTGTATGCTCCCCCCTCCGTAATTTGTTGACCTGGAGGAGGGAACGATGCTGCGGATGATTCTGCGCGCCCTGGGCGCGCTGCTGTTGGCAGGCGTACTCGCGAGCCCGGCCGCTTACGCGGGCAAGGGCCAGACCAAGCTGCACTGGTACGGCCAGGCGGCCTGGAAGATCACGACGCCCTCGGGCGGGGTGATTCTGGTCGATCCCTGGCTCACGGTGCCGACCAACCCGGACAAGAACTCGATCGCCGAGCTCGGCAAGGTCGACTACATCCTGATCAGCCACGGCCACAGCGACCACGTCGGCAACGCGCTCGAGATCGCCAAGAAGACCGGCGCCAAGGTGCTCGCGCCCTACGGCCTTTCGTTCAACCTGGTCTCGGTGGCCGGCTTTCCCAAGGACCAGATGATCTACGGCGGCAACGTCGGCGGCACGATCGACCTGCCCAATGCCGGCGCCAAGGTGACGATCGTCAACGCGATCCACGGCTCGGAGCTGGTCCCGCCGGTGTATAAGGCCGAACCCGGCCAGCCGGCCGCGCTCGCGAGCGGCAACCCGGTCGGCTACGTGCTGACGATCAAGGGCGGCCCGACCATTTACCACACCGGCGACACCAACGTTACCGAGGACATGAAGCTGATCCCGATGTTCCACCACATCGACGTGATGCTGGCGTGCATCGGCGGCTACTTCACCATGGACCCGGTGGAAGCCGCGCTCGCGGTGCAGTGGGTCAAGCCGACGCACGTGATCCCGATGCACTTCGGCACCTTCAAGCTGCTCGCGGGCACCCCGGAGGAGTTCAAGGCCGCGCTCGCCAAGCGCAAGATCGCCGGCAAGCTGATCGTGATGAAGCCGGGGGACGACCGCTCGTTCTGACGCGCGCGCGGTGAACACGCCGGCCGGCGAAACCTGGGATTACGTCGTCGTCGGCGTCGGCGCGGCCGGCTGCGTGCTCGCCGACCGGCTGAGCGCCTCCGGCCGTCACCGCGTGCTGCTGCTCGAGGCCGGCGGCGGCGACCGCCGGCTGTGGATCCGGATTCCGGCCGGGTTCAGCCGCACCGTGCTCGACCCGTCGCTCGGCTGGGGCTACCTCAACCAGCCCGCGCCGGGCACCGGCAACCGCGTCATCCCCTGCCCGCGCGGGCGCGTGCTCGGCGGCTCGGGCTCGATCAACGGCCACCTCTACGTGCGCGGCCAGGCGCAGGACTACGAGGACTGGGTCACCGCGGGCGCCACCGGCTGGGGCTGGGACGACGTGCGCCACTATTTCAAGCGCGCCGAAGACCGGCTGCGAGCGAGCGAGCCGCGCCTGAGCCACCCGCTGTGCGAGGCCTTCATCGACACCCTCGGCGCGCTCGGCGTGGCGCGCAACCCGGACTACAACTCGGGCGAGCAGGAGGGTGCCGGCTACTACCAGACCCTGATCCGGGACGGCCGGCGCTGGAGCGCGGCCGACGCCTACCTGCGCCCCGCGCTCAAGCGCCCGAACCTCGCCCTGCGCACGCGCGCGCACGCGGCGCGCGTCATCTTCGAGGGACCGCGCGCGGCGGGAGTCGCCTACCGCTGGCGCGGCGCGCGACGCGTGGTACGCGCCGCGCGCGAGGTGATCCTCGCCGCCGGCGCGATCAATTCGCCGCAGCTGCTGCAGCTCTCGGGCGTGGGCGACCCCGCGCACCTGCAGCCGCTCGGCATCCAGCCGCTGCACGCGCTGCCGGCGGTCGGCGAGGGGCTGGCCGACCACTACGCGGTACGGATCGCGGTGCGAGTGCGCGAGGCGCGCTCGCTCAACGAGCGCGCGCACGGAATGCGCCTTGCGCTCGAAGCGCTCAAGTACGTCTTCACGCGGCGCGGCCTGCTCGCCGCGCCGGTGGCGCACGCCTACGGCTTCGTCCCCGCGAGCGAGGACGCGCCGCGCGCCGACCTGCAGCTGCTGTTCGCACCGGCGAGCTACGACGGCGCGAGGATGGGGCAGGCCCGCCTCGAGCGCGAGCCCGGCATGACCTGCGGCGTCGCGCAGCTGCGCCCGCACAGCCGCGGCTACGTGCGCATCGCCCTGCCCGACGCCACCGCCTCGCCCGAGATCCAGCCCAATTTCCTCGCCGACGAGCGCGACCTCGCGGCGCTCATCGCCGGCGTGCGCATCGTGCGCCTGGCCTACGCCACCGAGCCGCTGGCGCGCTACGTCGAGCACGAGACCTGGCCGGGCTCGCAGATCCTCAGCCCGCAGCAGCTGGTCGCGTTCGTGCGCGGCAGCGGCTCGACCCTCTACCACCCGGTCGGCAGCTGCCCGATGGGAATCTGGCAGCACCAGCCGCTCGACCTCAAGCTGCGCGTCAAAGGGCTCGCGGCGCTGCGCGTCATCGACGCGTCGGCGATGCCCGCGATCGTCTCGGGCAACACCTACGCCGCCGCCGTCATGATCGCCGAGAAAGGCGCCGACCTGGTTTTGGCAGACGCGAAATAAAACCGGGGACAGACCCCGATTTCCTCTGTAGCTACTTGATCTTCTGAAGGGAAATCGGGGTCTGTCCCCATTTACGCCACGTTGCGGCAGCGCAGGTCGAGCTGCTGCGCGAGGCGCTCGATCATCGCTTCGCTCATCTTCGGCTCGCTGCGCAATTTGCGGAAGAAGTGCTCGATGCGGCGCGCGGCAAGCACCGGAATGCCGGACACCGCGGTGCGCTTGACGCTCCATCCCGGCAGCACCAGTAGCGGCTGCACCGGGACCGTCTCGCCCACCGTGGTCGAGAGCCAGGCGCGCACCCAGTCGGCGCGCGTCACCGCCTGCTCGAGCGGACGGGTCTCGCGCCAGCCGGGAAAGTGCAGGCTCTGGCCGTCGTAGGCCACCTCCCACTCGCTGCCGTTCGCGCGTGCGCGGCGCGCGGCGCGGCCCTCGGTCTCGACCGCGAACACGCCCGCCGGGCCGACCACCACGTGGTCGACGCTGAAGCCGCGCTCGGCGACCGGCATGTCGTGGAACACGCGGTAGCCCAGCGGCGCGAGCCGCTCGAGCTCCTGTCCGGCGGCGACCTCCGCCTCGTAATCGAGCGCGAGCGAGCGGGCGCGCCCGAGCGCGCGCCACAGCCGCCACGCGAGCCAGACCTGCAGCAGCGCCCCCGCGCCGGCGAGCGCGGCAAGCGC
>Ga0315556_1000392_pt1 | contig 26827 bp, 23 predicted proteins | sample SalMarSW160310MG_FD_202112 | JGI IMG/M metagenome (GOLD analysis project Ga0315556, IMG submission 202112) | Salt marsh sediment microbial communities from the Plum Island Ecosystem LTER, Massachusetts, United States - Salt Marsh Sediment SW1603-10 ...
CGTCGGCGTCAGCACGTCGATCGCTCCGGGCTCCGAGGGCGGGTCGCCCCTGCGCACGACCCAGATCCTGCCGTTCCACCCGGTGGCCAGGTCCATGACCACGGGTAGCTCGGGGTAGAACTGCATCTGCTCGACGCGGCCCTTCATCATCTCCTTGATCGCATCCCCGGCGATCGGGCGGGACTGACCTTCCCGGGTGGACATCACCATGCGCGGGCCTCCGCCCTCCTCCAGCTCGTCGAGGCGTCGCTGCTTCTCCGCCTCCCGCATCGCCTCCGTGACGGGTCGCGGCCCGAGGGGCCGGCGGAGGACCCGCTGCAGGGTTCCATCCGCGGCCGCGACCTTGATGGCGTACGCGCTGCTGTCGCTGTAGGCCAGGCCCCCGTCCGGCAGGGGGCCGAAGGCCAGCTCCGGCTCGAAGGCGCGGTCGGTCGGCAGCGCAACGCGCAGCCGCATCCCACCCGCGTCCACGCTCTGGGGCCGTTCTTCCTCGCGCGGGGGCTGCCAGGCGCTGAGCACGGTATCCACCTCGACGGTCTCGCCCGTCAGGCCGATCCGCTCGATGGGCCTTCCCGTCGGCATCTCGACGGATCCGCCGGCCGTGACGCGGGTCATCGTGATCGCGGCGGCGCTGCCGCTGAAGACCGCGACGCCGACGGCGTCCGCATCGATCTCCCCGATCCGGATCACGTCCCCATCCCCCCCGAAGGAGACGAGCCGCTGGAACGTCCCGTCGGGCCCGAAGAGCGAGTATGCGCGGTGGCCCATATCGGCGATCACGACCGTCCCGTCCCTCAGCACCGTGAAGTCGACAGGCTGGCGGAGCTCTCCGGGTCCTTCCCCGGGTTGACCGATCTCCCGGACGAGCTTCCCCGCCTCGTCGACGACGACCACGCGCGAGCTCTGCCGGTCGAAGACGTACAGCCTCCCCTCGGCGTCGAACGCCACGCCGCGCACATCGCCGAAGGTCTCCCAGTCGGCGCCGTCGTACGAGCCGACCCGGAAGACCTCGTGGACCTCCGGCGTCAGCATGCGATCCTCCGCGGGCAGGTCCACCACCTGCTGGGCCGCGACCGGCACCGCCAGGAGCGTCGGCACCCACGCCATCCAGACACGTCGAACGAGATCCGGTCCCACGTCGCCACCTCCGCTACCGAGCCGGCTCGGCGCGGGGCCGCATGCCCCGCCGTCCCCGACAGGTGTATCCGACAGGTGTAGATGATGGATTCCCGCCCGGGGGTTGCCCAGGGCCCCGGTCGGCGCAGCTTTGAGGGGCGAGCGACCACGACGCGGCCGGCGCCACGTCGAGGGGCTCGGCGATCCGCTCGACCCAGGACCTGCCCATGGACACGCTGGGAGCCAAAGCCCTCGCGCCCCTGCCGCGGCGCCTGACCGTGGCGCTGTGCGGCGTCATGCTCACCGCCATCTTCCTGGTGGACCGGCAGGCCGTGCTCGCGGCCTCGCTCACCTCGCATCCCGCGCTGGTGGAGGCGGCCGCGACGTGGGACCTGACCGTCGGCTCCTCGTTGCTCTCCTGGTGGGTGCTGGGCCGGGACTTCCGGTGGCCGGTCTGGTCGCTGGTGCCCCTCTTCTTCGCGTCGCTGGCGCTGGCCGCGATGGCCCTCCCCGAGGGCCATCACGGCGCGTTGCGCGTCGCCCATCTGGCCGCCGCCCCCCTCGAGCTCCTCACCCTCGCGTTCCTCGTGCGCAAGGTGCTCCTTGGACGGCGCTCCTTCCGGAGCGACCCGGCCCTGGACGGCACGTGGGACGCCCAGGCCGCCCTGCAGCAGGCCTCTGCGGAGGCGCTCGGGCCCGGACGCGTCGCCGAGGTGATGGCCTACGAGATGTCCGTCCTCTACTACGCGCTGGGCGCCAGGCACGCGACCGCACCGGACGACGGGCTCACCTACCATCGCAGGAACTCGTACGGCGCGATCGTCTTCGCCCTGCTTCTGGCCACCGCGGTGGAGGTGGCGGCCGTCCACTTCCTGGCGAGCCTGTGGAGCCATCGTCTCGCATGGATCCTGAGCGGCCTCGGCATCTACGGGGCGCTGTGGATCTGGGGCGACTGGCGCGCCTGCCGCCTCCGGCCGGTGACGATCCGGAACGGCATCCTGCGCGTGGGCTTCGGGCTCAGGTGGCGCCTCGACGTGCCGCTCGACGCCGTGCGCATCGTACGCCCGCCCACCGCGGAGGAGAAGGCGAACAGGCGGGCGGTGGACCTCAGGCTGGCGCTCCCGGGCGCGCCGTGGAAGGTGCTGGAGCTGGACCGCCCCGTGCGGGCGGAGGGTATCTACGGCCTCCGCCGGACCGTCCGTAGGCTGGGCCTCGGGCTCGACGAGCCCGGACGCCTCGAGGCCGCTCTGGCCGAGGCGAACCCCGACACCGAGAGCCGATGATCAAGGATCTCCTGGACCGCCCCATCGAGAAGCGGCCGGCGACGCTGAAGTTCGACGGCCGGATCCTCCTCCTCCTCGACGACGCCGAGCTGGTGCGCGCGCAGCTCTTCGAGGGACGGGACGTCGAGCTGACGGAGGAGCTGAAGGCGCGGCTCCGGGACCAGATCTCCACCGACGAGATCACCCCCGCCTACATCTGCTACTTCTACGACGAGACCCTGGGAGACTTCCCCTACCTGGGGCTGCGCACCACGAACCGCGCCACGGGCGAAACCGAGTATCCGGTCACGCGCAGCTCGGTCAAGGACGGCGGCTTCGTCTGCTCCGTGGCCGGCAAGAGGCGCGGGAAGGGAAGCAGCCGGGAGCAGAGCCCCTACGCGGAGCTCATGGCGGGCGTGCGGATCGTGGTGGCCGAGAGCATCGAGCGCATCTACAACGAGAACTGCCAGAACCTGGGCGTGCTCACCACGACCGACTTCTCGGTGCTCGAGCGGATCCACGCCGGGGAGGAGATCCCGCTCTCGGTGTTCACCGATGGGCAGGACGAGATCACCCGGCAGATCATCGAGTACGGCGGGCTGTTCGAGTTCAACGTGGCCCGCCTGCAGGGGAAGGTCACGCTGCCCGTTCCCGCGAGCCGCGCCGACGGGGCGGACGCGAGTAGGCCCATGACCGTGGCCGAGAAGATCTTCGCCCGCCACCTCGTGGTGAGCGCCGCCGAGAACGCGGTGGGCGTGCCGTGGGTCGAGCCCGGCGAGGCCGGCTTCTTCCGCACGGACGTCCGCTTCAGCCACGAGTACGTGACCCCCATGTCCGCCATCTTCTTCGAGGAGAAGGTGGGCGGCGACGGCAGGGTCGTGGACACCGACTCGGTCCTCTTCTTCCGCGACCACCTCACGTTCCTCGCCAAGGCGATGACGCAGGAGCGGATCGAGGAGGGGCTGCTCGACGTCGCGAACCAGCTCGAGGTCAAACAGCGCGAGTTCGCGCAGCGTCAGGGCATCCGTCTCTACGGCGAGCAGATGGGCCACCGCCAGGGTTCCGAGGCGATCTGCCACTCCAAGATCCTCGAGGAGTACGCCGAGCCGGGCATGCTCGTGATCGGCTCGGATTCGCACACCCCCCACGCCGGCGCCATCGGCGCGGTGGCGTTCGGGGTCGGCACCACGGCGATCTTCAACTCGTGGATCACCAAGGACGTGCGCGTCCGCGTGCCGGAGTCGTTCAAGGTCGTGGTGAGCGGGACGCCCGCGCCCAACGTGACGGCCAAGGACTACATGCTGGAGATCCTCCGGCATCCCTACATCCGCGACGGGCAGGCGATCGGCCAGATCATCGAGTACGCGGGTCCGGCCGTGGAGGCGCTCGGCGTCGACGAGCGCGCTACAATGACGAACATGGCTGCCGAGGTGGGCGCGTTCACCGGCATCATCGCCGCGGACGCCAAGTCCGTGGAGTTCCTGGTGAACGAGCGCGGCATGGAACGAGCCCGCGCGGAGGAGCTCGTCAGGGACATGCATTCCGACCCCGGCGCCCGTTATGTGAAGGTCATCGAGATCGACGCGTCGAAGATCCGCCCTATGGCCGCGCTCCCCAACGACCCGGGCAACGGCGTCTTCATCGACGAGCTCGAGGGTGACCGTGTGCGCATCGACATCGCCTACGCGGGCTCGTGCACGGCGGGCAAGAAGGAGGACATGGACATGTACGCCCGCGTGTTCGCCGAGGCGGACGCGAACGGGCTCCGTGTCCACCCCGACGTGCGCTGCTACATCCAGTGCGGATCCATCGAGGTGCGGGAGTACTGCCGAGCGCAGGGCTACCTCGGCCTGTTCGAGCGCATGGGCGCCGAGTTCATCGAGCCGGGCTGCGGGGCGTGCATCAACGCGGGACCGGGGGTGACCGCCTCCCCCGACGAGGTGTCGATCTCGAGCCAGAACCGGAACTTCCCCGGACGCTCGGGGCCCGGGAACCTCTATCTGGCCTCACCCTACTCGGTGGCGGCGTCGGCCGTGGCCGGCTACGTGACGCAGTGGGTCCCCGGACAAAAGCCGGAGCCGGCCCGACCGCGCAAGCTGGCGGTGGTGTAGAGGCGAGGGCCGTGGAAACCCGCCTCGCCACCTACGAGCTCCGCCCGATCGGCCGCGTGCGCTCCACCCTCACCCGGCGCGAAGACGCGCCCCGACAGGGGTGGGCGGGCGCACCCGAGGCGTGGGTCGAGCTCGACGACGAGTATCGCGACGGTCTGCTGGGCATCGAGCCCGGCACGGACGTCGTCCTTGTCACCTGGCTGCACCTCTCCGAGCGGGACGTCCTCCAGGTGCGCCCGCACCACGATCCCGAACACCGGGTGCGTGGCGTCTTCGCGACGCGGGCTCCGGTGAGGCCCAACCCCATCGGCATCCATCCGGTCACGGTGCTGGAGGTGGACGGGTGCCGGCTGCGCGTCGCGCCGCTCGAGGCCGTCGACGGCACCCCGGTCGTCGACATCAAGGCGGCGATGAAGGAGCGGCCGGAGGGGTCGTAGAGGCCCACGGTACCGCTCTTGCACGGGGATAGTGCAGAGACATGCACGACTCGCGACGCACGGAGGCAGCGTCATGGCTACCACGACTCCCACGGCCGCCTCGGCTGGGACCTTCCGGCTTGGCGACCTCGAGGTACACCGCATGGGCTTCGGCGCCATGCGTCTGACGGGCGGCGGGATCTGGGGCCCGCCGGCCGACCGCCAGGACGCGATCCGCGTCCTCCGGACGGCGGTCCACGACCTCGGCGTGAACCTCATCGACACGGCGGATTCCTACGGGCCCTTCGTGTCCGAGGAGCTCATCGCCGAGGCGCTCCACCCTTATCCCGCCCACGTGGTCATCGCCACCAAGGGCGGGCTGGAGCGCCCCTCCCCTGGCCAGTGGCGGCGAAACGGCCATCCGGAACACCTGCGCGAGGCCTGCGAGGGCAGCCTGCGCAGGCTGCGCCAGGAACGCATCGACGTCTATCAATTGCACGCCCCCGACGAGAAGGTCCCCCTCGAGGACTCGCTGGGCGAGCTGGTCCGTCTGCGGGACGAGGGGAGGATCCGCCACATCGGCGTTTCGAACTTCGACGTCAAGAAGCTGGAACGGGCGTTGGAGATCACACCCGTGGTCTCGGTGCAGAACCGGTACAACCTGACGGATCGCGAGTCCGATCCGGTCGTCGACTGGTGCGAGGCGCGGGGGATCGGGTTCCTGCCGTGGCGACCCATCCTCGGAGGCGTCGTCGACGAGCTCCTCGCGCACTCGATCGGAGCCCGGCACCGTGCCACGCCGACGCAGGTGGCCCTCGCCTGGCTGCTCCAGCGTTCGCCCGCGATCCTGCCCATCCCCGGCACGTCGGGCGCACAGCACCTGCGCGAGAACGTCGAGGCGACGTGGATCGAGCTGTCGGACGAGGAGATGGACGAGCTGCAACAGCTCGGCTGACCCGCGCACACCCCCTTCAGGGCCGGATGGGCCAGCCTCCCCCGGCGACCCGCGCCTCGAAGGCGTACTCGAGGGAGTTGCGGGCCATGGCCTTCAGGGTCGCGTAGTCGACACCTGCTCCTCCACCGCGACCCGGCGGTCTCCACGGCCTCCCGGATGTGGAAGCGCAGCCCTTCGGGCGGCACCAGCCCATCGATCAGATACGAGCGACGCAAGAGCTCGATCGCGCTCGTGCACACCGAGGTTCCGTCATCCCTCGGCGGCCGCGGGGTGGGTGGCATCCTGACCCGGCAGGCCGGAGACCAGACTGGTCCTGGACGGGCCCGAGCTCCGCGCGTACCCTGGTGTTGGTGCCCCTCCGTGGAGTTCCGTGGTGAGCACGTCCTTCGAGCGCCTGAGGGCGGCCCTCTCCGGCCGGTATGACGTCGAGCGAGAACTCGGCGGCGGGGGGATGGCTACGGTCTTCCTGGCTCGAGACCTCAAGCACGATCGAAACGTCGCGATCAAGGTCTTCCACCCCGAGTTGGCCGCGTCTCTGGGAACGGAGCGGTTTCTCCGGGAGATCAACGTCACCGCCGGCCTCGCCCATCCCCACATCCTGCCGCTGCACGACTCCGGGGAAATAGCGGGGTTTCTCTACTACGTCATGCCCTACGTAGAAGGGGAAACCCTCAGGCGGAGGCTCACCCGCGAGAAGCAGCTCCCGCTGGATGACGCCCTCCAGATCGGCCGCGAGGTGGCTGACGCGCTGAGCTACGCGCACAGCCGCGGGGTGATCCACCGCGACATCAAGCCGGAGAACATCTTGCTGCAGTCGGGGCACGCGGTGGTGGCCGATTTCGGGATTGCGCGGGCCATTGACCAGGCGGGTGGGGACAACCTCACGGGGACGGGGTTGGCGCTGGGGACCCCGGTGTACATATCCCCCGAGCAAGCGGTGGGGAATCGCGACCTGGACGGTCGGTCCGATCTCTACTCGCTGGGCTGCGTCTTGTACGAGATGTTGGCCGGGCAGCCGCCGTTCACGGGGCGGACGACGAAAAGCCTCGTCTATCAGCATCTCGCGGTCGAGCCGCAGACCATCACCAACATCCGGCCGTCGGTTCCGAGCTGGGTGGCGGCGGCACTGACGCGGAGCCTCGCGAAGACGCCAGCGGACCGGTTCGCGACGACGGCCGAGTTCGCGGGGGCGCTCGTGGCCGATGCGCATCCAGCAGCGACGCGCGCTACGACGCGCCCCCCAGACGCGACGCCCTCGATCGCGGTGCTGCCGTTCGCGAACATGAGCGGTGCCCGCGAGGATGACTTCCTCTGCGAGGGCCTGGCCGAGGAGATCATCAACGCCCTCGTGCAGATCTCCGGCCTGCGCGTGATCGCGCGCACCTCGTCGTTTGCGGTGGGGCGCCTGGGCGTCGACGTGTGCGAGGCCGGAGCCCGGCTCGGCGTCGAGAGCATCCTCGAGGGGAGCGTGCGCCGGGGTGGCTCCCGGGTGCGCATAACGACACAGCTCGTCTCCACCCGGGACGGGTCGCACCTGTGGAGCGAGCGCTATGACCGCGAGCTGGCCGACCTGCTCGTCCTCGAGGACGAGGTCGCGGCGGCCGTCGCCGAGCGTTTGCGCGGGGAGCTGGAAGGGAAGGGTGGCGAGCCACGGCGCCCGGCCGTGGATCGCGAGGCCTACACGGCATTCCTGGAGGGCCGACACCACTTCGCGCGGGGGACCTCGGAGGCCCTGGCGCAGGCGCACGCCTGCTACGCGCGCGCCCTCGAACGGGATCCGGCGTTCGCAGCCGCGTACGACGCAATGGCGGAGCTGCACTGGTTCCTGGGGTTCTTCGGCAACGTCCCACCGCGCGACGCGTTCTCCGCCGGCACCTGGTACGCGCTGCGGGCCATCGAGCTGGACGACACGTCGGCCGAGACCCACGCGCTCCTCGGCATGCTGCGAAAGGAGCTCGACTACGACTGGCCCGAGGTTGACCGCGAGCTGAGCCGCGCGCTGGAGCTGAACCGCGAGTCGCCGGTCGTGAAGCTGCGCTACGCCATCAGCGGCCTCCTGCCGCACGGCCGCATCGCCGAGGGGATGGCCGAGCTCGACGCCATCGTGCGGAGTGATCCGCTCTCAGTCCCCGCCCGCTGGTGGCTCGCCGTGATGTGCCTGCTGGCAGGGAGGGTGGACCGCCTGCACGACGAAGCGGGACACATGATCGCGCTCGATCCCCATCACTTCCTGGGCCATTGGGTGCTCGGCATCCACCGGGACCTGGTGGGGGCGCACACGGAGGCCGTTGCCGCACTGGAGAAGGCGCACGAGTTGTCGGGCGGCTCACCGTTCACGCTCGGATTCCTCGGCCTCATCAACGGGCGGGCCGGCCGCACCCACGCCACGCGCGCGCTGCTGCAGCACGCGGCCGAGGCCGCGAAGGCCGGCTACGTTCCACCGTCGACCTTCGCATTCGGCCACATCGGCCTGTGCGACTGGGATGCGGCGTTCGAGTGGCTCGGGCGGGCGATCGACGGCCGCGACCCGCTCGTCATGCCGATCAAGACCTATCCGTACCTGGAGCCGGTGCGCGGCGACCCGCGCTATCACGCACTGCTGCGCAAGATGAACCTCTGAAGTGCAACGCGCTCTGCCAGCCCGTCCACCGCCCGGCCTCCCGCCTGTCAATTCCACGTCCTCGCCCTCGATGGCGTCTTCAGCCAGCCCGACCCCGCGGACCCCACGGACGAGCTACGCTTCCATGAGGCTACCCTACTGACGCCCGAGCACTGGGGCGAAGTGGAGCGGACCGTCCAGCGCCGCGTCCTCCGTGCGTTCCGCCGACGCGGACTCCTGGAGGAGGACAGCGCCGCAGACATGCTCACCTGGCAGGCCAGCGGAGGATTCAGCGTCGATCGCTCCGTGCGCGTCGAGGGTGCCGACCGGGCCGGAGTGGAGGTACCGCCTCTCGGGGCCCGACCTCCAGGGCCGCACCGCCCTCGTCCTCTCGCCCTTCGAACTGCTGGAGCATCTCAGTAGCCTCGTCCCCCCCACCCCGCATTCACCGCCACCACTATCGCGGCGCCCTCGCGCCGCACGCCCGCCTCGGGGCCGCTGTCGTCGCCGCCGGCACAGCGGAGCCCGAAGAGGCCGAACACGCACGCCCCGTCCTCGGCCGCCCAGGAGAGGAAGCTCCCCGCGTAGACGGCGCCCGAGATGTGGCTGTGGAGGTCCCCGCCCTTCGGCCACGAGGAGAAGAACGGCGGACCTGGATACGCGGGGACGGAGGCTGATTCGCCCCATGGGGAGCGTCGTGGGGAAGGGGAACGTCCTGCCGTTCCCGAAGATATCAGTCCGTCTGCCGACCGTCCGCCCCTTTTCCACCACGGCCGGATCGCCCATCCTACGGGCGCATCGCCGTGGCACGGGGGTCGCCCTGCGGGTGAAACGCGGCGCCCGGTGGGTGCGGTTGGACGACGGGCGAATCACAGCCAGGGAGGGAGCGACATGTGGAAGAAGGACGAGGCGGCGCCCGGCACGGCGCGCCAGACGGAGGCCGCACCGCGCCCGGAGTCCCCCAGACGGGCGACCGCCGGAGCCGAACGGGCCACCATCGGTCCCTCGATCACGATCAAGGGCGAGGTGACGGGTGACGAGGACCTCCTCATCCAGGGGCGGGTGGAGGGGTCGGTCGAGCTCCATCTGCAGTCCGTCACCGTGGGAAGCGATGGGCGGGTGAAGGCGAACGTCACCGGGCGCGTCGTCACCGTGGAGGGAGAGGTCGAGGGCGACCTGCACGCGCAGGAGCAGGTCGTGCTGCGGAGCTCCGCCAGGGTGACGGGCGACATCACGGCGCCGCGGGTCGTGCTGGAGGACGGCGCCCGCTTCCGCGGTCTCGTGGACATGGGTGAGGGCGCCAAGGGCGCAGCGACAGCGAGCGGGACCTCCACCGCCGCCAGCGGTGAGACGGTCGGAAAGCCCGACCCGGAAGCGCCCAAGGCATCCACGGAGCCGGCGACGGCGTCGCGCGACGCGAACGGATCCCCCGCAACGGCGAAGTCGACCCCCGCAAAGGACAAGGACGCGTCCAGCACGGTGGAGGGGGCGGCTCCCTAGTGTCCTGGCTGGAGCGCATCCGACACGCGCGCCCTGAGGAGCCGAAGCCCGCGGAGACGTTCCCCGTCCCCCGGCCGCCCGTGGAACGGGCCGCTCCGGGCGTGGCCGCGCTCTTCGCCGGGCTCGGGCCGGGCGAGGGCCACTCGGTGCTGGATCTGGGGCCGGCCGCCGAGAGCCACCTGCGCCTGTACTGTGGCTTCGCCCGCCAGATACGCTTCGCGGACCTGCTCCCGCACCCGCCGAAGGGAGCCGCGCTCGTCTCGGCGCTCAAGGCGCTCCCTCCCAACCCCCGGCTTCCCTACGACCTCGTGCTGGCATGGAACCTCCTGGATCGACTCGACCTCGAGGAACGCTCCCTGCTGATCGAAAGGCTCGCCGAGATCACCGCGCCGGACGCACGCCTCTACATCGTCGTCGATGCCTCGGGCGAGCCCACCACGCAGCCGTTGCGCTACACCCTCCTCGACGTCGACCGCATCACCCAGCGCGCCGTGGGCCGCCCCGAGCCCGCGCAACGCCAGCTCCTCCCCGCCCAGGTTGAACGCCTTTTGGCGCCGTTCGAGGTCGTGCACGCGTTCACCCTGCGCCTGGGCCTCAGGGAATACGTCGCCGTGAAGGGCGGCGAGGACGCGCTTCGGGCCCAGCACCGCGGGTCGGCCCAGGCACGCCGTCACGAGGCGCTGCCCCGCTGACGACGGGCCTCTCCGGCCGCCGGCCGGGGGCGTTCCCGGACGACATGGCGGCCAGAATAGGCGCGCGCATGCTCAGCCTGACCCTCGCCGGACGCAAGCTGGGCGCATTCACGAAGTACCCGGGCCTCGAGCCCGAGGCCGCGTTCAACGGCGGCAGCCGAGGCGGAAGCTACTCGCTCTGAAAGCAGGACGTGCTGCCGCGGCTCGCGCAGTCCGTCGCCACCCTCCACGCAGGCGTCCAGCACGGCCGGGTCCTCCTTCGCGAGGGCCCGGCCACTCCGCAGGCTGGAGTGCACGCCGCGGCCACCGGCCGGATCGCCGCCCCCCTCCCCCTTTCCCCCCGCCCCGGCATCCTGCATCGTTCCGGCACCGGAGCCCCACGACCCTGCGGATTCAACGTGACCCACGTCCCTCCCTTCCGTCCGGATCGACGCCTCTTCCCCTTCGAGTCGAGGTGGTTCGAGAGCCCCGTCGGCCCCGTGCATTACCTGGACGAGGGAGCCGGTGCGCCCATACTCTTCCTGCACGGCAATCCGACGTGGAGCTTTCTCTACCGCGGGATCGTCATCCGGCTGCGCAAGAGCTTCCGGTGCATCGCGGTGGACTATCCCGGCTTCGGCCTGTCCACCCACCCGGAGGACTACGGGTACACGCCCGCCGAGCACGCAGACGTCGTGGGGGCGCTCGTCCGGCATCTGGGGCTCGAGAACCTGACGATCATGGGCCACGACTGGGGCGGCCCGATCGGCATGCGGGTGGCGCTCGACGAGCTCACGCGCCTGCGCGCGCTGGTGATGGGCAACACGTGGTACTGGCCCGTGGACTCCTGGCAGCTCAAGGTGGCGGGCTACGTGCTGAGCAGCGCTCCGATGCAGACGCAGATCCTCAAGCGCAACCTCTTCGTCGAGAAGCTCATGCCCCTCGGCGTGAAGTACCCCATGGCCGAGGAGGTGCTGCACCACTACCGCGAGGCCTTGCCGACACCGACGAGCCGCGTCGGCGTGGCGGAGCTCTCCCGTCAGCTGATGGCGGCGAGCCTCTGGCTGGGCGACCTCGCGGACGAGGTGCGGGACGGGCTGTCCAACGTCCCGCTCCTCCTCACGTGGGGGATCGAGGACGTGGCGTTCCCGCATCACCTCATGGAGCGTTTTCGTGAGGACTTCCGGCTCAGCACGATCCGGCGCCTCGACGCGAAGCACTTCATCCAGGAGGACGCGCCCGCCGAGATCTCGGAGGCCATCGCGGGCTTTCTGTCCGCATCCCGGGTGACGGCCGGATGACGGTCCTCGCGGTCGCCCTGGGCGGAGCGCTCGGCGCGGTCGCGCGCTACCTGGCCTCGGGGTGGATCCAGGACGCGAGCCGCAGCTTCTTCCCCTGGGGCACCCTGTGGGTCAACGTCGCCGGGTCCCTCCTGCTCGGCTTCGCCCTGGTCTGGCTCCAGGGCACCGTGGCCTCCGCCGAAGTACGCGCGCTCGTCACGATCGGGTTCCTGGGCTCGTTCACCACCTTCAGCACGTTCAGCTACGAGACCATGGCCATGCTCCGCGACGGGGAGTGGTGGCGCGCGGGGGGCTACACGGCGGGAAGTCTGGCGCTCGGGCTGGTAGCCGTGGCGGCCGGGGCGGCCATCGCCTCGGGCGTGCTTCGCACCTGGAGCGGATGAGGATAGAGCCATGACGGAGCGGTTCGAGGGCGAGCGGACGCTCATGCGCATCTTCCTGGGGGAGAGCGATCGCTGCCCCTCCGGTCCGCACAAGGGGCTGCCGCTCTACGAAGCGATCCTCCTGACGCTGAGGGAGGAGGGATGCGCCGGGGCGACGGTGGTCCGGGCCATCGCGGGCTTCGGTCTGAGCGCACGCCTGCACACCGGGAAGGTCCTGCGGCTGTCCAGCGACCTCCCGGTCATCGTGGAGGTCGTGGACGACGACGCCACCCTTCATCGTATCCTCCCGGTGCTCGACGGGATGATGGGCGGTGGGCTCGTCACGCTCGAGCGCGCGCACGTGGTGATGTACCGCCCCGGAACGTAGAAAAACGCAAGAATCAGAAAGGTTGTGCGGGGGTGGGAGGCGTGCCTAGCGTTGAAATACCTCCTCTCTCACCCCCCAGAGAGACCTTATGGTCTACGACATCCCGGACCGGGGCCACGCCGCGGTACGCACGTCGGCGCTCAGGGTAGGTGTCAGCTACCTGCTCGCGGGCATCGCGTGGATCCTGCTGTCCGACCGCGTCCTGGCGGCCGTGGTTCAAGACCCCGGACTTCTGTCCAACCTGCAGACGCTCAAGGGCTGGTTCTTCGTGGCCGCCAGCGCCGGCTTCATCTGGTGGCTCGTCCAACGCGAGGTGCGGCGCCTCCAGCGGTCCGAGGCCCATCTGGCCGCCTTCGGGGAGCAGAGCATCGCGGGCACCTACGTGATCGTCGATGGCCGGCTGGTCCACGCCAACGGGCGTTTCGCCGACATCTTCGGGCACCCCCTGCGGCGGCTGGAGGAGATGCCGGCGCTCGAGCTGGTGGTCGAGGAGGATCGTGAGCGGCTGCGCCGTTCGCTGCTGGAGGACGAGGGAGACGGCCTGCTTCTCGCCACACACCGCTTCACGGGGCTCTGCGCCGACGGATCCACGGCCGACCTCGAGGTCTTCGGGTGCGCCGTGGAGTGGGACGGGAAGCGCGCGGTGGCCGGTCTCGTCCTGGACGTGACCGAGCGGGTGCGGCTCGAGGAGAAGCTCCGCCAAGCGGCCCGCGTGGACGCTCTGGGGAACCTCACGGGTGCGGTCGCGCACGACTTCAACAACTTCCTGACCGGAATCCTCGGGAACCTGGACCTCATGCTGTCCGATCCCGCAGGTGGGTCGCCGGAGCTGCGCGCGAACCTCGAGCTGGTCCGTGACTCGGCGGCGCGTGCCGCGTCGCTGACCGGTCAGCTCCTGACGTTCGGCCGCGGGCGGGTCTTCCACCACCGCCCCATCGATCCGAACCGGCACCTGCAGGAGCTGGCCGGGTTCCTGCAGAGCCTCTGCCAGGGCGGCCAGAAGCTCGCGCTCGACCTCGCGGAGGACTTGCCGCCGGTCGTGCTCGACCCGGTGGCCCTGGATCAGCTCGTGGTGAACCTCTTCGTGAACGCGAAGGACGCTGTGGGGAGCCAGGGGACGATCACGATCCGGACGCGGTCGGACCGCGCCACGGATGCTCTTCCGGAGGTACACCTCGAGGTGGTCGACGACGGTGTGGGCATTCCGCCCTCGGACCTGTCGCGGATCTTCGAGCCGTTCTTCACGACGAAGGAGCGAGGCACCGGGCTGGGCCTCGCCACCGTCCGCGGGATCGTGGACGAGGTCCGGGGTCACCTGGCCGTGGACAGTGAAGCCGGCCGCGGTACCACGGTGCGTGCGAGCTTCGCCGCCGCAGCCGGCGCGGTCTCGGAGCGCTCGAGATCGACGCCCGCCGCGACGGTGACGGCCCTCGCCTCGCCGCCGGCCACCATCCTGGTCGTCGACGACGACGACGCGGTGCGGAAGGTCATGAGCGCGGCCCTCAAACGGGTCGGTCACCGAGCGCTCGTCGCCTCGACGGCCGCGGAGGCAGAGAGCACGCTCCTCGCCGCCCGTGGAGAGGTCGACCTCGTGATCTCCGACGTGAACCTCCCGGACGTCAGCGGCCCGGAGCTCGTGACCGCGATCCGCCGCGAGCACCCCGGGCTGAGGGTGCTCTTCATTTCCGGGTGCAGGCCGACGGAGACGAGCGAGCACTTCGAGCTCCTTAACGCCTCGCCGTTCCTGGACAAACCATTCTCGCTCGAAGACCTTCGGAGCGCGGTCGCCGAAGCGCTGGGGTCCGCCGAGCCGAGACCAGAGAGCTCGGCGATGTGAGAGACCCCTGGGGCGTCCGTCCCACCCATCGAGGAGACGAGCGCCGTGTCCAGAGCTTCGCTGTGCATCCCCTTCGTGTTCGCGAGCCACCTCGCGGTGGCTCCCTCCCCCGCTGAGGCCCGGCAGGCGGCACGCGACACGTTGCCGGTCCCGGACACCGTCCGGTTCGAGAGCCGTCACTCCGGCGTCTTCTACGGCAGCCGCATCTCCTACCGCGCGGTGGTGAGCGACATCCGGCTGAAGCGGGACGACGGCTCGCCCTTCGCCGACCTGTTCACGACCGCCTACCTGCGGGAGGACGTGACGGATCAGGCCTCCCGACCGGTGACGTTCGTGTTCAACGGCGGCCCCGGCTCGGCGTCCATCTGGCTGCACATGGGGCTGTTCGGGCCCAAGCGCGTGGTGGTGCCGAGCGACGCCGAGCATCCCGGCAATCCGCCCTACCCACTGGTCGACAACGAGCTCAGCCCGCTCGACCTCACCGACCTGGTGTTCATCGACCCGACCGGAACGGGCTTCAGCCGCCTGGTGGGCGACGGGAAGCCGGAGGACGTGTGGGGGCTGCGTGAAGACGCGCGCAGCGTCGCCACGCTCATCCGGGAATGGATCCGCCGCAACGACCGATGGGCGTCGCCGGTGTTCCTGGCGGGAGAGAGCTTCGGGACGACGCGGGCGGCCGCGCTGCTCCCGGAGCTGATGGACGGGCCGGAGCCCATCGCGGTGAGCGGCGTGGTGATGATCTCGCAGGCGCTGGACTATCAGGGCAGCACACCCACGGCCGACAACCTCACGTCCTTCGTCACGTACCTCCCCACCATGGCCGCGACGGCCTGGTACCACGGGAAGGTCGATCGGGCCGGCCGCACCCTCGAGGAGTTCCTGGACGAGGTGCGGGCGTTCACGGTGGACACGTACCTCCCCGCCCTCTTCCGCGGAAGCCGGCTCGACTCGGCCACCGTGCGCTCCGTGGCCGAGAAGTACGCCGGCTACACCGGGCTCGACCTCGACTACGTGCTGCGCTCCCGCCTGCGCGTACCGGCCGGCCGCTTCCTCAAGGAGCTGCTGCGGGACCGGGGGGTGGCCATCGGGCGCCTCGACGGGCGGTACGTCGCGGACGACATCGACGATGAAGCCGACCGGCCAGCGTTCGACGCCGCGAGCGCGGCGATCTCCGCGCCCTACAGCACGGCGTTCCACCACTACCTCGCCACGGATCTGGGCGTCACGCTCGACCGGCCGTACTGGGTGTCCGGGCCGGACATCCAGTGGATGTGGAATCGTGGGGGCCGTGGGGGCTACGCGGAGCCGTCGTACGTGGACACGGCCGGGGACCTGGCGTGGGCGATGAGCTACGATCCGAAGCTCCGCGTCCTCCTCGCGTCGGGATACTACGACTACGCCACGCCCTTCTTCGACGGCGAGTATACGTTCGCCCGCCACGGCATCGACCTCGTCCGCGTGACGACCAGGTATTACGAGGCGGGACACATGATGTACCTGCACGGCCCGTCCTACGAGCGCGTGGCGACCGATATCCACGCCTTCCTCACCTCGGTGCTGGGCGGAGCCTGACCGCTCCGAGAGACGGCGGAGCTCGGCGCCGAAGCGGGGGGCGCGACGTGCGGATCCGCCGTCGCGCCCCCGCGAGCGCTCAGAACGCCCTGGTGAGGGAAGCCATCCCCTGCGTGACCTCGGTGCGGGTGCCCGAGCCGCAGGGCAGCGCCCGCCGCGCCCGGAGCATCACGCCCGCAAGGGCGTCCCCGCCGTCCTGGAGCTGGAAGCTCGAGCTGGAAAAGCCGGTGCAGTTCTCCTGCCGCAACCCGGTGCTCCACACGAACTCGCCGGCGTCGTCGATCTCCCCCGAGACCGGGTAGGTCACGCTGCCGACCCGGAGCTCACCCGAGACCGACGAGCCGGCCTGATCGAGGACCATGCGGACGGCGGTTCCGCTCCACTCTCCGCTCCAGGTCCCGCCCACCGAGGGGCCGGACGGACCGGTCGGGGAGTCGGAGCAGGCGATCGTTCCCGCCACCAGCAGCGCAGCTCCGAGCGCACGACCGAGGGTAAGCGTCCTCATGGTTCCATCTCCTCGTTGGTGGGGCGCGTCTTCGGCCCCTTCACGAGGAAGAGCGTGAGAACGGACGGGATTCCCTCATGGGTGTCGTTCGAGGCCCCGCGTCGGACCGAAGCCGGTCCGCCCCCCGGCCCACGCCGGGACCGGGCAGCCGGGCGCTATTGGCTCGGGCCGAGGAGTTCCGCCGCCGTCGAGCGGTCGATGCCGAGCCCGTCCCGGACGAGCTCCAACACCGCCTCCTCCTGACGGACCATCCCATCGACCCGCGCCAGGTCGACCGCCATGCGGAACGCGTCCGTGCGCAGCTCGGACGAGAGCGTTCCCGCGATCATCCCGACGGCCTCGGAAACCCCCTCGTCCGTGACGCGGCCGTCGTCGATGGGAAACGAATCATGCATCTGATCGGTGGTCTCCTTGACCAGCGTCGCGAACGCCTCCCCGTCCAGGTCACCGAACACGGTGTGGGCGGACAGGCGCTCGAACAGGAACCTGCGTTCCTCGAACGTGCCGACCCTGTCCGCCCCGAGCACGAGGACGGCCAGGGCTGCGAACGCGTCGGCGGGGGTCTCGATCTTCATGGCGCTTCTCTCCGGCTATCGGCGGGAAACCAAGGCGGGTCGCCTGGACAGAATAGCGGACGAGGCCACTGCGCACTACGAGGTGCCGGCGGACGGCGGCGGGTCGCCCGACGGCCCGGCCCACCGCGCCAGGTAGCGGTCGAGGCGCACCTTCCGCCGCGTGGATGCCGAGCTCATGGATCGGACCTTCCCGTACACCGCGCGCTCCGGCCACCCCCGATCGAAGCGGCCGAGCACCCAGAAGATCCCGCTGACCGAGTTCGGATCCCGTCCGTCGACGGCGTACCTGTTGTTGAGGTCGAGCATCACGTCGAGCGCCTCCCGTGGATGCTGGGTCCACTCGAGGATCTTCTTGCCCCAGAGCATCCGCAGGTAGTTGTGGATGACGCCCTCCGTCCTGAGCTGGCGCTGGGCGGCGTTCCACAGCTCGTCGTGGGTCGCCCCGTCGCGGAGCTCCTCGTACGTGTAGACGTGCTCCCTGGGGTCCGCGGCGTGCTCCGCGAGCGTCTCGCGCGCCCACGCGGGGAGCGTCTCGTAGCGCTCGTGGTCGGGAACGTGAAAGCAGAACCCGAAGCCGAGCTCCCTCCATGTGACCAACTCGTCCAGGAAGGCCTCGGCCTGTGGGGACGCGCCCCACCATCCTTCGCGCCTCCCGTCGGTGCGCGGCCCGAGCCGCGCGGGGCTCCATCCCTCACGGCGCAGCACCGCGTCCACGACTTCGTGCGCGGACAGGTGTCCCCAGTGCAGATGGGGACTCAGGCTGCTCGCCGCGTCCGCGTCGGGGTGGTTCCGCTCCTCGCCATACCGGTCGAGGCCGTGGTCGAGGAAGGCGCGGAGCCGCGCGCGACCCGCCGACGGTCCCGCCGGCGTGGCCACGGGTGGGACGTCGTGGTCGATGGGAAGGCGTCCCAGCGCCTCTTCGGTCCCGGCCAGCAGCGGCCCGGAAGCCGCCGGCCAGCGCGCCGCCGCGTCCGCGGGCATCCCCTCCGACGCGGGGAACCCACCCTCGTCGAGCGGCGACGGCGCGGGTTGATCCAGCAGGTGGGCGGCCAGGTTCTTCTGCAGGAACCTGCGGAAGTGGTACGCGGCCGAGAACGGGCCGGGGGCGGCGGCGAGGGGCAAGAGGCCGTTGGAATCCACGGACTCGAGGCGGACGGGAAGACGTCCGGCCAGCGCACGCTGCATCCGGGGGATGAAGAAGGTGGGGTAGACGTCGGTGACCACGACGCACGCGGCGCGGGCCAGAGCCTCCACCAGCCCACGCCCCGCCCCCTTCTCCGGCTCCACGTAGGGGTGATAGGCGACGGGGCTGCCCCGCAGGGCGCTTGCGTGCTCGAGCATGCCCGCGAGCGCGAAGGCGTGATGGCGGTCGGACGCCCACGGGTAGCCGGCGCGGAGCGCCTCCAGCACGATCAGAGGGCGTTGCAGCGCCCGTGCGTGGTCGACGGCGCGATCGAGGGCGAAGTTCCAGCCCAACCGGCGGCTCGACACCATCCAGTACAGGACGTGCGCACCGTCCTTCCGGAGGGGCGCGGCGTTGAGCGCGTGGACGCGGAGGGCTGGCACGGAGTCCATGGGCGCCCCCGTACCCCGTGGGACGTCGGGGCGTTTCGGGGGGGGAACGCCGCCGTCGCGGAGCGCGCCGTGGGACGAGGAGGGGATCCCGCGCCGGCCGACGCTTCCGGCCGGCGCGGGACGCGCATCACGGGCTGGTACGACCCGGCGGAAGCAAGGGGCAGAGAAGGAACGCGTCGCCATCGTTCTGGATGCCGTCGCCGTTGGCGTCCACCCACCAACGACCGCCCAGATAGCCGGGATCGCCCGGGCCGAACTCGGTCACGCTGGGACTACCGTCGGCCTGGGGCTCGAGCTTCTGGAACCGCCCGTGCATGGGCAGGCTCGATGCCGACACGAACGTGTCGTAGTAGAGCCCCTGGCCGCTGACGTACACCACGCCCGGACTGGCGGCACGTCCGCCCTTGGCGGTCTTCGAGAGCTGCACGGGCGGCGTGGCCTGCAGCGGCGCGAGGGGTTGCGCCGTGTCCTGGGTACAGGCCATCAGCAGCACGAACGGCGCGAGCAGGAACGAGGTTCTCCGGGTCATGGGTCATCCTCCGTCGGGGGTGAGCGCTTCGTCTGTCCGGCTCAAGCCGGACATGTGAAGGTCCCGGAGTCGCAAGCGGCGTTCCGATGGCGCACCGCGAGCCGTGCATCCGCCGATGTCGTTGTGGGAGAACGGACTCGGGCCCGCCCGGGATTCGGGTTCCGGACGACGGGGGCGTTCCATTCCGGGGCTTGGAACGTTGCAAGCGACCGGGAATGGAACGCGGCGAGGCTCCCAGCGGGACGAGCGCACGCGGCGACCCGCGTGCCTACCTCGCCGTCGTCGTGTCGCCCCGCTGATTCCGGATCCGTGCCAATTCGTCCTCGAGGCTCACGACGTCGGGATGGTCCACCGGGAGCTTCCGCCGCCGGATGGTCAGTGCCCGCTGAAGGAGCGAGTCCGCCCGATCGATCTCGCCCTGCCGCGCCAGGACGGTACCCAGGTCTCGAAGGCTCGCGGCCACTTCCAGGGCGTCGGGCTCGTAGAGCGAATCCCTGAGCGCCATGCCGCGCTCCAGGACCGCCCGCGCGCTGTCCGTGGCGCCCAGGTTCGCGTACGCCGCACCGACGGTGCTGAGCACCATGGCCCGCACTTCGGGCTGATCGGCAAACTCGTCCCCCAGGCCCGCCGCTCCCCGCTCCAACACCTCGAGCGCGGTCGGGCCCGCGCTGCTCACCGCCGACGGCTCACGCACACGGAAGGCATCGGTGATGAAGCTCAGCGTGGCGGCGGCGCGGGCTGCCTCCTGGCGGGCGAGATCCCGCTCGTCGGCCAACCGGCCGAGTAGGATCCCCGTCTGTCCAAGGACGAGGACCGCCACCGTCGTACCTCCCAGCACCGCGGCCCGGTTGCGGCCCACGAACTTGGCGGTCCGGTAGCGCCACGTGAGCGGCCGCGCCGTGACGGGCTGGCCGGTGAGGTATCGACGCAGGTCCTCGGCTAGCGCCTGCACCGAGTCGTACCGCTCGCGCACCTCGCGACGCAGCGCCTTGAGGACGATCGTGTCCAGGTCGCCCTTGAGGCGACCTTCCCCCGAGGCGACGCTGGGGGCCGTGGGATCCCCTGAGAGCACCCGGCGCATGAGGTCGACGGGACCGGCATCGGCGCTCTCCCCGGTGTCGGGTCCGTCGTGGGGGAACACGCCGGTCAGGAGCCGGTAGAGCACGACGCCCAGCGAGTAGACGTCCGACGGCGTCGCGATCCGGTCACCCGTGAGCTGCTCGGGCGAGGCGAAGCGGGGCGTCATGACCCGGCTCTGGGTGAGCACGGTCGGTTCGCTCTCCGCGAGCTCGTCCGGATCCACCAGCTTCGCGATGCCGAAGTCCAGCAACTTGAGCACGCCCTCGTCCGTCACCAGGACGTTCGACGGCTTCAGGTCGCGGTGGACCACCAGGTTGCGATGGGCGTACTGGACGGCGTCGCACAGCGTGACGAAGAGCCGGATGCGCGCCTCGAGGCCGAGCCCGTTCTCCTCGCAGTAGCGATCGATGGGGATGCCGTCCACGTACTCCATGATCACGTACGGGACGCCGTCCGAGGTGGCGCCCCCGTCCAGCAAACGCGCGATGTTCGGGTGTTCGAGGCCGGCCAGGATGCGCCGCTCGTTGCGGAAGCGGGCCATCGCCTTGCGGCTGAAGAGCGCTCCGGGCAGGACCTTGACCGCCACCGTGTGCTTGAAGTCGTCGCGGTCACGGACCGCCCGGTAGACGACACCCATCCCACCGCGCCCGATCACCTCCACAAGGCGGTAGGCCCCGAGGCGCTGCCCGACGGTCGCGCTGCCACCGCTCCACAGCCGGTCGGCGGCGCGGCCCACCGCCCCGATGCGGCTGGACATGTCGGCATCGGCCGCCGCCAGGAGGCTCTCCACCTCCCGCCGAAGCGCGTCGTCCTCTCCGCAGGCCCTGGCCAGGAAGGCGGCCCGCTCGTGAGCGGGCCGCCTCGAGGCCTGGTCGAAGAGGGCGTCCACCCGCGCCCAGCGGTCAGGGTCCATGGGCTTGGACATGCAACCTCCTCCAGCGGTGGAACGCCCTCTTCTTCGTCGTCAGTCGACCTTCAGCGCGTCGATCATGATGTCCGGCAGACGCTCGAGAAGCGAGGCCACCGTCAGGGCCGGGATGCTCCCGGCCTCGTGACGCCGTCCGTCGATCGTGACGTACAGGTCGAACTCGGCGGGGTCCGCGTCGTGCCGGCACACAACACCCAGCTCGTCGATGCCACGGATCTGGATGACGCCGTCCCTGATGTCATCGCGCACCTGCTCGAAGAGCGCCTTATCGTCCACCTGGTCGTAGATCTGCTTCATGCTGATCCGCCGGTTCGACGTTTCTTCGATGTACTTCACGTTGTTCGCCGCCTCGATGAGCTTGGCCGCCTGCGCGTCCGACAGGATGCGAATCGTGACCGTACGCGAGTACAGCGTGCCGACGATGGGCGCCGTGTACTTGTAGGTCGTCTTGAAGATCTTCTTCGCCGCCACGCCCCGGAGCGCGGCCTCGATGGCGTCGCGCGACTGCTGGTTGTCGCGGATGTCCTGCGCCGCGGCCTTCAGCGCGTCGAGCTGCCGATAGTATGGCGCCGCCGCCGCGTTCATGTGATTGCGGAAGCTGCCGTACCACACCTTGCCCTTCTGGCCCGCGATCGCGGAAGCGACCTGTTTCTGCAGCTCCGCCTTGGCGCGGTCGGCGATGCCCGGCAGCGAGGAGCGCAGTCCCCGCAAGCTCAACTCGAACTCGTAGTCCTGCGTGGCCTTCTCCAGATTCTCCCACGCCTTCTGCGCCTCGTCGATGCGCGGCATCACCTCCTGGTTCACCTGGTCCGCGACGGCGTCGAGGAGCGACTGCGGCGGCTGCACGTAGAGGGTCGTCGCGTCGCGCGTGACCACGCCGCCCACGGCCAGCGTGTCGGCGGCCGCGTGGAGGCTGCCCTGGAGCGTCATCGCGTCGGGCCGCAGCTCGAACGAGCCCGCCATGCTCTGCCGCCCGTCCGGGAAGTCCCATCCGTACTCGCCCTGCAGCCCGACCTCGAAGTCCCCGTCGCTCTTCACGAAGCCGTGGACGTCTAGCTCGGTGACCGGCCGCGCCGGGATGAACGCGGGCCACCACGAGTAGTCCTGCGTCGTGCGGCCGCGCACATACGCATGACCCTGGAAGACTTCGTCCGTGCTCAGCTCACCCCACACGCCGCCGCTCGCGGCGGCCAGCGGCAGGTCGATCCCGGCGATGTCCTTCATGAAGAGGTCGAGGCTGGCCGTGCCATTGAAGCCGGCCTGATAGCCCCGACGCAGGTCGGAGGAGAAGGGGTCCTCCTCGACCATGTGGACTTCCGTGTAGTTGTTGTCCACGAGCTGGCCCTCGACCGAGACGACCTTGAGGACCGTGAACGAGCCCACGCGCGTGCTGCCGCCCTCGAAGGCGCCCAGGTCCCGCACCGGGTTCGCCGGCCGGAAGGGGATACGCTGGTGCAGCGACCAGCCGACCCCCGACGAGCCGATCAGATCCTGGCTGCCGAACGTGTAGTACATGGGATCGGTGTAGTCGACCACCATCAGGATGCGGCCGCCGAGGGGCGCCCTGACCGCGATCGGCTTCACCGCATCGTCTCCCGTGTCGCCCGTGGCCACGTTCATCTGCAGGCTCACGCCGATGTCGTACACGAAGTAGTCGGTGTCGTCCTCGAGCAGGATCCCGAGATCTCCCTGCTCGTTGAGGTATCGGCCGGTGTAGAGGCCGACCCGTGCCCGCACGGGGTTCTCGAAGGAGACGCGCTCGTGGGGCGACGGGATCTCGACCTCGCCTTCGAGGCCGGTGACCCGACCGCTGGCGTCGAAGCGCACCTGCACGTCGGCGTTGTGGAAGACCACCTGGCTGCTGTCGCTGGTGGCCATGGCGAGCTCGCCGTCCACGATGAAGCCGTCGTCGGTCTGAGTGACGTTGCCGCTCGGCTTCAAGTCGCTGCGGCTGATGCTCGTGGGTGGGAGGTTCTTGGGCGGACCGTCGGGCCCCGGGTCCACACTCGGCCCTGTGGGGCTCTCTCCGCAGGCGGCCAGGGCGCTCAGGCAGAGGACGACGGCGCCGCGGAGAAGGTGATTCCGTTGGGGCAGGTTCAACGTGTTCATGATCGCTCCTGGGATGGACCGACCGGGGTCGGTCGTTCTTGCTCTCATCCCGTAGAGCGGAGCGAGCGTCCGGATTCCCTCAGCCGAGCTCGCGGGCCAGCCACGCCTTGGCCAGGCGCAGGTCCCGGTCCACCGTGGCGGGCGAGATCCCCAGCGCCGCGGCCGTCTCGTCGTAGGTGAGGCCGCCGAAGATGTGGGCCTCGATCACGCGGGCCTTGCGCTCATCCTGTCGCTCGAGCGCCTGGAGCGCCTCGTGCAGCGCGAGAATCTCGGCGTCCTCGCCGCCGTCCGCGAGCTCGACGGTGAGATCGTCGAGGGGCACCGCCTGCGCGCCGCCTCCCCGTTTGTCGGCCAACCTCGCGCGGGCGTAGTCCACGAGGATCCGGCGCATGGTGCGGGCGGCCAGCGCGAAGAAGTGCGCGCGGTTCTGCATGGGGAGGTCGGCCTCCGCCATGCGGGCGTAGGCCTCGTGCACCAGCGCCGTGGTCTGGAGCGTGTGGCCGGTCCGCTCCCCGGCGAGGCGCCGGTGGGCGACGCGGCGGAGCTCTTCGTAGACCAGCGGCATCAGTCGGTCCAGCGCGCCCGTGTCCCCGTCGGTGCAGCGCCGGAGGAGCGCGGTGACCTCGGCGGGCGAGGCGGGGCGGTCCGGCCGATCCGGGGCAGGGTCGGGGGTCATGTCCGAACCTGGCACGGCAGCCCGGCGTTCGTCCAGCCTGCGGGCGCCTCGGTTCCCCCGAGCAGCTCAGCCGGGGGAGGAGAGCGTCACCGGATCACGTCCATCAGGATGTCGTGGATGATGCCGGTGGCCACCTCCACCAGCAGGACGTCCAGGCCGACCTCGACGACCTGGTATCCTGCGGGCACCGCGATCATCGACCCCAACTCGCTCGGCGCCGCCTTCTTCGCGATGCCGGGGGGCAGGGGCTTGCCGCGCGAGAGCTTCTTGCGGATCCCCGGCGGCAGCGCCTCCAGGTCCGTCCGCGGGTGCGCGGCGTAGTAGGTCCGGATGCTCTCCCGCTGGCCGACGGACAGCGCGACCCCCGCGCTGATCTCGATGGCCGAGACGTTGCGCCGCTGCGCCTGCGCCCGTCCCGGGACGAGGAGGAGGATCGCGGCGAAGAGGGCTCCGACGAAGAGACGGCGGTGTTTCGCGATATGCATGGGGCGGTCTCCGTTTCGGATCACGAGGTCTCCGCTGCTGCAACCCCCGTGCCCCGGACGTGCCCCAGGGGCACAGTGTCGGCATGCCTGTGTAACATATAGTCGGACTGGCGCTTATGGACGTAGGAGCCCCCGGGTTGCGATGCGCCTGGGAGGGAGACACGGGCCGCGACCGGCTCGGAGCGACGCCGCCCGACAGATTGTGCCCGCCCCTCTACGCGCCCTCACCCTCCAACGGTCCCAGCGGCCGGTATCCCCTGCGGTGGTAGACGAGGGGGTGGTTGCCGCTTCCTTCCTGTACGGCCTCCACACGCGCCACGACCAGGCGGCTACCGCCGCCGGCGGGGTGGACGTCCACCACCGTGCACACCAGCGACGCCACGGCACCGTCGACCACCGGATCCCCCGCGGGCGTGAAGGGAGAAGGTCCGACGGGAAACGAATCCGCGAACGTCGACGCGACCCGCCCCTGGCCCTCCGACAGGAGACTCACCACGACGGGGGCCCCCACCTCCAGCCAGGGGAGCACCTGCGCGCTCGCTCCGAGGGCCACGGCCACCAACGGTGGATAGGCCGACACGGGAATGAACGAGGTGACCGTCGTGGCGTGGACGTCCGTCCCGTCGCGCACGGCGACGATCGTGACCGTGGTCGCCCAGTGGGAGAGCGCCTCCCGGAAGACGTTCGGATCGACCCCCGATCGTTCTTCGTCCTCTCCTCTGCGGAGATCGATGCGGGGCTCGATGGGGTGGCGGTCCATGGCAGGAGCGAACCCGCCCGGACGCCGCGGGTTCCTTGGGGGGACGACCCCGCTGACGCCGCGCCGCCGAAGCACGGGCGCGGCGATCGACTGGATTCCGATGGCTTCGGTCGGACAGCGAACGGTTCCGTCGGGCGGGACGTCCGCGGGCTACCGATCCGCGTCCAGCACCGCCTCGGCGGCCCGCCTTCCCGAGAGGAGGGCGCCCTGGATGGCGCCGAACACCGTATAGTCGCCGGCGACCACGAGCCCGTCGGGCCTGCGCGCCGCCGTTTCGGGGACGAGGCTCCCGGGACCGTTGTGGGGGAGCGCATGCGGGATCCGGTAGGTCCTCAGGTGCTCCCACCGGTCCACGGCCGCGCCGAACCACCGCCGCAGCTGACCGGGCACGGCCTCGCGGAAGGCTGCGGGGTCGGCGGCGGCGGCGTCCACCCCGGACACCGAAACCAGGTGGGCGCCGTCCGGCGCGTACGCGGGCGCCACGTTGCTCACCACGGCCATATGGTTGACGGGCCCCGAGCCCTCGCCGTCGAGCACGAGGAGGCGATCGTCCACGGGCGCGGTGGGAGCCGCGTAGTAGGAGGTCACCGCGGCCTTGAAGGACGGCGGGCGGGTGCCGAGGAGGCGGGCGGCCTCCCCTCCGTCCACCGCCAGCACCACCTGCGCGGCGGAGACCCGGGTGCCGTCCACGAGGCGTACGCCGTTGGGGGCCGCCTCGGCGACCGGTGCGCTCAACCGGATCCGGTCCCCCAGGTTCTTCGCCAGGAGCTCCGGGAGACTCTGCATCCCCTGGGCGGGGAGCGCGGCGTCCCCGACGGCGAAGCAGCGGAAGTAGTAGCGGAAGAGGGACGACGAGGTCTCCAGCTCCCGTTCCAGGAAGACGCCCCCCAGGAAGGGGCGGAAGAAGGTGTCGACGAAGCCGTGGGAGAATCCGTGGGCCTTGAGCTCTTCTCTGGTGGTGCGCTCCGGTCCCCGGAAGCACGCCTCGGCGGGCCGGGCGACGAGCGCGCGGCGCAGCGCCGCCACTTTCATCTTGTCCGCCAGGCTTCCCACCCGCGCTCCGAGCGACGCCAACGCGCTCCCCGGCTCCCGGAACGGGTCGCGGATCCGCTCCAGGCTCCGTCCGGTCCACACCATGCCGCCCGGCCTGAACGGCTGGAGATCGAGGGCGCCGAGATCCACCTGGGCGCGGACCTCCTCGTACGCGGTCAGGAGCACCTGGAATCCCCGGTCGAGCCTGAAGCCCTCGACGACGTCCGTGCGCACGCGACCACCCACCCCGTCCGAGGCCTCGAGCACGCGCACGTCCACGCCCTCCTGCTCCAGGATGCGCGCGCAGGAGAGCCCGCTCAGCCCGGCTCCGACGACCAGCACCTTGGAGCGGGCGCTCATCGCTCGGGAGCCGCGCGCGCCGGGAGGTCCGCGGGATCGTGCGTCGTCTTCATGAGCTCCATGTGCCTCCGGCTGTAAGAATGGAGCAAAATATTATACATTAGTTGTACATCTTACAACATA
>Ga0315556_1000393_pt1 | contig 26819 bp, 22 predicted proteins | sample SalMarSW160310MG_FD_202112 | JGI IMG/M metagenome (GOLD analysis project Ga0315556, IMG submission 202112) | Salt marsh sediment microbial communities from the Plum Island Ecosystem LTER, Massachusetts, United States - Salt Marsh Sediment SW1603-10 ...
TCGGGCGCCGAGATCGCCGCCGCGCTGCCCGACGCGGTCGCCGCATGCCGCGCGGCCGGGTTCGATTTGGTGGTGGTCGAGACCTCGGGCATCGGCCAGGGCGACGCCGCGATCGTTCCGCACGTCGACGTTTCGCTCTACGTCATGACGCCAGAGTTCGGCGCCGCGAGCCAGCTCGAGAAGATCGACATGCTCGATTTCGCCGACTTCGTCGCGATCAACAAGTTCGACCGCAAGGGCGCCGAGGACGCCCTGCGCGACGTGCGCAAGCAGGTGCAGCGAAACCGCGAGGCGTTCAAGGCTCCGCCCGAGGACATGCCCGTGTACGGGACGATCGCCTCGCGCTTCAACGACGACGGCGTGACCGCGTTGTACCAGGCAGTCTCGGCCGGGCTCGCCGCCAAGGGCCTCGCGCTCGAGAAGGGGACGCTGCCGAAGATCGAGTCGAAGGTTTCCTCCAGCGTTCACGTGGTGATCCCGCCCAAGCGCCAGCGCTACCTGGCCGAGATCGCGGAGACCGTGAGGGGGTATCACGCGCACGCGCGCCAGCAGGCGGGCCTCGCGCGCGAGCGCCAGCAGCTCATCGCGGCCAAGGCGATGCTGCTCAAGGCGGGCAAGGACGCGCGGGAGCTCGATTCCCTCATCGACGAGAAGAACTCCGCCCTCGATGTGCGCGCGAGAAAGCTGCTCGAGATGTGGCCCGAGACGCTCAAGGCCTACGCGGGCGACGAGTACGCGGTGAAGATCCGCGGGCGGGAAATCCGCACCCGGCTCACGCACACGACGCTCTCGGGCACCAAGGTGCCCAAGGTCGCGCTGCCGCGCTACGAGGACCACGGCGAGATCCTCGCCTGGCAGATGCGCGAGAACGTGCCCGGGTCTTTTCCATTCACCGCCGGCGTCTTCGCGTTCAAGCGCGAGAACGAGGATCCGACGCGCATGTTCGCCGGCGAGGGGGATGCGTTCCGGACCAACAAGCGCTTCCACCTGTTGTCCAAGGACATGCCGGCCAAGCGCCTCTCGACCGCGTTCGACTCGGTGACGCTGTACGGCTTCGACCCCGACGAGCGGCCGGACATTTACGGCAAGGTGGGCAACTCGGGCGTCTCGATCGCGACCCTGGAAGACATGAAGGTGCTGTACTCGGGTTTCGACCTGTGCGCGCCGAACACCTCGGTGTCGATGACGATCAACGGTCCGGCGCCGACCATCCTGGCGATGTTCTTCAACACGGCGATCGACCAGCAGCTGGACAAGTTCCGCGCCGAGAACGGGCGCGAGCCGACCGAGGACGAGGCGCAGAAGGTCCGCGAGTGGACGCTGGCCACGGCGCGCGGCACGGTGCAGGCCGACATCCTCAAGGAGGACCAGGGCCAGAACACCTGCATCTACTCGACCGAGTTCTCGCTCAAGGTGATGGGCGACATCCAGGAGTATTTCATCCACAACGACGTGAAGAACTTCTACTCGGTGTCGATCTCCGGCTACCACATCGCGGAAGCCGGTGCGAACCCGATCAGCCAGCTCGCCTTCACGCTCGCCAACGGCTTCACCTTCGTCGAGGCCTACCTCGCGCGCGGCATGCACATCGACGATTTCGCGCCCAACCTCTCCTTCTTCTTCAGCTACGGCATGGACCCCGAGTACGCGGTGCTCGGGCGCGTGGCGCGGCGCGTCTGGGCGGTGGCGATGAAGAACCGCTACGGCGCGAACGAGCGAAGCCAGAAGCTCAAGTTCCACTCGCAGACCTCGGGCCGGAGCCTGCACGCGCAGGAGATCGCGTTCAACGACATCCGCACCACGCTGCAGGCGCTGATCTCGACCTACGACAACACGAATTCGCTGCACACCAACGCCTACGACGAGGCGATCACCACGCCGACCGAGGATTCGGTGCGCCGCGCGATGGCGATCCAGCTGATCCTGAACAAGGAATGGGGCGTGGCGAAGAACGAGAACCCGAACCAGGGCTCGTTCATCATCGACGAGCTGACCGACCTGGTGGAGGAGGCGGTGCTGAAGGAGTTCGAATCGATCTCGGCGCGCGGCGGGGTGCTGGGCGCGATGGAGACCGGCTACCAGCGCGGCAAGATCCAGGAGGAGTCGCTCTATTACGAGCACAAGAAGCACGACGGCTCCTACCCCATCGTCGGCGTCAACACCTTCCGCAACCCCCACGGCGACGCGGTCCCGGCCAAGCTTGAGTTGATCCGCTCCACCGAAGAGGAAAAGCGCTCGCAGCTGAAGCGCCTGCGCGATTTCCACAAGAAGCACGCCAAGGAGGCGCCGGCGATGCTCGAACGGCTGCGCCAGGCGGTGATCCGCGACGAGAACGTGTTCGAGGTCCTGGTCGAGGCGGTACGCGTGTGCTCGCTGGGGCAGATCACCCACGCCCTGTTCGAGGTCGGCGGCCAGTATCGGCGCAGCATGTAAGCGCGCGCGCCGGCTCGCGCCTGCCGATTGAAGGACTTGTCATGGCCATCGTCGGCGGAGATACTCGGCTCGAGATTTCCGTTCCTTCATCGACAGGGAAGCTGACATGGATCTCAGACTCAAAGGGAAGTCCGCAATCGTCACGGGCGGAAGCAAGGGAATCGGCCGGGCCATCGCAGAAGCATTTGCCGCCGAGGGAGCCAACGTCTCGATCTGCGCGCGCAACGCAGACGAGGTTGCCGCCGCGGTCGCGTCGCTGAAGGCCAAGGGCGTCAGGGCCTACGGGCGCGCGCTGGACGTCGCCGACGGCGCCGCATTGGCCGACTGGATATCGGCGAGCGCCGGGGAGCTGGGGGGCATCGACGCGCTGGTCTGCAACGTCAGCGCACTGGCTGTCGGCGATACGGCCGAAACCTGGGAGAAGTCGTTTCGGGTCGACATGATGCACACCGTCAATGCCGTGGCGGCGGCAGTGCCATTCCTCGAAAAATCGGAGTGCGGCTCGATCGCATTGATCTCCAGCGTTTCCGGCTTCGAGGTGGATTTCGCCGCGGGATCATACGGCGCGTTCAAGGCCGCGCTGATCCACTACGCAAAGGGACTGAGCCGGCAGCTCGTGGGTAAGGGAATCCGCGTCAACTGCGTTTCGCCGGGCAACACCTATTTCGACGGCGGCATCTGGCAGACGATCGAGAAGAACGTGCCTGATCTTTTCGCCTCGACGCTCAAGGTCAACCCGACCGGGAAATTCGGGACCCCGGCCGAGGTCGCGAGCGGAGTCGTGTTTCTGGCCAGCCCGGTGGCCAGCCGCATTTCCGGCACCAATCTGGTGATCGACGGTGCCTTGACGGTCGCGGTATAGGAGGAGGGCAAACCATGAGCGCACACGGCCGCCATACCATTCACCGGGAGCACATTCACCACGGCTGGAACAATGCCTTCGCCCCACGCCTGAAAATCGCGCCCGGGGAGACGGTGCAGTTCGAGATCGTCGACGCATCGTCGGGGCAGTTGAACCGCGAGTCCACCGATGCCGATCTCGAAAAGCTCGATCTCGCGCGCGTCAATCCCGTGACCGGGCCGGTCTACGTCGACGGCGCCCGACCGGGCGACGCGCTGAAGATCAAGGTGCTGTCGTTCCGTCCGTCCGGCTGGGGATGGACCGGCAACATCCCGGGCTTCGGCCTGCTCACGGATCAGTTTCCGAAGGCGAAGCTGCATCACTGGAACTACGACCCGGGTCTCGCGCCCGCGATGTACGGCCCCGGCGGTCGCGTGCCGCTGAAGCCGATGTGCGGAACGATCGGCGTTGCGCCGGCCGAGCCCGGTTTGCACAGCATCATTCCTCCGCGCAATGTCGGCGGCAACATGGACGTGCGCGATATTGCCGAAGGGGTCGAGCTCTATCTGCCGGTGGAGGTCGACGGGGCGCTCTTCTCCGTCGGCGACACGCATGCGGCTCAAGGCGACGGCGAGGTGTGCGGCACGGCGATCGAGACCTCGATCGACGTGGCGCTCGAGTTCGATCTCGTGAAAGGCGCCAATCTGCGCATGCCGCGTTACGTCACGCCCGGCCCTGTAAGCAGGCATTTCGATGCCAAGGGCTACGAGGTGACGACCGGAATCGGCCCCGATCTCATGACGGGCGCCCGCACCGCGGTGTCCGAAATGGTCGAGCTTCTGAGCCGGCGCTACGGCTACTCGCCGATCGATGCCTACATGCTTTGCAGCGTGTGCGCGGATCTGCGCATCAGCTCGATCGTCGACGTGCCGAACTGGGTGGTTTCGTTCTACTTTCCGAGGGTCGTGCTCGAGTAGCGACTCGCTAGCTTTCGAACGCTTTCCGCCACCAAAGATCGAGCGCGGTCACTTATCGCCGCAGCTGACCGGCGTTCAGGCTCCAGCGCGCACGCGCCGCAACAGTAGCGCGCAGCCGAGCAAGAACAGCGCGCCGCCGACACCGGGGCGCAAATAGCCCCCCATCATCATCAGGGACGGTGCGACGCAGACCAGCAACAGCGGCATGTAGAAACGGGTCCAGCGCCGAGTGCTTTGGCCGCGCTGGTACCACGGATAGGCGAGCGAGAATGCGGCCAGCACGATGAAGAACAACGACCACGGGCGGGTCACGAACAGCGCGAGGTTGCTGCTGGTCGCGAGCGCGCGCGAGAAGTTGACTTCCGCGATCGGGCCCAGCACTACGCCGAGGATCATGGGGGTAAGGGGAAAGCCCTGGCGCGACATGCCGTACCCGAGCAGGCCGAACAGGAACAGGGTCCAGATGTCGAACACGCTGTTGTTGAGCGCGAACACGCCTATGGCGCTGTAGGCGAGAATCACCGCGCCCAGCACGTACAGTCGCACCCGCGTGATGAGCAGGAACAGGCGCAGGCATATGGCCTGCTCCGCGACCATGACGAAGTGGGCGATGAAGAACGCGACGATGATGCCGTACGCGAGCTGCGGCTGGCTGCTGATGAACGACGGGCTGGGTGCAATGTTGTGGATCAGCAGCGCACCCAGCATCACCGCGGTGACGGCGTCTCCGGGGATGCCGAGCGCCATCATGGTGACGAGCGCTCCGCCCGCGGTCGCGTTGTTGGCCGATTCCGACGCGATGACGCCCTCGGGGATGCCGGTCCCGAATTTTTCCGGATGACGCGACGCCTTCTTCGACTGATCCCAGGCCAGGATATTCGAGATCGAGCCGCCCGCCGCCGGCAGCACGCCGACGAAGGTGCCGATGACCGAGGAGCGCAGCCACACGACCCAGTGCTGGAATATCGCCTTGATTGCGGCGCGGTGCTCGACCCTGACCGCCTTGGCGTCGGACTTGAGCATCACCTTGGTTGCGGCCTCGGGGTCGCGCAGGTCGGACATGATCTGACTGAACGCAAACAGGCCGACCAGCACGGGCAGGAAAGCGAACCCCTGTTCGAGTACGTCGATCCCGAATGTGAAGCGGGCCACCCCGTTGATCGGGTCCTCACCGATCGTGGCGAGCAACATCCCTCCCACGCCCGCGATCAGGCCCTTCGTAAGGTTCTCCCCGGCCAGGCTCGCCGCGATGGTGAGCGCGAAGACGACGAGGGAAAAGTAGCCCCAGGGGCCGAATTCGAGACCGAGGCGCGCCACCGCCGGCGCCAGCAAGGCCAGCACGACGGCGCTGAACAAGCCGCCAAAGAACGAGGACCAGACGCCGAGGCCGAGCGCAAGGCCCGGGCGCCCCGCGCGCGCCATGGGAAACCCGTCGAAGGTGGTCGCGATCGACGAGGGCGTGCCCGGGATGCCTATCAGGACGCCTGACATCAGGCCGCCGGACAGGCCGCCCACGAATACCCCCAGCATCGTCGCCAGGCCGTGGATCGGCGTCATGCCGAAGGTGAACGGCAGGGTGAGCACGATCGCCATGGTGATCGTGAAGCCCGGAATCGCCCCGGCGATCAGGCCGGCTGCCGTTCCCAGCGCCATCAGCGCCAGGGTGGCGACGGTGAAGACGTCGCCGAACGCCATGCTCAGGTGATGCCACACGATCGCCGTTCCTCGATCAGATTACCCCGGCAAACAGGCTGCCGGTCGGCAGGATGACGTCCAGCGCGAAGTCGAACAGCGCCCACATCAGCCCCACCGAGATCAACGCAATCAACAGATGCCGGACGTGGGAGCGCAGATCACGCTTGCCGATCGCGGCCTGTACGCCGTAAACGAAGACGATCCCCGCGACCAGCATCCCCAGGTAGGGAAGGGCCAGCAGGAAGGCGAGAAACAAGCCGTAGCACCACAGCGCGTTGCGGTTGGTGATCAGCCACGTACGCAGGCCGCGCTCGGCATCCGGCACCTGCGGCGCGCGCAGGGATTGCACCAGGTAAAGGACGCACAGTCCGAGCAGCAACACCAGCACGAAGCGCGGCCAGGCGCGCGGCGATACCGTCTCGAACGGTGGCGTGCGGAAGCCGAAGCTGTCCCAAAACATCACCGCGCCGAGCAGCAGCAGGGCGATGGCGATCGCAGTGTCGCTGTGGAAGTGCTTCATACCGCCGAGGAAGACAGCCGCGTCGCGCGCGCGGCGCGCACCCGGTGAAGAGCGCGCGCCGCGACCGGATTACATGCCAACCTTTTTCGCCAGCTTCTCGTATTGCTTGAAGGACTTCTCGTCGAAGGCGCGATACTGCGCGGCATCGCGGTACTCGACCAGCGTACCCTTGTCGTGCATCGCCTTTTGGAATTCGGGGTTGTGCGCAACCTTGGCGGCGATCTGTTCGTAGTGCCTGACGACAGCCCGCGGGGTGCCTTTCGGCAGGACGATCCCGCGCGTGAGGCCGTAGACCACGTCGATCCCCTGTTCCTTGAGGGTCGGAATCTGCGGAATGAGGTCGCTGCGCTTGTCCGTCGCGATGCCGAGCGCCTTAAGCGAGCCCCGTTCGATGTATTGCTTGGCAGTCAGGATGTTCATCTCACCCAGGTCGACGTTCTTGGCCAGCATCGCGGTGAGCCTCTCGCGCGTGCCCTCGTAGGGGACGTACTTGAGCTTGATATTGGCGGCGTCCTCGACCAGCAGAAAAATGAACTGGCTGGTCGATCCGAGCGTCACGGCCGCAGTCACCTGCCCCGGGTGCGCCTTGGCGTACGCCACCATGCCTTTCACGTCGTCGTAGGGAACCGCGGGGTTGGCGCCGATCACCGAGGGCGTATAGGTGAGCGAGGCGACAGGCGCAAACGCGTTCCAGGTGAATTTCACGCGGTGCGCCAAGTAGCTGATGATGGCGCTGTCGTGGATCGCGAGCAGCGTGCAGCCGTCGGGCTCGGCGGCGTGGACTTGCTTGGCGCCCTTGTTGCCTCCCTCGCCGCCGACGTTGACCACCTGCAGCTTGGGCTTGGCCCCCGCCTTGTTCGCGGTATCCACGAACAGCCGGAAGATAATGTCGGTGTCGCCGCCGGCCTTCCATGGCACGATCAGCTTGGCGACGCGGCACGGTATGTCGACCGCCTGCGCGGGCAGCGCGAGGGTCGCGGCGCACAGAGCGAGCGCGGCGGTGACAAAGCGGGAGGGGCGGATGCTCATGGTTTTCTCCTGGTAGCGGAAACTGAGGCCGTGGGCGAGGCATGCGGCGCGGCGGAATCCCAATCGTAACCGAACCGGCGTCCGATCCACCAGAGCGTCGTGCCGCGCGGGCGAAAGCTAACCCTCGAAGCTCTTGAGGCCGTCGAGGTCGAGCACCGTCACCTTTCCGTAGTCGACCTGCAGCAGCCGGCACTCGCCGAGCCGCTGCAGCGCCTGGTTGACGCGCTGTCGGGAAACGCCGGACAGGTAACCGAGCTCTTCCTGCGAGATCATCAGCTCGCGGCTCGAGCCCGGATACAGGCGCGGATTGAAGAGCGCCGCGAGACAGCGCGCCACGCGCGCATCCGGTCCGAGCAGCCGGTCGTATTCGACCATGGCGATGAACTGCGCCAGCCGCTCGTTGAGCTGCTCCAGCAGGAAGCGGTTGAAGCCGATCGAGCTGTCCAGCATCCACTCGAAGGTGGCGCGCGGCACGAGCGCGACCCGGCTGTCGCGCAGCGCGACGGCGTCGTAGCGCCACGGGTCGGGACGCAGCAGCGAGCCCTCGCCGAACCAGCCGCCGGCGCGCACGCCGGTGAAGGTCACCGCCTTGCCCTCGGGGGAGACGCTGGAGATCTTCACCAGGCCCTCGATGACGCCGATCCAGTGCTCGACCGGCTCGCCCTTGCGGCAGACGTAGCCCCCCGCCCCGACCTTGCGCTCCAGCGTCTCGTCCTGCGCCCGCGCCAGCGCCTGCGGCTCGAGCGCCTGCGGCCAGACGGAATCGGCAAGGAACTGGTCCAGGGTCGACATCGGCGCAATTGTCGCCGGAAAGACAACCTGCGGCACCTCCCGCCGCTAGACTGCGCTTCCGCCGGGCGTGTCATACTTGTGCAAAGATTGGACGCGCCCGCGGGCCGGGGAGGGCCGGCAGCGGCGTTGCGAATTTGGAGGAGGGAGCTCGATGGCGAGCGACATCGGGGCGCTGGACACGTTTCCCAAGCTGTTGCTGCACCACGCGGCAGTGCGCGGGGAGCGGCCGGCGATTCGCGAGAAGGACCTCGGCATCTGGCAGACCTGGAGCTGGAGCCAGTTCGCCGAAGAGGTCCGGATCCTCGCCTGCGCGTTCGCCGAGGAGGGGCTCAAGCGCGGCGACCACATGGCCCTGGTCGGCGACAACCGGCCGCGCATCTATGCCGCCATGTGCGCCGCGCAGTGCCTGGGAGCGGTGCCGGTGCCCATGTATCAGGATGCAGTCGCGGCCGAAATGGCATTTCCGATCCAGAACGCGGAGATCGGGCACGCGCTGGCGGAGGACCAGGAGCAGGTCGACAAGCTGCTCGAGATTCTGCCGCAGTGCCCGACGCTCAAGCATATCTACTACGACGATCCGCGCGGGTTGCGCCATTACGCGCAGCCGCAGCTGGCGAGCTACGACCGGCTGCGCGAGATCGGGGTCGAGGCCCGGCGGCGCGACCCGGACTTCATCGAGCGCGAGATCGCCAAGGGCACGGGCGACGACGCGGCGGCGATGTTCTTCACCTCGGGCACGACCGCGACACCCAAGGGCGTGGTGCTCACGCACCATGCGCTGATCGACCGCGCGCGCGCGGCCGCCGAGATGGAGGGCCTGACCGACCGCGACGCGGTGATCGCCTACCTGCCTCCGGCCTGGATCGGCCAGAACATCTTCTCCTACGCGCAACCCTTGGTCGTCGGCTACTGCATCTGCTGCCCGGAGTCGGCCGAAACCCTGATGACCGACATGCGCGAGATCGGCCCCACTTACTACTTCGCGCCGCCGAGGGTCCTCGAGGCGCTGCTCACGCAGGTGTCGATCCGCATGGAGGACGCGGGACTGATCAAGCGCGCGATGTACCGCCATTACATGGAGGTCGCGCGGCGCGTCGGCGGGGCGATCCTGGACGGCAAGAAGGTGGGGTTCATGGACCGCCTGCGCTATGCGCTCGGAGACATCTTCGTCTACGGGCCGCTGCGCAACGTGCTCGGCATGAGCCGCGTGCGCGTGGCCTACACCGCGGGCGAGGCGATCGGCCCCGACCTGTTCAAGTTCTACCGTTCGATCGGCATCAATCTGAAGCAGCTCTACGGCTCGACCGAGACGTCGGTGTTCGTCTGCGTGCAGCCGAACGGCATGGTGAAGCCGGACACGGTCGGCCCCGCGGTGCGCGGGGTGGAGCTGAAGTTCACGCCGCAGCGGGAGCTGCTGATCCGCTCGCCGGGCCTGTTCAAGGAGTACTACAAGAACCCGCAGGCGACCGCCGAGGCGAAGGACCGCGAAGGCTGGTTCCATACCGGTGACGCCGGCTACTTCGATGCCGACGGCCAGCTCAAGATCATCGATCGCGTCAAGGACGTCGGCAAGCTCAACGACGGCACGCTCTTCGCGCCGAAATACCTCGAAAACAAGCTCAAGTTCTTTCCCTATGTAAAGGAAGCGGTGGCATTCGGCCACGGGCGCGACCGGGTGTGCGCATTCATCAACATCGACATGGAGGCGGTCGGCAATTGGGCCGAGCGGCGCAAGCTCGCTTACACGGGCTACGTCGACCTCGCTTCGCGGCCGGAAGTCCGCGACCTGATCGCCGAATGCGTCGAGCAGGTGAACGCCGACCTCGCCTCGGACCCGGAGCTCGCCGGCAGCCAGATTCACCGCTTTCTCCTGCTGCACAAGGAGCTCGACGCGGACGACGGCGAGCTCACCCGCACCCGCAAGGTGCGCCGCGGCCACATCGCGGAGAAGTACGCAGCGTTGGTCGACGCGCTCTATGGCGGAAAGGACTCGGTGCACGTCGAAGCCCAGGTGCGCTACGAAGACGGGCGCACCGCCCAGATATCCGCCGACCTCGCGATCCGCGACGCGCGGACCTTTGCGCCCTCGGCGGCCCGCAAGGCGGCCTGAAGCGATGTCCGAGACGGAAGCCCACGGGGCGCGCATCGGCGCGCCGATCCTCGCGGTCGAGGGGGTCTCGCTCACTTTCGGGGGGGTGAGGGCGCTCTCCGAAGTCTCCTTCGATGTACGCGAGCGCGAGGTTAGGGCGATCATCGGCCCGAACGGCGCCGGCAAGAGCTCCATGCTCAACGTCCTGAACGGCTTCTACCAGCCGCAGCGCGGCGTCATCCGCTTCAGGGGGCGCGAATTCCACGGCATGAGGCCGCGCGCCGCGGCGGAAATGGGGATCGGCCGCACTTTCCAGAACATCGCGCTCTTCCGCGGCATGTCCGTGCTCGACAACATCATGGTCGGGCGCAACATGAAGATGCGCGGCAACGTTCTGCAGGAGGCGCTGTGGCTGCCGGCAGCGCGGCGCGAGGAGATCGAGCACCGGCACGCGGTCGAGGAGATCATCGACTTCCTCGAAATCCAGCACGTGCGGCGCACGCCGGTCGGGCGGCTCCCCTACGGCCTGCAAAAGCGGGTCGAGCTCGCGCGCGCGCTGGCCATGGAGCCCTCGGTGCTGCTGCTCGATGAGCCGATGGCGGGCATGAACCTGGAGGAGAAGCAGGACATGTGCCGCTTCATTCTCGACGTCAACGACCACTACGGCACCACGATCGTCCTGATCGAGCACGATATGGGGGTCGTGATGGACATCTCCGACAGGGTGGTCGTGCTCGACTACGGCCGCCTGATCGCGGACGGCGCCCCCGATGTCGTGCGCGGCGACCAGGCCGTCATCGACGCCTACCTCGGGGTCGCGCACTGAAGGAACGCCGATGCACGTCCTCTACCTCATCTTCGTCGATCCGTTCATGCAGATGGCGCACGCTCCCGATCTGCTGGTGCAGACGCTCTGGGACGGCCTCGTCAGCGGCGTGCTGTACGCCCTCATCGCGCTCGGCTTCGTCCTCATCTTCAAGGCCTCCGGCGTGTTCAACTTCGCCCAGGGCATCATGGTCGTGTTCGCGGCGCTCACCCTGGTCGGCCTCAACGAGCACGGCGTGCCGGCCTATTTGGCCCTGGCCATCACGGTCGTCGTCATGCTCGTTCTCGCCGTGGCGGTCGAGCGCGCCATCCTGCGCCCGCTCGTCGATCAGCCGGAGATCATCCTTTTCATGGCGACCTTCGGGCTCACCTACATTCTGATCGGGATGGGGGAGCTGATCTTCGGGGGCGACCCGAAGGTCATGATCTCCGACCAGCTGCGGCTGCCGAGCGGCTCCTACCGCATCAACATGCTGGGCGGATTCGTGCAGCTGCAAAAAATCGACATCGCGGCCGCGATCATCGCCTCGATCATGGTCGCGGGGCTCGGCATCCTGTTCAACCGCACGCGAATCGGCCGTGCGTTGCGGGCGGTCGCCGACAGCCACCGCGCGGCGCTTTCGGTGGGCATCTCGCTCGAGCAGATCTGGGTCATCGTCTGGTTCGCCGCCGGCATCGTCGCCCTCGCGACCGGAATCATGTGGGGCGCCCGCTCCAACGTCTCGTTCGCGCTCGAGATCGTCGCCCTCAAGGCGCTGCCGGTTCTCATCTTGGGCGGTTTCACTTCGATTCCGGGCGCCATCGTCGGCGGCCTGATCATCGGCGTGGGAGAGAAGCTGGGCGAATTCTACTGGGGGCCGCTCGTCGGTGGGGGAATCGAGAGCTGGTTCGCATACGTCATCGCGCTGGTGTTCCTGCTGTTCCGGCCGCAGGGCCTTTTCGGCGAGCGCATCATCGAGCGGCTCTGAGGAAAGATCGATGTTCTATCGCGAGGTAGGCCAGTTCAAGACCAGCTACGCCGCCGACCAGGCGCTGCTGCCGATCCTGCAGGACCGCATCGGCATCGCCGTCATCCTGCTCGTCGCGTTCGTCGTGGTGCCGCTCACCGCGTCGAACTTCGCCCTCGATTCGGTGCTCATTCCGATCCTGGTGCTGTCGCTCGCGGCAACCGGGCTCAACCTCCTCACGGGCTACACGGGGCTGCTTTCGCTCGGCACGGGCGCGTTCATGGGCGTGGGGGCTTTCGCCTGCTACAAGCTCACGACCTACTTTCCGAACGTGAACATCGTGATCCTGGTCCTTTGTTCCGGGTTCTTCGCCGCCGCGATCGGCACCCTGTTCGGCTTGCCGTCGCTTCGCATCAAGGGCTTCTACCTCGCCGTGGCGACGCTCGCGGCGCAATTCTTCCTCTCGTGGTGCTTCATCCGCGTTCCCTGGCTGTACAACTACAACATCTCGGCCTCGATCGAGGTTCCGACGAAGACGATGTTCGGACTGGCGGTGACCGGTCCCACCGCGTCGTCGATCACACGCTACCTGATCGTGCTGTCGATCGTGACGCTGCTCGTTCTGCTGGCGGCCAACCTGTTGCGCGGGCGAATCGGCCGCACCTGGATGGCGGTGCGGGACATGGACCTCGCCGCCGAACTGATCGGGATCAAGCTGTATCAGACCAAGCTCCTCGCTTTCGCCGTCTCCTCGTTCTATTGCGGAGTCGCCGGCGCGATGATGGTGTTTTTCTGGCTCGGCAATGCCGAATCCGAGAGCTTCAACATCAACCAGTCGTTCCTGATCCTGTTCATGGTGATCATCGGCGGGCTCGGCAGCCTGCTCGGCTCGTTCCTCGGCGCGGCGCTGATCTGGGGCCTGCCGATCGTCCTGCGCGCGGCGCCGCCGTACTTCGGCCTGCACATCCGAAGCGCGACCGTGGATCAAAGCACGTTCGTGATCCTCGGCGTGCTCATCGTTTTCTTTCTGATCGTCGAGCCGCACGGGCTCGCGCGACTGTGGCAGATCTGGAAGCAGAAGCTCCGGGTGTGGCCTTTTCCATACTAGGGCGGAGGCGTACACTCGAAGCGCGATATCAAGATAAGGCCGGTGCGGTTGCCCCGGTCACAATGTGAAGAGGAGGAAGGGAAATGCGCCTTAAACATCTCGTACTCGGCGCGGCAGTTGCAGGCTTGATCGGTGTATCCGTCCCCGCAACGAACGCGGTTGCAGCCGACAGTCTGTTCGTGCCGCTATTCACCTACCGAACCGGTCCGTTCGCTAATTCCGGCATACCGATCGCGAACGGCATGCACGACTACCTCAACATGCTGAACGCCCGCGACGGCGGCATCGGCGGGGTCAAGATCGACGTTCAGGAATGCGAGACCCAATACAACAACGCGAAGGGCGTCGAGTGCTACGACTCGGTGAAGAACAAGAACCCGCTCGTGATCAACCCGTACTCCACCGGCATCACGCTCGCGCTCATTCCGAAAGCCTCGGTCGACCGCATTCCGATCCTGTCGATGGCCTACGGCCTGTCCGCTTCCGCGGTCGGGCAGGACTTCCCGTGGATCTTCAATCCGCCCGACACCTACTGGGACGGCATGTCGGTCGCGCTGAAGTACATCGCCAGCAAGGAGGGCGGCGGGCTCGAAAAGCTCAGGGGCAAGACGATCGGATTCATCTACTTCGACGGCGGCTACGGCCGCGAGCCGATCCCGCTGCTCAAGGACTTCGCCAAGGACTACGGCTTCGACGTCAAGCTGTATCCGGTGCCGCCTTCGCAGATGCAGACGCAGTCGGGGCTGTGGCTCGGCGTGCGCCGCGACCGGCCGGACTGGATGATCATGTGGGGCTGGGGCGCGATGAACCCGACCGCGGTGCAGGAAGCGGCGAAGACGGGTTATCCGATGGATCACTTCCTCGGCGTGTGGTGGTCCGGCAGCGAGGATGACGCCCGGCCCGCGGGCGCCGGCGGCAAAGGCTACCTGGCGATGAACTTCAACGCGGTGGGCGCGAACTATCCGGCGATCAAGGACATCGAGAAGTATGTGATCGCGAAGGGTAACAGCCAGACGCCGAAGGACATGGTCGGGGAGAACTTCTACAACCGCGGCGTCATGAACGCGGTGGTGATCGCCGAGGCGATCCGCACCGCGCAGCGGCTCAGCGGCAAGAAGATGATCGACGGCGCAGACATGCGGCGCGGCCTGGAGAACCTTCGGATCTCCGAGAAGCGCTGGAAGCAGATCGGCCTGGCCGGGTTCGGGCCACCGATCCACGTGACCTGCAAGGACCATAACGGCCATGGCGCCGTCTACGTGCAGCAGTGGGACGGCCACAATTGGGTCAAGGTCTCGGACTGGATCACGCCGGTGAAGAGCAAGGTGATGCCCCTGCTCGACGCCGCGGCGAAGGACTACGTGACCAAGAACCAGCCTTGGCCGAAACGCACCGAGCCGTGCAAATGAGCTAGAAGATGTCCGCCTCCCCCCGCGCGGGGGGAGGCGGCGCATCGCGCAAATGATGAGCACCGCAGCTTCCATTGATCGGCGGTCGGCCGCGCCGAATCCGGCGGACGCGATCCTGACCCTCAACAACATCGAGGTCGTGTACGACCACGTCATCCTGGTGCTGAGGGGCGTGTCGCTCGAGGTTCCGCGGGGGGCGATTGTCGCGCTGCTGGGAGCCAACGGCGCCGGCAAGACCACCACCATCAAGGCGATCTCCAATCTGCTTCATTCGGAACGCGGGGAGGTCACCAAGGGCTCGATCGTTTTCGACGGCGCCGAGGTGCACGCCCAGTCGCCGAACGAACTCGTGCGCCGCGGCTGCATCCAGGTCATGGAGGGCCGCCATTGTTTTGCCCACCTGACGGTGGAGGAGAATCTGCTTACCGGCGCCTTCACCCGGCGCGACGGCAAGGCCGCGATCGCGCACCACCTGGAGCTCGTGTATTCGTACTTTCCGCGCCTCAAGGAGCGACGCAACGCGCTCGCGGGCTACACCTCGGGCGGCGAGCAGCAGATGACCGCGATAGGCCGGGCTCTGATGGCAAAGCCGAAGATGATCCTGCTCGACGAGCCCTCCATGGGCCTTGCGCCGCAGCTCGTCGTCGAGATCTTCGAGATCGTCAAGGACCTCAACAAGAAGGAAGGCGTGAGCTTTCTGCTCGCCGAGCAGAACACCAACATCGCGCTCAAGTACGCCGACTACGGCTACATTCTCGAAACCGGCCGCGTGGTGATGAACGGCGAAGGCAAGTCACTGGCCGAGAACGAGGACGTCAAGGAGTTCTACCTCGGATTCTCGTCCGGCGGACGCAAGAGCTTCCGCGACGTCAAGTCGTACCGCCGGCGCAAGCGCTGGCTGTAATGGACTACTACGACGAACTGGAAACCAGGCCTGCGGAGCAGCGCGAAGCGGCGCTCATGGCCGCGCTTCCCGGCCAGATCGCACACGCGAAGAAGAACGCGCCCGGTTTCGCCAGGATTCTGGCGGGGGTCGACCCCGCGGCGGTGACCTCGCGTGCGGCCCTCGCCCGCCTTCCGGTGACGCGCAAGTCGGATCTCGGCGAGCTGCAGAAAGGAATGCCTCCGCTCGGCGGCCTGAACGCGACGCCGCGCGAGAAGCTCGCCAAGATCTTTATCTCGCCGGGGCCGATCTACGATCCCGAGGGCCGCGGCACGGACTGGTGGCGCACCGCGCGCGGCCTTTACGCGGGCGGATTCCGCGCCGGCGACCTGGTGATGAACACCTTTGCCTACCATTTCACGCCGGCGGGCTCGATGCTCGAGACCGGCGCGCTCGCGGTCGATTGCACGGTGGTGCCGACAGGCGTCGGCCAGACCGAGATGCAGGTGGCCGCGATACGCGATCTCGGCATCAACGCGTTCATCGGTACGCCGTCGTTTCTCAAGCTGATCGTGGAGAAGGCCGACGAGCTCGAATGCGACATCTCCTGCCTCAAGAAGGCCGTGGTGGGCGCAGAGTATCTGCCTCCGCCGCTGAGGCAGACGATGCGCGAGCGCGGCATCCGGGTGATGCAGCTCTACGCCACGGCCGACCTCGGCCACATCGCCTACGAAACGGCGAACGCGGACGGCAGCGTCAACGAGGGCATGGTCCTGGACGAGGGCGTGCTGCTCGAGATCGTTCGTCCGGGCACCGGTGACCCGGTGCCGGCGGGCGAGGTGGGCGAGGTCGTGATCACCAGCCTCAACCCCGACTATCCGCTGGTGCGTTTCGGCACCGGAGACCTGTCGGCGGTGATGCCGCAGCCGAGCCCTTGCGGTCGCACCAACGTGCGCATCAGGGGCTGGATGGGACGCGCCGACCAGAGCACCAAGGTGCGCGCGATGTTCGTCACCCCCAAGCAGGTTGCCGAGGTGCTGCGCCGCCACCCCGAGATCGGCAAGGCGCGCCTGGTGGTCGAAGGCGAGCTCGGCAAGGACCGAATGACGCTCAAGTGCGAGGCGGCGAATCCCCCCGCAGACCTGGCGAAGGCGATCACCGGCACCATCCGCGAGGTCACCAAGCTGCGCGGCGAAGTCGAGCTCGTCGCCCCCGCAAGCCTGCCGAACGACGGCAAGGTGATCGACGACCTGAGGAAGTATTCCTAGCCGCGCCGGCTGACGCCGACCGGCAGCGCGTCGAGCCGGCTCATCTCCGCGTTGCGCAGGACCGACGCGTCGGCGAGGAAGGCCTTCAGCAAGTCGACCGAATCGACGCCCCAGAAGATCTCGCCGTCCGCTTCGAAGCTCGGTACGCCGAATACGCCCGCTGCCGCTGCCTTCTCGGTATTCTCGCGCAGCGCATGCTTGACGTCGGACTCGGAGAGACGGGATGGGTCGATCTTCAACGCCGCGCACAAATCGTGAAATGGCTTCGCCTCCGAGGGCTCCACCCCCGTCGTCCACAGCGCCTCGAAGATGCGCTTGACCGCCGCCGGCTCCGAGCGCGCCGCGATGGCGAGCCGCAGGTGATGCAGCGGATTGAACGGGTGCGTGGCGGGAAAGCGGAACGGCAGGCCGAGCCGTTGCGCGGACCAATGGCACCAGCGGTAGGTCCAGCGCCGCTTGGCGTCGATCTCGGCCGGGCCCTTCTGCCCGAAATGTTGCAGCAACCCGGCGAAAAGCACGGGCCGTAAATCGATCTCGACCTCCCGCGGCAGCTCGCCCAGCCGCGCCAGGCACAGGTAGGAAAACGGCGAGACGAAGTCGAAGTACCACGTTACCCGGCGCATGGCCAAATGTAACATTCAACGCGGTGCACGATCCATGGAGGAGACATGCGATTTTCGACGCTGAAGTACGCGGTGCGTGGGCGCATCTGCCGCATTACGCTCAACCGGCCACGTCTGCTCAATGCCATCAATCGCGAGATGCCGGGCGAGATCCGGCGCGCGGTGGAAGCGGCGAACGCGGACCCGCGGGTGCACGTCATCGTGCTGGCCGGCGCGGGGCGCGCCTTCTGCGCGGGTTATGACCTGAAAGCGTTCGCGGAAGCCGGCAGCGACGTGATCCAGGAGATGCCTTGGGACCCGATGCTCGATTACCGAATGATGAAAGGCTGGACGGAAGACTTCTTTTCGCTCTGGCGCAGCTACAAGCCGGTCATCTGCAAGGTGCACGGCTACGCGGTGGCAGGCGGATCCGACATCGCGCTTTGCGCGGATCTCGTGCTCATGGCCGAAGACGCGAAGATCGGCTACATGCCGAGCCGCGTCTGGGGCTGCCCGACGACGGCAATGTGGGTCTATCGGCTCGGCGCCGAGAAAGCGAAGCGCATGCTGCTCACGGGCGACACCATCGACGGGCGCACGGCCAAGCAGTGGGGACTGGTGTTCGACGCCGTACCGGCGAAGAAGCTGGACGAGGCCGTGGAGAAGCTGGCGGCACGCATTGCCGGCGTGCCGCAGAATCAACTGATGATGCAGAAGCTGATGATCAATCAGGCCTACGAGAACATGGGCCTCGCCAACACGCAGATGATCGCCACGCTCTTCGACGGCATCACCCGTCATTCGCCCGAGGGAGTGTGGTTCAAGCAATATGCCGAGCGGCACGGGTTTCACGAAGCGGTGAGATGGCGCGACAGCGGCAAGCCGATTCCCAGCGCAAGGAGAAAGTCATGACGGTGCGGGTCGAAAAGCAGGGCGAGGTCTGGACGGTGATTCATTCGCGCGCCGAAGCGCGCAACGCGATGGATCCGCAGAGCGCCGAGGCGCTCGTCGCGGCGTTCCTGGAATTCGATCGCGATCCGGAGGCCTCGGTTGCCGTCTTGTGGGGCGAGGGGGGCGCGTTCTGCTCGGGGTTCGACTTGAAACACGCGGCGTCGCTCACAGGCGACACACGGCCGCTCGAGGACCTGGCCTATCCGCTCGACGATCGGGCGCCCCCGAGGGGGCCGATGGGGCCCACCCGGCTGGAGCTCGACAAACCGGTGATCGCGGCCGTGGCGGGCCCGGCGGTGGCTGGCGGCTTCGAGCTGGCGTTGTGGTGCGACTTGAGGATCATGGAGGAATCGGCATACTTCGGGGTGTACTGTCGCCGCTGGGGCGTGCCGCTGATCGACGGCGGGACGGTGCGCTTGCCTCGGCTGGTCGGCGCGGGGCGGGCGATGGAGCTCATCCTCACGGGCCGCAAGCTGGCGGCGGAGGAGGCCTACCGCATCGGTGCCTGCGAAAAAGTGGTCCCGGACGGCAGCTCAAGGGGGCACGCCGAGGCGCTGGCGTGCGAAATTGCACGTTTTCCCCAGCGTTGCGTGCGTGCCGACCGCCGCTCCGCGCGCATGCAGGAAGGGCTCGAATTACGTGACGCCATGCGCAGGGAGTGGTACAACAGCATCTCGGCGTTTGTCGCGGAGGGCGCCGCAGGGGCGAAGCGCTTCGCGTCGGGGAGGGGCAGGCATGGCGACTTCGGAGAGATCTGACGCTGGCTTGTCATGTCAACCGTCACGCAAGGCGAACGTTTTACGCCTGCTTCTTCGCGACGACGAGAACCGCATCGCATCGGCGACACGATGCTGTCAAAAAGGAAGGACTGGTAAACCATGAAAATGAAAATCCCCGCAATCCTGATCGCATCCTCGTTCGCGCTGCTGCTCGGCGCCTGCGCCAGCCAACAGGCGGCGGAAACTCCGCAGCCGGCGCCTGCACCGCAGCCCCAGGCAACGGCACCGGCACCGGCGCCCGCGCCGCAAGCGCAGCCGGTGCAGCAACCGGCGATGGCGATGAACCCGCTGCACGATCCGAACAGCATCCTCGCGAAGCGCAGCGTCTACTTCGACTTCGACCGGTCGAACATCAAGCCCGAATTCAATGCTCTGGTCGAGGCGCACGCGGGCTACATGAACAGCCATCCGTCGGCGATGATCAGGGTCGAGGGCAACTGCGACGAGCGCGGCAGCCGCGAGTACAACCTTGCGCTGGGCCAGCGCCGCGCCGACAGCCTGCGCAAGGCGATGGTGCTTCTGGGCGTGTCCGACAAGCGCATCGAGACCATCAGCTGGGGCGAAGAGAAGCCGCGCGCGCTGGGCCACGACGAAGCCGCGTGGGCGCAGAACCGGCGCGACGACATCATCTACACCCACGAGTAAGGCGCGCTAGCGCAGGCTCGGTCCGTAGGCCCACGCCACCAGGGAGCGCCGCAAGCCGCGCGTGAGCGGCGCGACCCGGTGCGCGAGGTAGGAAGGGAAGATCACTGCGGTGCCGACCTCGCGGTGATCGCTCCTGCTCTGCATGTTGATGAATTCCAGCTCTCCCCCGTCGTAGGCGGCGGGGTCGCTCAGCTGCACCGTCAGGCTGAGCTTGCGGTTGCTCGTGCCGCGCACGCCGAGGTCGGTATGCCACTCGAAGTGCCCGCCGATGCCGTACTGGGCGAACTGCAGCGGCTCGAGCAGCCCGACGAGATCGAAGCGGTAGCGGCGGTTGGCGGCGGCGATCAGGGCGCCGATCCGGTGGTAGATCCAGTGCACCGAAGGACTCGGCTCGATCCAGGCGACCTCGCTCACCCGCGCCGCTTCGTAGCCTTTTTCGACTGATCCCGCGACCGGCGCGCCTGCCGTGCCGATCGCCGTGATACGGGCGCATTCCTCGGCGCTGAAGGCGCCGGGAACGATCTGCGCCGTCGCGAGCGAGGGATTTTCGTCGAGGCGGCGCTCGGCGGAAAAGGGATCCTGGCCGCCGCCCCAGCGCAGCACACTCTTTCCCCCGGCGCCCGAATCCTCCAGCTCCGGCAGCAGATAGGCGAAGCGTACCGGCTCGCTCACGGACGTGCGTCTGCGGTCTTTTGAGCGGGCTCGGCGAGACCCAGGCGGCGGCGTCGTTGCGGCAGAGCCGACACGATGCGTGCGCGTTCGGTCTCGCTGAGCTCGCTCCAGCACGCGATCTCGTCGAGCGTGCGACAGCATCCGGTGCACACGCCGAGCCGCGGGCTCATGTGGCAGATGCTGACGCAGGGCGACGAGACAGGCACCGAAGTCCGAATTCCCTTCAATGCAGGCGGAATTGCATCGCGACCACGCCGACCAGGTGCCCGTCGGTGCGAGACAAGGCGAGCAGGCCCCGACCGAAGCGGCCGTAGAGTGGAATGAGCGCGAAAGCCTTCTCATTTCCGCCGTGGGCGGCGACGAAGCGGTCGATATCCTTTTCGTACGCGGGTTCGTCGGCATAGGTCGCGCGCGTGCGCGTGCCTGCGACGACGTCCTCGAGCGCCTTGCCGGCGATGGGCCGGTAGAGCGCTGTCTCGCGCAGCACGCTGCCGCCGTCCTTCCACGCCTGCATGATTTCCTTGACGTGCTGCTTGCGGTCTCCGGGAAGGTCGATGTAGACCAGCGGCGGCCGCGACTTCGACAGCGTCCTCAGCTCGTCCAGGCTGCGCGGCCCCTTGGCGATCTCGGCGGTCGTGACGGGGAAGAACCTGTTCTCGGGGTAGCCGACGAAGGCAGCCAAAACCGGCCGCTGCGAGTAGAGCGTGTGCAGGCCCCAGGCGAGGCCGGCGGCCTGAATGACGCCGATCGCGGCGAGGTTCAGCCACAGCCGCGGGCGGCGCGGACGGTACACCACCACCGTCAGCAGCGGCCCGAGCCCGATGTCGACACCGGCCGCGATCAACACGATCTGGATGCCGCCGTCGATCCAGAAGAAGGGGGGCGGATACCAGAGCGCGACCGTCAGCGAAACGACCCCGACGAACACCGCGAGGCTCAGTATCAGGTGCAGGCCGCCCGCGCGAAGCTTGGCGCGCCAGAGGGCGGGCACCGCCGGCAGCGGTGCGCCTATCGCCGTATCGGTCATGACTGGGTCCTTGGGTAGTTGAACTTAGGCTGCGGCCCGGAGTTTCCGCGCCGCCAGCGCGCGCCCTGCTTTCGACCCCGGCTCCCGGCCGAGGACGCCGCAGATCCATTGCCCGATCTCGGCTACGCGCGCGAGGTCGACGCCGGTCTCGATGCCGAGGCCGTGCAGCATGTACAGCACGTCCTCGGTCGCGACGTTGCCCGAGGCGCCTGCCGCGTAAGGGCAGCCGCCCAGCCCCGCGACCGACGCGTCGAAGGTCGCGACGCCCGCCTCGAGCGAGGCGTAGATGTTGGCGAGCGCCTGGCCGTAGGTGTCGTGATAGTGGCCGGCCAACCGCTCGACCGGTACGCGCTTCGTCACGGCCTCGATCATCGCTTTCGTCCGGCCCGGAGTGCCGACGCCGATGGTGTCGCCGAGCGAGATCTCGTAGCAGCCCATGTCGGCGAGCGCTCCTGCGACCTCGGCCACCTTGGCCGGCGCGACCTCGCCTTCGTACGGGCAGCCGAGCACGCACGAGATGTAGCCCCGCACCTTGATGCCGGCCGCCCGTGCGGCCTCGGCCACCGGCCGGAAGCGCTCCAGGCTTTCCGCAATCGAGCAGTTGATGTTCTTCTTCGAGAAGGCTTCGGAGGCCGCCCCGAAGATCGCCACTTCGGTCGCGCCGGCTGCGCGGGCAGCCTCGAAACCCTTCAGGTTGGGCGTCAGCACCGGGTACGACACGCCCGGCTTGCGGCGGATCCGCTCCAGCACCTCGGTGTGGTCGGCCATTTGCGGGATCCACTTCGGCGAGACGAAGGCGGTGGCCTCGACGGCGGGCAGCCCCGCGTCGGCCAGGCGCTCGATCAGCTCGAGCTTGACCGCGGTCGGCACCTCGCCCTTCTCGTTCTGCAGGCCGTCCCGCGGGCCGACTTCGACGATTCTGACGCGCTGCGGCAAGCTCATCCCATCACCTCCGGTCCGATTCTAGCGCCTCGAAGGCGATCAGCTCTGCGCCTTCGAGCACCTGCTCGCCCGGCGTGTAGTGAATCTCCTTGACGACACCGTCAGCCGGCGCGGCGATGGTGTGCTCCATCTTCATCGCTTCCAGGATCACCAGCGGCGCTCCCTTCTCGACCTTCTGCCCCGCCTTCACCATCACCGCGACGATCTTGCCCGGCATCGGCGCCGCGAGCGAACCGCCGCCGGCGTCGACGTCGAGGCCGTGAAGCTCGTCGCGCAGGGAAAACTTGCGGTAGCCGCCGTCGCCGAAAAGGTGCCAATCATCGCCTTCGCGAAGCGCGCGCACCTTGGACGCGTGTCCGTCCAGTCGTACCAGCAGCGCGCCATCGGCCAGGCGCTCGCCTTCGAGCGCATATTCCCGGCCGGCGATCGCCACGCGCTTGCCCGAGGCGAGAAAGCGCAGGGTTACCGAATACGTCGTCTCGCCCTCGGTGAAGACCAAGTCGTGGTGCGAATCTTCGTTCAGGCGCCAGCCGTCGACTTCGTTCCACGGCGAGTGCGAGTCCGCGCCCGCGGCGCCCGCGCGTGCGCCGCTCTGCTCGAGTTGCAGCTCGGCCAGCGCGACCGCAGCCAGCGCGTGGTCGGGGGCCGGCGACCGCGGCGGCAACAGCTCGTCGCGGCAGCGCTCGATCAGGCCGGTGTCGAGATCCGCGCCGGCGAACGCGGCGCTGTCCGCCAGCCGCGCGAGGAAGCCGACGTTGGTCGCCACGCCGGCGATCTCGCAGCCGGCCAGCGCGAAGCGCATGCGTCCGAGCGCCGCCTCGCGATCCTCTGCCCATACGATCAGCTTCGCGATCATCGGGTCGTAGTGCGGGGTGATCGCGGCCCCGCTCTCGACTCCCGTGTCGATCCGCACCGATTCCGAGGCCGGGGGAAACGCCAGGTGCACGAGCCGCCCGGTTGCGGGAAGGAAATCCCGCGCCGGATCCTCGGCGTACAGGCGCGCCTCGATCGAGTGGCCGCGCAGCGCGATCTCGTGCTGTTTCATCGGCAGCGGCTCGCCCGCGGCCACGCGCAGCTGCCATTCGACCAGATCGAGACCGGTGATCATCTCGGTCACCGGGTGCTCGACCTGCAGGCGCGTGTTCATTTCCATGAAGTAGAACCGACCATCCTGCTCGGCGATGAACTCGACCGTGCCGGCGCCACGGTATTGAATCGCCCGGGCCGCCGCCACCGCCGCTTCGCCCATCTCGCGCCGGCGGGCGGCGCTCATTCCGGGCGCAGGCGCCTCCTCGAGCACTTTCTGGTGGCGGCGCTGCACCGAGCAGTCGCGCTCGAACAGGTGCACGCAGTGACCGTGCGCGTCGCCGAAGACCTGTACTTCGATGTGGCGCGGCCGCTCGAGGTAGCGCTCGATCAAAACCCGGTCGTCGCCGAAGGCGGACTTCGCCTCCCTGCGGCACGAGGCGAGCGCCTGCTCGAACTCGGCGGCCCGCCGCACGATGCGCATGCCTTTGCCGCCGCCGCCGGCGGAGGCCTTGATCAGGACCGGAAAACCGATCTCCTCGGCGCGGGCGAGCAGAAAGCCGGCGTCCTGGTTGTCGCCGTGGTAGCCGGGCACCAGCGGCACGCTCGCTCTTTCCATGAGGCGCTTGGCCGCCGACTTGTCCCCCATCGCGGCGATCGATTCCGGCGCCGGGCCGATGAAAACGATGCCGGCCGCCGCACAGGCGCGCGCGAAGGCCTCGTTCTCGGACAGGAAGCCGTACCCGGGATGGATCGCCTGCGCGCCGGTCTCGCGCGCGGCGGCGATCACTGCCCCGGCGTCGAGGTAGCTTTCCCGCGCGGGCGCCGGGCCGATGCGCCGCGCTTCGTCGGCGAGCCTGACGTGCAGCGCGTCGCGGTCCGCATCCGAGTAGACGGCCACGGTACGGACACCCAGCCGCGCGGCGCTGCGCATCACCCGGCAGGCGATCTCGCCGCGATTGGCAACCAGAATCTTGCGGAACACGCTACTTCCCTCCCGCGACCCAGGAGGGCTTGCGCTTCTCGAGGAACGAGGCGACGCCTTCCTTGCCTTCCACAGACCCGCGGATCTCCGCGATGCGCCTCGCGGTGTCGGCCACCATCGAGTCGTCGATCGGCCGCGACGCCACGGCGCGGATGAGATCCTTGATCTTGGCCAGCGCCTCGCGTCCGCAGGCGAGCAGGTTCCCGAGCAGGGAGTCGATTGTCGCGTCGAGCTGCGCGGCCGGCACCAGGGCGCTGAGCATTCCGATGCGCAACGCTTCCTCGGCGTCGAATACCTCGGCGGTGAGGAAGTAGCGCCGCGCGGCCCGCTCGCCCATCGCGCGCAGGACGTAGGGACTGATCGTCGCGGGCGAGAGGCCGATCTTGGCCTCGGAGAGGCAGAATTTCGCTTCCGGCGTGCCGACCGCGATGTCGCAGGCCGCCACCAGCCCGGTGCCGCCGGCGTAGGCCGGACCGTGGACCCGCGCGATGACGGGTTTCTTCATGCGATCGATGGTCTGCAGCATGACGGCGAGCCCCATCGCGTCGTGCAGGTTCTCCTCGTAGCTGTAGCCGGCCATGCGCTTCATCCAGTTCAGGTCGCCGCCGGCGCAGAACGCCGGTCCGTTGCCGCCCAGCACGACCGCGCGAACGTCGTCGTCGTCGTCGAGCGCCTTGAAATTCGCGGCGAGCGCGGCGATCAGCGCGTCGTCGAAGGCGTTGCGCACCTCGGGGCGGTTCAGCGTCACGACGGCGACGCCGCCGCGCCTTTCCATCAGCAGGGCTTGAGACATGGCTACATCCTGAAGATGCCGAACTTGGTCTGCTCGATCGGCGCGTTGAGCGAGGCCGAAAGCGCGAGCCCGAGCAGGCGGCGCGCGTCGGCCGGGTCGATCACGCCGTCGTCCCACAGGCGTGCGCTGGCGTAGTAGGGGTGGCCCTGGCGCTCGTACTGCTCGAGGATCGGCGCCTTGAAGGCCTCCTCGTCGATCTGCGACTTGAACTTGCCCCTTACCACGGAAAGAACGCTCGCCGCCTGCTCGCCGCCCATCACCGAAATGCGCGCGTTGGGCCACATCCACAGGAAACGCGGCGAGTAGGCGCGGCCGCACATGCCGTAGTTGCCGGCGCCGAACGAGCCGCCGATGATCATGGTGAACTTGGGCACCCGCGCGGTGGCCACCGCGGTGACCATTTTCGCGCCGTCCTTGGCGATCCCGGCCGCCTCGTACTTCTTGCCGACCATGTAGCCGGTGATGTTCTGCAGGAAGAGCAGCGGAATCCCGCGCTGGCAGGCGAGCTCGATGAAATGCGCCGCCTTGAGCGAGGACTCGGAGAACAGGATACCGTTGTTGGCCAGGATCGCGATCGGATAGCCGTGCACGTGCGCAAAGCCGGTCACGAGCGTCGTGCCGTAATTCGCCTTGAACTCGTCCAGCTCGGAGCCGTCTACCAGGCGCGCGATCACTTCGCGCACGTCGTAAGGCTTGCGTGCGTCGGCGGGGATGACGCCGTAGAGCTCGTCGGCCGGATAGAGCGGCTCGCGCGGCTCGCGCAGCTGCAGCGTCACGCTCTTCGCGCTGTTGAGGTTGGACACGATGCGGCGCGCGATCGCGAGCGCGTGGGTGTCGTTCAGCGCGTAGTGGTCGGCCACGCCCGAGACCCGGGTGTGCACGTCCGCGCCGCCGAGCTCCTCGGGGGTCACGATCTCGCCGATGGCGGCTTTGACCAGCGGCGGCCCGCCGAGAAAGATCGTGCCCTGGCCCTTGACGATGATCGACTCGTCGGACATCGCCGGCACGTAGGCGCCGCCCGCGGTGCACGACCCCATCACGACCGCGATCTGCGCGATCCCGGCCGCGGACATATTGGCGATGTTGAAGAAGATGCGCCCGAAGTGCTCGCGATCCGGAAACACGTCGTCCTGGTTGGGCAGGTTCGCGCCGCCCGAGTCGACCAGGTAAATGCACGGCAGGCGGTTCTGCGCCGCGATCTCCTGCGCCCGCAGGTGTTTCTTGACCGTGAGCGGAAAGTAGGTGCCGCCCTTGACGGTGGCATCGTTGGCGACGATCACGCACTCGCGCCCCGAGACGCGGCCGATGCCGGTGACGATGCCGGCGCTCGGGGCCTCGCCGCCGTACATGCCGTGCGCCGCGAGCTGGCCGATTTCCAGGAACGGCGAGCCGGGGTCGAGCAGGGTACGCACCCGCTCGCGCGGCAGCAGCTTGCCGCGTCCCACGTGCTTGTCGCGCGCTTCGGTGCCGCCGCCCAGCGTGGCGCGCGCCACCTGTTGGCGCAGGTCTTCGACCAGCGCACGCATGCGCTCGGCGTTGGCGCGGAACTCGACCGAGCGGGGGTTGAGCTGGGATTTGACG
>Ga0315556_1000394_pt1 | contig 26808 bp, 22 predicted proteins | sample SalMarSW160310MG_FD_202112 | JGI IMG/M metagenome (GOLD analysis project Ga0315556, IMG submission 202112) | Salt marsh sediment microbial communities from the Plum Island Ecosystem LTER, Massachusetts, United States - Salt Marsh Sediment SW1603-10 ...
TGCCTCCCTGAGAACCCTGCAGATACCTGGATCCTTTCTTTACGGGCTCCCGGTTAACCACAAGATCCACTGTGCTGCCTTCAGTGACAGAATATCCGGATAATGGGTCTTGGGCAACGATTGAATTTAAAGGTTTGTCCTTGTAGAAAACAGATGTTATCCTTCCGAGTATCAGGTTATGGTTTTCAATCAAGGGGATGGCGTCGTCAAGCAGGTGCCCCCTTATATCCGGCATCTCATATTTTTGCGGCCGAATTCCCATACTTACCAGAAGATTAACGCATTCACCGCGCGTCACCATCGTTCCACGGGTCGGAACCTGGGCAATAATCGAGTCCTTTTTGATGTGATTGCTGTAAGTATCGGATATCTCTCCCTGGCACAAGCTGTTTTCTTCGATAATAATCCGGGCCTGTTGAACAGGCAGATTTTCAAGATTGGGCATCAGAATGGACTTCGGACCTTTTGAAATGATAATCCTGACATCACGGCCCTTCTTTATTTCCGATCCGGGTTCCGGCTCCTGAAAAATAACGCTGTTTTTGGGTACCTCTGCGCTGTATTCCGATCCTTCGACCTTTGTATTGAGGCCCAAATCCGACAGCAATTCAAGGGCATAAACAACTTCTTTTCCCATCAGATCGGGAACAACCACAGTATCTTCACTTTTTACAATCAGCGTAAGGGTCAGGTAGGCGCTCGCACCCACAACGATGATAAAAATCAGAACGAGGACCGCTGATTTAAATATTCGAGAAATCATTTCATCCGTTTCAAACGCACGGCAAAAAAACCATCCATATTGTGAAAATGGGGAAAAGTCTTGAGATATCCATTGTCGGTCAATAGCGATCGTGCTTTGTCCGGCAATCTTCCTCGATTGTTTTCTATAGCAAAATTTCGATGCGTATTCAAAAAATCAATGACCACGGATTCATTTTCTTCGGGTTCCATGCTGCAAACGCAATAAACCAGGATACCGTTTGGTTTGACAAGATGCGCCAAGTTGTCCAGAAATAGTGTCTGCCTTCTTGACTGGCGAATCAGATCTTGCTCTTTAGTATGCCATTTTGCATCCGGGTTTCTCCTTAAAACACCCAGACCCGAACAGGGCGCATCCAACAGGATCCGGTCGAATTTTCCCATGGATTTGTTGTCAGGAGGATCAGTTAAGTCATGAATGCGGGTTTTAACCAATGAAATTTCGAGACGATGCATTTCGGACATCAGACGAGAAAGTTTTTTCTCGTTTTTGTCCATGGCAATCAGCATTCCCCGGTTTTTCATCATCTGGGCGATATGTCCTGTTTTTCCGCCGAGACCGGCACAGGCATCCAGAACAGCTTCGCCCGGCTGCGGTTGTAACAAAAATGTTACCAGCTGTGCAGCCTCGTCCTGCACCTGGAACATTCCGTTTTCAAAGGCTTTAATGTTCCCAATGGATCGTTTTGGATTGAAAAGGAAGATGCCGTCCGGAGAATACGTTGTATTTTCAGCATGTTCAACATCTTTTTCAATGCGTTTCAACAATGTTTTACGGTTGGTCTTTAGTGTGTTGCAGCGTATTGTTATCGGCGGTATGGTATTGACGGCATCACAGAGCTGTCCGGTGCTTTCAAATCCGAACCGATTGAGCCATCTTTTAACGATCCAATCGGGGCATGATTTTTGTACCGAAAGGGCTAACAGCGGATCTTGGTTGGCATCCGGGTATGAAACCTGCTGATATTCTCTTGCGGCGTTTCGCAACAGTCCGTTGACAAAGCGCACCACATAAGGTTTTGTAACGGATTTTGCCATTTCAACCGATGTATTGACAGCCGCAGATACCGGTATTCGGTCTAAATAGATGATTTGAAAAAGCCCGAGGCGCAAAATATTCATGACCTTGGGATCGATTCGGTTCAAGCGGGTTGCAGAAAAGTGGGCAATGATCCAATCGAGTCTTGCCTGCCACCGAAGAACACCGTAAACAACCGCTTGAAGCAATGCGCGGTCTTTTTTGGAGAAAAAGGCGTGGCGAGAGAGGACTTCATCCAGTATATTGTCTAAAGTGCCGCCGTCTTGATCAAGCGCGTTCAGGATATCTAAAGATGCCTTGCGAGCAGTCGTCACTATGGGCTTAATTTTCATTTAAAATCTGGTTCTCTGGACCGGGTTAAAGATAAAATCGTTCCCCCCTGGAGTTTTGTGTCTGAAAATAGGAAATCGAAAAGAGGTTAACATTTGCGTGCCTTTGCGGTGTCCTATTTTCTAATTTCTATTTCCGAACATCTGTGTCAGTGCAAATGCGTTCCGGGGGGTAATGTGTACCCCCGCAGGAATTCTTTGGTCGGAAGACGCTTGCCGGATTCGCCCTGAATTTCAAGAATAGACAGTACGCCGCTGCCGGTTGCGATCCACAGTTCATCGGGAAATCCTTCTATCACTGTTCCGGGAGGATCGGATGTGGTTGCAGATATCGTTTTGGCTTTGAAAATTTTAAGGCGTTTTTTCCCATCAAAGGTAAAAGCACCCGGCCACGGCGCCATCCCGCGGATAAACGCTTCAAGGGATCGGGCCGGCACCTTCCAGTCTATAAGACCGTCTTTTTTTTTAAGCAAGGGGGCATAAGTGGCTTGGGAATGATCCTGAGGGACGGGCTGGATATCGCCGGCTTCAAAGGCGTTGAGTGTTTGAATGAGAAGGACCGAACCTAACTCCGCCAAACGATCATGGAGCGTGCCTGACGTGTCGTCGGGCGCTATGTCAATTTCGGAAGAAAGAAGAATGTCGCCGGTATCTATGCCTTCGTCCATTCGCATAATCGTGACACCGGTTTTATCTTCACCATTGATGATGGCCCATTGGATCGGCGCGGATCCGCGATATTTCGGGAGAAGGGATGCATGAATATTGAGGGTTGCAACCTTGGGAATATCGAGAATGTTTTTTCCGATGATATGGCCGAAAGCAACCACCACAATAAAATCAGGTTCGTATTCTACGATGATATTTGAGAATTCGGCAGATCGGATGGATGGCGGCTGAATTACCCTGTAGCCGAAATTCAGGGCTGCTGTTTTAACAGGTGGGGGGGAGAGCTGCCGGCCCCGCCCTTTCCGGCGATCCGGCTGGGTGACGGCCAAAACCACATTTCGATCATTGTTATAAAGGGCGCTTAAAGCACGCACCGCAAATTCCGGTGTGCCCATGAATATGATTCTGGCCGGTTCATTCATTTTCTTTTTAAATTCTTTAACACCTTTCTTTTGTATATCCCCCGCTTTAACGCGCTGATACGGTCAATAAACAAAATACCGTTCAAATGATCGATTTCGTGCTGGAGAACAACGGCAAGGAATCCTTCCGCATCTATCCTTACGGGTTTTTCGTTTCTGTCCAATCCTTCCACGGTAATGGCTGCCGCTCGCTTGACATCGGATCTGAAATCCGGGACGCTCAGGCATCCTTCGCCCTCAGACAGCAGACTCCCTTCACTCGATACGATTCTCGGATTGATCAGCACCTGTAAGGACCGTTCTTTATCCTTGGGCGAGATATCGTATACCATCAGGCTTTTGTTAATCCCCACCTGAATTGCGGCAAGACCTACGCCGGGCGCCTGATACATCGTTTGCGCCATATTTTCAATCAAGTTATTGATATCACCATCGATATTTTCAATCAGCCGGGTCGGCCTGCTGAGAATTTTTTCCGGATACGTTACAATTTCCAACAGGGACATAGGGGGAACCTCTTGTATGTACTTATTTTGGTTTTGATGCGTCCGTGTCCATCACACGGTTTGGACTTTTTTCATATGAAACCTGCCATATATTGACACTGGTTAATATAGCGGAAATAAATCCAACAATAATAATGGGAAATACTTGAACCGCATGATTTGCCAGGGTAAAGCCTGCGGCCGCTTTGGATGAAACGCCAAAGAGCAGCAGCGCAAAGACGCCTCCCGCCTCCCAAATTCCCCAGTAACCGGGTACCGAAGGAAGGGCGATAAAAAAGCAAAGAATAACCATGGTCGCAGTGATTTCAATAAACGACAATTCGATTCCCGGGCAACCCAATGACATCAGGTAATATGAGAATGCCGCCAGGATCCAGATCACAATGGTCAGTCCTATACAGATGCACATTTTTGCGGGGTATTTAACCAGCATAAATCCGGTGGCAATATTTTCGACGAAACTCACTACGCGGCTACATATGCGATTTTGTATTTTTTTCTTGACGTCAGGCCCGACAAAAAACAACGTCTGGGGCAGCCATAGTATAACAGCGTTCACTCCTTTCCGCGTTTTATTAAAACTCACCAGGATTATTCCGACAATGAGCAGCAAGAGCAGCTTGAATGTCCCTTTGCCCACGGTTGTCAGCAGGGCTTTGTTCAGATGGTACTTGCCAAAAACAATATCAAGATTCGGATTTATCTTTAATGTTCCCAGAAGCACGGCAAAAAGAATAATCAGCATGCCGACATCAAAGACCCTTTCGGCGGCAACTGTCGCAAGACCCGTGGAAAACGGAATCTTTTCTTTTTTTTGCAAAATAGCCGGCCTGGCTACTTCTCCCACCCTTCCGGGAAGGATGCAGTTGATCATAAAGCCGATCATCAGCGGATGGAATGCCTGCCAGAACCCTATGTCGCGGGCCGGCTCAAGTATGATTTTCCATCGATATGCTCTCAGCGCGAAGCTGATTAAAAGCGTTGCAACCGCCGGAAATAACCAGGCATAATTGATGGATTCAAAATAGCTTAAAAGATCGTCAAACGGGACATTTCTAAAGGCAAGATACATCGCCAGCACAGATACTGCAAGCCCCAGAATCAATGAAATGCCGGTTTTCTTTTTCATTCGAGTATCGTCAGAGATCGGACCGGAATAATGTGGACCAAAACCATAGGATTAAGACAGGATGTTTCGCGCTCTTACAATATCTTTTTTGATTTGGTCAGAAAGTTCGGAAATGCTCGAAAATTTTTTTTCGTTCCTGATACGCTGCACGAAATTTATCCTGATTTTCTGTCCATATATATTTTTATTAAAGTCGAGAATATGGACTTCCACTGAAAATATATGATCATCGAAAGTGGGGCTATAGCCGATATTGGCAACGCCTTGATAAATTTTGCCCGAGCATTCCACCGCAACGGCGTATATGCCGTTTTTCGGACATAGCGCGTTTTGCGAAAGAATATTTGCCGTGGGAAATCCCAAAAGCCTCCCTCCCCTGTTGCGTCCGGAGGTCACTTCCCCTCTGATCTGATAGTACCGACCCAATAATTTTTGAGCCTCATCCACCTTTCCCGCCATGACAAGTTCACGTGTTCGCGTACTGCTGATTCTTCCCGGCCAATTATTCGATGTTTGAATCCAGTCGGCAACGACCACTTCAAACCCCAAATTTTTTGCGTAGGTCTTCAGAAGATCGATATCCCCTTCACGATTTCGACCAAAGGTATAATCTTTGCCGACGACAATGGCTTTCATCCCGATGGATTTCAAAAGTACATCTTGTACAAATTCTTTTGCCGATATGGCTGCAAATTCTTTGGTAAACGGAACACAAAGTAGAACATCCACTCCTGAATTTTCAATGAGCTCTATTTTCTGTTCATAAACGGTAATAAGCGACAAGTGACCGTTTTGCTTCAACACACGAACCGGATGAGGTTCGAATGTCATAACGATAGACGTGCCGTTGATGGCGTCGGCCTTTTCTATGACTTCCTGAAAAAGGGCTTGATGCCCGAGATGAACGCCGTCGAAATTGCCGATGGTAATCACGGCATTTTTAAATGGTGTTTCAATTTTATCGAAATGATTGATGAGTTCCATCCTAATTTTTCCCGTTTGTGAATATCAGCCTTGACAAAAACAAAAAAAAATATATAAATTACTCTTTCAATTAAATCAATCTTAAATGTCATGATTCTTGCGAATCAAACCGGGTACGTTTGCACCCGGATGCAAGTTTAGCGGTGAAAGCACGGTGTGCTTTTTCCTTTGGCCACCATAAAGCGGTGGACAATTTAAGCCACCCGCTTTGCGGGTGAGAGTTGACTCATGCCGAAGTGGCGGAATTGGTAGACGCGCTAGGTTCAGGGTCTAGTGGGGGTTTCTCCGTGGGAGTTCGAGTCTCCCCTTCGGCACTTTTGAATTGTCATACATGAATTATACATAAAGTTTTTTGAAATCCCCCGAATGTGCCGGCTGGCACGCTCAGGGGATTTTATTTTGTCTAAAGTTGACCCTATCGTAAACGGTCAAAGAAGCGACCGCTTAAGAATTCATCGATACTGCATCAAAAACTAGTATAATATTAGGCAGAAAGAAGAAATGTCAACTCTGTCCCAAGCCCGTTCGAACAATAATATCAAGAAATATGTCAAAGATTTTATTCACGATTTCGAGCTTGGGCAAGTCTTAAAACATGAGGTCACTTTAGATAGGGAGTGTGGGCAGGCTGTTCGGCACAAACATATCCTTTGGCGCATTAAACACATGCGTAAAATACATAACCGCAATTCGGAGTTTATGACCTAAAAGGCGCTGTGACGGTTCTCCAAAAGAAAAAGGATAACGCATTTTGCGTTATCCTGTATGTTTTTGATATTCAGGACGTGTAGCTGCAGGCGGTTGATGTTCCGCAGGCTGAACATCCGCCGTCAAAATCTAGTCCGCAATCAAATTGAAATCCAAATCCGGAAAAATCAACTTTAATCGGGTCTGCCTCTCTCATCAAATTTTTGTCAATAATGTATTTAAAACCGTCAATGTCGAAGACATTGTCTGTATCTTTCGGCTCATCCAGAGCCATTGCGAGGGACGGGCCGCTTCATCCCCCTTCATTTAGGAAGATTCGGATCGGTCTAACTTCTTTACCTTTTAAATATTCAGCAACCTTTTCTGAAGCTGATTTTGTTATTTCAAACATGATACGCTCCTTTTCTTAGAATTTTTGAATGGCTGAATAATCCTGATACTAAAAAAATTAGTTATGGTTATGGTATTTGTCAATATTCGGACCGGCACAGGCATTAAATTTGAACATGAAGTTGAAGGAATTACATTTTTGTTATATATAAACTTTATTTTTTTACACAGACAGGCAAGTCAAATTTTTCTTTATTTTCCCTTTGCCGGGGTGGTAAGGAATAAAGAAAAGTTCTATAGCTTATAAGTTGGAGGTGAACTCTGAAGTATTCAAATACAGTTTGGAAATTTTTCGTATCTGTAAGGCTGACCGTTGTGCTGTTGCTGTCAATCGCCCTTACATCGATTGTCGGTACGATCATTCCGCAAAACCAGAACCCTGCGGATTATTTTAGGGCATACGGTGACTTTTTATACAGGCTTTTTAATGTACTCGATATTTTTGACATGTATCATTCCTGGTGGTTTCAGTTTATGCTGGTTTTGTTGACCATGAACATCCTTGTGTGTTCAATCGATCGTCTTTCCGCGACCTGGAAGATTGTCTTTGCCAAGAATCCTTCATTTAATCTTTCAAGATTCAGGAATCTGTCACAAAAAGAGACATTTAGCGGCAATCAGCCGCCCAACGAGCTCAAAAAAAGTTATGAGCCGTTTATTTCAAAACGTTTTGGGTATACCAAAGTTGAGGAGACCGAAAAAGGACTTTGTATCTTTGCTGAAAAATGGCGCTGGACCCGTTTGGGTGTTTATACCGTACATCTGAGCGTCATCTTGTTGCTGCTCGGCGGCTTAATCGGTTCCATCTTCGGTTTTAAGGGATATGTCAATATCCCTGAGGGCGAAGCGGTTAACCGTATTCGAACCATGCCCAGCGGTAAAATTAGACCTCTCGGATTTGAAATCAAGTGCAATAGTTTTAATGTCAGTTTTTACGCTAACGGCGCGCCGAAAGAATACCGTTCCAGCTTAACCATCCTCGAAAAGGGACATCCGGTTTATAAAAAGGATATCATCGTCAATGATCCCTTGAGATACAAAGGGTATAGTATATTTCAATCGAGTTACGGCAAAATGCCTGCAACGGCTACTCCTGAAAAGAAGCCGGCTGTCCAAAAACCTTCCGGCAAGATTACGCTTGATTTTGTCAGCCAGCAATCAGGAAAGTCGTATCGAATACAAACCGTCGTCGGTAAGCCGGTGGAGATTCCCGAAGGGTTGGGTAAATTTATGGTTGTCGCGTACAAAAAAAAGGCTGAATTTGTCGGTCAAAACATCGGCGAAGCCTATGAGGGGATTCTTACGCCCAAGGGCGGAAAACCCGTCGACGTTCTACTGCCGCTGCGTTTTCCGAGTTTTGACCGTATGAGAAAGGGAAAGGTAGTGATTTCTGTGGTCAATCAAACCACGGAAAGATCCAACCCCGGTTCACCGGCCGGCGTGCGGTATTATACCGGCCTTCAGGTAACGAAAGACCCCGGGGTTCTTGTGGTGTATACGGGTTTTATCGTCATAATTATCGGGTGTTTCATTACTTTTTTCATGTCCCATCAAAGAGTGTGTGTCGAAATCATAAAAGGAAAGACAAAAAGCAAGGTCATCGTCACGGGCACGGCCAATAAAAATAAAATGGGGATGCAACAAAAAGTAAAAAAACTTTCGGATAAATTGGCCGATTTAACACCTGGTTCATAATGGCGATTTTATTATTTTTATTTTCAGTTGTTGGGGGATAAATTATGACCAGTTCAAATCTGTTGTCGATTACAACGTTCATATACGGAGCTGCCGCAGTTTTTTATTTGGCGCACTGGATCTTTAAAAAAGAGCTGCTGGGCAGACTGGGTACATGGACCGCTCTAATCGGCGCTGCCGGCAATATTGGGGGACTCATCATGAGATGGGTCGAATCTTATCAGATGGGCATCGGACATGCCCCCCTTTCGAACATGTATGAATCTCTGGTTTTTTTCGCCGGTACCCTGGTTATCATCTATCTTATCATAGAGCGAAAAACTCGAAATTCGATTATCGGAGCCTTTGCAACCCCAATTGCGTTCCTTGCCATGGCGTACGCCTCCATGTCGCCGAACATCAGTGATCGTATTGAGCCGCTCATTCCGGCATTAAAAAGCAACTGGCTGATTGCCCATGTCATCACCTGTTTTTTGGGTTATTCCGCCTTTGCCATCGCATTCGGCATCAGCATTATGTATCTGGCAAAACAAAGAGATGTTCAGGGTACGAGCAATTTGCTCTCCCGTTTTCCCAAAGCTCAGGTTTTAGATGAGTTGAATCACCAGATGATTATGTTTGGCTTTTTATTTTTATCCATCGGGATCATTTCCGGCGCTGTCTGGGCGAATTCGGCCTGGGGAAGCTACTGGTCCTGGGACCCGAAGGAGACGTGGTCTCTAATTACTTGGTTTATCTACGCAACCGTGTTACATGCCAGGATGATGCGGGGGTGGTACGGCAAACGGATTGCTTATCTTTCGATCTTCGGATTTATGGCGGTTTTATTTACTTATTTCGGCGTGAATCTTCTGCCGGGTCTGCATAGCTATGGTTCATTTTAGAAGGCATCTCAAAAATGTCTTTTCGTCCGATATCAGCGTTGAGCCCTCGTCTCAAGTCCTCGACATACTTGAGTATGCCTGCGGGTTGATCCTCGGCCTTGCCTTGATCTCGAACAAAAATCCTATTTTTGAGATAGCTTCTAAATTATAGGGGGGAACAAAACCATGAAAATATTCGTTTCCGGCGGAACCGGTTTTGTGGGGACTTCTCTGGTGCGGTATCTTTTAGATATAGGCCACAGCGTCATTGCGACCGGTTCATCTTCAGCCCCTGAAAGCGTCGATCATGAAAATTTTCTTTTTATTTCGGCCGATACCACTAAAAAGGGACCCTGGCAAGATTCACTGAATAACATTGATGCACTGATCAATCTTGCCGGGAGGACAATTTTCAATCGCTGGAGTGAACGCTATAAAAAAGAGATCTACAACAGTCGAATTCTCACCACGCGGAACCTGGTTGAAGCCATGCCCGATGATAAAGCCGTCGTGCTTTGCAGCACTTCCGCCGTTGGGTATTATGGAGACAGGGGGGAAGAAATTTTAAAAGAAGATGCGGGTCCGGGGAATGATTTTTTGGCGACCGTTTCCATGGACTGGGAGAAAGAAGCGCTTTTGGCGGAAAGAAAAGGTGCCCGGGTTGCAATAATGCGCTTTGGCGTGGTGTTGGGGAAAAACGGCGGGGCTCTGTTGAAAATGATTCCGGCCTTTAAATCTTTTGCCGGGGGTCCCGTCGGGAGCGGGGACCAGTGGTTTCCGTGGATTCACATGGATGACCTCATTTCAGCAATGGTGCATATCATTGAAAATCAGGATATGAAAGGCCCTGTTAACTTTTGCGCACCGAATCCTGTCCGGAATCGTGATTTTGCAAAAGCGCTTGGCAAGGTGCTCGGCAGGCCGTCATTCATGAGAACACCTTCTTTCATGATTCGGACCCTTATGGGTGAAATGGGAACCGCTTTGCTGGGCAGCCAGCGAACAGTTCCCGACAAGCTTTTAAAAAGCGGTTTCGAATTCCAGTATCCGGATGTTGAGAAGGCACTGGGTCATTTGCTAAAATAAAAATCCGATTTAGAGGTCATAAAGCGTTTCATCCTTAAAAGGCTCCTTTCGGGTCGTTTTACCGCGGATTGATTTTTTCCCGGACAGGGAAAACGGATCTTCTTCTTCCAGGATATCTCCCAATTCGGCTTCCACTTGTTCGGGGTCTTCTCCTTTTTCCATCCGTCTCAAGGCTTCATCCATACCGTCTCCGAGCTTAATTCCCGTCATATCCGTAAGTTTTCGCATCAGATTGGCCGCCTGTTTCGGATCGTCTTCGTTGATGTTGTCCGCTTCGCCGGCCAGCATTTGCATGGCCCGTTCCATTTGGCTGCCGTCAAAAGGTAGATCGTCAAGGTCTTGGTCTTCTTTAGCCCTTCCGGTAAAGGCGACCCATGATATTTGTCTCGACAGCGTCTTTTTTTTGCATTTCGGGCATTTGGGCTTCTTGGTCGTGTTGACGGTTTTGGAAAAAAAATTGAACAATGTATTACAGTCTTCGCAATAAAACTCGTAGATGGGCATGGTATCACCTCTTTTCTATTTACTAATTTTTCTGCTGTTTTTTCTTTATTTTCGCCCATGCGTCCCGCAGTGTGACGGTACGATTGAATACCAGAGTGTTTTGGGATGAATCCACAGTATCGACACAAAAATATCCGAGTCTTTCAAATTGGTATCTGGCTCCAGGCAACGAATCTGCCAGGCCGGGTTCCACGAGAAAAGGCGTTATTTTGAGAGAATTTGGATTCAAGTTTGTTTTAAAATCGATATCTTTTTCTTCGTCGGGATTTTCCTTTACAAAAAGATGATCATACAACCGTGCCTCGGCTTTGATGGCATGGAGGGCCGAGACCCAGTGGAGCGTTGCTTTGACCTTTCGCCCGTCCGGAGATGATCCGCCGCGTGTATCCGGATCATAGGTACAATGCAGTTCAACGACCCTGCCGGTTTTTTCATCTTTAACAATATCTACACAGGTGACATAATACCCATATCTTAGCCGCACTTCACGACCGGGGGCCAGACGGAAGAACTTCTTGGGCGGATCTTCCATAAAGTCATCCTGTTCGATGTAAATTGTCCGTGAAAAAGGGATCTTACGGGTCCCCATCGCCATATCTTCAGGGTTGTTCATCGCGTCGAGTTCTTCAACCCGATCTTCCGGAAAATTATCGATAACAACCTTAAGCGGTCGCAAAATTCCCATGACCCGCGGCGCATGTTTGTTCAGGTCTTCTCTGATGCTGAATTCAAGCAAGGCGATATCCACCGTGCTGTCCCGACGGGCAACACCGATGCGTTCGCAAAAGTTCCGAATCGATTCCGGGGTATAACCGCGTCGGCGGAGCCCGCTGATGGTCGGCATTCGGGGATCGTCCCATCCGGATACATGTTGCCCTTGCACCAATTCAACGAGTTTTCGTTTACTCAATACCGTATAGTTGAGATTCAAGCGCGCAAACTCGATTTGTTGGGGATGACAATCGACATCGAGGGCATCGAGGATCCAGTCATACAATTCTCGATTGTTTTCGAATTCAAGGGTGCAAAGCGAATGGGTAATTTTCTCGATGGAATCCGAAAGACAATGCGCGAAATCATACATGGGATAAATGCACCATTTATTACCGGTTCTATGGTGAGGGACCCGCCGAATACGATACAGCGTGGGGTCGCGCATCACGATATTGGGTGACGCCATATCGATCTTGGCGCGAAGCACATGGGCGCCGTTTTCGAACTCACCGCTTCTCATGCCCCCGAACAAGGCCAGGTTCTCTTCCACCGATCGTGAACGAAACGGGCTTTCAATCCCGGGTTCGGTCAAGGTTCCCCGGGTTTTTCTGATTTCTTCGGCGCTCAGACTGCAAACATAGGCCTTGCCCAATTTAATCAGTTGTACGGCATATTCATAGAGCTGTTCGAAATAGTCCGAAGCATAAAAAAGACGGTCTTCCCAATCGAATCCCAGCCACCGAACATCGTCTTTTATCGATTCCACATATTCCACTTCTTCTTTACTGGGATTGGTATCATCGAACCTCAAATTGCAAGTGCCCCCATCGAATTCTTTGGCAATGCCGAAATTAAGACAAATGGATTTTGCGTGCCCGATGTGAAGATATCCGTTCGGCTCGGGTGGGAACCGGGTGGCGATACGGCCGTCATTTTTATTGTTTTTGACATCTTCGGCAACAATGTTCCGAATAAAATCGGATGCAACGGTGGACTCGGTTTTGGTCATATCAATACTTCCATCCTTTTCTTATTTTTGGATTTATCGTAGATGTTGTAACGTCAAAATAGAATTTATAACATTTCTGAGAAAAAATTAAAAATAAATCACGAAAACACGAAAGACAGAAAGCACGAAACTAAATAATTCTTTTCGTGTTTTCAAATTTTCGTGCTTTCGCGATAATAATCTTTTGTCTCTCGGTTTGTTATACTGCAGCATCAGGCCGGGTTATGGTTGATTAAAAAGTGCCGGAGCATTGCGAAGCCGGTCCACCACGCGGCGCTGACCGATGGCGATCAGAATATCAAAAATGCCCGGACCCGCCAGTTGTCCGGTGACAGCCGTTCGAATGCCGTTGATCAACACACCCGGCTTCACATCGAGGGTTTGGGCCATTTCACGAATAACCTCCTCGGTCTCCGACGCTGTAAATTCCGCTATCTCTTCCAGGCGGTTCGCCAGCATGGGAAGCCATTGTTCAAGCTGCGGGTGTTTGACGATATTTTTTTTCAAGGCCCGGTCCTCGACGGCGAAATCGTCTGAAAAATATGCCCGGCCCCGGGTGGCGAAATCAGTGGTCAAATGAAACCGGCTGCGAATGAGCTCGATGGTATCCAAGAACCATGGTCGTTTGCCGGCATCGTATTCGGGGTCCCATATACCGGCTTTTTCCAGTTCGGTGCGAACATAAGGCACGATCTGATCGACCGGCATGGTTCTCAAGTAATGGGCATTGATGCTGACGGCTTTCGGATCCGTAAAATATTTCGGATCGTCCTTGTTCACGTTGAATATGGAATTGGCACGACCGATGCCTTCTAAAGAGAATGCCTCGATCAATTCCTCTTTGGAAAAAATCTCTCTCGACTCCGGCGTTGCCCAACCCAACAGGACCAAAAAATTCAAAAATGCCCACGGCAAGAAACCATGTTCCTTGTAAAAATGAACCGCAACCAGCTCACCATGCTTTCGTTTCGAGATTTTGGCTTTTTTGGGGTCTAGTGTGAGCGACATATGGGCGAATTGCGGCACCGGCGCGCCAAGGGCTTGATAGATCAAAATCTGCCGGTGGGTATTCGATAGCCCGTCCTGTCCGCGAATAACATGGGTGATTCGATCCCGGATGTCATCGACGGTATTTGATAGCAAGTACAGGGGCTGGCCGTTGGAACGGACAATCACGAAGTCTTCGATGTCCTTATATTTATGATCTATTTTTCCGTAGACCATGTCTTCGAAAGAGACCGAACCTTCTTCGTTAGGCACTTTCATGCGAAGGGTGTAAGCAATGCCGCGAGCTTCCTTTTCTGCGATTTCATCTTTTGTCAGTCGCCGACAGGTACCGTCGTATTTCACATCTTTTTTTTGTTTCAACGCAGCCGCCCGTTTACTTTCAAGTTCTTCTTTTGAGCAGTAACATTTGTACGCATGACCCGAATCGAGAAGCTTTTTCGCAGCCGCATGATGTTCATTGATGAACTGCGTCTGAAAATACGGCCCTTCATCCCAAGTGATTCCCAGCCAATTTAAGCCTTCGATAATCCCCTTGATCGATTCTTCCGTGGATCTTTGGGCATCGGTATCTTCGATTCTCAGTATCAGTTTGCCGCCGGTCTTTTGAGCAAAAAGCCAGTTAAAAATAGCTGTGCGAGCGCCGCCGATATGCAGGTATCCGGTGGGACTTGGCGCAAAGCGAACGATAACGTCTTGTTTCATGTGAATTCACCTTTATTAGATCCCGCAGGCAAACCTGCGGGACTTTCATAAAATCGTTACACGATTTTATTTCGACTTATTTTTTTATAATTTCGGATTCAAGTTTTTCCGCCAGATTGAATGCAATATTTAATGCTTCATTGATTTTAAACAGTTGAATCTTAAATGTTTTAAGGGATGCGGGCGTCGCCGTGATGTCGGCATCACTCATAAGAAGTTTTTGAAGCCCTTTCGCCTTTTCGGACAAGCCGTCCAGTTTTTGAGCAAAAACGTTGATTTCATCGGCCCACTTTTTTCGTTTATCATCGGGGAAGAAAATTTGCCGATGCCCGAGACCTTCTTCCAACGCCCCGATGGCGTAGTCATCGGGGGCGGCGATTATTTCATACATTGTGTGCTCCTTTCGGTGGAATAAACCGGATGAATTTGTTATATTATATTTTTTTAAACTGTAAAATCGAGAAGATCCATAAATTTTTTATACGCGTTCGCAGGGTGTGCTTTTCTATGAACAATACCCTGTTGAGTAAATAATTACAAGAGGGAGAAATCGGTAAAATGAGCAATGAAATGGAATGTATGTGCATGGCGTGCGGGATGTCGAGCTATATACCCGCCGATCTCATTAAGATGGATCCTTTTGTTGATGATTCAAATCTGATAGACAGTCTGCTGGTTTGTCAAAACTGCGGGGGAAAATTGAGATTGGTGGGAAAAGCAGGGAACGAATACCATTATCGCCTCAAATGATTGACGATTCCTGAACATCCGGTACCTTTCAAGGAAGAGGAGATTAAAATGAAACAAAACCGGACAGCCGCATTACAAAAAGTCGCGCTTATTTCCGCACCATGGCCGCTTTTCAGCAGACCCTCGATTCAAATCGGTACCTTGAAAGCGCATCTAAAGCGACAGTTTCCGGACCTGAAAGTCGATGCGCATCACTTTTATCTGGAAGTTGCCGAAGCCTTGGGGTACCGCCGCTATCAAATCGTATCCGAGCGAACATGGCTGGCTGAAACCGTTTATGCGGCCCTGCTATATCCTGAATGTTCGGAACGCGCTGAATATCTGTTTCAAAAAGAAATCAAAGGCAAACCTCATCTTAAAAAGGCTGATTTTAAGCCTCTGACAAGAGAAGTTCTTGAAATATCAGAAGCGTTCATTCGCCGAATTCGTTGGGAAGAGTACGGGCTGATCGGCTTTTCCATTTGTTTTTGCCAATTGACCTCATCGCTCTTTTTTATTCGGAAGTTAAAAGAGCGATTTCCGGGCCTTTTCATTGTTGTGGGAGGATCCATGTTCACGGGCAGCGCCCCAGGGGATATTTTTAATGTATTTCCGGAAATCGATATCCTGGTCAACGGAGAGGGCGAGATCGCCTTGAGTCGTTTGGTTTCTTGTCTGAAAGAGTACCGGGACAAAAGAATGATCCCGTCTTTCAAGGGAATTCTCACGCCGGAAACCGATGGAAAAGCGACGGCGCTCTCCTTTTGTCAAATGAAAGATCTGTCTCACCTGTTTCCGCCGGATTACAGCGACTACTTTGACCGGATGCGATCATTTGATCCTGCGAAACGTTTTTTCCCCACCCTTCCAATGGAAATATCCAGGGGATGCTGGTGGCAGCGCAGACAACCGGGTGGAAAATTTAAAGGGTGTGCGTTTTGCAATCTTAATCTTCAGTGGGACGGTTACCGCACGAAAACCTCTGAACAGGTGATTACAGAGATGGATTATCTGACCTCAAAGTATAAAACACTCTCCATTGCGTTTACGGATAACCTGCTGCCTTTGAAAACATCCCGGAGCATTTTCAAACGGATCAGCACATTGAAAAAAGACATTCGCCTGTTTGGAGAGATTCGTGCCACAATGCCGGAAGAAGATTTGCGTAACATGAAAGACGCGGGCATGCAGGCGGTGCAAATCGGCATAGAAGCGTTAAGCACCCGTCTATTAAAAAAGCTGAGGAAGGGTACCACGGCGATTCAGAACATCGAGATCATGAAACATTGTGAAATGCTGGGAATTCAAAATTCTTCGAACCTCATTGTTTATTTTCCGGGCAGTGATCCGGATGATGTGGCTGAGACGCTTCGAAATCTTGAATTTGCCTATCCGTTTCGACCGCTTCGGTTGGTCAATTTTTGGCTTGGGTTGGGGAGTGCCGTATGGCAGGAGCCGGATGCTTTCGGTATCAAAGCGATATTCAACCATCCCAATTATCGCAGTCTTTTTCCGCCGGATGTTGTTCAATCCATGCGGTTTATCATACAGGCGTATCGCGGAGATATCGGGTATCAGAAAAGAATATGGGCGCCGGTTAAAAGAAAGCTGAAAGACTGGAAAAAGACCTATGCCAAACTTCACCAAGGGGAAAAACATGAGAACATTTTAACCTTTAGAGACGGCAGATATTTTTTGATCATCCGCCAGAAAAGATCGGGGGGCGAACCCATGACCCACCGGTTGGAAGGAACCAGCCGGTCCGTCTACCTTTTCTGTCAAAAACATAGAACCATAAAGCGTATCATCAATCGTTTCCCTTCAACGCCGGCGGACCGGATCGAGCCGTTTTTAAAGATGATGACGGATAAAAAACTGATGTTTAGCGAAGATGATCGATATTTGAGCCTGGCGGTGCCTGAACTACCCCATGGCAAGCGCCTGGACTTTTGATAACGGACTGATTGGGTAAGGTCAAAATTTAGGTCAAAAAATCAATCACGAAAACACGAAAGCACGAAACAATTGAGATGTTTTGTTTCGTGTTTTTAAAATTTCGTGCTTTCGTGATTAAATGTCTTTCAAGTATTCGAGAACGAATAGGAATTGAGATTTGGAATCGCGCTTAAAATGTGCTATTTGAGCAAAAAAATAATATCCTCGTCTGAATGACGGATGGAAGGGAGATCGTTATGGGTATGCTCGGGAAAATTATCGGAGGAACCATCGGATTTGCCATGGCCGGACCACTGGGTGCAATTGCAGGCGCGGCCCTGGGTCATGCCTTTGATACCAACGCCAATAATACGCAATATATTGAAGGAACGCATCGCCTTTCAGCAGGTGAAGAAGCCCAGTTTACCTTTTTTGTCGCGGCGTTTTCCATGCTGGCAAAACTGGCCAAGGCCGACGGCCGGATTTCCCAAGCAGAGATCGACACTGTTGAAAAATTCATGGTTTACGATTTGAGTCTGAATCCGGAGAGCAGACATCTTGCAACCAACATTTTTCATACAGCCGTTGAATCTCCCAATAGTTTTGAAGACTTTGCAGAACAGTTTTACGCCCGGTTTCGAGAGCAATACCAGATGCTCGATTTGATGATTGATATCCTGCTAAGAGTTTCCGTGGCCGATGGCGCGCTGAGTCAAAGTGAAGAAAAGCTGATTCTATCTGCTGTGAGAATATTCAACTTCGGTAATGAAAAGTATAAAAAGCTCAAGTCGAAATATATTCAGGATGTTGAAAAATACTATGCTATCCTGGGGTGTGACAGTCACGATTCAAATGAGCATATAAAGAAACAATACCGGAAACTTGTATCAGATTATCATCCCGACAAGATTGCTTCAAAGGGACTTCCCGAAGAATTTACAAAATTTGCCAATGATAAATTCCGCGAGATTCAGGAAGCCTATGAAATCATAAAAAAGGAAAGAAATATCAGGTAGTATCGATTCACAAACGGGGTTTTGCCCATTCTCTGCGTTAACACTTTTGCGGCGAAGGCTCAAAAACCGATGCTTTGTCCTATGAAGATTTTTACATATATGATAAAATACGCCTCTTATTATATAGGAAATAACAAATAACTTCAATTGCGCGTTTTTTGCTCCGTTGAGGTAACAATTACTAATTTTATGGCCAAACATTCTCAACATTTTAGCAGGTCCGGTTCAGCGAACCGGAACAATCATGGATGCCTGTCCTGCGGTACAACTGAACATCTCGGCAAACGAAAATATTGTTCCATCGACTGCCGTCAAAAATTGCGGTATACCCTTAACATGAGAACCGGACTGCTCAGGGCGTTGAATACCCGCTATGCGTCGTTTTACTTTACAGAAGCGTCGATTGTTATGGATGTAATGCTCTATAATGCCAAAGAAATTTTCAGTTTCATCTATCCGCGTTCTTCAGATAAGAAGCCTGCTGAAGATTATGTCAACATGTCGGATTTGTTGGGTAATGAATGGTGGGCGGAGAAAAGAAGGACGAATCGTCACTACCTGGCCACCCGATATCTGCTTAAAAAGGCCAAGCGTCAAAAGACACTTCATCATCCGGGAATGCCGGTGGAGGTTCGAATTCCGATGATAAAAGCATCCTCCTTGACTTGTCTGAAACTTTGCAAATCCGAGTTGAACGCCGATGAACCGGAAAAAGTGATTAAAAGTGCCTATCGCCTCCAAGCCAAGAAACATCATCCTGATCTTGGCGGTGATACCGCTACATTCAGAAAGATTCACCGGGCATACCTTGATCTCATTCGATGGGCGGAAAATCCTTCTTTTCAGCGGCGCAGAGGGTTCCCGGATAAATGGTTTTATGACGGGTGCCAAAACCGGTGGCTGCAGCCGGCGCCGTATCTCGTAAAGAATCGGGTCTTTTTTTACGCAGGGTCCTGAAAAAGTGTTCAGTGTTCGGTGTTCAGCGTTCAGGAAGAGGATTTGCCTCCTGAACTCTGAACACTCAAATCAAAACTTGTATCGCTCCGCGATAATGCGTTCAACCTCCTCTTCCGTGGGCATGGTATCCCGGTAACCCGCCAGACACTGGTTGCGTATCCACCTGAAAAGGGATACCGTTTCATTTACTTCGATCAGCTCGGGAATAGCGTCCTCCTCTTGAGACAGGATATGTCGGCGAAACTGGCCCAACATGCCGACCACATCATGGAACGTCGCTGGCTCTCGTTTGACGCCTTTTTTGAAAGATTTACCTTTTGTTGGAAATACCTGGTCCGGTTCCGGATTCGCGGATATATCGAGCTTTTGAAACGGTCTTCTCACCTGGATCTGCCAGTTTCTGGCTTCGTTCATCATTCTGGAAACCAATGGGCCTGCCCAGTCATGGCTCTGTTGCCCCTGTGAGCAGTAAGAGAAAAATTCAACAACCGAGGGACCGCAGTATGCAATGGCTTCTTTGAGTATTTTAATGGCGTAAAAAGGATTATCCACGGTCAGCTTGGCCGAATACACATGAGATATGGCCGTGGCTTGGCTGACAATACGTCGATGCAGCGTCGTCTTGCCGGCAAATTTTTCTCCGATGGGCGAAGTGGAACGGTCACACCCAAAGCGAGTGGCGCCGGATTTCTGTGCACCGGTATTCATGTAACCTTCGTTGTTGTAAATCACCCATGTGATGTCATAATTCTCTCCCAGGGCATAATTGAAGGGGCCGTTACCGATATCGTAAATGGCGCCGTCGCCGGCAAACACAATGATTTTGCTCAACACGTCGTTAAATCCGTTGGCATATGCCTGATCCAGGGCAAACTTGGATCCCAGGGCCGCAGCCGATGCGGTGCCGAAACCGTAGTGGCCTGCCTGGTAAATCCGGGCGTTGAACGGATTGACCAGTTCCGACACCTCATTGCAGCCGGTGGCATTGATGTTGTAAATGGTAAATCCGCGATCGATCATATGCTCGATGGCCCGCCGGTTCTTATCCGAGAGAACCTTGAGTCCCTGGTAAAAGGTTTCGATGCCTTTGGGGCTGTTACGCAAACTTTCAAGGGCGTAGAAGGTCAACAGGTTAATGGTTCCTTCGCCACAGCCGGGACACAGGGTGTGCTTTCCCGGATACAGCTTTGAAAAGACAAAAAGTACCTGGTGGTTGAGCGGCATCCGGTCCACATACTGGGCCGCATCATAGGTGTTGTCCAGATAATGGTATGCTTCGGGGAAAAAATCTGTTTCAGTTATCCGTGTCTTGTCAACCATTTTAAAAGCATCCACCGGGCAGACCTGAGCACAGACCCCGCAGCCTTTGCATCGATCGACGACGGCGTTTATGTTTAAGGCAAAACGCTGCCAGGGAATCCCCTTGGGCGGTTTTTTGAACGCTTTGAAATAGGTAGCCGCTTCTTCGGGGACAGGCTTGTCCGTGATCGTGGAATGAAGTGCCGAATCCGGGCACGAGGCTGCGCACATGCCGCAGGCAATACATTTGGAGGCATCCCAGACCGGAACCTGGGTGCCGATGAAGCTCACATCCTTGTATTGACTGGTTCCGGACGGCACCACGGGAATAAACCGGTCCCAGGGGACTTTTTTCCCCTCCAGAATCGGCTGAACCATTTCCTGGCCGAAGGTTTTCTGAAAATCGTCCATCAGGTTCACCGGTTTAATGGTTCCCATTTCGTCCTTTTCCGTCATGGTAACCGCAAGACCGGCGCCTCCCGGGACTTGGCCGAAATCTTCGGGAATAATCGCCGCAAAGGCCCCCTGACTTTCGGATGCGGCAGCGAACGAGCAGATGCCTTCAATGGGTTCGGCTGACGCTTTCTCGACGCCTTCCCTTAACAGGGCGACGTTGGAATCGATAATCTCAAATCCTTTTTTGGCCCCCAGCTTTTCCTTCATGATGCTGGTAAATCTGGCTTCAAAGGCTTCAGGCGTAAAAATCCCCGTCTCTTTGTTGATAAGACCCAGCATGACTGCGCCGGGCAAATTTTTCTTAAGATGCTTCAAGGCGGCCTGCGTGGCGTCCACAGCGATCACCTTGATATTCTTGTCGGCAATGCGTCGGCGCATTTCAGCAGGAAACGTTTCGAGGATATCGTCCGCGGATCTGGGGCTGTTGATCACAAGGAGTCCGTTCTGGTTCAGTCCGCCGACATAGTCCCTTAAAATTTCACCGGATAGGAATTTTTCATTGAAAAAGGCCAGTACATCTTGCTCGGTGAGTTCCGAGGCATTTCGAATGGGGTTTGCACTGATTCTAAGATTCATAAATACCGGCGCCCCTTTTCTGGCAGCGCCGTATTTGGCGCCGGATTCGATATACCGCCGGCCGTCGCAGCTTTCTTCCGCATAGATCACTGCTGCTGTTTCCAGGGCGGTTTTAACGCCTTCGGCGCCGATTCCGATAAATGTCAGACCCAGCTCCCGATCCTTGTAATCCGGAAGCGCTGCAGGCTCCAGGGTGTAAGGGCCTTCGATGCCGGAATAAAAGTCCCGGATAAAATCGTCCCTTTTGCGCTCCAGGCAACCTCGCATGTTCTCGATAACCGCAGCGGCATCGTACTTATTGAAATCTTTGCTGCCCAGACCATAAACCCCATGCAAAAGGGTGGGCATATCATCCCGGGCGTAAAGTTTGTGCTCATCCTTGCCCTCTCGATAGGCTCTTTGAGACAGTTGCAGCGCTACCTGTAAATCGGCCAGAAGAAGCTGATTATGAACCCTGCCGGTTCGTTCCAGTACAGTGATGACTTTGGCATTGCGGACACCATAGGCGATTTCCTCGTAACAGGGCGGGTTGAACAGCACGGGTCGGACAACCCCAATTTTAACGCCGTGAACATCCCGGTAGTAATCGACCACATCCTTTAGAACACCGGCCGCCGAACCCAGAACCACAACGACCATTTCGGCATCGTCGGTACGATAGCATTCGACAACCTTCAGGTTGGTCTCTAAAATCCGGTTCATCACGTTCATGGCAGCGATAACCCCCCGTTTGACAAAACGGTAGGCAAGATCCTGGGCCACCTGACCTTCCATGGTCAGGTCGGTATCGGTAAAGGTCCCGGTAAGGTATCTTTGTTCGAAATCCGGCTGATAAAGCCGGTTCGGCGGTCCGACAAAATATTTTAAAAAGTCGTCCGAAAGAAGTTTAATATTTTCAAGGGCATGGGATTTGATAAATCCGTCGCCGATAACCATGAACGGCAGCATAACCTGCCTCAGTTCGGCGGTTTTAAAAGCGATTGGCAGCAATTCATGGAGTTCCTGATTATTTTCAGAAACAAGCTGAGCCCAGCCCGTATTGCGAACGCCATAAAAATCGTTGTGGCCGCAATGGATGCTCAACGACCCCTTATTCACCTCCCGGGCCATAACCGTCATAATCGCCGGCAAGCGTTTACCCGCCACTGAATAGAGGTTTTTGGTCTTTAACACCAGCCCCTGGGAAGAGGTATTGTCCACATATCTCCCCCCCTGACAAGCCATCGCCTCCACCGCAGCAATGGCCGAAAGCTCATCGCTGGGTTGAAAATACATCAGTTCGGTTCCAAAGAGATTTTTTTTGCCCGTTGCGGCGGCTTTTGCAAAATCTTCGGCAATGGGGGTGGAAGGTGTAATGGGATAGCCGCAGAGTCCGTCCACCAGCCGGGTGAGAATCGAAAGTGCGGCGTGATTACCGTCCAGGATCGCTTCTTTTCGCTGTCGAAGATCTTTTAGTCGTTGTTCATTGATTTCGGAAGGGTCGAATCTAAAAAGATTTTTGGCGTCGAACCGCTCCCATTCTTTTTCCCAGTCCAGTTGAAGACTTTTCCATTTTCCTCTTTTCCTCTGGTAGGGAAGCATCTCCATGAGGGCATTTATATCGATTTTTGGGGCCATTGGTTGTCTCTCCTAATAAATAATCTTTTACATCTATACTTTTGGAATGGGGTAGAACATTTCCTTAATTGGAAGATCTGGCCTCAAAGAAAGGATAGAATTCCTTTAAAGCCAGGGATCAAACATGAGGGCCTTCCTCGTGAGAAAGTCTTCTGGCATTAGCTTGGATGAAACTAATGAAGATTTAAGATTATTGTAAAACAGGGGACATGTCAAGGGATAATCAAAGTAAATTGCTAAAAATCAATCAAAATCAACGATTTGAATTTATTAAAATGCATTGACACCATTCAGCGGAAAAGAAGAGATCGAATAATGGAAACTACCCCGCCCGCCTCGCCTGAGCGAGAGTGATGACGGGCAGGGGATGAACGTGAATAAACACAAATACACCGTTGCTCCGCTCCGTCGGAATACACCGTATTTAAGATGACAGCCCGAGGAAATAATATTGAAAATCTATAGATAGTCATTTATATAAAATCAGTTGTTGGAATATTTCCGGTAGTTTTTTCAAGCCATAATCCATAACCGACACCTTTATGGCCGAATATGAATCTCACAGCCAAGTTATCTCCGATGTTGAAAGAATATTCAGAAAGCAGATACGAGGCATTCCTTGCCGCGGTAAAAGATTCGGATGTATCCTTTTCCGATGATATCGGATTTGTTGAGGCACTGAAGAAAGCATTTGCCTTTAGTGATTTTGTATTCAAAAGCTGTATGCAATATCCTAATCTTTTAAAGGATTTACTGCAAAGCGGCGATCTTCAAAGAAAATTCAGCCCCGGTGAGATTCGCGAAACCCTGAAATCCTTTTTGGCCGGCGTCACAGACAGTGAGGTATTGTCAAGACGTCTTCGTCAATTCCGAAGACGCCAAATGGTTCGAATTGCCTTTAGAGACCTAACCGGCCGGGCAGATCTGGATGAAACCATGACGGATCTTTCGGCGCTGGCCGATGCTTGCATCGATCAGACGGTATCGCTGCTTTACCGATGGCGATGCTTGAAATACGGTATTCCGACGGCGCCCAATGGATTGCGCCAGGAACTTGTCGTTCTGGGGATGGGCAAACTCGGCGGTCTGGAATTAAATTTTTCTTCGGATGTGGACTTGATTTTCGCCTACCCGGAAATCGGCATGACACAAGGAGATGCCGAACCGATCAGCAATGAAGAATTTTTTGTTCGCCTTTGCCGTGATGTCATCCATACCATCGGTGCACGCACCCAGGACGGTATTGTATTCCGGGTGGATATGGATCTCAGGCCTTTTGGGGAAAGCGGACCGGTGGTCATGAGCTTTGATGCCATGGAAGCCTATTACCAGCAGCAGGGACGGGAATGGGAACGGTATGCCTGGATTAAAGCCCGGGTGATCTCCGGTGACAAAGATGCCGGCGCAAGGCTTCTGGAACGGCTCAAGCCCTTTGTTTATCGCAGGTATCTCGATTTCGGCGCGTTTGAATCTTTAAGGAAGATGAAACAAAAAATTTCCCTTGAAGTGAAACGCAAGGGAATGGAAAGCAATATAAAGCTGGGCCCGGGGGGCATTCGTGAGGTCGAGTTTTTCGGGCAGGTATTCCAGCTCATTCGTGGCGGCGTGACCCCCTCGCTTCAGGAGCGCGGCATTCAAAAAGCAATGAAAGCATTGGCCGACGAAAATTACATTCCCCGCCGTGTTTGTGATGATCTCATAGGAGCCTACCGGTTTCTGAGAACGGTGGAACATCGGCTCCAGGAATTTTCGGATCAGCAAACCCATGTGGTTCCATCCGACCCCCACGCAAAAGAACGCCTGGCAGCATCCATGGGATTCGATACGTATCAATCGCTCGATGATTTTCTTGAAAAACAAAGAAGCAGTATCCACTTTCATTTCAATAAATTGTTGGAGGTCAAGGACCCCGGGCAAGCCGATGATCGGAATCAGGATGTGGATATGGCTTTGGAGGCGATATGGGAAAACCTTTTGGATGAAAAAAGCTGCCGAAAGATACTTCAATCGGCGGGTTATGATCGTCCCGATGAGGTCGTGCGGATACTGGATCATCTTCGAAACCACCCGGCAACACGATCTCTCAGCAGCGAAGGCCGCCACCGTCTCGACAGACTGATACCGCTGATGCTCAAAGAAATCGGGCGGTCCGAACAACCGCTGGTTGTATTGAATCGAATTGTCGATCTGATTAAAACCATCGAACAGCGCACCAACTATCTGGCACTGCTTCTTGAAAATCCGCCGGCTGTCGTACATATGGTGAATCTGGCCAATGCCAGTTCATGGATCGTTTCTTTTTTATCCCGCCATCCGATACTTCTGGATGAACTGCTTGATCCCCGGAACCTGTATCGTCCACCGGAAAAATCGGAACTTGTCAAAGAAATCCGCAAGCGTCTCGACGCAGTTGCGGATCAGGGTTTTGAAAACCAGATTCAGGAATTGTGTGTTTTTAAGCAGGTGAATACACTGCGGGTGGCAGCCGCCGATGTGACCGGCGCTTTGACGCTGATGCGAACCAGCGACTATCTCACCGACATTGCCGAGACGGTACTCAATGAAGTCGTTGAACTGTCCTGGAATCACCTGGTTGAAAAGCACGGAAACCCCATATGTCAGATGGACGGCACGGATATCGACACCGGATTTTCCGTTATTGCTTATGGCAAGCTGGGCGGCATCGAGCTCGGTTACGGATCTGATTTGGATATGGTTTTTCTTCATGCCGGAACCCAGGGACAAACCAGTGGCGGCAGGCTTCCCATCGATAATCACCAGTTTTTCGCCCGCCTGGGGCAACGGGTGATCCATATTTTAACCACCCACACCGCTGTTGGAAAGCTCTACGAGCCGGATATGCGCCTCAGGCCCAGCGGCAGCTCGGGTATTTTGGTGAGCCATATCGAGGCGTTTTATGATTATCAGATCAACAGCGCTTGGACATGGGAGCATCAGGCCCTGATCAAAGCCAGACCGATTACCGGGGATATCAACATGTCCGAACGCTTTGAACAGATTCGGCGCGATATCCTTTCACGGCCAAGGATAAAGGCCCAACTGCAAAAAGAGGTCGTTGACATGCGCGAGCGGATGCGTAAACAACACGCCAACGCGGATCCGGATATTTTCGATCTCAAGCAGGATAAAGGGGGCATCGTTGATATTGAGTTTGTTGTCCAGTATTTGGTGCTTTTAAGATCTTGTGAATACAACGAACTCATAAAATGGACCGATATTGTAAGGCTCCTTGAAACATTGAAAGATACCCGTATCATCAACGACCATGTCGCCCATATCTTAAAGATTGCCTATCTGACCTTTCGCTCCGCAATACATCAGCTCAGCCTTCAGGAGAAACCCGCCAAAGTCCCTGAAACCAAATTTCGAGGTCTGCGAGAAAATGTGGAACAGATCTGGAATGATATTATGGAAAATGAATAGAGGTGGTTTCAGAACCCCCTCTCGGGCTCAATCCGCCAAAGGCGGACAAGTCTTTGTGTTGGACTGCGGCGTCCCATCCTCGAAATATTCCCGATATTCCTTCGGTTGGCCGTTTCAGTCCGCCTTGACCTTGAGCCCGATTGAAGGTTTTGAAACCACTTCTCGGGGTTACATTTTTGTAATAAATCGGTCTTAAATTTAACAAAATTGTCGTCGTTCAAATTTGTCCAGGGACAGCTATTGATGAATAAAAATTAATA
>Ga0315556_1000395_pt1 | contig 26755 bp, 26 predicted proteins | sample SalMarSW160310MG_FD_202112 | JGI IMG/M metagenome (GOLD analysis project Ga0315556, IMG submission 202112) | Salt marsh sediment microbial communities from the Plum Island Ecosystem LTER, Massachusetts, United States - Salt Marsh Sediment SW1603-10 ...
GCCTTGAGGGGGGCGGCGTATTCGGTCATCGATTGGCGGTACATGGAACCTCATCAGGAAAAAGGGGGCTGGCGCATGATGCAGGACTGGCAATCCGCCATCAACCGGCAACAAGGCGGGCAAGGGTGCAGAAGTCAGCAATGCTGAGTTCCTCGGCCCGTGCAGTCGCGGCGATGCCGGCGCGCCCCAGCAGGCTTTCAGGATCGCTAACGGCGGATTTGAGGCTGGATCGCAACATCTTGCGGCGCTGGCCGAAGGCGGCCCGCGTCACCGCCTCCAGCGCTTCAAGCGGCGGCGCAGCGTCGGGTTCGGCCTGCGGCACGATCTGCACGAGGCTCGATGTCACCGTTGGCGGCGGCGTAAAGGCGCGGCGGTCGATGTCGAACAGGCGCCGGCAGCGGGCCCGCCATTGGGCCAGCACGCTGAGGCGTCCGTAGGCGTCATGACGCGGCGGCGCGACAATGCGCTCGGCCACTTCCTTCTGGAACATCAAGGTGAGCGAGACATAGAACGGCGGCCACGGCACCGTCAGCCACTTGACCAGCAGGGCGGTGGCGATGTTGTAGGGCAGGTTGGCAACAACCTTGAGCGGCCCTTGCGCCAGGCGCGAGAGATCGAGGCTGAGGGCATCGGCTTCGATCATCTGAAGGCGGCCCGGCCAGTGGGCGGCGATTTCACCAAGTGCCGGCAGGGCGCGGGCGTCGCGCTCGATACAGATGACACGCGATGCGCCCTCCATCAGGAGGCCACGCGTCAGCCCGCCCGGGCCGGGGCCGATCTCGATGATGGTATGACCTTCGAGCGGGGCGGCGGCGCGGGCAATGCGACGGGTGAGATTGAGGTCGAGGAGGAAGTTCTGCCCCAAACCCTTGCGGGCGGTGAGGCCGTGGCGGGCGATGACCTCGCGCAACGGGGGAAGATCATCATCGCTCAACGGGTGGAGCCTCCGGCGCGGCGCGAGAAATCCGCCGCCAGGGTGAGGGCGGCGATCATGCTCTGCGGATTGGCGTGTCCCGTTCCCGCCAACGCGAACGCGGTGCCGTGATCGGGGGAGGTGCGTATGAACGGCAGGCCGAGCGTTGTGTTCACGCCAACGTGGAAACCGATGGTCTTGACCGGGATCAGCGCCTGGTCGTGATACATGCACAAGGCCACGTCGTAGCTGGCGCGGGCTTCTTCATGGAACATCGTATCGGCCGGCAGCGGTCCCTCGATCGCCAGGCCTTCAGCCTTCAGTTGGGCTATGGCGGGGGCGATGATTTCGGCCTCCTCCGTTCCCATGGCGCCGTTCTCGCCGGCATGCGGATTGAGTCCCGCCACGGCGATACGCACCTCATCGAGCCCCAGCAGCCGGCGCAGATCGGAAGCAATTACCCGCGCCTGGGTGATGATGAGGTCGCGGGTAAGGGCTGCGGCTACATCCTTCAGGGCGATGTGGATGGTGGCCGGCACGGTCCTGAAGCTGCCCGCCGACAGCATCATCACCGGGCAGGCCTCATACCCTGCAGCGCGCGCCAGATGGGCCAGATAGTCGGTATGGCCCTGATGGCGGAACCCGGCGCGATACAGCGCATCCTTGTTGATCGGGGCGGTGACGATGGCGCTGGCCTTGCCTGCAAGCGCCAACCTTACCGCTTCGTCGATCCAGCCGATGACCTGAGCGGCAGCGCCTGAATCCGGCTGACCCGGGGTGGCTGGACCGGCCAGGGGGCGATCGAGCACCGGCAGGGCGTTGGGGAAGACCTCGGCGGCAGCCGCCGGGGCATCGATGGATTCGACCACCACGTCGAGGCCCATGGCGCCCGCCCGCCGGCTGAGCGTACGGGCATCGCCTATGACGAAGAAGGCCGGAGCCGCCGTCTTCAACGCCTGATAAGCCGCCAGAATGATGTCCGGACCGATCCCGGCGGGCTCGCCAAGCGTCACGGCGATCGCGGTAGTCGCAACTGGCATGCTGGATGAACCCCGATCAGGACGCCCCGGTATGTGCGGTATCCGCCGACGCGCATGCCGGCGGCTGTCAGTTCTTGTAGTCGATGAATACGTTGCGCCTCAAGTCGCGCATGATTCGATGCGCGGCGACTTTGTATTTTTCATCGAGCAGCATGCTCTTGACGATGTCGCGCGTCGGCTTGGGCGGGCGCACCATCTGGCGTCCGCAAAAGGCAATGAGCTGGACACCCTGCCTGGTGCGCATGGGCCCGATGACGTGGCCAGGTCCGGTCTTGTCCAGCGCCGCCTTCATTGGGCCCGGCAGGCTTTGGCCCGGTGCCTGAATGGTCTTGGAGAGCTTGACGTTGTAGATGCCGGCGATGGCCTTGTGGGCCGTGCGGCAGCCCCGGAAGCGCTTGGCGATCTGCTGGGCCTCGATGGCACGGGCAAACATCACCTGATCGGTGTTGGCCTGCGAGGTCGTATCCACCGGCAGGGTGATTTCCAGCAGATCGTACACCTGGACCGGCTTCAGGCGCGGATCGGCGCCGATGGTTGCGAGCCGGCGGTCTACTTCAGCGGGTTCGACCTTCACGTTGACGTTGAACTTGCGCGTCATCAACCAGTTGAAGCCGAGCGTGGCCGCAACCTGATCCTTCAGCGTTTGCATTCCTATGTTTTTGGCCTTCAGCTTGGCCGCCAGCGTATCGCGGTTCGAACCCATGCGCACGGCCATGCGATTGATGGCGGCATCGACCTGTTTGTCATCGGGGGCGGTCTTGTATTTTTCGGCCTCGGTACGTTTGATGACCTCGTCGATCAATTCCTCCAGCACCTCTTTGCGCTGTTGCTGGGCGGTGCCTTTGGTCGGATAACCAAGGGCCTCGTTGAGCCTCAATCGCTGCGTGACGTCATAGTCGGTGATCGGCTTTTCGCCGACCACGACGAGAACCCGCTGTGATTGTGCATCCGCCATGGTGAAATGCCCCTGGGCGAGGCCCAGCAGCAAAAGACCGGTGAGGATAAGCCCCCGGCCGAGGCATCGTTTGATCAAGCTAAACATGGATCCAATCGTTATTTGCGCGACCGCTTCGCCGCAAGACTTGAGGGTAGGTTGCTCAAAGTCCACTGCCCACGGTGGTCGAGCCCAGTGTCTTGAATTCAATTGACAACATCAAGGCACGGTCGACCTTGATGTCACGATCATGGGCGAAATTCTCCTTGTAGTAGATCTTGAAGGAGAAGCAGTCGCAATCATAACCGAAGCCGATCAGCTGCTTGACGGGTTTGTCGAGCGCCAGATCGTAGCGAAGGCCGCCGAACATCTTCCACCCGCCATTGCCCAGGGCCAGGTCCGCTGTCGCCCACACCTGCTCCTGCGGCAAAGGCCTGCCGTAAGCGGGCTCGGCATCCAGTTTCACGTAGTCGGCACCGAGCGTCAGCGGGCCATAGTCGAAATTGAGCCCGGTTTCCATGGAATTCATGGCCAGCGTTGCGTGGTTGAAGCGACCCTGCCAGTAGAATCGCAGATTGTCGGTGGGCTGATAGGCTACTGCCGCCACGTAGTCCGACCGGGTCTTGTCGAGACCAGAACCGCCCACGAAGGCGTTCTGGCCGGCCAGATGCAGGCTCTCGCCGAAAGCCGTGCGCACGAAGCCGCCAGCCGGCAGAATCAGGTTGTAGAGCAAGCCGACATTGGCGCGTGTGCCGGACTCGAACTGATCATAGCCGGTAAACTTGTCATCCAGGAACAAACTGGTGGTATCGAAGTTCAACGAGGTCGCATCCTCGTTGGCGATCTTGTTGATGGCCGTGGCGTCAGGCGCAGAAATGATCTGCGCTACCGGTGTCAGGACGGAGGTGCCCCAACTGTCGGACCTGACCAGGGGATAACGGGCGTCGAGCCCGACGGTGGGCAACACGCGAGCGGTGGTGTCGGTACCGCGGACCCCGCCGGGGACTGTCGGATCGGGCAAACCCTGGGTCACGAACAGATCGCCGCGCAGATCGGCAAACGGCGTCACCACAAGGCCTATGGTGGACACCATGCGGCGCTGCCAGTGCAGGTTGGCTATGGCTTGCGACTGCTCGGTACCCAGATTGAGGGTCGAGAACGGGGAAAAGACGGCATCGTTGCGAAACAGGCTGTAGATGTCGGCGCTGAGCCCCAATTCGCCACCGAGGACCGGCTGGTCGAAAGTATAGCTGTAGCTCACATGCGGCAGGACGATGGGGAACTGGTTGTTGTTGTCAGTGGCCAGCAGCCCCTCGTATTGCAGCAACTCGGCCTTGAAGTAGTTCCGGTCCTTCATGCCGGTCAGATAGATGGAGTTGTCGATCTCCGTGCGGCCGTCGAGCTTGTACCTGCGCATGAAGGTTTCGTCGGTGGTAGCGGTACCGTCCCACCCCCAGGTCCACTGGTTGTTGATGCGGAACCGCCCGATCGAGCGCACAAAGCCGCGGAAACGCCGATCGCCGGGTGGTGGCAGGTTGGTATCGAGTTGATAGATGCCGGCGGCATCGATACTGTATTCGCCGTCGAGCGTTCGATGACGCCATATGGCGCGCGCCAGCGGCCCTTGCCGGCTGGTGATGACAGGTCTCAGGGTCAGGTCGTAATTGGGCGCCAGGTCGATGAAATACGGTATTTCGGCCCCGAAGCCGAATGCTGACGAATAGGAATACGACGGGATGAGGAAGCCGGTGCGCCGCTTTACCGTCGGATCGGGATGGCTCAGGTAAGGCGTCCAGAACACCGGCAGGCCAAGAAACTCGAAGGTGGCGTCGCGGTGATAGATGGTGTGCTTTTTCTCGTCATAGGTAACCTCGGCCGAGCGGATTTCCCACAGCGGGGCGCCGGTGGTGGTGACGCAGGATTTGCAGCGGGTATAGGTGACGTGGTCGAAGACCGTCAGATAGCCGTCGCGGCGCTTGGCGTATTCAGCGGTGATCGTTGCATCGTTGGTCAAAAGCAGCCGCAAGTGGGTGGCGAAACCGTCCCTGAACTTGTTCTGCAGATCGGCGGTTTCAGCGGTGAGCACGTTGCCGCCCGGCTCGCGCAAGCGAACTTCGCCATTGGCCTGCATGCGGTCGTTCTTCTGATCGTAAACCACCTTGCTGGCCACCAGCACATAGCGCCCGTAAACGATGATGACGCGTCCGGTGGCGACGGCCACATGGGTGCGCGCGTCATAGGTGATGTGGCTGGCCTCCACATGAATGCGGGTGCCGCGGATTGGTTTCTTCAGTTCGGGCCGGACTTTGTGACTGGGTGTGGTGGAATTGTCGGAGCCGGTGACTTTATCGCCGCTGGTGGCCAGCGCCGGAGTGCCGGACACGAAGGCCAATACCAGGCCTGCGGCGAACAATGAGGTCACGCATGCACCCGCGCCGCGCCGCGCCGCGTGGGCGGGGGGCGCTGTCTCGGTTAGCGACCTGTTTGTACCCCAACCTGTCATCGTCCCCGCACACGGAGCCGCATTTACGCAAACGCCATTACCGATCACGCGCCATTGCAGAATGTTTAGCCGGTTAGCAGGGCCATTAGAAGGGGAAAGGACCACCCTGTGGCAAACCCGCCAAGCTTCCCTTCAGGCAAAGCGAACGCGCCGGCAGCGTTTGCGGTCCTGCCATTGATCCGACGGCCTCGAACGGCTAAATGGCTGACTTCCAAGGGCCTTCAACAAGGCTGAATGCCCAATGCGCCGAGGAAGGGTCGTTATGAAAATCACATTCGATGCAAATGTCCCCGCCAAGACCGATACCGTTGTGTTGCTGGCTGCCTCGGGCCCCAAGCTCTCCGCAGCCGGTGTCGCGCTCGACAAGGCCTCGGGAGGCCATATCAGCCGGGCCATCACCGCCGCCCGATTCGATGGCAAGAAAGACGCCGTCCTCGAAATCCTGGCGCCGGCAAAGATCGCCGCGGGCCGGGTGTTGATTCTGGGCCTGGGCGATGCCGCCAAGCTGACGGCGCTGGATGCCCAGATGTGCGGCGGCACCATGGCGGGCGCCCTGCAGTCGGCCAAGGCAAAGGCCGCCGCGGTGCATGCCGAGATTGCCGGGCCATCGGCACTGTCGCCGGCCGGGCTCGCCGCCAATCTCGCCTACGGGGCGCGCCTGCGCGACTATCGCTTCACCAAGTACAAGACCAAGAAGAAGGACGAGACGCCGGAAATCGCCTCGCTCAGCGTCGTGACATCCGAAGGTGCCGCCAGCAAGACGGCGTGGAAATCAATGGAGCCGGTGGCGGCCGGGGTTCATCTCGCCCGCGACCTTGTGAACGAGCCGGCCAACCATCTCTTCCCCGAAGAGTTCGCCCGCCGCGCCCGCGCCCTGACCAAGCTCGGCCTGACGATCGAGGTCATGGACCCGCGCCAGATGGCCAAGCTCGGCATGGGCGCCCTGCTGGGCGTGGCGCAAGGCTCCTCGCATCCCGGCCGCCTTGTCGTCATGCGCTGGTCGGGTGGTCGCAAGAACGCCAAACCGATCGCCTTCATCGGCAAGGGCGTCACCTTCGATACCGGCGGCATCTCCATCAAGCCGGCCGCCGGCATGGAGGACATGAAGGGCGACATGGGCGGAGCCGCCTGCGTCACCGGGCTGATGGCAGCGCTTGCCGGCCGCAAGGCCAAGGTCAACGCCGTCGGGGTCATCGGCATCGTCGAGAACATGCCCGACGGCAACGCCCAGCGCCCCGGCGACGTGGTCACCTCCATGTCGGGCCAAACCATCGCCGTCCTCAATACCGACGCCGAGGGCCGCCTCGTACTGGCCGATTGCCTGTGGTACACCCAGGACCGCTTCAAGCCGCAGTTCATGGTCAACCTTGCGACCCTCACCGGTGCCATCCTGGTGGCGCTCGGCAAGGAGCACGCGGGGCTTTTCTCCAACAACGACGAACTCTCCACCCGCCTCACCGAGGCCGGGCTGGCGACGTCAGAAAAGGTCTGGCGCATGCCGCTGGCGCCTGAATACGACAAGCTCATCGATTCAGACATCGCCGACATGAAGAACATCGGCGGACGGCTGGCCGGCTCGATCACCGCCGCCCAGTTCCTGCAACGCTTCGTCAACGATTGCCCGTGGGCGCATCTCGATGTGGCGGGCATGGCGATGGATGCGGTGAAAACCCCCATCAGCCAGTCCTGGGGGCCCGGCTGGGGCGTCAGGCTGCTGGATAAGCTGGTCGCCGATCATTACGAGAAGTAGGCGAGGGGCCGCGTTCGAGCCAAAGAGCATGGCCGGCTTGACCGCCGGCCCTCGCGCGCGCTTTATGGGGCCATGACCGAGGTCCTGTTCTATCATCTCGAGCGCCGACCGCTGGAGGCGGTGTTGCCGCCATTGCTGCAAAAGACGCTGGAGCGCGGCTGGCGGGCGGTGGTCGAGGCGGGAAGCCCCGAGCGGGTGGAATCGCTGTCATCGGCCTTGTGGACATGGCGCGATGAGGCCTTTTTGCCGCACGGCACGCGACAGGACGGGCATGCCGCCCTGCAGCCCATCTGGCTCACCGACACCAACGAAAACCCCAACGGGGCGCAGGTGCTGTTTCTGGTGGACGGTGCGGCGGCAGAGAGCCTTGAGGGACTGGAGCGGGCCATCTATCTGTTCGACGGCAAGGATGCCGCGGCAGTCGAGGCGGCGCGCCAGCGCTGGCGCGAGGCCACAGCAGCCGGTCACGGTGTCACTTATTGGCGTGAGGACGAAAACGGGAAATGGCAGAAAATGGCGTAGAAGACCCCAGCTTCGCCGATCGCCGCGCCATGGCGCGCGCACGGGCCGGCGAACTGCAGCAAAAATTCGAGGGCGACGGAGATCCCATCGGCTGGTTCGATGCGCTCTATCGCGCGGCTGGAGACGATCCGGCCCAGGTGCCGTGGGCCGATCTGCAGCCGCATCCGCTGCTGTCGCGCTGGCTCGACGCCTTCAAGGACCGGCATGCGGGCAGGGCGCTGGATATCGGCTGTGGGCTCGGCGACAACGCCGCGGCGCTGGCGTTGGCGGGTTATCGTGTCACGGCCTTCGATCTTTCGCCGACGGCAATCAAATGGGCGAAAAAACGCTTCCATGATGCGGAGATAGACTTCCGGGTGGCCAATCTGCTGGAGCTGCCGGACGAACTCGCCGGTGCCATCGACCTGGTGCATGAGACCTATACGCTGCAGGCCCTCAAGGGCGAGTTGCGCGAAAAGGCCTTCGCGGCGGTGGCCTCGACGGTGAAATCCGGCGGGCGGCTTTTGGTGATCTGCCGGTCGCGCGGCGACAATGAGATGCCAGAAGGCCCGCCGTGGCCGCTGTCGCGGACCGAACTGGCGACGTTCGATGCACTCGGCCTCAAGCCGGAAAGTTTCGAGGCCATCGATGTGACGAAGGACCGGGTGATCCCGCACGTCGTCGCCACCTGGATCAAACCCTGAAAACACCAAGGGGCCCAGCATGCCGGACGAAAAGCTCGCCTACCGTCTGCTCACCGGACCCGACGACCACGCGTTTTGCGTGCGCGTCTCAAAGGCCTTGTCAGAAGGCTACCAGCTCTATGGATCGCCGGCCATCACCTATGACGGCGAGAATCGCGTCGTCGCCCAGGCGGTCATCCTGCGCGGCTAGGCATTGCTCCCCGCAACTCCGTCACTCCGGCGAAGGCCGGAGTCCAGAAGGTTATGGGCGATGGCGCGGCTGTATGGCTCTGGATACCGGCTTTCGCCGGTATGACAATGAATGCCGCGCGGGAGGTCAATCGTACAGCAGCTTGCCGGTGCGGTCCTTGAGCGGCGTGGTGCCATGGATCTTGCCCAGGGCTGCATTGGGTTGCGCGAGGCGGTCGGCGGCACGGGCGAAAAAGCGCCCCTCGGTCTCGGCCTTGACGATGTCCGGCGGCGACCCTGGCGGGGCTGAGGGATCAATAACCTCGGCGATGATGTCCCCCGGCTTCACCATCGACCCCAGGTCCTTCAGGTAGACAGCGATGCCGCCGCTCGGCGCGCGCAATACCTGGGTCGCCTCGAACGGCGCGGCGATGCCGGAAAAGGTCGGCACATCAATCGCATCGCCGGCGATGATGCCGCGGTGGACGAGGAAGGAATAGATCGCCTCGGCATCCTTTTGCGCCAGGGCATGGCTGACATCGGTCTCGCCGCGCAATTCGACCACGGTTGTGAACGGCAGGGCGACGTCGATGCCTGCGGCCCGCGCCGCAATCGCCGGCTGCGCCACGGTCTCCTCGAAGGGATCATCGCCCGAGCCGCGCGCGAACATCACCACCGGCGCTGCCAGCAAGGCTGCCAGATCGGCAGCGGCCGGCCATTGCTCAGGGTCGACGTAGAGATGCAGTTCGGCTTCGGAATCGGTATGCAGGTCAAGCACGATGTCGGCATCGAACGCCAGCCGCATGAGGGTGAGCTGCAACAACTGGGCTTCATTGGTCACCGTCCGCCTGGCCAGCGCCGCGGCCACCTCCGCCTTGAGCGCGCGGCCGTTGGCGGCGGCATCGGCGACCGCCTTGCCGGTCACTTTTCCGGTCATGGCGACGACCGCCTCGGCAGCCACGTTGGGCCAGCCGCGGTTGAAATTCTGGCCCGAGCCCGCATGGTAGCGGCCCATGTGATCGTTCATCACCACATTGGACAGGCCGATGGGGTTGGCGATGGGCACCAGCACGATCTCGGTTGCGATCAGCCCGGCATGGTCGGCGCGCTCCAGCAGGCATTTCAGATGATGGGCGACCAGATTGGCCGGCAGTTCATCGGCATGTATGCCCGCCTGGATATAGACTTTCGGCCCGGCGCCCGGCTTGCCGTAGCGATAGATCATGAGGCGGCGCGCGGTGCCGGGCGACCAGGGTTGCAGTTCGATATAGGTGCAGGTACTCAAAGCCAAGGCCCTTCCGCTGCTGGTAACTTTCGCCGCCGGTTGCAATATGCGAGCATCGTCGCATCGTCAGGGACGCAAAAGACGCTGAAGGAGAAGATGGCATGGACGACTGGAAGGCAGCAACCGCTCTTATCGTCGGCGCCGGCTCGGGATTGTCGACCAGTATCGCCCGCGCCTTCGCCCGCGACGGCATGAAGGTGACGCTTGCCGCGCGCGATGCGGGAAAACTCGACGGTCTGTGCAAGGAAATCGGCGGGGCGGCCCATTCCTGCGACGCAAGCGATCCCGAGCAAGTGGAGAAACTCTTCGCCAGCCTCGATGCCGCGCCCTCGGGCGTGCCCGACGTGGTTGTCTACAACCCCAGTTTCCGGGTACGCGGACCGCTCATCGACCTCAAGCCTGAGGACGTGCGGCGCACCTTGCTGGTGACGGCATTCGGCGGGTTCCTGGTCGGCCAGCAGGCGGCAAGGCGGATGCTCGACAAGGGCAGGGGTGTCATCGTCTTCACCGGCGCCTCGGCCAGCGTCAAGGGCTATGCCGGCTCGGCCCCCTTCGCCATGGGCAAGTTCGCGCTTCGCGGCCTTGCCCAGTCGATGGCCCGCGAGCTGCAGTCCAAGGGCATCCACGTCGCCCATGTCAACATCGACGGGGGCATCCGCAACGAGGGCCGCGGCTATGTGGAAAAGCCGGGGCGGCCCGACAGTTTCCTCGAACCCGACGCCATTGCATCAACCTACCTGCACCTGGTGCGCCAGCACCGCTCGGCCTGGACCTTCGAACTGGAGGTAAGACCGTGGCTGGAGACCTTTTAGAAAGGCTTTCGTGCGGTCAGGTTATCAAATTGTTTGGGTTTTTGCGACACGCTGGTGGTCGTTCCGCAAGCCTCAAGAGAGGTTGCGCATCACAGGTGTAACCGGGTGATGACCATGTCGATTGAAGCTTCGAGGCCCCTGTCGGCGATCACTGCAGCCACATCTCGTCCCGGCCGCTATCTTGCGCCCGACAAGACGGCCCATGATTGTGTGGTCGAGAACCTCAGCCTGGACGGCGCCACGCTGGTGAACTGCGATGGCGCGCCGGTGGGGGCGACGGTCGTCTTGTACGTGGAGGGATTGGGCCGTCTGGTCGCCGATGTCGTCGCAACTGGCGACAACAGCATGGATGTCACCTTCGACAAGGCGCAGTCCAAGCTCGATCCGCTCAAGGCGTATCTTTCCGGCAGCAACCCCACGGCCAACGGCGGCGAGCGCCGCCAGCATCCGCGCGTCAATGCCGACAACCCGCTCAAGCCGGTCCGCTTGCCGGATGGCGAGATCAGGCAGTGCGAAATCGCCGACATTTCGCTCAGCGGCGCCCTGGTCGTGCTCGATATCCTGGTGCCGATCGGTGCGCCGGTGTGGATCGGCAATTCGCCGGGCTATGTGGCCGAGCGGCGCGAAGACGGCACCGTCATCCGCTTCAAGAACCCCCTGGACGGCGAGGCCCTCGCCGAACTCACCCGCTAGAGCGTCCGCCGTTCAGCACATAAGCGGCGTCAACCCAGCATCAGGCCGGGGTCCTCGATGAAGGCCTTGAAGGCGCCGAGAAGTTGCGCGCCGAGCGCCCCGTCGACGACGCGGTGGTCGGTCGAAAGCGTCACTGTCATCTGCTGCTCGATGACGATCTGGTCGCCACGCACCACCGGGCGCTTTTCGCCGGCACCGACCGCCAGGATGGTGGCGTGCGGCGGGTTGATGACGGCGGAAAACGTCGAAATGCCGAACATGCCGAGGTTGGAGACCGCCGTCGATCCGCCCTGATATTCCTCCGGCATGAGCTTGCGCGCCCGGGCGCGGGCGGCATAGTCCTTCATTTCCTTGGAAATCTGCGCCAGACCCTTGGTCTCGGCCTTGCGGATGACCGGCGTGATCAGGCCGCCGGGGATAGCCACCGCCACGCCCACATCGGCCTGGTGATGCTTGACCATGGCGTTTTCGGTCCATGATGCATTGGCATCCGGCACTTTCATCAGCGCCATGGCCAGCGCCTTGATGACAAAATCGTTGACCGAAACCTTCCAGGCCGGCTTGCCCTCCTTGTCCTTGGGTGCGGAGGCATTGAGGCGTTCGCGCAGGGCGAGGAGATGGTCCAGCGTGCAGTCGAGCGACAGATAGAAATGCGGGATGGTCTGCTTGGATTCGACCAGCCGCTTGGCGATGATCTTCCGCATGCCGTCATGCGGCACGAGGTCGAAGGAGCCAGGCTCGAACAGTTTTAGCACCTGGTTATCACTCATCGACGGCGCCGGTGCGGCGCGCGCGGCCTGTGGCGCAGCAGCAACGGCGGTACCCTTGGCCTTGGCGTCTTCGACATCGCGCTTCACCACCCGCCCGTGCGGGCCGGACCCGGCGACACGCAACAAGTCGATGCCGTCCAGCTTGGCGAGACGGCGGGCGAGGGGAGAGGAAAAGACGCGGGCGCCCTTGCCGTTCGTCTTGGCCGTTGGGGCAGGTGCAGCGGCAGGGGCCGGAGCGGCCGCAGGTGCCGCAGCGGCTTGCGGCGCTCGCGCGGCGGGGGCTGGTGGTGGGGGGGCAGCGGCAGCCGCGGGCTTGGGCGCGGTGGCCTTGATATCGTCGGCGCTTTCGCCCTCGTCGAGGATCACCGCGATAGTCTCGTTGACCGGCACGTCCTCGGTGCCCTCGGCGATGAGGATCTTGCCCAATGTGCCCTCATCGACGGCTTCCACTTCCATGGTCGCCTTGTCGGTCTCGATCTCGGCCAGGATGTCGCCGGACTTGATGGTGTCGCCTTCCTTCTTCAACCACTTGGCAAGCTTGCCCTTTTCCATGGTGGGCGACAGGGCGGGCATAAGGATGGGTGTCGGCATGGCTCTTTGTCCTCCCTTCAGACGTAGAGGACGGACTTGGCCGCGGCGACGACCTCATCGACATTGGGCAACGCCAGCTTTTCGAGATTGGCAGCGTAGGGCATGGGCACGTCCTTGCCGTTGACGCGGGAAACCGGCGCATCGAGCCAGTCGAAGGCGTGGGTCATCACCTGGGCGGCGATTTCCGAACCGATGGAGCACACCGGCCAGGCTTCCTCCACGGTGACGCAGCGGTTGGTCTTCTTGACGCTCTCCACCACTGTGGCGATGTCCATGGGCCGCAGCGAGCGTAAATCGATCACTTCGGCCTCGATGCCTTCGCCGGCAAGCTTGTCCGCCGCCGCCATGGCATAGGTCATGCCGATGCCGAAGGAGACGATGGTGACGTGGGCGCCGGCCCGGGCGATCCTCGCCTTGCCGATGGGCACCAGCCAGTCGTCGATCTTGGGGACGGGAAAAGTCTTGCCGTAGAGAATCTCGTTTTCGAGGAAGATCACCGGGTTGGGATCGCGGATGGCCGATTTGAGTAGCCCCTTGGCATCGGCCGCCGACCACGGCTGCACCACTTTCAGGCCCGGTACGTGGGCGTACCAGGAGCCATAGTCCTGGCTGTGCTGGGCGCCGACCCGGGCGGCGGCACCGTTGGCGCCGCGAAACACGATGGACGCGCCCATCTGGCCGCCCGACATGTAAAGCGTCTTGGCGGCGGAATTGATGATGTGGTCGATGGCCTGCTGGGCGAAGTTGAAGGTCATGAACTCGACGATGGGTTTCAGGCCGCCGAAGGCCGAGCCCACGGCCAGGCCGGTAAAGCCGTGCTCGGTGATCGGGGTGTCAACCACCCGCTTGTCGCCGAACTCCTCAAGCAGGCCCTGGCTGATCTTGTAGGCGCCCTGGTATTGCGCCACTTCCTCGCCCATGAGGAACACCGTCTCGTCGCGGCGCATCTCCTCGGCCATGGCATCGCGCAGGGCCTCGCGCACCGTCATGTCGACCATTTCGGTACCCTCGGGCACCTCGGTATCGGCAGCCGGCGATGACGAAAGCACGGCGGGAGCTGCGACGTTGTCTTCGGTTGCCGGGGCAGGGGCAGGGGGGGCGGCGTCGGCTGCCGGGGCCGCCGGGGCGGAGGGCGTGGCGGCCGCTGCAGCCGAAACATCCTCGCCGTCGCTGGCGATCACGGCGATGGGGGTGTTCACCTTCACGCCCTCGGTGCCTTCGGCGACCAGCAGCTTTGCCAGAGTACCCTCGTCGATGGCCTCCACTTCCATGGTCGCCTTGTCGGTCTCGATCTCGGCAAGGATATCGCCGGACTTGACGGCATCACCTTCCTTTTTCAGCCATTTGGAGAGCTTGCCTTCCTCCATGGTGGGCGAAAGCGCCGGCATCAGAATTTCAACGGGCATGACGGACTAACCTCCGGCTTTCTCGAAAATGGGGCATAACGGTCAATGGCCGAGCATCAGTTGCACCAGCGCCAGGCCAAAGCCGCAGACGATGGCGACAAAAAACGCCAGAAAGGCTTTCTTGAAACGTCGCACATCGGCGAGGCCCGCTGCGCCGACGGCACCTTCCAGCTTCGACCAGTTCCACCAGGCCGAGTGCTTCAAGACGGTGAGCGGATCGGGGGCCACCAGCAACATACGAAGCAGCGACCAGGCGGCCACCACCCAGATCGCGAACGCCACCAGAACGATGACGACGATGAGCGCCGAGATCACGAGGCGGCGACATAGATGTCGCTCCACAGTTCGGCCGCATCGGGCTCGGCATCGCTCTGGGCGAATTCGGCCGCGCCGGTGACGCGAGCGCGGATCTCGGCATCGATGGCCTTCAGGTCGGCCTCAGGTGTGCCGGCCTCGACGAGGCGGCGCTTGACCTGCTCGATGGGATCATGCTCCTCGCGCATTTTCTGCACCTCTTCCTTGGTGCGGTATTTGGCGGGGTCCGACATGGAGTGGCCGCGATAGCGGTAGGTCATCATTTCGAGGATCACCGGCCCCTTGCCGGCCCGGCACTGGGCAACGGCTTCGGCGCCAGCCGCCTTCACCGCGCGCACGTCCATGCCGTTCACCTGGCGGCCGGGAATGCCGTAGACCGAACCACGGTTGTAGAGTTCTTCCGACTTGGCCGCGGCGCGCGTCACCGCGGTCCCCATAGCGTAACGGTTGTTCTCGATGACGAACACCACCGGCAGGTTCCACAAGGCGGCCATGTTGAAACTCTCGTAGACCTGGCCCTGGTTGGCAGCACCCTCGCCGAAATAGGTGATGCAAACGTTGTCGTTGCCGCGATAGCGGTTGGAAAAGGCAAGGCCCGCCCCGAGCGGCACCTGGGCGCCGACGATGCCGTGGCCGCCATAAAAGTTCTTTTCGCGCGAGAACATGTGCATGGACCCACCCTTGCCCTTGGAATAGCCGTTGCGGCGGCCGGTGAGTTCGGCCATGACGCCCTTGGGGTCCATGCCGCAGGCCAGCATGTGGCCATGGTCGCGGTAGGAGGTGATCACCTGATCGCCTTCCTTCATGACCATCTGCATGCCGACGACGACAGCCTCCTGGCCGATATAGAGATGGCAGAAGCCGCCGATGAAGCCCATGCCGTAAAGCTGGCCGGCCTTTTCCTCGAAGCGCCGGATCAACAGCATGTCGCGATAGGCGGAAAGCTCGTCGGCGCTCGTAAAGGCGGGATCCTCCTCAGGCCGCGCCTTCTTCCTGGTGGCGGCAGTTTGGCGGCTGGCCATGGCAATCCTCCCTTTCGTGCAACTGGCGGTACGGCTTTGGCGCCGTCTTCTTCAGGCGTTTAGTCTATGCACAACGGGTGGTAAAGGCTAGCAAGTTGCGAGATTAACCGAAAATCGGCCTATTGTTTTGATGGTGTGTCGCTTCGCGGGCCCTCAATCACCACGACATCGCCGGGGGCGGCAAAGTCCAGCACCTGGCGGGCCAGTTCATCGGCCAGATCGGGGTCGATGCTGTCGGACCGCAGCAGATCGACGCGGTGCTCGAAGGCGATGCGCTTGGCACGTTCGGCATCGAGGTTTGCCTGCAGGCTGGCGATCCTGACCTGCAGCGCGTCGTAATTGGCAAACGAACGCGGTCCCTTCATGGCATGCCAGGTGAAATAGCCCAGCAGCCCCAGGCAACTGAAGGTAATGACAAGGCCCAACGGAAAGCGGCGCATGATGAACGACTCAAGGTGCCAATGTCAGTCTGAGGCAGAACCTGACGGCGTCCTGGTTAACAACGTCTTAAAGAAGCGGCGCCGACGGCAACTGTTGATACCCGCCTTTCTGGCTTTCCATAGCCGCCGACTCCCGCTATAGGCAAAGTCCCATGGCGCGGTACATCTTTATCACTGGCGGCGTGGTGTCCTCCCTCGGCAAGGGTCTGGCTTCGGCAGCGCTCGGTGCGCTGCTTCAGGCGCGCGGCTACAAGGTGCGCCTGCGCAAGCTCGATCCCTATCTCAATGTCGATCCGGGCACGATGAGCCCCTACCAGCACGGCGAGGTTTACGTCACCGACGACGGGGCCGAGACCGATCTCGATCTCGGTCACTACGAGCGCTTCACCGGGCGTTCCTCGGAGCGCGCCGACAACATCACCACCGGCCGCATCTATCAGGACATCATCGCCCGCGAGCGTCGCGGCGACTACCTGGGTGCCACCGTGCAGGTCATTCCGCACGTCACCGACGCCATCAAGGAATTCGTGCTGTCAGGCAACGATCCTTACGACTTCGTGCTGGTGGAGATCGGCGGCACGGTGGGCGACATCGAGGGTTTGCCATATTTCGAGGCCATCCGCCAGCTGGGCAACGATCTGCCGCGCCTTTCGTGCGTCTATGTGCATCTGACACTTTTGCCGTTCATTCCTTCGGCCGGCGAACTCAAGACCAAGCCCACCCAGCATTCGGTAAAGGAACTGCGCTCCATCGGCATCCAGCCGGACGTGCTCTTGTGCCGTGCCGACCGCGCGATCCCCGAAAACGAGCGCCGCAAGATCGCGCTGTTCTGCAATGTCAGGCCTTCGGCGGTGATCCAGGCACTGGATGTGAAGTCGATCTACGACGTGCCGGTCGCCTATCACGGCGAGGGGCTGGATGCCGAGGTGCTCGCCGCATTCGGCATCGAGGCCGCTCCAACGCCCGATCTTTCGCGCTGGGACGAGGTGTCGGAACGCATCGCCCAGCCCGAAGGCGAGGTGACCATCGCCGTTGTCGGCAAGTACACTGGCCTTCTGGATGCCTACAAGTCGCTGGGCGAGGCGCTGGTGCACGGCGGTATCGCCAACAAGGTGAAGGTCAAGCTGCAATGGATCGCCTCGGAGATCTTCGAGGAGGAAGACCCCGCGCCGCGGCTGGAAAATGTCGACGGCATCCTGGTGCCAGGCGGGTTCGGTGAGCGCGGGGCGGAAGGCAAGATCCGCGCCGCCACTTTCGCGCGTACCCGCAACGTGCCCTATTTCGGCATCTGCTTCGGCATGCAGATGGCATGCATCGAGGCCGCCCGCAACCTGGCCGGCATCGAAAAGGCCTCGTCCACCGAGTTCGGACCAACCAGCGAGCCCATCGTCGGCCTGATGACTGAATGGATGCGCGGCAATGAACTGGAACAGCGCCGTTCGGGCGGCGACATGGGCGGCACGATGCGGCTCGGCGCCTACGTGGCGCACCTGGTCGAGGGCTCGAAGGTGCGCGAGATTTACGGGGCCGCCGATATTTCGGAGCGCCATCGCCACCGCTACGAGGTCAACATGCGCTACAGGGAGCGCCTGGAAGCGGCGGGCTTGCGCTTTTCCGGCCTGTCACCCGATGGCCTGCTGCCGGAAATCGTCGAGCTGGAGGATCACCCCTGGTTCATCGGCGTGCAGTACCACCCGGAACTGAAATCGCGGCCGTTCGAGCCGCACCCACTGTTCGCCTCGTTCATTGCCGCGGCCGTGGAACAGAACCGGCTGGTGTAGCCGCCGAACGCCCCGGCGCCACGCTGAGGGCATGTTTGCGCCTAGAATCAATGCTCAATCCTGAAAGCGGTGTGTGAGCGGTCCGGGACGTTGCAGGATGGTGCGGAGTGGTTGACATGCGCCGTGAACGGCTTAGGAGCGTGACGCTATGACAAGGCAACTGCCCATAGTGCTGTATCGATGGCTGACGGCCGTGGTGGCGCTGGCGGCTGCGCTGGCGCTGGCGGCAACGCTGGCGTTGGCGCAGGACCAGCAGCCCCAGCAAGCACAACAGCCCCAGCAAGCACAGCAGCCGCAACAGGCACAGCAGCCGCAGCAGGCGCAACCGACACCGCCGACGCCGCAGGCCCCCGACGTCGGCAAGGCTGGCCGCACCCTCGATCAGTTACGCGGCGAGCTTGCCGCCATCCGCAAGGAGGTCGCGGTCCCCACCATTCCGCCCGACAAGCTGGCGCAGGAACGTCAGGCCGCCGATGCCATACGCATCGAGGCGCTGGCCGCCCAGGCCGACCTTCGCAAGCCCACGGACGACTTTACCGCCCAGTTGAAGAAGCTTGGCGAACCTCCGGCGGAGGGTTCAACCGAGGCGCCCGCCGTTGCCGCCGAACGCAAGCGGCTCAGCGATACGCTGGCGCTGCTCGAAGGCACCAGCAAGCAACTGGGCCTGCTGGCCGTGGAGGCCGATCAGGTGGCCTCCAGCGCCGCCAACCTGCAGCGTGACCTGTTCATCAGGCGAGTTTTCGAGCCGAGCCGATCGATCCTCAATCCGGCCTTGTGGTACGACGTGTTTGCCGCCCTGCCGAGCTTTGCAGAGCGTACCGACGTGCTGGTATCCGGAGCGCTGGCGAGCGACGCTTCGGCCAAACGGTTCCTGTCGCCCGGCAGCAGCCTGGCGCTCGGCGGCTTCGCGGCGCTGTTGTTCATCATGGTGGCCTGGCGGCTGAATGTGCGCTTCACACGCCAGGGCGCGACCAGCACCCACAACAATCTGCCGCGGCTGTGGCGAGCGGTCTGGGTGACGGTGTTCACCGTCGGCCTGCTGGTCGCCGGCTTCGCCGTCGCCCACCTCATCACCAACCTGACCGGCGGTGTCGGGCCGCGCCTTGTCCGGGTGCTGATTGCCAGCGAAAAAGGGGTGGTGTGGCTGTCCGGCGCCCTGGCCCTAGCCTGGGGCGTCCTGGCGCCGCGCAACCCCGCCTGGCGGCTTGTCAACGTCGACGACAACACAGCGCGCCGGATGGTCGGCATCATCACCGTCATCGCCTTCGTATTCTCCGTCGACCATGTGGTTTCGACCATGGCGAACGTCCTGTTCCTGCCGTTCGACTTCACGGTCGGATGGAGCGGTGGCGTGGCGATGGTGCTGGTGGTGTCGATCGGCATGCTGCTGCGCGCCTCGCGCGCCAGCAAGGAGGGCGAAGACGAACTGGAGGGCGAGCGCCAGTACTTTTTCGGCTGGACGGCCTATCTGCTGCAAATTCTGTGGCTGTTCGTCGTGGCCGCCGCTATCGCCCTGATCTTCGGCTATGTGGCGTTTGCCCATTTCGTGATGACCAAGCTGATCGAGACGGCAGCCATCGTCAGCCTGCTTTACCTGCTGCACCATCTGGTGGACGCGGTGGTCTCGGCCAGCCTCGATACGCGCACCGCGCCCGGCCGTTTCCTGCGCACCACCTTGTCGCTCGGCGAGACCGGCGCGCGGCGCCTGGGGTTATTCTTTTCCACCCTGGTCGATCTGGCGTTGGTGCTCGGCGGCATCCCCCTCATCATGGCGCAATGGGCGGTCACCTGGATCGACTATTCGAGTTGGATGCAGACCGTCTTCTTCGGATTCAAGGTCGGCGACATCACCATCGATCCGGCCAACATCCTCTTGGCCATCGCCATCCTGGTCTTCGGTATCATCGCCACGCGGTTGTTCCGGCTGTGGCTCGACCGGCGGCTGTTGTCGCGCACCCGCATGGACGCCGGACTGCGGAATTCCATCCTCACCGGCTCCAGCTACGCCAGCATCCTGTTGGCCGCCTCCATCGCGGTCACCGCGGCGGGGGTGGATTTCTCCAATCTCGCCATCATCGTCGGCGCCCTGTCGGTCGGCATCGGCCTCGGCCTGCAATCGATCGTCAACAATTTCGTCTCCGGTCTCATCTTGCTGGCCGAGCGACCGATCCGGGTCGGCGACTGGATCGCGGTCACCGGCGGGGAGGGCACGGTCAAGCGGATCAACGTGCGCTCCACCGAACTGGAGACCTTTGATCGCGGCTCGGTGATCATTCCCAATTCCAGCCTGATTTCCGAAGCCGTCCTCAACTGGACCCATACCGATGCCCTCGGCCGGGCGCGTATCGCCGTCGGCGTCAGCTATAGCGCCGATCCCGAACAGGTCGAAAAGATCCTCATGCAGTGCGCCAGCGCCAACGAGCGGGTCCTGAACTATCCCAAGCCCTTCGTACTGTTCATGGCGTTCGGCGACTCATCGCTGGATTTCGAGTTGCGGGTCTATATTCCCGACGTCAACTATGTGGCCATCGTTGCCAGTGAATTGCGCTTTGCCATCTTCAAGGCGCTGAAGGAGGCCGGCATCGAGATTCCCTTCCCGCAGCGCGACCTGCATGTGAAGTCATTGCCGGAAAACACCAACTTTTCCCAACCCGCCATGAAGACGAGCGAAACGTGAGCGGCATCGACCATTTGGTGCTGGCGACGCACGATCTCGATGCGGCACGGGCACGCTATCGAGCCCTCGGTTTCACCCTGACGCCGCCGGCACGACATCCCTTCGGCACCGCCAATAGCCTGGTGCAGTTGCAAGGCTCGTTCCTCGAACTGCTCGCCATCGCAGCGCCTGCGGATATCCCCGAAGCGAGCCCCGTCAATTTCAGCTTTGCCGCCTTCAACCGCGATTATCTGGCCTCGGGTGAGGGGTTTTCAATGCTGGTGCTGGCTACCCGGGATGCCAGGGCCGAGGGCCGGCGCATGCGCGCCGCCGGTCTCGATACCTATGAACCCTTCGATTTTTCCCGTTGCGCCCGTCTGCCGTCCGGCAATGAGGTGACGGTGGGATTTTCGTTGAGCTTTGCCAGCCATCCCGCCATGCCCGATGCGGGTTTTTTCTATTGCCAGCAGCATGCACCGGAGCATTTCTGGAAGGCCGAATACCAAACCCATGCCAATACCGCCGTCAGCGTCGACGAGGTCGGGCTGGTGGCGGAGGAACCCTCGGAGATCGCAGGCTTCATCGCCGCCTTCGCCGGCGCCGAGGCACACCGCGTGCACCTCGACGGCCTAGTGGTGGATACCGAGCGGAGGCGCATCACCATGCTGAACCGCCACGACTTTCGCGCCCATTGGGGTTTTGAGCCGCCTGCTGCCCATCGCAACAACCAGCTTGCCGCCTTCCGCCTCGGGGTGGCCGACATGGGCAAGGCCCGCGCCCTTGTGGAAGACAGCGGTGTGGCGGCCGCGGTTGAACGTCACCGGGTGGTCGTCGCCCCTGAAAATCTGTTCGGCGCCGGGATGGTGTTGGCGCAACGGAGCGGCGGATGAACGATCCCTTGAGAGCCATGCAGAAGACCGGCCGGCAGTTCCTCGAAGAGCTGATGGCCGGGAACGGCTCCGCCCCTCTTGGGGTAACGCTCGGCTTCCGCCTCAGCGAAGTGGGCGACGGCTTCGTGGTGTTTTCAGGCCTACCGAGCGCCGATTACTACAACCCCGCCAACATCATCCATGGCGGCTGGGCGGCTGCCGTTCTCGACAGCGCCCTCGGCTGTGCCGTGCAGACGCAACTGGAGGCGGGCGCTACCTATTCGACCATCGAGCTCAAGGTGAACTACGTGCGCGCCATGACGGAAGCAACCGGCGAGGTCCTGTGCCGTGGCGAGGTCATCCATATGGGGCGCCGCATCGCCACCTCGCATGCCCGGCTGGTAGATAAAGCCGGCAAGCTCTATGCTCACGGCTCATGCACATGCATGATCGAACGGGCATGATCGAACGGGGCTGACGGTGAAACCTAACGCGGAGGTCAAGGCGGGCGACGTGACCTTTGCCAACCTGGCGCCGCTGGTGCTCATCGCCGGTCCCTGCCAGATGCAGTCACGCAACCACGCCTTCGCGATCGCCGGGAAGCTGAAGGAAATGGCAACCCGGCTCGGGCTCGGCCTGGTCTTCAAGACCTCGTTCGACAAGGCCAACCGCACTAGCCTTCACAGCCCGCGCGGGTTGGGCCTCGACAAGGCGCTTTCAGTCTTTGCCGATCTGCGGCGCGAACTGGGTGTTCCCGTCCTCACCGACGTTCACGAACAGGGCCAATGCGCCGAAGTGGCCGAGGTGGCCGATATCCTGCAAATCCCCGCCTTCTTGTGCCGGCAGACCGATCTCCTGGTCGCGGCGGCCGCAACGGGGCGGGTGGTGAACGTCAAGAAGGGCCCGTTCCTGAGCCCCCGGGACATGCAGAGCGTGGTCGACAAGGTGACGGGATCGGGCAATCCCAACGTGCTGGTGACCGAACGGGGGACGTCTTTCGGCTATAACAACCTCATCTCCGACCTGCGCGCCCTGCCCATCCTCGCCGCGACCGGTGCACCGGTCATTTTCGATGCCACCCATTCGGTGCAGCATCCAGGAGGCGAGGGCTCAGCCTCGGGCGGTGACCGCGCCATGGTGCCGGTGCTGGCGCGCGCCGCCGTGGCGGTGGGGGTGGCGGGCATCTTCATCGAGACCCACGAGGACCCCGACAACGCCCCTTCCGATGGCCCCTGCATGGTGCCGCTGGACGAAATGGAAGGATTGATGCATCAGTTGATGGCCTTCGATGCGCTCGCCAAGGGCATGCGCTGAGGACGCGGCGCGGCCGGGTGCCGGCGGCGAGGTGCATCGGCTCGCGGCCTCGTGCGCCAGACCGACGCATTGAGTTGATCATGGGCACCGTCTAGGTGTAACCGATCCCTTGAGGGAGGATCATGACCACACCCAAGTTGAAGAAATTCTGGCCGCTGCTGCTGGCCGGCGTGCTGCTTTCAGCCTCGACCACCGCGGTGATCTATTCGCCGACGCTGTATCGCATCTTCTGCGCCTATACCGGCTATGGCGGCACCGTGCAGCGGGTGCGGGCGCCCGAGGCGGCCGTCAAAGACGACGGCAAGACGATAACGGTGCAGTTCGACGCCAATGTCGGCTCCGGGCTGCCGTGGGACTTCACGCCGGGCCAACGCCAGGTGACGGTGAAATTCGGCGAGCCCACGAAGGTTTATTACCGCGCCAAGAACAATTCCGACAAGACCATCGTCGGCCGGGCGGTGTTCAACGTCACCCCCTACCAGGCGGCGTCCTATTTCTTCAAGATCCAGTGCTTCTGCTTCACCAATGAAAGGCTCGGCCCGGGCGAAAGCGCCGACATGCCGCTGGTGTTCTATGTCGACCCGCAGATGCTGAAGGACAAGGATGCAAGGGCGGTGACAAACATCACGCTGTCCTACACCTTCTACAAGCAGAAGGACCTAACCGCCGCGGAGGTCGCAGCGGCGCGCGACCTGAGCGTGGGGTCGCGGGAAAAGGACGCTGCGCTCAAGACCGATGCCACGGCCCAGTACCTGAACGATGCCCCACGGCAATGACAGGCACCTTTGTTCGTTGACCTCGAGGGAGAGGTAAGACCATGCGCGCACTCCTTAGCCTTGCAGCCATCCTGATGATGGCGAGCGGCCTGGCCGCATCCTTGTCGACGGGCGCCGCGCTTGCCGGCGATGGCTTGCAGGTGGAAAAGCCCTGGGCAAGAGCGCCGATCAGTGCAAACCGACCCGCCGCCGCTTACCTCACGGTGGTCAACGGCACCGACAAACAGGTGACGTTGATCGGGGCATCCTCGCCTGCAGCCGGCATGACGATGATCCACAAGACTGTAGTAAACGGCAATGTCGTGAAAATGGAGCCGGCGGGCGAGATTGTCATCGCGGCCGGCAAACGTTTCGTCTTCAAGCCGGGCGGCTATCACATCATGCTCATGCATCTGAAAAAGCCGATAAAGGAGGGCGACACGTTGCACCTCAATGTCAAATTCAAGAACGGCAAGACCTTGGACGTGAAGGTGCCGGTGCTGGCAACGGCGGCTACGGGGCCGAAGCCATGAGTTCGCTGCGTGGCGCCGGTCTGGCCTTTACCCTCGCTCTCGCCGCCGCGTGGCTGCCGGGCGTTGCCATGGCCCACAGCTACAAGCTGGGGAGTATCGAGATAGGGCACATCTGGGCGCCGCCGCCCAAGCCGGGCGTCGACGGCGTGGCGATCTACGGTCCGTTATTCAATGAAGGCAAGAAGCGGCAGACGCTGGTCTCGGTGTCATCGCCGATTGCCCGATCAGCCCGCTTCCGGCTGCTCAAGGAGGGTGTGGAGAGCTGGCCCGCACACATCGAACTGTACCCGGGAAGGCCGGTATCGCTGGCAGCCTGGGGCACCCATATCTGGCTTTCGGGGTTGAAGAAGCCGGTGAAGAAGGGCGACTGGATCGACCTCACCCTAGACTTCGGGCCGGCCGGCAAGTTGGCGGTCAAGGCGCTGGTGCAGAATTCAGCCAGCGAATGAGGCCAGCACAAGGTTGGGGAGCCCGGCGGCCTCGACTTTCATTCCGTCCTATTTCAGCAATTTCTGCCGCAGGGCATACACATCCTTGCTACTCATGGGATTGCCGCGCACGGCGGCCACGTCGGCGGGCGTGATCTCCGTGAAGCCGGCCGGAGCCAGCTTGTCGTTGCCGAAATGGCTGCGCACGTAGTTGACGGCAGCGGCGATCTCGTCATCGGTGAGGAAATCAAACGACGGCATCTGGCCCTTGATCTTGTCACCTTCCACCTCGATGGTTCCCTCCAGGCCGTTCAGCACCACCTTGATGGGGAAATCCTTGGAGAGAAACAGGTCCTTGTTGCCGGCGAGCGCAGGGAACTTGCCTTTCTTGCCCTTGGCGTCCGGCTCATGGCAGGCCGCGCACACATCACTGAACTGCTGGGCGCCGTCGACCTCTTCGTTGCCCGCCGGGGCGGGTGCGGCTTTGGCCGCAGGTGGCGGATTGGGACCCAGATAGGTGGCGAGATAGTCGAGGATCTTGGCGCGCTGTTCGGGCGTGATCCGCAGGCCGTACTCCTTCATGTTATCGAGTACCGCGTTCCAGGCACTGCGCGGAATGCCGGCCGATTCGACCGGGTTTTGCAGGTCATGGCAGGTCTGGCACTGGCCGTAAACGAGATTTCGACCCGGTCCCTCGGGCAAGTTGAACTCGGATTGAGCCAGCGCCGGCGCCGCCTGCAAGGCGCCGACGGCGACAATGAAACTCAGGAACGCCAATCGCACGGGCGTCAAACTCCCTTGATAGTTGTTGTCCGAGGATGAATGGGGAGGGGCGCCTTGCGGCGCCCCCTGTTTGCCAAAAAGTGGTCTCAGGCGGTGATCTCCACCCGATCGACGCCGTTCCACTCGTAACCGCGCGGGTTCCAGCGGGTGAGGCCGTCCATGGGCTGGGTGCGTCCGAGATCGTCGGTCGCCCGGCACATCAATGTGTTGGAGCCTTTAGCCAGCTTGGCCTTGACCGACCAGTGATACCAGGCCCAGGGACTTTCGGCCGGCTTGATGTCGGCGTTCATCCAGGTCTTGCCGCCGTCGGCGGAGACTTCGACCATGGTGATCTTGGCCTGGCCGTCGTTGAAGGCCACGCCGGTGATCTCCACCGCACCCGCCTTGGGCTTGTCCTCGGGCAAGGGCGAGAAGATTACCGACTTGATCTTCTGGCCGTAGGTCGGCACCGAGTTGTAGATGGTGTAGTCGTTGGCCTCGAACTGGCCGGGCTCGACCGGTCCCAGTGGCATGCGGTAGCCGACCGACTGGAAGGCGCTGTTCGACTGGGCGGCCATGAACAGTAACTCGGTCAGCAGCTTGACATGCATGTTGCCATAAAAGCCCGGGATGACCAGGCGCACCGGTCCGCCATTCTGCGCCGGGATCGGCTCACCGTTCATCTTCAGCGCCAGGATGGCGTGATCGAGCGCCGGGTCGGCCAGTTCGTAGCTCTTGGCGAAGTCGGTGCCCTCCGGCGTGCCCGGCTGGTCCCAGCCCTCGGCGGTCAGCCAGTGGGCCTCGGGGCTCACGACCATCTTGAGGTCATCGAGCAGCGGTTTCAACGCCACACCTTCCCATTCGACGCAACCCATGCCGCCGTTCTTCCACTGGCCGCCGGCCACCTTCTGCTTGGCGGCGTAGTAGGAGCGGCCGTTACCGGCGCACTGCAGCACCATCACGCGCTTTTCCTGCGGACGGGCCTGAAGATCGGCGATGGTCACAGTGCGCGGACGCTGCACCAAGCCGTCGACCCGGATGGTCCAGTTCTTGACCATGTCGGCGGGCGCCGGGGCGGTCGAGGCGTACCAGGCTGCATCGCCCTCATGCGGGAAGTGAAAGCGGTTGTAGAGAATTTCCTTGGGCGTATGGGCATGTTCGCGCAGCATGGTCAGTGGCGTTTCCATGACCGCCAGCTTGGCGTTGTGCACAAGCATGCCGGAGGCCTTGCCGGCAATGATCTGGGCGGAGTCGGGTGCGCCATCGGCCAGGGCTGCACGCAGCGCGGCCGGAGAGGCTGCCAGGGCCACTCCCGCGGCAGTGGCATATTTCCCGAATTGACGCCTGGTGATACCCGATGCCTTATCGTGATGTCGCATTTGTTGTTCCCTTCCCTTGGGTTTGCCGATCGTTGTCCAAATTCCACCCATCCCGCATTTTGCAGGTATCGGTGAACAGATGAAACGCGCCAGGGCGGCGGATTATTCCGTGGGCTCGAAAAAAAACATCCCGCGCGGCAATCGCTACCGGCCCGGCCCCTCACGCAGCGGGAGCAGACAGGTTAGAGGCCGGGCCGTGGTTACCCTCAGGTGGGAACCAGGCGATGGTGCCGTCTTCAGCGCATAACCAGCACCGAACAGGGCGCATGACGCACCACGCGCGATGCGGTCGAACCGAGGAAATAGTCCTTGAGGCCCGGCCGGTGCGATGCGATGACTATGAGATCGACGGATTTTTCCGCGGCAAACGACAAGATGGTGTTGGCGGCATGGCCCAGCTTGACGAAGAGTTCGGCCTTGACGCCTGCGGC
>Ga0315556_1000396_pt1 | contig 26747 bp, 31 predicted proteins | sample SalMarSW160310MG_FD_202112 | JGI IMG/M metagenome (GOLD analysis project Ga0315556, IMG submission 202112) | Salt marsh sediment microbial communities from the Plum Island Ecosystem LTER, Massachusetts, United States - Salt Marsh Sediment SW1603-10 ...
GTTGAGGCCCGCCAGCACGCGCAAGTGCTGCACCACCGAGCGCCCGAGCGCGGACAGGGCGTAACCGCCCTCGAGCATCGAGACGATGCGCCCGCCCGCGGTGCGGTCGGCGACCGCCTTGACCTGCTCGGTGACCCAGCCGTAGTCGGCGTCCTTGAACGCGAGCATCGCCATGTCGTCTTCGGCGTGGGCGTCGAAGCCGGCGGAGAAGATCACCAGCTGCGGCTCGAAGCCCTCGAGCGCCGGCAGCCAGGCCTCGCTCACCGCCTCCCGGAACGACTTCGAGCCGGCGCCGGCGGCGAGCGGAACGTTGATCATGTTCGGCGCACGGTCCTCGGTGCCGGAGTAGGGATAGAACGGGTGCTGGAAGGTCGAGACCATCAGCACGTTGGTGTCGTGGGCGAAGATGTCTTCGGTGCCGTTGCCGTGGTGCACGTCGAAGTCGACGATCGCCACGCGCTCGACTCCGTGCGCGTGCACCGCGTGGCGCGCCGCGACGGCCGCATTGTTGAAGAAGCAGAAGCCCATCGGCCGCGCGCGGCAGGCGTGATGCCCCGGGGGGCGCACGCTGCAGAACGCGTTCTCCGCCTCGCCCGCCATCACCAGGTCGGTCGCGAGCACCGCGGCGCCCGCGGCGCGCAGCGCCGCGTTCAGGGTGTACGGATTCATCGCGGTGTCCGGGTCGAGGTGCACCGTCCCGTGGGCGGGCGCCGCGTCCCGGATTGCGCGCACGTAATCGATCGGGTGCACGCGCGCGAGCTGCTCGTCGCTGGCGAGCGGCGCTTCGTGCCGCTGGAGGTACTGCACGACCCCCGAAGCGATCAGCTGGTCCTCGATCGCGGCGAGCCGCTCCGGGCATTCCGGATGGTGCGCCCCCATGTCGTGCCTGAGGCAGTCGGCGTGAGTGATAAAAGCTGTCGTCATGCGTGCATTCCGTCACGGAATCTTAGCCGAATCCGCGCCGCTGCTGGGCCTCGGGCGCGGGGGCTTTCGAGTACAATCCTTTCGTGCTGCTCAAACCCCAGTTTCTGAAGGCTCAGGACGCGCCCATCGCCCGCGTGCTCGACGCCGCCGGGCGCGTGATCCTGGGCAAGGATCAGCAGCTGCGGCTGGCGCTGGCCTGTCTGCTCGCACGCGGTCACCTGCTGATCGAGGATCTGCCGGGGGTCGGCAAGACCACGCTCGCGCTGGTGCTGGCGCGCACGCTGGGCCTGCAGTTCCAGCGCATCCAGTTCACCAGCGACATGCTGCCGGCCGACATCGTAGGCGTGTCGGTCTACGACCGCGGCACCGGATCCTTCAAGTTCCATCCAGGGCCGATCTTCGCCCAAGTCATCCTCGCCGACGAAGTCAATCGCGCGACGCCGAAGACGCAAAGCGCGCTGCTCGAAGCGATGGAGGAAAATCAGGTCACGGCCGAAGGCGCGACCCGCAAGCTGCCGGAGCCGTTCTTCGTCATTGCGACGCAGAATCCTTCCGAGCAGTTCGGCACCTTCCCGCTGCCCGAGTCGCAGCTCGACCGCTTCATGATGCGCATCGAGCTGGGCTATCCCGACCGGAGCGCCGAGCGCGCGCTGCTGTCGGGCGTCGACCGGCGCGACCTGCTCGCGCACCTGGAGCCCTGCATGTCGCCGGCCGAGCTGCTCGCGCTGCAGGACAACGCGCGCGCCGTACACGTGGCGCCCGCGTTGCTCGACTACGTGCAGGCGATCGTCGAGCACACCCGCCATTCGCCGGACTACGCCGCCGGCCTTTCGCCACGGGCTGCGCTCGCGCTGGTGCACTCGGCGCGCGCCTGGGCGCTGCTCGAGGGGCGCGACAAGGTCATCCCGGAAGACGTCCAGGCGGTGCTGGCGGGCGTCGCCACGCACCGGCTGCGCCCCGCGCACGACGGCACGCGGCGGGTCGACATCGGCGCGCAGCTGGTCGCCGCGGTCCCGATTCCCTGATTCAGCGCGGCAGCTTTTCCTGCAGGAACTGCAGCACCGCGACCTCGTCGCGGCGCAATGCCGGCGCCCCACGGCCGCGCCGGGCGCGCCGCGTCGGCGCTTGCGGCACGGTCATGCCGAGCAGGTAGGCCTGTACCAGCGCCGGGTGCACGTAGTACTTGCGGCAGACCGCGCGCGTGTTGCCCAGGCGCTCGGCGACCGCGTCGATCGCGCGCAGGACGTTGCGGTCGGCCTCGCGCTTGCTTGCCGCCGGACCCATTTCGCGCAGCTCCATCGCCGCCAGCATGCTCCCGCCCCAGGTGCGGAAGTCCTTGGCCGTGATGTCCCGCCCCGTGATCTCGCGCAGGTAGGCGTTGACGTCGTCGGAGGTCACCGCCTGCCGCTTGCCGTCGGCGTCGAGGTACTGGAACAGCTCGTGACCGGGCAGATCCTGGCAGCGCTGGATGATGCGCGCGATGCGCCGATCCGTCAGCGCGACCGAATGCTCGACCCCGCTCTTGCCGCGGAAGCTGAACAGCATCATCGTGCCGTCCACCTTGACGTGCCGCCGGCGCAGCGTGGTGAGGCCGAAGGAGCGGTTCTCGCGCGCGTATTCGTCGTTGCCGACCCGGATAAGGGTGCGGTCGAGCAGCCGCACCACCGTCGCCAGCAACTGGCGCAGGCTCAGATCCTCGACCCGCAGGTCGTGCTCGACGCGCTCGCGCAATGCCGGCAGCACTTCGCTGAATTCGAGCATCCGGCGGAACTTCGAGCGGTCGCGCGCCTCGCGGTACGACGGGTGATAGCGGTACTGCTTGCGGCCGCGCGCGTCGCGCGCGGTGGCCTGGATGTGGCCGTCCGGATCGGGACAGATCCAGACGTCGGTCCACGCAGGCGGAATCGCCAGTGAATTGAGGCGCCGCCTGACCTTCGGGTCGGCGATGCGCTGGCCGTCGGGCGCGTAGTAGGCCCAGCCCCTGCCCGAGCGCTTGCGCCGGATGCCGGCGACGCCGTCGGTGACGTAGCGCAGCCCCGCACGTGTCGCCGACCTGCGATGTTCGCTCGCGCGCAGCGTGGCAGAGCCGGCGCGCCTGGGCACGGCGGCCCGCTCAGTCCGGCCGGATTGCGACCTTGCCGCTTCCGAGCATCAGGACGGCAAGGCCGCAAAGCAGGTACACGCCCTCCAGCTCGACCGCCCAGCCGCCGGTCTTGCCCAGGGAAAGCAGTTGGGTGCCGTGCGCCAGCACGAGGGCGAAGATCATGTTGATCATCACCAGCAGCCCGCCGATGCGCGAATACACCCCGAGGATCAGCATCACCGGGGCGACGACCTCGCCCACGTAGACGAGGTAAACCATGGCGTGCGGCAGCCCGAGGTCGGCCAACCTGCCTCCGATGAAGCCGAGCGCAACCGGATGCAGGATCTTGTGTATGCCGTGCAACAGGATCAGCACGCCGAGCGTCAGGCGCAAGGTGAGCTTTCCGACGTCGTCGACAAAGAGCGGATTCATTCCTCTGCCTCCAGCGAATCAGTCGAAAGGATATCAGACCGTCAGCGATCGAACAGCGAACCAATTGTCGCCTGGATCGCCTCGGCGGCCGCGCGCGGGTCGGCGGCATCGCGCACGGGCCGGCCGACCACGATGTAGTCGGCGCCGTTGGCGAAGGCTTGCGCCACGTCGACGGTGCGCTTCTGGTCATCCTTTCGGCCGCCTTGCGCCGGACGAATGCCGGGCGTGACCACCAGCAGGCGCGCGCCGAACTCGGCCCTGATCGCGGGCGCCTCGAGGCCGGAAGAAATCACGCCGTCGCAGCCGGTTTCCATCGCGTGGCGCGCGCGGGAAAGCACCAGCGCGCCGACGTCGGCGCCGGCGCCCATTTCGGCCAGGTCGCTCTTGTCGAAGCTGGTGAGCACGGTCACCGCCAGAATCTTCATCGCGCCCTTCTCGCGCGCCGCGGCCTCCAGGATCGAGCGGTGCCCATGGACCGTGAGAAAGGTCGCGCCGCTGGAGCGAAGGTTCGCCACTGCGCGCCGCACCGTCTCGGGAATGTCGTACAGCTTGAGGTCGGCGAACACCTTGTTGCCGCGCGCGACGAGCCATTCGAGCAGCTCGAAGTAGCCGCCCGACGTGAACAGCTCGAGCCCGATCTTGTAGAAGCAGGCGGCGTCGCCGATGCGCTCGACCAGCGCGCGTGCCTCGGCGGCGTCGGGAACGTCGAGCGCCACGATCAGGCGCTCGCGGCGGCTCACGGCTCGGGTCGAAGGCTCGTTCATGGGATGCCGGTATCATACCTGCCGTGGCCGACATTCTGATTCTGTACTACAGCTCCGGCGGATCGGTGCGCCGGCTGGCGGAGCTGATCGCCGACGGCATCGAGCGCGTGCCGGGGGCGGCGGCGCGCCTGCGAACGGTGCCGCGGGTGGCGCCGCTAACCGAGGTCGCCGCGCCGCCGGTGCCGCCCGAAGGCGCGCCCTACGCCGAGCTGAAGGATCTCGAGCAGTGCGCCGGCCTCGCGCTCGGCAGCCCGGCGCGGTTCGGCAACATGGCCGCGCCGCTCAAGCACTTCCTCGACGGCAGCGCGGCGCTGTGGCAGCGCGGCGCGCTCGCGGGCAAGCCCGCCTGCGCCTTTACCTCAAGCGCCAGCCTGCACGGCGGCCAGGAAACGACGCTGATTTCGATGCTGCTGCCGCTGCTCCATCACGGGATGCTGATCGTCGGCCTGCCCTACACGCAGGCCGAGCTGAACGCGACGCGCGACGGCGGCACGCCCTACGGCGCGAGCCATTTCGCCGGTATCGCCGACGACCGCCCGGTCCCGGACGCAGAGCGCGCGCTGTGCATCGCGCAAGGGCGGCGCCTGGCGGAAGTGGCGCTCAAGCTCGCCCGATGAAGGCGGCCCGGCTCGCCGCCGCGGGCTCGCTCGCCGCCCTGATCGTGCTGTGCCTTGCCTGGGAGCTGTGGCTCGCGCCGCTCAGGCCCGGCGGCAGCCTGATGGCGCTCAAGGCGCTGCCGCTCGCGCTGCCGCTGCGGGGCGTCGTCGCCGGCAAGCGCTACACCTTTCAGTGGGCGAGCATGCTGATCCTGGCCTACTTCACCGAGGGCGTGGTGCGCGCCTGGGGCGAGCGCGGCGCGGGGCAGGCGCTCGCCGCGGCCGAGATCGTCCTCAGTCTCGTTTTCTTCGCCGCGGCGGTGACGTACGCGCGGCTGACTCGAGCAGCCGCCTAGCCGCGGCATAGACCGGCACCTCGACCAGTCGGCCGTCGACGCGGGCGCGCTCCCTGCCCTTCGCGCGCGCCTCGTCGAAAGCTCGCACGATCCGCTTGGCGCGGTTGAGCTCCCGCACCTCGACCGAGAACACGCGATTGATCGGGGCAGCGTGCACCGGGTGCACCAGGCTCTTCATGCGGTAGCCGAGGCGCTTGGCCCGGCGGGCGTCGGCCGCTGCGCCCTTGGCGTCGCCGAAAGTGTAGGGGCAGTCGATCGCCTCGACCCCTGCGCCGCGGCATTCGATCAGGAAGCGCGCGCGCACGTAGGCGAGCTCCTCGCCGCCGCGCGAGCGCTCGGCGCCGAGGTCCGCGACCATGTCCTCGCTCGCCACCAGCATCGCGGTGACGCGCGGGCTGGCGCGGGCGATCTCTCCGGCCCGAACCATCCCCGCCGCGCTCTCGATGTTGGGCACCAGCTCGACGCCGTGCGCGATCGCCGCCAGCGCCTGGACCTGCTCCGGGCGCGCCACCTTCGACATCAGGACGATGTCGGGCCTGGCCGCGAGCACCGCCTCGAGATCCTCGCGGCCGCAGGTCTCGAGCGGATTGACCCGCACGGCGGCGAGCGCCCCCGCGGCGCGCCACGCCGGGTAGAGCCGCGCCGCCAGAGCGCGCGCCCGGGGCCTCGCCGGCGGCGGCGTGAAGTCTTCCAGCTCCTGGATCAGGACGTCGGCGCCGCTGCGCGCCGCGGCGGCCTGTGCCTTCTCGTCGGCGCCGGGAACGAAGAGCCAGGTGCGGCGCGGCTGGGTCATTCCCTGCCCGCGCAGGACTCGAGGTGCTCCTCGATGAAGCGGATCTGGTCGTCGCGGGTGCGGCTGCTCGAATAGATCCAGATCGCGGCCACGAGCGCCACCACCAGGCCTACGCCGAGCATGCCCTGATCGCGCGGAGCAGCCTCAAGCTCTCGCACCGCGCCCGCGAACAGCAGCACGGCGCCCATGATCAGCAGCCCGACGAACTGGAACTTGGTGCCGAAGGCGTAGCACAGCTCGCCTTCGAACGCGCTGCCCTCGCCCTCGGCGCGCACCGTGCCGCGGAATTCGATCACGTCGCCGGCCGCGGACAGCAGTCCCTTGCGCCAGACCCGGATCGAAGGTGCCGAGTCCGAACCGGCGATGGTTCCGATCAGGCGCGTGCCGACTCCGAAGCGCCGCCCCTGGACGAGCGCGCGCAGCCGCGCCAGCGCGTCCCGTTGCGAATGCGGCCCCACGACGCGCAGCGGCCGGCGCCAGAAGATGAATCCCTCGGACATTCCCACGCTCCTTTCTTACCGCACGTTACCGCGTGCGGTGGCCCGCGTCGAGCGGCGCAGCTCAAGCCGCGCTCTTGCCCGGCCTGAAGATCGCGTAGTTGCCGTTCGCCCTCGCCACCAGCGTCTCGCCAAGGTAGATGCTCGACTCGAGGTTGGCGACAGTCTTGCCGCGATTGACGAGCTCGGTGACGCAGGCGAGCTCGCCCGAAACGACCGGCTTGAAATAGTTGATCTTCACCTCGATCGTGGCGCAGATCTCGCCCGGGTCGAGCGTCGGATAGAGCGCCGCGCCCATGCCGGTGTCGGCCATGGCGAACAGCACGGCGCCGTGCACCACGCCGTGCGGATTGTGGAGGGCCTCGGTGACCGCGAGCGTGCAGCGGCTGCGCCCGCCCGCGGGACGCTCGCTCCACTTGATTCCGAGCTGCTCGACGTAAGGATGGCGCATAGCCGTCTCCGTCAGATTGTTATCGATTTCACTTGCGCTTCTTCGGCGGCAGCGAGCGAACCCAGAGACGGCCGCTTTCGACCCAGTCCGAAAGGTCCGCATCGCTCTCGAAACCGGGCGGGTCGACGTATACGTAGCCCCTCAACGGCTTGCCGGTGAAGTCCATCTCGCGCACGTACCGGCGCTTCAGGGCTTCGGCGTAGCGGTCCGGACCGACGCGGACCATCAGAAAGTCGTCAGTGATGCCGACAAACATATGGCCGCGCGACATGAAGGCAAGGCCGCCGAACATCTTCTTCTCCACGATGTCGCGCCGCCCGCGCAAAATGTCTCTAATCCTCTCGGCTAGACCTTGGTCGTATGCCATGCGCCGCCCGTGTTTCAGCGCAGCGGTTTTCTCATGTACACGCGCGCGAGCCCATCTTCGACGCGTCGATCGTATTCAGCGTAGCCGATTCCGGCGTACAGCGCGCGATTCTCGATCATCTTCTCGTGCGTGTAGAGATAGATCGACCCAAACCCTTGGCGCCGTGCCTCCGCCTCGCCAAGCTCGAGAAGCGTTCTGCCGAGCCCGGTACCCCGACGCGACGGCTCGACCGCCACGTTCTCCAGCAGAAAGCCCTCCTGCGTAACCGAGAGCACCAGCACCCCGACGATGCGTCCGCCGCTCTCGGCGACCGTGACCTGACGCCTTCGGATGACGTCGGCGTAGTCATCGGTCATTGGCCCTGGGGGCCTGCCGATGCGCTCCACGTAGTGGCGGTAGGCGGCGTGGACGCATGCCGCCACGGCGTCAGCGTCGCCGGAATTTGCTGGTCGAAGGAGAGGCTCAGCGCCCGTAGAACTTCCTCACCGTGTCCTCGGCCACCTGCTGCAGGAACGCAGCATCGTTCCTGTCGATTTTGCCGAAGTAGTCGTAGCTGTTGCCGACCGGCGACTTGCCGTAGATGCTCGCATAGACGGTGCATGCCGCGAGGTAGGTGCCGACCAGCGTGGGGTGCGAGCCGTCGTAGTCCTGCTGCAGCTTCATGTCCGGCCGGCGGCGGTAGGCCTCCTCGAACGCGAGCCCCACCGGGATGACCAGCGCGCCGACCTCGTTGCCGACCGAGACGTAGAGGTCCTCGGTCAGGCGGATGTTCTCCGGGCTCGCCTTCTTGTTCGGCTTGACGTAGGTGTGCGTCATGTAGAGCGCGGTCTTGCCGCCGCGCTCCGCGATCAGCCGGGTGAACCTGATCACGGTGTCGCGAAACCTGGCTCGCGCTTTATCGGACAGAGGCTCGCTGCTCGCCCCCTGCAGGATGACGAGCTGAAACGGCTCCTTGACCCCGATCTGCCCAGGCTTGGTCAGCCAGTCGATGTCGTGCTGCTCGAGCCTCGCGCCGCCGATGGTGGCCGACTTGAAGTGCAACCTCTTCTCCAGGCCCGGATCTCCCGCCATCGCCATCCGGCGCACGTGGTTGTGCAGGCTGTCGTTGTAGTAGAAGTAGCTGTTGCCGACGAACAGCACGCGCGCAGGCGTGTCGACCTGTGGCGCCGTGACCAGCGGCGCCGGCGCGGCGGCGGCGGCGCAAGCGACGAAGGCGGCGAACAAGGCAATCAGGATTCGCATGGCAGACCTCGTCAGCGAAGCTTTTCGCCGTAGTGTTGGCTGGCCCAGGTGACGGTGTCGCGCGCGGCGGTGTCGGCGGCGACCGGCCGGGCGCCGAAGCGCTCGCGGAAGCGCCGGTCGTCGACGATGAACGGCTCGTCCCACTGGTAGAGCATCTCGTTCATCTCGCGCAAGAGCGGCACGAACAGGCCGGCAGCCTTGAGCGCGAATCTCGGCAGGCGGACGACGGGGATGCGCCGGCCGAGCGCCTTGGCGAAGCGCTCGGTGAGCTCGCGCAGGGTCCCCGCGGGCTGGCAGGGCAGCATCCAGGCCTGCCCGAGCGCGTCGTCGGGGGCGCCGCCGAGCTGCGCGAGGCCCGCGGCGACGTCCGGGATGTAGTGGTAGGTGTGAACCGCGTCCGGGTCGACCGGCGAGCGCACCGTCTTGCCCGCCAGCGCGGGCTTCCAGAAGAAATCGCCGAGATAGGTGAGCGTGCCGCGCGGGCCATAAAAGTCCGAGGCACGCCCGCATACCGCGCGCACCTCGCCCCGCCCGTGCGCCTCGAACAGCCGCTCGGCCGCGCGTGCGCGGATCTCGCCCTTCCTGCTGCAGGGGTTCATCGGCGTGTCTTCGTTCATCGGTCGCCCGCCCGTGCGGCCCAGCATGTAGAGATTATCGAGCACCACGAGACGGGCCTTGGCTCCGCCCGCCGCCGTAATGAGGTTGTCCATCACGCGCGGGACGACCTCTGCCCATACTCCGCTGTCGTAGGGCGGGTTCATGCAGTGGTAGACGACGCTCGCGCCTTCGCAGGCGCGCGCGCAGAAACCCGGGTCGAGCGCGTCGCCTGGAACCAGCTCGGCGCCCGCGGCGATTTCGCCGTGCGAGCGGCGAACCACGCGCACGCGGCGCCCCAGCTCCACCAGCTTCATCGCCAGCGTCGTACCCACCTGTCCGGCGCCGAAGACGACGTGCACCGCGTCGGCCTCAGTCAGTGCGAGCCCCCTTGCGCCAGAAGGCGCCTCCGCCCTTGATCGGCGTCATCGGGTCCTTGATGCCCATGGCGTCACGATACTCGTGCGTGGCATCGTTGCAACCCGCAACGGCGTTGTAGTCGTCGAGAATCACGAACCCTCCCTCGGAAAGCTTCGGGTAGAGCGCGGTGAGCGCGTCCATCGTGGACTCGTAGAGGTCGCCGTCGAGGCGCATCACGGCCAGCGTCTCGATCGGCGCCTGCGGCAGGCTGTCCCGGAACCACCCCTCGAGGAACTCCACCTGCTCATCGAGCAAGCCGTAGCGGGCGAAATTCCCGCGCACCACCTCGAGCGGCACGGCGAGGTCCGCGAAACGGTCGAGCGCAAGCGCCGAATCGCCGGCGTGGACCGACTCGTCCGTCGGCGGCAGACCCTCGAAGGAATCCGCGACCCATACCTTGCGGTCGGTGACAGCGTGTGCCTTGAGCACCCCGCGCATGAAGATCGAGGCGCCGCCGCGCCAGGTGCCGGTTTCGATCAGGTCGCCGGGAACTCCCTCGCGAAGGACGGTTTCCGCGCACTGCCGCAGGTTTTCCAGTCGCGGCATGCCGATCATCGTATGGGCCCGCGTGGGCCAGATCGCGCCGAGGTATTTGCGCCTGGAATCCGCCGCCGCAGGATCGGTGCTCACCAGCTTTCCGGTCTGCGGATCCTTCCGGAACGAGCCGCGCATCGTGTCCAAGTCGTCGTCGTAGATCGAATTGGTCACGCAGCGCATCAAGAGGTCGAGATAGAGCGCCGCTTCCATTTCATGAATGCTTTCTGTCAGGTTCGGCAACCCCTCCATCGACTTATCTTACGCCATGGAAGCGACCGATACGCCTCGCACGCCGTGCCGCGCAATGGCCTGCGCCACCAGCCCGGAGGCTTTTGCGTACACGGCGAATTCGCTCATGAACGCCGCGGCCGCTTCGCGTCCGATCGGAACGCCGATCGCCTGCCGCACCGAGCTGAAGCTTCCCTCGAGAATGCGTGAGCCCGGCAGCCGCTCGGCGTCGCTCATCAGGCGCGCTTTGAGCCCGGCCAGCACTTCGAGTCCGTCCGCGACGAAGAGCTCGAAGGACGCCTCGATGCCCGGCGCGCGCACCAGCGTCGCATGCTTCAGCGTCCGGGTCAGATAGAGGTCGTAGGCGCTCTTCTCGGCCGCCGCGATGCGCACACCAGTGCGATCGACCTCGTCGATGCTCCGGATCCTGGAACCCGCAGGCACGAGATAGCCGGTCTCGATCTCGAGATACGCGGGGCTGAACGCAATATCCTTCGCGCGCGCGGGTTCGGCGGCGAGGAAAGCGACGTCCCAGACCCCGGCTGCGGCGGCGTCGGCGAGCTTGCCCGCGGCGTCGAACGGCACGAAATCGAACGCCAGTCCGGCGACTCGCGCCAGCTCGCGCGCAAGGTCGGGCACGATTCCGGCCGGCTCGCCGCCCCTCGAGCCCTCGTTTATCAGCAGAAAGTTCTGCAGGTTGATTCCCACGCGCAGCCGGCCGGCGGGCGCCAGCTCGGTGCGCGCGGCCGCGGTGATCAGAGGGGCCGTCACGGTCGGCGGCCTAGAGCTGATGCTGCGGGTTGACGCGCTCCATCTTGCTCGAGAGCCGGTTGAGCGCGCTGACATAAGCCTTGGCCGAGGCGACGATCACGTCGGTGTCGGCGCCGATGCCGTTCACCACCCGGCCGCCCTTGGCCAGCCGCACCGTCACTTCGCCCTGCGACTCGGTGCCCTGGGTCACCGCGTTGACCGAGTACAGCAGCAGCTCGGCGCCGCTCTTGGCCACGCTCTCGATCGCCTTGAAGGTGGCGTCGACCGGGCCGTCGCCCTGCGCCTCGGCCTTGCGCTCCTTGCCCGCCTCCGACAGCACCACCGTCGCGTGCGGCCGCTCGCCCATGCCGCTGGCCTGGTTCATGGTCACCAGGCTCCAGTGCTCCTCGTTCGCCGCGCCGGCCTCCTGCGCCACCAGCGCCTGCAGGTCCTCGTCGAAGATGTCGGCCTTCTTGTCGGCCAGGTCCTTGAAGCGCTGGAAGGCCTTGTTGTAGCCGTCCTCGGAATCGAGCTCGATGCCGATCTCCTTCAGGCGCTGCTTGAACGCGCTCCTGCCCGAGAGCTTGCCGAGCACGATCTTGTTGGTGCTCCAGCCGACGTCCTCGGCGGTCATGATCTCGTAGGTCTGGCGCGCCTTGATCACCCCGTCCTGGTGGATGCCGGAAGCGTGCGCAAAGGCGTTCGCCCCCACCACCGCCTTGTTCGGCTGCACCACGAAGCCGGTGATCTGGCTCACCAGGCGCGAGGTCGGCACGATCTGCGTCGCGTCGAGGCGGGTGGCGAGATGGAAGAAGTCGCTGCGGGTGCGCACCGCCATCACCACTTCCTCGAGCGAGGTGTTGCCGGCGCGCTCGCCCAGGCCGTTGATGGTGCACTCGATCTGGCGCGCGCCGCCGATCATCACCGCGGCGAGCGAATTCGCCACCGCCATGCCGAGGTCGTTGTGGCAATGCACGCTCCACACCGCCTTGTCGGAATTCGGAACTCTCTCTCTGAGATTTTTTATAAATTCTCCAAATTGCTGGGGTACCGCGTAGCCCACGGTGTCGGGGATGTTGATCGTGGTGGCGCCCTCCTTGATCGCCGCCTCCAGCACGCGGCACAGGAAGTCCGGCTCCGAGCGGCTGGCGTCCTCGGGCGAGAACTCGACGTCGGAGCAGGCGTTCTTGGCGTAACGCACCGACAGCCGCGCCTGCTCGAGCACCTGCTCCGGGCTCATGCGCAGCTTCTTCTCCATGTGGATCGGGCTGGTGGCGATGAAGGTGTGCACGCGCCAGGACTTGGCCACTTTCAGGGCGTCGATGCCGCGCTGGATGTCGCGGTCGTTGGCGCGGCACAGCCCGGCCACGGTCGAGTCCTTGACCATGTTGGCGATCGCCTGCACCGCCTCGAAGTCGCCGTTCGAGGAGGCCGGGAAGCCGGCCTCGATCACGTCCACCTTCATGCGCTCCAGGGCCTTGGCGATGCGCAGCTTCTCGTCCTTGGTCATCGAGGCGCCGGGGCTCTGCTCGCCGTCGCGCATGGTGGTGTCGAAGATGATCAGGTTTTTGTTGCCGCTCATGGTGCGCTCCTTGGGTGCGAATGTACGAATGCCTATCCGCCGCGAAGGGCGGGAGGGGGTACTGCCTGAAGGGGGATTTTAGTTAGTGCGCGCGAGGCGCAGCAGCAGACCGGCCAGCAGAAGCGCTGCGCCGGAAAGGAGAAGCTCGAGCCGGAGGATCGTAGCCATGGCAGGCAATATAACGCGGCCCCGGGGCGCGCGCAAGCCTTCAGCCCGGCCTGCCGTCCAGGCGCGGCTGCGCCAGGCGCGGCGCGTATGCGGCGAAGTAGACCACGAAAGCGGCGCTCCACAGCGCCGCGGAGGCGACCACCAGCGGCAGGTAGGCCGTGAGCACGAGCGCCGCGGCGACGCGCAGAACCGCGGCGGCGAGCACCAGCACGTAGGCCGCGGTCTCGGCCCGGCCCGCCACCAGCGGCCGCGCGGTGTGGCCGAGCGCGGTGCGCGTGATCATGCCGACGATGGTGCCCGACACCGCGCCGACGGCGAAGGCGTGCAGCGCGGCGGCGCCGATCACGATGCCGAACGCCGCCAGCCCGAGCAGCACGAAGCCGAGCGGGATCCAGGCCTGCGACAGGTGCAGGATCCACAGGATCGGGCGCCCGCGCGTGGCGAGCGGCGCCCAGCCGGCCTGGCGCGCGGTGTGCAGCGCCGCGGCAGCGAAAGCGGGCGCCGCGGCGAGCCAGCCGTCGAGCCCGGCCAGCACGCAGGCGAAAGCGAGCACCGAGAGCGCCAGCGCGGCGCGGTCGAGCGCCGCCGAGCGGCGAATCTTCGCCTGCGGCAGCGCGCTGGCGGTGAACGCCGGCACCACCCGCCCCGCCATCACGATCAGCAGGATCACGATCAGGTAAAGCGAACCCTGCACCGCGAGCGACGCGGGCACTTCGATCAGGCCCAGGGTCGAGAGGTGGAAGCAGGCGTTCGCCAGGCCGAGCGCGGCGAGCAGCGCCGGGACGAAGTAATTGCGCGTGTTGCGTGCGCGGACGATCACGCGCGCCAGCACCGCCGCGACCACGAAGGGAAACGCGCCGTCGACCAGGGCGGCGAGCCAGCCCGGCCCGCTGAGCATCAGCACGCGCGCGGCGAGCCAGTGCCCCGCCAGCAGCGCGAGCGGCAGCCCCGAGGGCGTCGGCCGCCCGGTCCAGACGCGGGCCGCGGTGAGCAGGAAGCCGGCGATCACCGCCAGCGCGAAGCCGAACACCATTTCGTGCTGGTGCCAGGCGAGCCCGTCGAGGTAGCCCGCGGGCCAGCCGTGGCCGGCGAGGTTGGCGACCCAGGCCGGCACCGCGATCGCCGCGAACAGCGCGGCGAGCAGATAGAAAGGCCGGAAGCCGAGGGCGAACAGCGCCGAGCGCACGCTCAGACGATCCGTCCCGGGCGCCCTTTGAGCACCCACTGCACGTAGCCCGAGACCGAGTAGGCCACGACCAGCAGGAACAGCACCACCGCCGGCTTGGTGGCGATCACCGTCAGGCCGGCGACGATGGCGAGCACGGCCCAGAACGGCACGCTCTTCTTCAGGTTGATGTCCTTGAAGCTGTAGAACGGCACGTTGGTCACCATCGTGATGCCGGCGAACATGGTCACGCACCAGGCCAGCCAGGCGAGCCAGGTTTCGCCGCCGAAGCCGAGGTCGTTCATGATCCACACCAGCCCGGCCACCAGCGCCGCCGCCATCGGACTGGGCAGGCCCTGGAACCAGCGCTTGTCGACCACGTCGATGTTGGTGTTGAAGCGCGCCAGGCGCAGCGCCGCGCCGGCGCAGTAGACGAACGCCGCCACCCAGCCCAGCTTGCCCAGGCCCTTGAGCGACCACTCGTAGATCACCAGCGCCGGCGCGGCGCCGAACGACACCATGTCGGACAGGCTGTCGTACTCGGCGCCGAACTCGCTCTGCGTGCGCGTGAGCCGCGCCACCCGGCCGTCGAGGCCGTCGAGCACCATGGCGATGTAGATCGCCACCGCGGCGATCTCGAAGCGCAGGTTCATCGCCTGTACGATGGCGTAGAAACCGGCGAACAGCGCTGCGGTGGTGAACAGGTTCGGCAGCAGGTAGATGCCGCGCCGGCGCAGGGCGCCGACCGGGGGCCTGATGCTTTGCCTGTCGTCGGGGTATTCAGCCATTTTGAGCCAGCCTCGCGAGCACGCTCTCGGCAGCGTACACCTTGTCGCCGAGCTCGGCAGTAACCTCGGCGTCGAGCGGCAGGTAGAGGTCGACGCGCGAGCCGAAGCGGATGAAGCCGTAGCGCTCCCCGCGCCCGAGCTCGCTGCCGGCGTCGACGTAGCACAGGATCCGGCGCGCGATCAGCCCCGCGATCTGCACGCAGGTGACGTCCTCGCCGCCGGGGGTGCGCAACCACAGCGCGCAGCGCTCGTTCTCGAGCGAGGCCTTGTCCAGCGCGGCGTTGAGGAAGCTGCCGGCGTGGACCCAGCGACGTTTCACGCTCGCCTCGACCGGCGAGCGGTTCGAGTGCACGTTGAACACGTTCATGAACACCGACACCTTGAGCGCGTCGCGCTCGAGCCAGGGGTCGCGCGCCTTTTCCACCGCGACCACGCGCCCGTCGGCGGCCGAAAGCACGGCGCGCGGGTCGTCCGGGATCTCGCGCGGCGGGTCGCGGAAGAACTGCAGCACGAACAGCGCGACGAGCCACAGCGGCGCCGCCCACCAGCCGCCCGCCAGCCAGGCGACCAGCGCGGCGGCGAGCACCGCCGCGGCGAGGAACGGCCAGCCCTCGCGCGCGATCAGCGGATGCGGGTAGCGCGCCGTCATCCGTCGAGCGCGGCGCTCACGGCTAGTTCTTCGACTGGTCGACGAGGCGGTTCTTGCGGATCCACGGCATCATGTCCCGCAGCTTGCCGCCGACGGTCTCGATCGGGTGCTCCGCGGTCATGCGCCTGCGGCTGAGCAGCACCGGCGCGCCGGCGCGGTTCTCGAGCACGAATTCCCTGGCGTACTCGCCCGACTGGATGCGCGCCAGCGCCTCGCGCATCGCGTCCTTGACGCGCGCGTCGATGATCTTCGGCCCGGTGGCGTACTCGCCGTACTCGGCGTTGTTCGAGATCGAGTAGTTCATGGTGCCGATGCCGCCCTCGTACATCAGATCGACGATCAGCTTGAGCTCGTGCAGGCACTCGAAGTACGCCATCTCGGGCGCGTAGCCCGCCTCGGTGAGCACCTCGAAGCCGTTCTTCACCAGCTCGACGCAGCCGCCGCAGAGCACGGCCTGCTCGCCGAAGAGGTCGGTTTCGGTCTCTTCCTTGAACGAGGTCTCGATCACGCCGGCCTTGCCGCCGCCGATCGCCGCGGCGTAGGAAAGCGCCATGTCGCGCGCCTTCTTCGAGGCGTTGCGGTGCACCGCGATCAGCATCGGCACGCCGCCGCCGCCGGCGTAGGTCGAGCGCACGGTGTGCCCCGGCGCCTTGGGCGCCACCATCCAGACGTCGAGATCCGCGCGCGGCTGCACCTGGCCGTAGTGCACGTTGAAGCCGTGCGCGAAGGCGAGCGCGCCGCCCTTCTTGATGTTCGGCTCGACCTCCGCCTGGTACACGGCCGCGATGTGCTCGTCGGGCATCAGCATCATGACGATGTCGGCGCCCTTGACCGCGTCAGCGACCGCCGCCACCTTGAGCCCGGCCTTGCGGGCCTTGTCCCAGGATGCGCCGCCCTTGCGCAGCCCCACCGTGACCTTGATCCCGGAGTCGTGCAGGTTGAGCGCGTGCGCATGGCCCTGCGAGCCGTAGCCGAGAATGGTGACCTTCTTGCCCTTGATGAGCGAGAGATCGGCGTCCTTGTCGTAATACACCTTCATCGTGTTTCCCCTAGTCTCTAGACCCGCAAAATCCGGTTGCCGCGGCCGATGCCCGAGGCGCCGGTGCGCACTGTCTCCAGGATCGCGCCCTGGTCGAGCGCCTGGATGAACGCATCGAGCTTCCTGCCGTCGCCGGTCAGCTCGATGGTGTAGGTATTGTCGGAGACGTCGATCACGCGCGCGCGGAAGATGTCGGCCATGCGCTTCATGTCCTCGCGTTCCTTGGCGCCGGCGCGAACCTTTATCAGCATCATTTCGCGCTCGATGTGCTCGGCCCCCGACAGGTCCACGACCTTGACCACCTCGACCAGCTTGTTGAGCTGCTTGGTGATCTGCTCGACCACGTCCTCGGAGCCCGTGGTGACGATGGTCATGCGCGACATCGACGGATCCTCGGTGGGCGCCACCGTGAGCGACTCGATGTTGTAGGCGCGCGCCGAGAACAGCCCCGAAACGCGCGACAGCGCTCCTGCCTCGTTCTCCAGCAGGATGGAGATGATGTGGCGGCTCACAGGTCTTCGGCGAGGATCATTTCCGAGATGCCCTTGCCGCCGGGCACCATCGGGTAGACGTTTTCGGTCTGGTCGGTGAGGAAATCCATGAACACCAGGTCGTCCTTGCGCTTGAACGCGTCGCGCAGCGCCGGCTCGACGTCGGCCGGCTTGTCGATCAGCACGCCGCGGTGGCCGTAGCCCTCGGCGAGCTTGACGAAGTCGGGCAGCGCGTCCATGTACGACTCGGAGTAGCGGTTGCCGTGGAAGAACTGCTGCCACTGGCGCACCATGCCCATGTACTTGTTGTTCAGGTTGACGATCTTGATCGGCAGGCGGTACTGCTTGCAGGTGGACAGCTCCTGCAGGCACATCTGGATGCTCGACTCGCCGGTGACGCAGGCGACCGTCGCGCCGGGGTTCACCAGCTGCACGCCCATCGCCGCCGGCAGGCCGAAGCCCATGGTGCCGAGCCCGCCCGAGTTGATCCAGCGGCGCGGCTTCTCGAACTTGTAGAACTGGGCCGCCCACATCTGGTGCTGGCCGACGTCGGAGGTGACAAATGCATCGCCTTGGGTGACCTCGTACAGCTTCTCGATCACGAATTGCGGCTTGATGATCTTCGAGTTGCGGTCGTACTTCAGGCAGTCCCTGGCGCGCCACTGCTCGATCTGCTTCCACCAGCTGCCGATGTCGGGCTTGCCGCCCTCCGCCGCGAGAAGCTTGCTCAGGTCGCGCAGGACGTCGGGCACATGGCCGACGATCGGCACGTCGACCCTGACCCGCTTGGAGATCGACGACGGGTCGATGTCGATGTGGATGATCTTGCGCGGGTTCTGCGCGAAGTGCGCCGGGTTGCCGATCACGCGGTCGTCGAACCTGGCACCGATCGCGAGCAGCACGTCGCAGCTCTGCATCGCCATGTTGGCTTCGTAGGTGCCGTGCATGCCGAGCATGCCGAGGAACTGCGGGTCGCTCGCCGGGTAGCCGCCGAGCCCCATCAGCGTGCTGGTGCAGGGAAAGCCGAGCAGCCTGACGATCTCGCCCAGCTGCCTGGCGGCATCGGACAGGATCACGCCGCCGCCGGTGTAGATCATCGGCCGCTGCGCGCCGAGCAGCAGCTGCGCCGCCTTGCGCAGCTGGCCGGCGTGGCCTTTGCGCACCGGGTTGTAGGAGCGCATCGAGACCGCTTCGGGATAGGCGAACTCGCAGCTCTGGATCGTCACGTCCTTGGGGATGTCGACCAGCACCGGCCCGGGACGCCCGGTCTGCGCCAGGTAGAACGCCTTCTTGATCGTTCCGGCGAGGTCCTTCACGTTCTTGACCAGGAAGTTGTGCTTCACGCACGGACGCGTGATGCCGACCGCGTCGACTTCCTGGAACGCGTCGAGCCCGATCGCGGCCGTCGGCACCTGGCCCGTGAGGACCACCATCGGGATCGAGTCCATGTACGCGGTGGCGATCCCGGTGACCGCGTTGGTGACGCCGGGGCCCGAGGTGACCAGGCAGACGCCGACCTTGTTCGACGAGCGCGAGTAGCCGTCGGCGGCGTGCGCCGCGCCCTGCTCGTGGCGCACCAGGACGTGCTTGACCTTGTCCTGCTTGAACAGCTCGTCGTAGATGAACAGCACCGCGCCGCCGGGGTAGCCGAAGACGTACTCGACGCCCTCCTCCTGCAGACAGCGCACGACGATTTCGGCGCCGGTAAGTTCGACCCCTTTGACTCGGTCCATGACTTGAAATGCCCGGAAGTGGCGGAAAACTTTGAACAATAAAGACTTGTTGCGATGCGGTCAAGGGAGCGAAACGAGCCCGCGGCAACAGTTTTGGTAACATCCCGCTCCGGAGCACATCGCGCATCCGCGCACGACAAAAGGGCCTACCCTGGCGACCCGCAGCGAGCTTTCGGCGTTCCTAGAGAGTGTCGAGCGGCGAGCCTTCAAGCAGGCCGTGTTCGCGGTGCGCGACGACGAGGCTGCGCTGGATATCGTGCAGGACGCGATGCTCAGGCTGGCGGAGAAGTACGCCGACCGGCCGGCGGAGGAGCTGCCGCTGCTGTTCCATCGCATCGTGCAGAACGCGATCCGGGACTGGTACCGGCGGCAGCGGGTGCGCTCGCTGTGGACCACTCTGCTGTCGTCGTTGCGTCCCGGGCGCGGCGAGGAGGACGAGCGGGATCCGCTCGACGCACTGGAGGTGGCGCAGGAGTCGCACTACGGGGGCGCACCGGGCGAGTTGCTCGAGCGATCGCAAGCCATTGAAATAATAGAGCAAGAGATCGCCAGATTGCCCGCCCGTCAACGAGAAGCTTTCTTGATGCGTTACTGGGAGGAACTGGACGTGGCTGAAACGGCGATGGCCATGGGATGCTCGGAGGGCAGCGTGAAAACGCACTGCTCCCGGGCCGCGCGCACGTTGGCGACGGCGCTCAAAGCCCGCGGCATCACTCTCTAGCTCGGCGGACGTCCGCAAGTAACCATGAACGAACCCCAATTCGGCAACAAGGTCCGCCACCTCCTCAACCAGGGCACGCAGCTCGAGCCGCGCGTCGCAGAGCGCCTGCGGGCGGCGCGCGAGCTGGCGCTGGCGCGGCGCAAGGCGGAGCCCGCTTCGGGGCTCGCCTGGGCCGGCGGGCTGGTCGGGCGCCTGGGGGACCTCGGCGGCTTGTCGCTGCGGCTGGTGCTGCCGGTGGCGCTGCTCGGGGTCGCGCTGACCACGATCCATGGCTGGCAGCAGAACCAGAAGGTCGCCGAGTTCGCCGACATCGACAGCCAGCTGCTCGCCGGCGAGCTGCCGATCGACGCCTACCTCGACGAGAGCTTCGACGCTTGGCTCAAGAAGCACGGCGCAAGCTGAGCATGGGGGCGCGCTGCCTCGCCGCGCTGTGCGGCGCGCTCGCGATCGCGCTCGCCTCCCACGCGCTCGCCGCCGCACCGCAGAGCAAGAACCCGTCCTGGTCCCAGCTCACCGCGCAGCAGCGCGAAATCCTGGCGCCGCTGGCTGGCGAGTGGGACAAGCTCGAGCCGGTGCGCAAGAAGAAATGGCTCGGCGTTGCCAAGCGCTATCCCAAGATGACGCCGATCGGCAAGAAGCGCGTGCAGACGCGGATGCGCAAATGGGCCGAGCTGACCCCCGCGCAGCGCGAGGAGGCGCGCAGGAGATACCGGCTCCTGCGCAGCCTGCCAAAGGCCGAGCGCGAAGCCCTGCGCAAGCGCTGGAAGGAGTACGAGAAGTCGCACCCGGCGCAGAAGCCGAAGTGAAGGCGCCGGGCATCCTGCGGCGGCTCGCCGCCATGACCTACGAGGCCACGCTGCTGTTCGGCGTGGCGTTCGCCTCGACCGCGCTGTTCCTGCTCGCCGGCGGCGGCGCTTCCGGGCTCGCCGGCTGGCGGCACCTCGCGCTGCAGCTCTACCTCGGCTCGGTGTTCGCCGGCTACTTCCTCTGGTGCTGGCTGCGCGGCGGACAGACGCTCGCCATGAAAGCTTGGCACATCCGCCTGGTGGCGCCGGGGCGCGCCGGCGTGCCGCCGGGCAAGGCGCTGCTGCGCCTGGTCCTCGCCGCGCTGCTGCTGCCGAGCGGGATCTCGCTGCTGTGGGCCCTGTTCGATCCGGAAAGGCAGTTCCTGCACGACCGGCTGGCGGGAACGCGGCTGGTCTTGGTCGCGCGCTGAATCGGGCGCCGGATCAGCGCCGCTCGACCCACCACATCATCAGCACCGCGGCGAGGAAGAACGCCACGCTGGGAACCGCGGCCGCCGCGACCGGCGGCCAGTTCTGCAGCAGGCCGATGTGCGAAAACAGGCTGTTGAGCATGTGAAAGAAGGTGCCGAGCATGATGCCGGAGAAGACCTTGACGCCCACCATGCCGGCGCGCGCCTGGATGTAGGCGAAGGGCAGCGCGAGCGCCATCATCACCAGCGTGGCGAGCGGATAGAAAAGCTTCTTCCACATCGCGATCTCGTAGCGCTCGGTCTTCTGCTTGTTGCCCGCGAGATGCTCGGTGTACTTGTACAGCTTCCAGGCCGACATGCGCTCCGGCTCGACGATCAGCACGTCGAGCATCTCCGGATTGACGGCCGAGTGCCATTCGATGCTGGGGAAACGCTCGACGCGGGGCCCCTGCGGCGTGAATTCGGTCTGCGTCACGTCGAGCAGCTTCCAGCGCCCGCCGCCGAGGTACTCGCCGCGCGCCGCGGCGCGCGCGAGATGCAGCCGGTCGTTCTGGTCGAACTGGTAGATGCGCACGTCGGTCAGCCTGCTCGCGCTGCGCGCTTCGCGCACGTTGATGAACGAGCGCTCGTCCTTGAACCACAGCCCGGAGCGCATTTCCTGCCCGATCAGCGCGCTCATGGCGTGCATGCGCAGCTTCTGCGCCGCCTCCTCCGCGGCGGGCGCCACCCACTCGCCGATGACGAAGGTCGCGACGACGAAGATCACGCCCACCCTGGCCAGCGCCAACCCGGCGCCGCGCGGCGACAGCCCCGAGCCGCGCATCACGGTGAACTCCGAATTGCTCGCCAGGTGCGCGAGCACGTAGAGGGTGCCGATCAGCACCACCACCGGGAACAGCTCGTAGGCGTGCGCCGGCATCGACAACAGCACGAAGATGAACACCTCGCGCAGGTGGTATTGGCCGCTCCCGAGATCGCCCAGCTCGCGGATCAGGTCGAAGAACGCGAACAGCGACAGGAAGCCGAGCAGCACGAACCCCACCGCGCCGAAGATCTGGCGCGCGAGGTAGCGCTCGAGGGTGCGGGCACGCATCGCGCTCGGCGCGCCCTCAGCGCGCCAGCCGCAGCCGGATCAGCCGCATGCGGCGCGCGAACAGGACCAGCAGCAGGCCCACCATGACGGCGTGGACCAGCCACCAGCCGAGCGAAAAATCGAGCCGGCCGAGCGTGACCCGCGCCTGGCTGACCGACAGCAGGTTCGAGTACACGACGTAGGTCAGCAAGGCGAACGCGAGGTTCACCGAGCGGCCCGCGCGCGGGTTGACGAAGCTCATCGGGATTGCCAGCAGAACCAGGATCAGCGCCGCGACCGGGATGCCGATGCGCCACACCAGCTCGCCCAGGTTGGCGTCGGTCGGGTTGCCCATCAGCGCCAGGGTCGAGAGGTCCTGATGCGAGGCGACGGGCCGCGAGCCCTCGCTGGACTTGATCCGCGTCGCGTAGCGCCCGAACCGCATCACGCGGTAATCCGCCTCGCCCGGGCTGCCCTCGTAGCGCTGGCCGTCGTCGAGCACCAGGAAGCGGTCGCCGTTGGGCGCGGTCTCGGTGCGGCCGGTGCGGCTCATCATGACGCCTTCGCGCTGGTGCTGGACCGAGTTGACGAACACGTTGTTCACCGTGGTCTTGTCGGCTCCGACCGAGTCGACGAAGAACACGCGGTCGTGGCTGCCCGATTCGCCGAAGGTGCCGGGGTCGACCCGCGAGACGTCGTCGCGCGCCTCGAGGCCGGCGCGAAACTGCTGGCCGATCTGCGCCACCCACGGCGACAGGAACAGCGACGTGGCGGCGATCAGCGCCACCAGCGGAAGGGCGAACTTCAGCACCGGCCCGAGCCAGGCCGTGAGCGACAGCCCCGAGTTGAACCAGATCACCATCTCCGAGTCGCGGTAGCTGCGCGTCAGCGTGAGCAGCACGGAAACAAACAGCGTGAGCGACAGCAGCACCGGCAGCGTGCTGACCGAGAAGAAGCCGAGGTAGGCGAACACCGCGTCGGAGGGAATCTTGCCGCCGGCGGCGTCGCCGAGCAGGCGGATCAGGCGCGTGGTGAGCGCGATCGAGAACAAGGTCAGGAACACCGCGCTTGCGAGGCTGGCGAATTCCCTGATCAGCGCGCGTTGAAAGATCATCTTCGCTCGACGGCTCCCGCCGATTCACAGTCGGCTGCAAAACATGCGATCATTTGCGCCGTCCGAAATTGCGGGAGAACGCGGTGGAATTTAGCATAAAAAGCCTTGCGCCCGAGCGTGCCAAGACGGGCTGCCTCGTGCTCGGCGTCTACCCGGGCGGAACCCTGACGCAAGCCGCACGGCTCGCCGACCGCGCCGCGCGCGGCGCGCTGCGCGCGGCGCTCGCGCTGGGCGATTTGAGCGGCAAGCCGGGCTCGACGCTGCTGCTACGCGGGGTAGCGGGGCTCGCGGCGCAGCGCGTGCTGCTGGTCGGCCTGGGCGAGCGCAAGGAGTTCGGCGAGCAGGCCTTGCGCGACGCGGTGCGCGGCGCGGCGAACGCGCTGCGCGAGCTCGGCGCCAAGGACGCCGCGCTGTACCTCGGCGAGCTCAAGGCCGGGCGCCGCAGCCAGGCCTGGGGCCTGCGCCAGCTGGTGCTCGGTCTGCGCGAAGCGTTCTACCGCTTCGACCAGCTCAAGACGCAGAAGAAGCCGCCCGCGCCCGCGCTCGCCGCCGTGACGCTGGCGCAAAGCGACGGACCGGTGACGCAGCAGGCGCAGGCCGCCGTGGCGGAGGCCGTCGCCACCGCCGACGGCGCGGCGCTCGCGCGCACCCTCGGCAACCTGCCGCCGAACATCTGCACTCCGTCCTACCTGGCCGAGGAGGCGAAGAAGCTGGCGCGGCAGTACAAGCTCGGCCTGCAGGTGCTCGAGCGGCGCGAGATGGAAAAGCTCGGCATGGGCGCGCTGCTGTCGGTGACCAGGGGCTCGCACCAGCCGCCGAAGCTGATCGTGCTGCGCTACCAGGGCGCAGCCAAGTCGAAAAAGCCCGTGGTGCTGGTCGGCAAGGGCATCACCTTCGACACCGGAGGCATATCGCTCAAGCCCGCGGCCGAGATGGACGAGATGAAGTACGACATGGCGGGCGCGGCAAGCGTGCTCGGCGCGATGCGCGCGCTGGCCGGCATGAAGGCGCCGGTGAACGCGATCGCGGTCGTGCCGACCTGCGAGAACATGCCGGGCGGCGGCGCCTCGAGGCCCGGCGACGTGGTGACCACGCTGTCCGGACAAACGGTCGAGATCCTCAATACCGACGCCGAAGGGCGCCTGATCCTGTGCGACGCGCTCACCTACACCGAGCGCATGCAGCCCGACGTCGTGATCAACGTCGCCACCCTCACCGGCGCCTGCGTGATCGCGCTCGGTCACGTGGCCACCGGCCTGTTCGCCAACGACCAGAAGCTGGCCGACGAGATCCGCGCCGCGGGCGACGACGCCTGGGACCGCGTCTGGCAAATGCCGCTGTGGGACGACTACCAGGAGCAGCTGCGCTCGAATTTCGCCGACATGGCGAACATCGGCGGCCGGCCCGCCGGCAGCGTCACCGCTGCCTGCTTCCTGTCTCGCTTCACCAAGAAGCTGCGCTGGGCGCACCTAGACGTCGCCGGCACCGCCTGGAAGAGCGGGCGCGACAAAGGCTCCACGGCACGACCGGTGCCGCTGCTGGTGCGCTTCGTGCTGCAGCATGCAGGCGCAAAGTGACCAGTATCGACTTCTACTTCAATGCCGAAGACAAGCTGCAGGTCGCCTGCCGCCTCGCCGGCAAGGCGCTGGCGCAGAGGAAGCGCCTGCTGATCTACGCCCCGCAGCCGGACACGGCGCAGCGCGTCGACCGCATGCTGTGGACCTGGCCGCCGGCCGGATTCGTGCCGCACTGTCTGGCGCACGATCCCCAGGCGGCGGATACCCCGGTCCTGATCGCGACCGACGGCGACGCGCCGCAGGCCTGCGAGGTGCTGCTCAACCTGTCGCCCGAGGCGCCGCCGCACTTCGAGCGCTTCGAGCGCCTGCTCGAGATCGTGGCGCGCGACGACGACGAGCGCAATGCCGGGCGCGCGCGCTACCGCTGGTATCGCGAGCGCGGCTACCCGATCGGCGACCACGACCTTGCCCGGGGGGCGGCGCGCAGTGAGTGACGACGCGCGCAAGGATTTCAACCCGCTGATCCAGCGCGTCGACGCGCTGCTGCGCCGGCACCAGGAAGCACCGAAAGCGGAGGAGGACGTCCCGGTGCTGACCGAGATCATCGACCCCAAGGTCGCGCGCCCGGCGAGAGGCGTCGACCGCGCCACGGTCGAGGCGCTGGCCGAGGAGCTGGAGAACGCGGTGCTGCTGCGGCTGGCGCCGGAGCTCGACCGCGTGTTCGAGGAGCGCCTGGCGGGCACCCTGAGCGACATGCTCGAGCAGGTGCTGAACGGCATGCGCGCCGAGCTCGCCGCGAGCGTGCACCGGATGGTGCGCGAAGCGATCGCCGTTTCGGTCTCGCAGGCGCTCAGCGAGCCGCCACGGGATTCCGACTCGAAGTAAACCGATGCCCCTCGAAAAGAGCTTTGATCCGGGCGCGGTCGAACAGCGCTGGTACCGGCGCTGGGAGGACGCGGGCTGGTTCGCCGCCGGCGCCGAGCCCGGCAAGCCGGCGTTCTGCATCCAGCTGCCGCCGCCGAACGTCACCGGCGTGCTGCACATGGGCCATGCCTTCAACCAGACGATCATGGACGCGCTCACGCGCTACCACCGCATGCGCGGCAACAACACGCTGTGGCTGCCCGGCACCGACCACGCCGGTATCGCGACCCAGATCGTGGTCGAGCGCCAGCTCGAGCAGCAGGGCGCGAGCCGCCACGACCTCGGGCGCGAGGGCTTCATCGCCAAGGTGTGGGAGTGGAAGGCGCAATCGGGCTCGACCATCACCGAGCAGATGCGGCGCATGGGCGATTCCTGCGACTGGAGCCGCGAGTACTTCACCATGGACGAGAAGCTCTCGCACGTGGTGGTCGAGACTTTCGTCCGGCTGCACGAGCAGGGCCTGATCTACCGCGGCAAGCGGCTGGTGAACTGGGACCCGGTGCTGCTCACCGCGGTGTCGGACCTCGAGGTCGAAAGCGAAGAGGAGGACGGCCAGCTGTGGCACATCCGCTACCCGGGCGACGGCTTCAGCCTCACGGTCGCGACCACCCGCCCCGAGACCCTGCTCGGCGACGTCGCGGTGATGGTCCACCCCGAAGACGAGCGCTACCGCGCCTTCGTCGGGCGCGAGGTCGAGCTGCCGCTCACCGGGCGGCGCATCCCGGTGATCGCCGACGAATACGTCGAGCGCGAGTTCGGCACCGGCTGCGTCAAGGTCACCCCGGCGCACGACTTCAACGACTACCAGGTGGGGCTGCGGCACGGCCTGCCGCAGATCCCGGTGCTGACGCTGGACGCGCGCATCAACGACAACGGCCCCGAGAAGTACCGCGGCCTCGACCGCTACGAGGCGCGCGACCGGGTGGTGCACGACCTCAAGGCCGCCGGGCTGCTCGATTCGGTCAAGCCGCACCGCATGGTGGTGCCGCGCTGCGGCCGCACCGGGGCGGCGGTCGAGCCGATGCTCACCGACCAGTGGTTCGTCGCCATGTCCAAGCCCGGCGCCGAAGGCAAGTCGATCGCCGAGCGCGCGATCGAGGTGGTGCAAAAGGGCGAGGTCAGGTTCTACCCCGAGAACTGGCTCAGCACCTACTACCAGTGGATGAACAACATCCAGGACTGGTGCATCTCGCGCCAGCTGTGGTGGGGCCACCAGATCCCCGCCTGGTACGACGATGAGGGCATGATCTATGTCGCGAGGAGCGAACAAGAAGCACTGAAACAATCCTCGGGCAAACCCCTGAAGCGCGACCCGGACGTGCTCGATACCTGGTTCTCCTCGGCGCTGGTGTGCCACTCGACGCTCGGCTGGCCAGAGCCGCAGGGTGCCGACAAGCTGGCCTACCAGCTCTACCTGCCCTCGAGGGTGCTGGTCACGGGCTACGAGATCATCTTCTTCTGGGTCGCGCGCATGATCATGATGACGACCTGGTTCACCGGCCGCGTGCCGTTCCGCGACGTCTACATCCACGGC
>Ga0315556_1000400_pt1 | contig 26572 bp, 24 predicted proteins | sample SalMarSW160310MG_FD_202112 | JGI IMG/M metagenome (GOLD analysis project Ga0315556, IMG submission 202112) | Salt marsh sediment microbial communities from the Plum Island Ecosystem LTER, Massachusetts, United States - Salt Marsh Sediment SW1603-10 ...
TTGCCATCAGCCTCGCTGCTAAGGTTTCCCTGAATTCATCCCGTTCATTTCATGCCTTTCGGCATGAACGCACCATTTCGATGAGTCCCCTGCTCTAACCAACTGAGCTACAGGCCCGAAGTGCGACATTCTAGCAAGGTTTAGACGAATGATTACAAGGAATAATTGATGATGAAAATTATCATAACTTACAATGAAGAACATGAAAACGTGTGTTCAGTGCGGCAGGGCACTCGTCGGAAAACAGCAGAAATTCTGTTCCAGGCAATGCAAGAACCGGTGTAACAACAATGTCCTGCAAAGCTATGAAGCTCAGCAGCTCGGGGGCAGAAGGCGCAAGGTGCAGTTGATCCTGCACAAGGGGGCCAGGTGCGAGATGTGTGGCTACCGGAAGAACTTCGCGGCGCTGGAATTTCATCACAATGACCCGGATACAAAATTGTTCCAGCTCGACCTGAGGTCTCTGTCGAACAGGGAGTGGAGTGCCGTGCTGGAAGAGGCTGGCAAATGCCGGTTACTGTGCTCCAACTGCCACGTGGAATTACACAACCCGGATTGCGGGTTGTGATGACAAGGCGGGTGATCCGTACGGGGAAAGAAGCGGCAGTCCGGTGACTGCCGCGATTTATTCCGCTTCCAGGAAGCTGCGCAGCGGTTCCGAGCGGGTCGGGTGGCGCAGCTTGCGCAGGGCCTTGGCCTCGATCTGGCGGATGCGTTCGCGGGTGACGTCGAACTGCTTGCCGACCTCTTCCAGCGTGTGGTCGGTGTTCATGTCGATACCGAAACGCATGCGCAGCACCTTGGCCTCGCGCGGGGTCAGGCCGGACAGGACGTACTGGGTCGCTTCCTTGAGTCCTTCCATCGAGGCCGAGTCGATCGGGGAATCGATGTTCTGGTCCTCGATGAAATCCCCCAGGTGCGAATCCTCGTCGTCGCCGATCGGCGTCTCCATGGAGATCGGTTCCTTGGCGATCTTGAGCACCTTGCGGATCTTGTCTTCCGGCATGTCCATGCGCTCGGCCAGCTCTTCCGGGGTCGGCTCGCGGCCGATCTCCTGCAGCATCTGGCGCGAGATGCGGTTCAGCTTGTTGATGGTCTCGATCATGTGCACCGGGATGCGGATGGTGCGCGCCTGGTCGGCGATCGAGCGCGTGATCGCCTGGCGGATCCACCACGTGGCGTAGGTCGAGAACTTGTAGCCGCGCCGGTATTCGAACTTGTCGACCGCCTTCATCAGGCCGATGTTGCCCTCCTGGATCAGGTCGAGGAACTGCAGACCGCGGTTGGTGTACTTCTTGGCGATCGAGATCACCAGGCGCAGGTTGGCTTCCACCATTTCCTTCTTGGCGCGACGTGCCTTGGCTTCGCCGATCGACATCAGGCGGTTGATTTCCTTGACCTCCGCGATGGCCAGGTGCGTACTTTCCTGCAGGCCGATCAGCTTGTTCTGGTGGCGAATGATTTCATCACGGCATTGAGCCAGCGCGGCGGAATACTTATGGCCCGCCTTGATCTGCGCGTCGACCCAGCCAAGGTCCGTCTCGTTGTTCGGGAACGAGGTGATGAATTCCTTGCGCGGCATGCCGGCACGAGTGACGCAGGCATCCATGATGCTGCGCTCGTGGTTGCGGATCCGGATAATCGCGTTGCGCAGGTTGGTGGTGAGGGCATCCACGACCCGCGGCACCAGCTTCAGGGCGAGCGTCTGCTCGGTCAGCTGTTCGCGCAGCTTTTGCACCCGCGCGGCGCTGCCCTTGCCGCCCTTCGCCATTGCGGCAATCAGCCCACTGTAGTTCTTTTCCATCTCGGAGAAACGAACGCGTGCCTCTTCCGGGTCCGGCCCGGTATCGACCGGGGTTTCTGAAACGCTGTCATCGTCAGTATCGTCGCCGCCATCGTCGTCGTCATCGCTGGTTGCAGACGCACCCGCCGTCTCGTCATCCAGGCTGGCCGCCACCGGGAGTTCCTCGTCCGTGGCGTTGGGATCGATGAATCCTGAAATCATGTCGCTGAGGCGCATCTCGCCGGCCGCGATGCGCTCGTAGCCGCGCAAGAGGGTGGCTGTGGTCCCCGGGTAGATGGCCAGCGCATGCATGACCTGGTTGAGGCCGTCCTCGATGCGCTTGGCGATGACGATCTCGCCTTCCCGCGTGAGCAGCTCGACGGTGCCCATTTCACGCATGTACATGCGCACGGGGTCGGTGGTGCGCCCGAACTCGCTGTCGACCGCGACCAGGTGGGCCGCGGCTTCCTCGGCGGCATCGTCGTCGGCGGTGTTCTTGGTGCTGGCCAGCAGCAACGAATCGGTATCCGGTGCCACTTCGTGCACCAGGATGCCCATGTCGTTGATCATGCCGATGATGTCCTCGATCTGCTGTGGATCGACGATTTCATCCGGCAGGTGGTCGTTCACCTCGGCATAGGTCAGGAAACCCTGGTCCTTGCCTTTCTCGATCAGCAATTTCAGGCGAGACTGTTGCTCTTTGTCCATAGTGTTCCGTGGGCTCGGGGCGGCCCAGCATCAAGTGTAAACGGGGGCGGAAAATTAATCGCGCAGTATAGTCGATGCAATTGGGGCCAGCCAAGCAAATTTCCAGTCTTCCGGGCCGCGAAGTCCGCCCTACCCGGATCGTCTGGCTTCCTGCAGCAGTTGCTGCAGCCGCCAGTATTCCTTGCGCTCGCCATCGTCAAGTCTTTGAATTTTATCCCTCTTTGTCAGGTTCTCGATCTGCTGTTCCAGGTACTGCCGGTAGATCTGGTGCAGCTGCCGCTGCAGGTCCGGGAGCAGGTCGAGATCGTCGCGGACCGGGCTCCAGCGGGCCAGCCGGGCCAGGAACCGCGCTTCTTCGCGTTCCCGCCAGTGTTCCAGTATGGCACCTGTGCTGGCTAACGGCTGGTGCCGCAGCAATTCCAGTAATTCCTGCAAAAGTGCGACACCCGGCACGTCCACCGGTTCCGGAAAGGCTAAATCCCCTATTTTCTGTGCCAGAGACGGCTGATAAAGCAGGATCGAAATGGCCGCGCGCACCGGGCTTTTGCCCCCGCCGGCCGGTGCCGGGGAAGCGGCCCGGGACGGCTCGGGCCGGTCCGGTGCGCTCCCGGGCAGCCCCAGCCGGCGGGTCACGGCCGCCACCGAGGTGCGGGCCAGCTCGGCCAGGCGTTCGGTCATGAGTTCGCGGAACATGCCGTCGGGCAGGCGCGCCAGCAGCGGCCGGGCGAGGGTCACCAGCCGGGCACGGCCGTCGATACTGTCGAGATCGAGCGCGGCGGTCAGCCGGTCGAAGAACACCTCCGACAGGTGCGTGGCCGACCGGACCAGTTGCTCGAAGGCCGGTTTGCCGGTCTTCTGCACCAGGCTGTCCGGGTCTTCACCCTCCGGCAGGAACAGAAAGCGGGCCTCCCGTCCATCGGACAGTACCGGTAACGCGTTCTCCAGCGCACGCCAGGCCGCTTCCCGCCCGGCCCGGTCGCCGTCGAAGCAGAACACCACTTCCGGCACGGTGCGAAACAGGGTCTCCAGGTGTTCCGGGGTCGTCGCGGTCCCCAGTGTGGCCACCGCGTAGTGGATGTCGTACTGCGCCAGCATCACCACGTCCATGTAGCCCTCGACCACCAGGATGCGTTCCAGCCGGCGTACCGACTTGCGGGCCTCGTACAATCCGTACAGTTCCCTGCCCTTGTGGAAGAGCGGGGATTCCGGGCTGTTCATGTACTTCGGCGTGCCCTGGTCGAGCACCCGGCCCCCGAAACCGATGGTCCGGCCGCGCCGGTCGTGGATGGGGAACATGATCCGGTCGCGGAAGCGATCGTAGGCGCTCTTGCCGTCGTCGCGCTGGATGGTGAGTCCCAGTTCCAGCAACTGGTGTTGCATTCTGCTGTCCGCGTGCAGGGCCCCGGCCAGGTGTTCCCAGCCCGGCGGTGCGTAGCCGATCCGGTAGCGGGCGGCGGTCTCGCCCGTCAGCCCGCGCGTTTTCAGGTAGTCGACGGCACGGGCGGAGCTGGCGTGGCTGCGCAGCTGTTCCTGGTACCAGCCCGAGACCCGCTCGAGCAGGTCGTATTCCGGGCGGGCGCCGCCGGTGTGTGCGGGCCCGCTCTCGCGCGGGACTTCCAGTCCGACAGACCGGGCGAGTTCCTCGATGGCCTCGACGAACTCCATGTGTTCGTATTCCATCAGGAAGGTGATGGCGGTGCCGTGCTGGCCACACCCGAAGCAGTGATAGAACTGCTTGACCTGGCTGACCGTGAACGACGGGGTCTTCTCGCCGTGGAACGGGCAGCAGGCCTTGTACTCGCGGCCGGCCTTTTTCAGGGGCACGCGTGCGTCGATGACATCGACGATATCGACGCGCGCAAGGAGTTCGTCGATGAACGACTGCGGGATGCGACCGGCCATGAAACTAGGGTATGAGGGATACCCGGGAAATGGAAGGCAGGGTCCAAAAAGGGGCCGGATACATTTTCCCTGCGGGAAAATGTATCCGGCCCCTTTTTGCTGCTAACCCAGCCGGGCCTTGATCAGGGCACTGACGGCGCCCATGTCGGCGCGGCCCGCCAGCTTCGGTTTCAGCTCCGCCATCACCTTGCCCATGTCCCGGATGGAGCTGGCGCCGGTGGCGGCCAGCGCGGCGTCGATCAGTGCGCGGATTTCATCCTCGTCGAGTGCGGCGGGCAGGTACGGGGTGATGACCCCGATCTCTCCCTGTTCCCTGGCAATCAGGTCGTCACGGCCGGCCTGCTCGAACTGGCTGATCGACTCGCGCCGTTGCTTGATCATCCTGTCGAGCACGGTGATGACCTGCGTGTCATCCAGCTCGATGCGTTCATCGACCTCGCGTTGCTTGATGGCGGCCAGCATCAGCCGGATCGTGGCGAGACGTTCCTTGTCCCGGGCACGCATGGCATCCTTCATGTCCTGCTGGATGCGTTCCTTGATGGACATGCGCGGGAAACGGCAGGTCAGTACAGGCGTACGCGGCGTGCGAGTTCGCGGGAGAGTTTTTTCTGACCCCGCTTGATGGCGGCGGCCATTTTGCGTTTGCGTTCCTGGGTCGGCTTTTCATAGAACTCGCGGCGCCGTACTTCGGCCAGCACGCCGGCCTTTTCACAGGAGCGCTTGAAGCGGCGCAGGGCAATTTCAAAGGGTTCGTTTTCTTTTACACGTACATTGGGCATACAACACCGGTTGACTGAAGGTTGACAGGGCTGCGAATTCTATACACCTCCCGGGCAAAAGGCAAAATTTCCTTGTGTAACAAGTACTGGCGGATACCATAGCCACATGCTCGTACTCGGCATCGAAACCTCCTGCGATGAGACCGGCGTGGCCCTGTACGCGGGGGGGCGCGGCCTGCTCGGCCATACGCTGTTCAGCCAGGTTGACCTGCATGCCCGTTTCGGCGGGGTGGTACCGGAACTGGCCTCGCGTGACCATGTCAGCCGGTTGTTGCCGCTGATCCAGGAAGTAATTGATAATACTGGAATTAACAGCAAGGAAATCGGTGGCGTGGCGTACACGGCCGGACCCGGACTGATGGGCGCGCTGCTGGTGGGGGCCGTCACCGGGCGGGCGCTGGCCTGGACCTGGGGTGTGCCCGCGGTGGGGGTCCATCATATGGAAGGTCACCTGCTGGCGCCGATGCTGGAAGAGGAGCCGCCGGCATTCCCGTTCCTGGCCCTGCTGGTGTCGGGCGGGCACACCCTGCTGGTGGAGGTCGACGGTGTGGGGCGCTACCGGTTGCTGGGCGATTCCATCGACGACGCCGTCGGGGAGGCCTTCGACAAGACCGCGACCGTCCTGGGCCTGGGCTATCCGGGCGGCCCGGCCCTGGCGGCGCTGGCCCGGCAGGGCACGTCCGGGCGTTACCGGTTCCCGCGCCCGATGACCGATCGCCCCGGGCTGGATTTCAGCTTCAGCGGGCTGAAGACCTTCGCGCTCAATACCTGGAAGGAAAGCGGTCGCTCGGAGCAGGAGCGCGCGGATATCGCGCGTGCCTTCGAGGATGCCGTGGCGGACACCATGGTCATCAAGTGCCGGCGCGCACTGGACCAGACCGGCCTGGGCACGCTGGTCGTTGCCGGCGGCGTGGGCGCCAACCGCTGCCTGCGCGAGCGGCTGGCCGGCCTGATGCAGGAGCGTGGCGGCCGGGTGTATTACCCGCGGGCGGAATTCTGTACCGACAACGGCGCGATGATCGCCTATGCCGGTTACCGTCGTCTGCAGGCCGGGCAGCACGAGAGCCTGTCGATCCGGGCCATTCCGCGCTGGTCCCTCGAGGAGCTGCCTGCCGTCGGTGACATCGCCATGTAGGAGCGCATCTCATGCGCGACGGGAGGTCCCCGCACAGCGAGCCGGGTCGCGCATGAGATGCGCTCCTAGCCCTGTTTTTTTCCGAAACTGATCCTGCCTTCGCGGCCGCTCAGCAGGTTGGCGATGTTGGAGCGGTGTCGCCAGTACAGCAGTGCCACCAGGATGCACATGGCGCCGACCAGGTACGGATCCGGCCACAGCCAGGCAAATCCGGCCGGGATGACGAGGCACGCGGTGAGTGCCGCCAGTGAGGAATAGCGGAATACCAGCGCCATGATCAGCCAGGTGCCCGCGGCCAGCAGGCCGACCGGCCAGTACAGGCCGATGGCCACGCCGAGTGCGGTGGCCACACCCTTGCCGCCGCGGAAGTGGAAAAACAGCGGGTAGAGATGGCCGAGGAAGGCTGCCAGCGCGGTACCGGCCAGCACCAGCGGGCCGGCGTCGAGCGCGTGCCCCGCCAGCACCGGCAGCAGTCCTTTCAGCAGGTCGCCCACCAGCGTCAATGCCGCGGCTTTCTTGCCGCCGATACGGGCCACGTTGGTGGCACCCGGATTGTTCGAGCCCTGGGTGCGCGGATCCGGCAGTCCCATCAGGCGGCAGGTGAGGATCGCGGTGGAGATCGATCCGAACAGGTAACCGGCCGGAATCAACAGGGTTAGCGGTGTCATGGCGGGCATTGGAATCGTTCACACCGGCGGCGTCAAGCACAATCCGGGGCAGGCTGGCCATGCCGGTACACAGGCACTATATTGGAGCGCCACTCACCGGGACGGAATTCCATGGACATCGTGTTTATCAGCGACCTGCGCATCCGCACCATCATCGGCATCTACGAGTGGGAACGCCGGGTCCGGCAAAGCATCAGCCTCGACCTGGAAATGGCCACCGACATCGCACACGCCGCGGCCAGCGACGCCATCGGGGACACGCTCGATTACAAGGCGGTGTCCAAGCGCCTGATCGAGTTCGTCGAGGCCAGCGAATTCCAGCTGGTGGAGACGCTGGCGGAGCGAATCGCCGCCATCGTGCGCACCGAGTTCCACGTCCCCTGGCTGCGCCTGACCGTGCACAAGCCGGGCGCGGTGCGTGGCTCGCGCGACGTGGGCGTGGTGATCGAGCGTGGCCAGCGGGACTGAACGGTCATGGCGCAGGTCTATGTCAGTATCGGCAGCAACATCGACCGCGAGCGCAACATCGGGCTGGCCCTGCAGCGGCTGGCCGATGATTTCGGTCCGCTCACGCAATCTTCCGTGTTCGAGAGCGCGGCGGTAGGGTTCGACAGCGCGCCGTTCTACAACCTGGTGGTCGGCTTCATGACCGACGACAGCCCGCAGCAGCTGCAGCAATCCCTGCATGACATCGAGACGGCCAGCGGGCGGGAACGCGCCGGCACACTGAGCGCACGCACCCTCGATCTCGACCTGCTGCTGTACGACGACCTCGTGGTCCACGCGGGACGCCTGGTGCTGCCGCGCGACGATATCACCCGCTATGCATTCGTCCTCTACCCGCTTGCGGAAATCGCGCCGGATGCGCGGCATCCCGTCAGCGGTCAGCGGTTCGCGGATATGTGGGCGGCGTTCGATGACCCGCACCAGGTATTGCGTCGCGTCGACTGGCCACCCCGGCGCGCAGCCGACCCGCTGCATGAATCCGGCGACTGAGCTGCCCGTTCCGGAAGCGGACGCGCTGGCACTGAGCGCCCGGCTCGCCGACCGGATCCGGGCGGAAATCCGCGCCGCGGGCGGTGCGATTTCCTTCGCGCGCTACATGGAGCTGTGCCTGTATGCACCGGGGCTCGGCTACTACAGTGCCGGGCAGCGCAAGTTCGGTGCCGGCGGGGATTTCGTGACCGCACCGGAACTGGGTGATATGTTCGCGCGCTGCGTGGCGCGCACCTGCGCGGCCGTGCTGTCCACAACGGGTGGCGATATCCTCGAACTGGGTGCCGGTAGCGGGCGGCTGGCCGTGGACCTGCTCGGCGAACTCGAAACACTCGCGGTACTGCCGCGGCGCTACCGGATCCTCGAACGCAGCGCGGACCTGCGGCAACGCCAGCAGGCGCTGGTGCAGGAACGGCTGCCGCACCTGCAGGCGCGCGTCCGCTGGCTGGACCGGTTGCCGGATGCCGGGTTCACGGGCGTCATGCTCGGCAACGAGGTGCTGGACGCCATGGCGGTGGAGCGCTTCCACTGGGACGGGCGGGAGGCCATGCAGGTCTGCGTAACGGAACAGGGTGCAGGGTTCGGCTGGGCGACGCGGCCGTTCGCCACCCGGGACGGTGGCGGGATGGCCACGCGCCTGGCGCGCGAGCTGCAATTGCCTGCGCCGTACACCAGCGAACTCAACACCGGACTGCACGGCTGGCTGGCCGGCCTGGCCGGGCGGCAGGCGCGCGGACTCCTGCTGTTCATCGATTACGGCTATCCGCGCCGCGAGTATTACCACGAGCAGCGCACCAGCGGCACCCTGCAATGCCATTACCGCCAGCGCGTGCACGGCGATCCGTTCCTGTGGCCGGGCCTGCAGGACATCACCGCGCATGTGGATTTCACCGCGCTGGCACAAGCGGCGGTGGCTGCCGGCCTGGCCGTGTCCGGATACACCACCCAGGCGCATTACCTGCTCGATTGCGGCATCGACGAGCTGTTGCAGGCGCACGATCCCGGCAGCGGCGTGGGCTACCTGCGCCAGGCACAGCAGGCCAAGACCCTGCTGTTGCCCGGTGAGATGGGTGAACGCTTCCAGTGCATCGCCCTGACGCGTGATCTGGACAGCGCGCTCCCCGGGTTCCGCCGGCAGGACCTGCGCCACCGCCTGTAGTCTTCCTGCCGCCCGCTGGCGCAGCGCAGCGGGTGCCGGACGGGAAACACCGCGCTGCCCTGCGTCATGGTGGCGGTTGTGGATACCTATCCGCGCGCGCATTGCCCGACCCATGGATGTCCTGCACGCCACCTGGCTGGCCCTGGTACAGGGGCTTACCGAGTTTCTGCCGATCTCGAGTTCGGCGCATCTGATCCTGCTGCCGCGCCTGTTGCACTGGCCGGACCAGGGGCTTGCCTGCGATGTGGCCGTACGTGCTCTACCGGGTTGGCCTGGGGGCGTGGCTGTTCCGGCTGTTTGCGTAGGAGCGCCCGTCAGGCGCGCTGCGCTGGGCCCTTCTCTGCCATTATGTGGCCCGATCGCGGTCGCTGACCGCTCCTACTCCATGTTCCGGATGGCCTCGATACGCGCTGCCCGCAGCGCCGCGCCGATTGCCCTGCCGGATTGTCCGCTCGTGTCCACGCGGACCGCGGCCGCCGTCTGATACGCCCGTTCCAGCAGTTCTGCCGGCGGGTATGCACGGGAACGCGGGTCACGACTGTGTGCCTCGGCCGCGCACACCGCGGCGAAATCGGCGAGCCGTTCGCTGCGCCGGAAGGCATCCAGTGCCAGCAGCAGGTCCAGCTTCGCCGCGGCGTCCAGGGAAGCGAAGCGGTGCAGGTCACGGCGGTGCGCCAGCACCTTGCCGGCCAGTTCGCGGAAGCGACCCGGCACGCGCAGGCGTGCGCACAGGGATTCGAGTTGCGTCGGTGGCATGCCCGGGCCGTTGTCGATGTCGCACACCAGTGCGGCAAAGCGCTGTTCCGGATTCGGCGACAGCTGCGCGGCGCATTCGAGCACGGGCAGTGCCGGTCCGGCAGCCCCGTGCTGCGGCTGCAGTCCGGCCGCCAGGCCGGTCATTTCGGGAAACAGCTTTGCCAGTGCGCCACAGCCTTCCAGCACGCTGAAGAATCGTGCCGGTGCGCTGCACCCGAGCGCCTTGCACAGTTCCGCCCAGACCCGTTCGGGCACCAGTGCATCGACCTCCCCGCTGTCCACCATGTCGCGCATCAGCCGGTTGGTACCGTGCGCGACGTGGAAGCCGTAGCGGGCGAAGCACGCGCTAAAGCGCGCCACGCGCAGGATCCGCACCGGGTCCTCCGCAAAGGCCGGCGAGACGTGTCTGAGCAGGCCGTTATCGAGGTCCTCGCGTCCGCCATAGGGATCGATCAGTGTGCCATGCTCGTCTTCCGCCATGGCATTGATGGTGATGTCGCGCCGTTGCAGGTCCTGTTCCAGCGTCACGGCCGGGTCGGTGTTGAACGCGAACCCGGCATAGCCGGGCGCCGTCTTGCGCTCGGTCCGTGCCAGCGCGTATTCCTCCTTGCTCCGGGGATGCAGGAACACCGGGAAGTCCTTGCCCACCGGGGTGTAGCCGAGTTCGATCAGCTGCGCGGGGGTGGCGCCGACGACCACCCAGTCACGCTCGCCCACCGGCAGGCCAAGCAGCCTGTCGCGCACTGCACCGCCGACCAGGTAGATTTGCATGGTTCAGTTGCGCCGGGCGCGCCGGCGCAGTTCGTGATAATGGAAGGTGCTGTTACGTCCCGCCAGGTAGCCGGGTACGACGGCGCTGATCGGGGTCGGGTTGATACCCAGTGTCGGCAGGGCGTTGCAGCGACACAGGCTGTCGTGCTGCAGTGCGTAGTAGTTGTCCAGGGAGAACGGTTGTCCCGGTAGCAGCCCGAGCGCGTGCGCCTGCAGCCGGGACAGCCGTTTCCCCAGGCCGATGATGAGCCGGTGCAGTCCGAGCTGGTCGCGCGTGTACTCGACCAGCGCACGCAGCGTGAACACCTCCGGCCCGCACAGTTCCAGTCGCTCGCCGCCGGTGGCGTCGTGCATGGCGCGGTACATGGCCTCGACCACGTCACCCACGTAGACCGGTGCAAAACGGCTGTCGGGACACGCCAGCGGGAACACACCCGGTGCCAGGCGCAACAGGGTGGCGAAGCGGCTGAACAGCCCGTCGCCCTCGCCAAAAATGACCGACGGACGCAGCGAGGTCACGATCATCCGGCCGCTGGTGGTTGCGTGCACCAGGTCTTCGCCGGCCCCCTTGGTCTTCAGGTACAGGCTGTGTGCCTCGTTGACGTCCGCATTCAGGGCGCTCATATGCAGCAGGCGACCGACCCCGGCGTCGAGCGCGGCAACGACCAGCTTGCGTGGCAGCTCGACGTGCGTGTGCTGGAAATCGCCGCCCCTGCGGTCACGGTCATTCAGGATGCCGACCAGGTTGACCACGATGTCCACGCCGTGCAGGTGCCGGCGCAGTTGTGCGGCATCGTGCACGTCGGCGGCATGCAGGGTGATGTTCGGATTGGTGATGAGCGAGCGATGCCGTTCCGGATGCCGGGAGAGAATGCGGACCCGGCGGCCGTCGCCCGCGAGGCGGTGGGCGAGGTGCCGGCCGACGAATCCGGTGCCGCCAAGTATGCAAAGGGTCTGGGTCATGTGCTGTATGCGTGTCCGTGGCCTGCCGCCTATTCTAGCGCGTGGTCACTTCGTATGCGTCACGCGGTTTGATCTCCTGCATGTGTTTCGTCAGCGGGATGACCGGGCGCTGCAGGCGCCAGTCATAAATGGCCGCGTAGGCCAGGATGCGCTGCACGTATTTGCGTGTCTCGTCAAACGGTATGGCGGCAATCCAGCTGGCGGCGGGCTGGGGCTGGTCATCGGGTAACCAGCGCTGCACCCGCTGCGGTCCGGCATTGTACGCGGCCGATGCCAGTACCACGTTGTTATCATAGCGGCGCATGACTTCCTTCAGATAGGCAGAGCCGATGCGGATGTTGCGTTCCGGGTCATACAGATGCCGGGTACCCGGCAGGGGGATCCGGTTCTTGCGCGCGGTGACCCGCCCGGTAACCGGCATCAACTGCATCAGGCCCATGGCACCGGCACCGGAGCGGGCGTCCGGGTTGAAGGCGCTTTCGGTGCGGATAACGGCATACACGTGCCCGGGGTCCAGCTGGTATTCCCCGGCATAGTGCCGCACATCATCGAGATGATCGAGCGGAAAACGCAGCTCCAGGTCATCGTAATCCTCACTGCGCGCCACGGTCAGGATGGCCTGGTCGTGCCAGCCCCAGTCCGAGGCCAGGTGCGCGGCCAGCTTCAGTTGCCGGGTGTCCATCTTCCCGATGGCGCTTTGCCATTCCCGGCGCGCCTCGGTCTGCAGCCCGGCCAGCAACAGCTCGTGAGCGCGCACCACGCCCGGCAGCTTCCGTACGGCCTGCAGTTCCTCTCCGGTATACTCGATCGGACGGTCACCCATCACGTACGGCCAGTGCAGTTCGTCCGCGGCGAGAAATCCGTAATAATCCCGTTCTCCGGCCAGCGCCGAAAGCACGTCCCGGCCGGCCTGCCTTTGCGAGGTATAGTCCAGGGCGATGCCCCGCCAGTACCGCCATTCGTTACGGGTCGCTTCCTCCGCGGGCATGCTGTCGATGTGCTGCAACACCGCCGGCCACAGGCCGTCGGAGATGGCGCTGCGCACGCGCCATTCGCGCACCTCGCTGTCGGTCACGCGCTCGGGAACCGCGTTCAGCCAGCCATGGGCATCGGGATCCCTGCGCCAGCCGGCGAGCAGCGCAATGTCCTTGTCGAGCTCGGCGGCATCGTCCGCGTCGAAATGGTAATGCGGCCGGATTTCGAGCCAGCGGTCATGCGCATAATCGACATCGGAGCGGGCCAGCCGGTGCAGGGCATACAGGATGATCTCGCGCGTGTGCGGGTTGTCCGCTTGCAGTTTGCCGGAGTCCAGCAGGCGCGCGGGCCGTGCGTACGCCGCGCGCCACAGCGGCAGCCAGTCCCGTTCCGGTTCGGGCAGCGGCTTGGCCAGGTATTCCGCCAGGCTCAGGTTGCCGCCCTCGATGGCCAGCCGGATGCGCTGCCAGCGCAGCGCATCGGTGATGGCCCCGCTGTTTTCCAGGTAGCGGAAGACCGGGTCGCAGGCATCGTCCTGCGAGTGTCCGACCAACCAGAGCTGCAGGGCGTCCGCGGTCACCTGCGATTTTTTACCGGTCGCCAGCCGGGCCTGCAGCCGGTAGCAGCGCAACGCGACGGGCTGGTCACCCTGGTACAGTGACAGGAATGCCTGCCAGTCGTGTGCGCTGGCCAGCTTGTAGAGCCAGGCACGCCGCAGCAGCGCGCCGGTCGGCTGGTCGGCGTAACGCTGGATGTAGCGTTCGATCGCCTTGTGGTTGGCCGGGATCAGACGGTCGCGCAGGTACCAGTATTGCAGGTAGGGATACAGCGGGTAGTCGCGCAGGGATGCCTCGAGGTCTCTGAATTCATCCAGCTTGCGCGCAGCCAGCGCATCGCGGGCCTCCAGGAAGCGGTCGCGCTGGTCCTGCAGGGAATCACCCGCGTATGCCGCGGTCGATACGAGGATTGTGGATACGATCAGGAACAGCCTGACCACGAACGGATGCAGCATGGTTGCTATAGTTACAGAAATCGCGGCGACAAAACAGGAGGAATGAACAATGTTTGTTGCAGTCAATCCTGCCGACGGAAGTACTGCGGAAATCAGCGCAGCCTTCACGGCCGGGCAGCTCGAAGAGGTGCTGGAACAGGCGGCCGCTGCCGCGCCCGTCTGGCAGGCGATGCCGCTCGCCGCGCGCTGCGAACGGGTGCGCGCGGCAGGCGCGGTGCTGCGCCGGCGCAGCGAGGAGCTCGCGCGCCTGATCACGGAGGAAATGGGCAAGCCGATCCTGGAGTCACGCGCCGAAATCGCCAAATGCGCGCTGGGCTGCGACTACTATGCGGAGCACGGCGCGACCTTCCTGGCCGACGAACCCATCGCCAGCGATGCCGCGCGCAGCCTGGTGGCCTATCAGCCGCTGGGCACCGTACTGGCCGTGATGCCGTGGAATTTCCCGTTCTGGCAGGTGTTCCGCTTTGCCGCGCCCGCGCTGGTGGCGGGCAATACCGGGTTGCTCAAGCATGCCTCCAATGTCCCGCAGTGCGCACTGGCCATCGAGTCGGTGTTCTGTGAGGCCGGTTTTCCCGCAGGTGTGTTCCGCACCCTGATGATCGGTTCCGGACAGGTCGCGGGCGTGATCGGAGACCCGCGCGTGCACGCGGTCACCCTCACCGGCAGTGAGTCGGCCGGCCGGGCGGTGGCGGCAGCGGCAGGTAACGCACTGAAAAAGTGCGTGCTCGAACTGGGTGGCTCCGATCCGTACCTGGTACTGGCCGACGCCGATCTCGAGGTCGCGGTCGAGACCGCGGTGACCTCGCGCTTTCTCAATACGGGTCAGAGCTGTATCGCCGCCAAGCGCTTCATCGTGGTGCCGGAAATCGCCGCTGCGTTTGTCGAGCGTTTTCGCCAGCGCGTCGACGCGCTGGCCCTGGGCGACCCGCTGGACGAGCGCAACCGGGTCGGGCCGATGGCGCGTCTGGACCTGCGCGAGGAGTTGCACCGGCAGGTCACCGACAGCATCGCCAGCGGGGCGGTGGCCGTGACCGGCTGTGCCCCGCTCGACGGGCCGGGCGCCTATTACCGTCCTTCCATCCTCGACCAGGTGCGTCCCGGGATGCCTGCATATAATGAGGAGCTGTTCGGCCCGGTCGCCAGCGTGCTCCGCGCCCGCGACGAGGAGGATGCCATCCGCATCGCCAACGATACGGAGTTCGGGCTGGGGGGCAGCGTGTGGACCCGCGACGTGGCGCGGGGCGAGGCGGTGGCGCGCCGTCTGCAGTGCGGTTCGGCATTCGTGAACGGCCTGGTCAAGAGCGATCCCCGCCTGCCGTTCGGCGGCATCCGGCGCTCCGGTTTCGGTCGCGAGCTGTCGCACCACGGCATCCACGAATTCGTGAACGCCAAGACGCTCTGGATCCGCTAGGGCGCACTCTGCAAGCAATTGATTCATTGAGGGAACGCGTGATCCGGACGCGTCCCCCGTACGCCGGCTATCCTTTCGATTCCGGTTTGCGCCAGAATTCGCAGATGGAATTGCTTGCCTGTCTGCTCACCGGTGGTGTCGCCGGGCTCATGGCCGGTCTGCTGGGTATCGGCGGCGGACTGGTCATCGTACCGGCGCTGGCCATGCTGTTAGCCCGTCAGGGTGTACCGGCGGCACACGTCATGCACGTGGCCGTCGGGACCTCGCTGGCGAGCATCGTGCCGACGGCGGTTTCCTCGCTGCTGGCCCATGACCGGCGTGGCGGTGTGGACTGGCCCGTGGTGCGCGCCCTGCTGCCGGGAATCCTGGCCGGCGGGCTGGGAGGCGCGTGGCTGGCCGGCCGGGTCAGCAGCCCGGGCCTGGCGCTGATCTTCGGGGTGTTCGAACTGCTGGTCGCCGCGCAGTTGTGGCTGGGCCTGCAACCGGATGCACACCGGGCACTGCCCGCTACGGCCGGCATGACGCTGGCCGGCGGCGTGATCGGGTCGCTGTCCGCCCTGCTGGGTATCGGCGGCGGCACGCTGACCACCCCGTTCCTGCTCTGGCATGGCATCGACATCCGGCGAGCCGTGGGCACCTCGGCCAGTGCCGGCCTGCCGATCGCACTGGCCGGCGCGTCCGGTTTTGCCTGGAGTGGCTGGGGTGTGCCACTGGCGCTCGGCTGGACCACCGGCTTCATCTACTGGCCTGCCGTGGCCGCCCTGCTGCTGGCCAGCGTGCCCATGGCCCCGCTCGGGGCACGACTCGCACACACGCTGCCGCGGTCGTGGTTGCAACGCGGCTTTGCCCTGTTCCTGCTGCTGGTCGGCGTGAAAATGGTGTGGCCGGGATGACCGTCCGTTTGCAGGCAGGGGTTCCGTGTGGACTGATCCGGATTTCAAAAGAAAACCATAATTATACAGATCACATTATTATTGAATTAATCACAACATTGTTTGTGAAACATGGGGTTATTGCGGTTCGGGTATCCGCCTGCACGAATAAGTAGCATTTATTCACGGCTAGATTTTACTGGTTTGAAATTCGGCACCAAAGGGGTATCGTTAGCGGCCCCTGCCACAGGCAGACCTGCGCGCATGCTATCCCGACAGAACATCCACGGCGTGCAGCAAGACAGATTGCACTGAATCCGCTATCGAAGGAGACTCATGTCCACACTCGTCAACCCCCATGGCGGTGGCACGCTCAAGCCACTGCTGCTCGAAGGTGCTGCACTGGAGGCGGAACAGCAACGCGCCGCCGGCCTCACCAGGATCAACGTTTCCTCCCGCGAAGCCGGTGACATCATAATGATGGGTATCGGCGGCTTCACCCCGCTGACCGGTTTCATGACCCGGGCCGACTGGGAAGGAGTCTGCGACGGGATGAAGATGGCAAACGGCCTGTTCTGGCCGATCCCCGTGACGCTCTCCACCGACAATGCAAGCGCCGGCGGTATCAAGGAAGGCGCGGACATCGCGCTGTTCGACCCGGAGCGCAATGAAATCCTGGCGACCATGAAGGTCACCGAGAAGTATGCCATCGACAAGAAGCACGAGTGCATGATGGTCTACAAGACCACCGACGAGGAGCACCCGGGCGTCAGTATGGTGATGGCACAGGGTGACGTGAACCTGGCCGGACCGATCAAGGTGCTGTCACAGGGCGAGTTCCCGGAGCAGTACGGCGACCAGTTCATGACCCCCGCGCAGACGCGCGCCGAATTCGAAAAGCGCGGCTGGAAGACCATCGCTGCCTTCCAGACCCGCAATCCGATGCACCGTTCCCACGAGTACCTGGCCAAGATCGCCATCGAGACCCTCGACGGCGTGCTGGTTCACTCGCTGCTGGGCAAACTGAAGCCCGGCGACATCCCGGCGAATGTGCGTTCCGACGCCATCCAGGTGCTGATCGACAACTATTTCGTCAAGAACACGGTGATCCAGGCCGGTTATCCACTGGACATGCGCTACGCCGGTCCACGCGAGGCGCTGCTGCATGCCCTGTTCCGCCAGAACTACGGCTGTTCGCACCTGATCGTCGGTCGTGACCACGCCGGCGTCGGTGACTATTACGGCCCCTTCGACGCGCACCACATTTTCGATGAAATTCCGGCCGATGCGCTCGAGACCAAACCGCTCAAGATCGACTGGACCTTCTGGTGCAACAAGTGTGGCGGCATGGGCTCCATGAAGACCTGTCCGCACGAGGCGGGTGACCGCGTGCTGCTGTCCGGCACCAAGGTGCGCAAGATGCTGACCGACGGCGAGGACCTGCCGGCCACCTTCAGCCGCCCGGAAGTGGCCAGTGTGCTGCAGGCCTATTACGCCACCCTCACCGAGAAGGTCGATATCAAGATGAGCGGACATTCCGCCAAGTAACGACTCTGGAGACCGTTGCTACCGTGTGGGGTGACGGAGTATCAACTGCAGTAAAAAAAAGATGGAGAATGAACATGCCAACATTTGTACGTACTGATAAGTGTGATGGCTGCAAGGGGCAGGACAAGACCGCTTGCATGTACATCTGCCCGCACGACCTGATGAAACTGGACAAGGACGGCTCCGAGACCGGTCACGCCATGCGTGCATTCAACCAGGAGCCGGAGCAGTGCTGGGAATGCTATTCCTGCGTGAAGATCTGCCCGCAGCAGGCCATCGAGGCGCGTCATTACGCCGACATCGTGCCGCTGGGCGGTTCCGTACAGCCGCTGCGTGGTTCCGACTCCATCATGTGGACCATCAAGTTCCGCAACGGCACCCTGAAGCGTTTCAAGTTCCCGATTCGTACCACCCCGGAAGGCTCCATCGATCCGTACGGTGGCAAGCCCGCGGCCGACATGTCCAAGATCGGGGAGAATGGCTTCTTCGTGCAGAGCAACGGTTACCGCGCAGGTAATCCGGGCGAGCTGATCAAGGTATAAACCGGTTACGAACAAAATCTAGCAATAAGAGGAAACTGACAATGGCAGGTGAATTTGGGAATCCAGAAGTCGTCGAGGAAGAAGTCGACATTCTTCTGATCGGCGGTGGTATGGCATGCTGCGGCGCCGGTTATGAAATCATGCGCTGGGCAGAAGGTACCGGTCTGAAGATCAAGCTGGTCGACAAGGCCGCCATGGACCGCTCCGGCGCGGTGGCGCAGGGCCTGTCTGCAATCAACACCTATATCGGCACCGAGCAGGACCCGGCCGATTACGCCCGCATGGTCTCCAACGACCTGATGGGCATCACTCGTGACGATCTGGCCTACGACCTGGGCCGCCACGTCGACGAGTCCGTGCACCTGTTCGAGGAATGGGGTCTGCCGATCTGGAAGACCGACGAGAACGGTGAGCGCTTTGACGGCTCCAAGGGCATGACCCCGCTGAAGGACGGCGGCAAGCCCGTGCGTTCCGGCAAGTGGCAGATCATGATCAACGGCGAATCCTACAAGTGGATCGTGGCCGAGGCCGCCAAAAAGGCACTGGGCACCGACAACATCGCCGAGCGTATCTTCATCGTCAAGCTGGTCAACGACAAGAACGACAAGAACCGCATCGCCGGTGCCGTCGGATTCTCCGTGCGCGAGGACAAGGTGTTCGTCTACAAGTTCAAGGCCTGCCTGCTGGCCGCCGGCGGCTGCGTGAACCTGTTCCGCCCGCGCTCCGTGGGTGAAGGTCAGGGCCGCGCCTGGTACCCGGTCTGGAATGCCGGTTCCACCTACGCGATGGCTGCCGAGGCCGGCGCCGAGCTGACCATGATGGAAAACCGTTTCGTCCCGGCCCGCTTCAAGGACGGTTACGGACCGGTGGGTGCGTGGTTCCTGCTGTTCAAGGCCAAGGCCATCAACTCCAACGGCGAAGTCTACATGGACCGCAACAAGGAGATGCTGAACGACTACCCGCCCTATGGCCAGGCGGCCGTTCCCGCTTCCTGCCTGCGTAACCACCTCATGCTGCACGAGATGAAGGAAGGCCGCGGTCCGATCTACATGGATACCGTCACCGCGCTGGCCAACCTGCGCGAGACCCTGACCCCGCGCGAGGTGAAGCACCTCGAGGCCGAGGCGTGGGAAGACTTCCTCGACATGTGCGTCGGCCAGTGCGGTATCTGGGTCGGTGAGAACATCGAACCGGAGAAGAAGAACTCCGAGCTGATGCCGACCGAGCCCTACCTGCTGGGTTCGCACTCCGGTTGCTGCGGCATCTGGGTGTCCGGTCCGACCGATGTCGGTGCGCCGGTGGACGAGGCCGAAGCCGGTGTGCCCGAGCACCTGCCGAAGGGCTGGAGCTGGGGCTATCGCGGCATGACCACCATCAAGGGCCTGTTCACCGCCGGTGACGGCGTGGGCGCCTCCGGTCACAAGTTCTCCTCCGGTTCCCATGCCGAAGGCCGTATGGCTGCCAAGTCCATGGTGAAGTACTGCCTGGACAACAAGGATCTCAAGCCGGAGCTCGACGCCTCCGTCGAGGACCTGGTCGCCGAGATCTACCAGCCGGTCAAGACCTACCTGGAGTTCAAGGACTACTCGACCGCGATCGACATCAACCCGAACTACATCACGCCCAAGATGCTGCAGTTCCGCCTGCAGAAGATCATGGACGAGTACGTGGCCGGTGTCGCGACCTACTACACGACCAACGCAACCATGCTGGACGTGGCGGAAGAGAAGCTGGGTATGCTGAAGGAAGACGCCAGGAAGATGCGTGCGAAGGACCTGCACGAGCTGCTGCGTGCCTGGGAGAACTACCACCGTATCCTGACGGCCGAGGCCCACATGCAGCACATCAAGTTCCGCGAGGAATCCCGCTACCCGGGCTTCTACTATCGCATGGACAAGAACTTCGTGGACGAGGAGAACTGGAAGTGCTTCGTGAACTCGATCTACGACAAGGAGACCCACACGTGGACCTGCTTCAAGCGCGCCCACACGGATCTGGTCGACAAGTCCAAGCTGTTCAAGTAGTACCCGAGCAGTAGTATGACCTTGAGAGTCCGGGTACCTCGCGGTACCCGGGCTTTTTTTTCAGCGGTGTCAGAATGTATCTAAAAGGGGTCAGTACCCTTTTTGTGCATCCCCGGTACTATTGATGAAGCACCGGGTTGAAAAAAGGGTACTGACCCCTTTTGAATTTTTTTGTAGGAGCGCATCTCATGCGCGATGAAATCTTCCGCAGCCGGTCGCGGATGGGATCCGCTCCTACCCATTAATCAGCAGGGTGGTAGAGATGTCCGACAAACAACTGATTGAAGAGTCCCCGATCCCGACCAGCCCGGTGTTGCCCAACCAGCTTTCCGGTGATGCGGTGATCCAGTTCCACTGCCACAAGGGGATCGATTGCTTCAATGCCTGCTGCCGCAATATCGACATCATGCTCACGCCGTATGACGTCATCCGGCTCAAGCAGCGCCTGGGAATGCCCTCGACCGAGTTCCTGCACCAGTACACCACCCCCTTCGAATTCGGCAAGGACAGCGTCGCCGGGGTCAAACTCAAGCCCGTGGAGGGAGGCACTGCCTGCCAGTTCATGACCGAGGAAGGCTGCAGCGTCTACGCAGACCGTCCGACCGCCTGCCGCTACTACCCCGTCGGCCTGCTGTCGACCCGTCGTCAGGACGAGAACTTCGATCGCGCCTCCTATGCCCTGGTCCGGGAGGATCACTGCCATGGCCACTTCGAAGACCGCAAGCTGACCATCGACGAGTACCGCGCGGAGCAGGGCCTGGAGGAGTACGATGAACACGGGCGGCTCTGGCGCCAGCAGATTCTCAAGGTGAAATCCGCCGGTCCCTACATCGGCAAGATGTCACTCACCAGCCGCAAGTTCTTCTTCATGGCCAGCTACGACCTGGACCGGTTCCGGGAATTCATCAGGAGCGAGGGATTCCAGACCACCTACGAGCTGGACCCGGAGACCATGCAGCGACTGCTTGGCGATGATCTGGAATTGATGAAATTCGGCGACCGCATGGTCCGCCAGATCATGTACGGGGAGGAGAGCATCCCGCGGAAAAAGGATGCCCTGGAAACCCATTTACAGCGCCGGGGCAAATACCGTGAAAACAATATGGAAAACCAGGAAAACGAGTCCCTCGCCATGGAGGCCTACCGGCTCCCGGTGGATGGTGAGGATGAAAAATAATTATTAAACAATATGTTGAAACATTATTTGATTAACTATAAATATGTTTTTATATATAGATAATTAGTGTATTCAGTATTTATCGGCCAATTTCCGGGGTATCCCGGGAAATTACCGGCAGCGAACGCGGGGCCATGCGGGGGCAATGCAGGCGGCGCGGCAGGGGGCGTCCAAATATTATTAATTATTACAATGCGTTATACAATTTATAGTATTCAGTATATTTACAGAAAACGCTACTGACGTGATATTTTTATCTTCATTTACAAGTGCTTACAGGATTCTGGCGCGCGGAGGAAACTGCCGGCGACAGCCGCCGCACGCGGGTCCCCCCGATTCAGGCTAGCCAAGCACCAGGCGGCCGGAAGACTGGGTCCCGGTGCGGGATTGGTCCAGTGCAGCCTGGATGGACGCGACGATGCCCGCTGCGTCCAGACCGCACTCGGAGAGTTGCAACTGGTAGTCCCCGTGTTCGACGAAGCGGTCGGGGATGCCCAGGTTGAGGATACGTAGCGAGGCGCCGGCGGCATGCAGCACCTCATTGACTGCGGAGCCCGCACCACCGGCCAGGACATTTTCCTCCACGGTTACGAGCAGGGTATGCGTGCCTGCCATGGCGCGGATCATCTCCGTGTCGAGCGGCTTGACGAAGCGCATGTTGACCACGCTGGCATCCAGCGCGTTGGCAGCCTCCAGCGCGGCGGCCACGCGACTGCCGAAGGCCAGGATCGCGACCCGGCTGCCCTTGCGGCGGACTTCAGCCTTGCCGACCGGCAGCGGTTCCAGGGTCGCGGCGGGCATGACCCCGGGACCGGTCCCGCGCGGGTAGCGCACCGCGGCGGGACCTGCGTGGCGGTACGCGGTGGTCAGCATGCGGTGGCACTCGGCCTCGTCGGCAGGCGCCATCACCAGCAGGTTCGGCACGCAGCGCAGGAAGCTCAGGTCGAATACCCCGGCATGCGTGGCGCCGTCCGCGCCCACCAGGCCCGCGCGGTCGATGGCGAAGGTCACGTCGAGCTTCTGCAGCGCGATGTCATGGATGAGCTGGTCGTAGGCGCGTTGCAGAAAGGTGGAATAGATGGCCACCACCGGCTTGCAGCCTTCACAGGCCATGCCGGCCGCGAACGTCAGGGCATGCTGCTCGGCAATGCCGACATCGTGGTAGCGGTTGCGGAAGCGGCGGGCAAACTCCACCATCCCCGAACCTTCGCACATCGCGGGCGTGATACCCACCAGACGCTCGTCGTCCGCTGCCATGGCGCACAGCCAGTCCCCGAACACATCGCTGTAGGTCTTGCCGCTGGACACGCTCTGTTCGCCGGTGGCGCGGTTGAAAGGCGTGACGCCGTGATAGACGCACGGGTCCTGCTCGGCGTGGTGATAGCCCTTGCCCTTGCGGGTCACGACGTGCAGGAACATGCGCCCGTGCAGCTTGCGCATGTTGCGCAGGGTGCCGACGAGGTTGGGGAGGTCGTGGCCGTCCACCGGGCCGATGTAGTTGAATCCCAGTTCCTCGAACAGGGTGCCGGGCAGGATCATGCCCTTGAGGTGTTCCTCCCACCGGCGCAGGAAATGACGCGCCCCCGGCAAGCGGTTGAGTACCTGCTTGCTGCCCTGGCGGATGCCGGTGTACATCCGGCCGGTCAGCAGGCGCGACAGGTGGTTGTGCAGTGCGCCACGATTCGGCGAGATCGACATCTCGTTGTCGTTCAGGATCACCAGCAGGTCGCAATCGATGTCGCCGGCATTGTTGAGCGCTTCGAATGCCATGCCGGCGGTCATGGCGCCGTCGCCGATGACCGCAATCGTCCTGCGTGCATCGTGCCGCAGGTGCGCTGCGACGGCCATGCCGAGTGCGGCACTGATCGAGGTGCTGGAGTGGCCGGCGCCGAAGGCGTCGTACTCGCTTTCCGTGCGGCTCAGAAAGCCGCTCGGCCCGTTGCGCTGGCGCAGGCTGTGCATGGCCTCGCGCCGGCCGGTGAGGATCTTGTGCGGGTAGGCCTGGTGCCCGATGTCCCAGACCAGGCGGTCATACGGGGTATTGAAGACATGGTGCAGCGCGATGGTCAGTTCGACGGTGCCCAGCCCGGCGGCAAGGTGCCCGCCGGTCGTCGAGACCGATTCCAGCAGGAATTCACGCACTTCGGCCGCCAACTGGACCAGTTGCGCATCGTTGAAGGTGCGCAGGTCAGCCGGAGACCGGACGGTATTGAGTAGTTGATATCTATGTGGCATGGCGGAACCAGCTGGAAATTCTAGCAAGCAGGCCGGTAAAAAGCTGTATTTGCGGGCGCTGTCGCAAGCGATTTCCGCATCCATGACCGGATTGGGTGGCTGACTGAGACGCATTTGCAAACGTTCCGGCCCTGCCGGCGGCGGCCGCTGCCGCCCGGCACTCGTCCGAGGTGCGGACGGCGCTTGCGGGCGCGGGGGAACGGCGGGAGCCGTGCCGGAGCATGGACCGGTTCAGCGGTGCGAGTCTGCTGCCGGTGCCGGAGCGTGCCCGGTCGGTCCCGGCGCGGCCCCGGCGCCCTCCCGCAGGAGCGCCGTGATGTGCCTGCGCAGCGCCGGGATCACCTCGGCCTCGAACCACGGGTGGCTGCGAAACCAGCGCAGGTTGCGCGGCGAGGGGTGCGGCAGTGGGAAAAATTCCGGCAGGTATTCCTCGTAGGCACGCACCGTGTCGGCCAGCGACCGGCGCCGGCTGCCGAGGTAATAGTCCTGCGCATACTTGCCCACCAGCAGCTTCAGGCGCAGGTCGGGCATCTGCGCCAGCAGCCGGTCGTGCCACTGCGGCGCGCATTCCGGACGCGGCGGCAGGTCTCCGGACCGGCCCTTGCCCGGATAGCACAGGCCCATCGGGATGATGGCGATCCGGGATTCATCGTAGAACTGTGTGCGGTCCAGCTGCAGCCAGTCCCGCAGGCGGTCACCGCTCGGGTCGTTCCAGGGGATGCCGGTGCCATGGACCCGGGTACCCGGCGCCTGGCCGACGATGAGCAGGCGCGCCCGGTGCCCGGCCCGCAGGACCGGATTCGGGCCGAGTGGCAGCTGTGCGGCGCAGGTCCGGCAGCCGCGCACCTCGGCGAGCAGGCGTTGCAGGGTTCTCCGGCTCAAGCGTCCTTCAGCATGACGCCCAGTTCCAGGGGGGCGCGTCGTTCGTTGTGCTCGTGCCAGCGCCGGAAAATGTCCACGCCCGCCGCAAGAAAGCGTTGCTGTGCAGGGTCGTCCCGGAAGCCCTGCAGGCGCTCGGCAATGCTGCCGGTCTCGGTGACCGGCAGGTTGAAGTACTTGTCGAGAAAGGCCACGAAGAGCCCCAGCGTCTGCAGTTCTTCCAGCCCGTATTGTCCGGCCAGGTACTCGATCGCGCCGTAGTGAAAGGCCATGACCTTGTACTGCTTGGCTGGATAGCGGCCGAGGTCCTCACGGTCGATGCCCATAATGGTGGCGGTGGTGAAACGGTCGATGATCCGGCTGATTTCCTGTTCCGGGCCGGGCGGTTTGGGTGTGCCGGGAAACAATCGGTCGAGAATGCCCATGTTACAGCCAGCGCCGTACGCGTTGCTTGTAGTCCAGGTAATCCTGCCCGAACCGCTGTTCCAGGTAGCGCTCCTCGCGCCGGACCGCGTAGAAGTGGATGATGACCATGGATACCGGCGCCAGCAGCAGCACCCACAGCGTGTTCAGCCACAGGGCGGCGGTGGCCTGTACCAGGGAGAGCACGATGTACAGCGGGTTGCGCGAGTACCGGTACGGGCCGCTGGTCACCAGTGCGCTGGCCGGTCGGTCCGGGCGCACTTCCGTGTCGGCGCGGTAGAAACCGATCAGCGCCCAGAAGGCGATCAGGATGGCAATGGAAATGAGGATGCCTCCGGCGATCCGGCCATCCTCGATGCCCGGGATCGGCAATGCGTGCAGGTGGTTGAGCCCCATGCCGCACAGGATGCTGAAACCGAAGATCAGCGGCGGGTGAATGTGTATCCCGGGGCCGTGATCGACGTGTTCGGTTTCAGTCATGGAAAGACTCCTGCAAGGTGCCGGCCGGCGCTGCTGACACGGCTCGACCGGTCCCGCCCTGCAGAGCGCGCCGCAGGAGGACGGGACAGGTTCTATTCTAGCCGACCAGCGGTTGCCGTGCGGGTCACCGTGACCGGTCACGCCGGCCGGTCCGGTGCCGCCTGTGGTTCCTCGCGGCTGGCGGCGTGGCGTGCCGCGGCGGCATGGGAACGCCGGTGCAACAGGATATCCATTACGATTTTCAGGGTCACCAGCGCCACCAGCAGGCCCAGCGGGGAACCCATGCGCTGGACCAGGAAACCACCGGCGATGACCGCAATGTGCAGCAGCGCAACCCGCTTGTAGGGTGCCGCCATCAGCTGGTTTGCCGACGCGTGGCGGTATTCCTGCCGGCCGATGAACAGCAGCAGGAACGAGGCGCCGTGGCTGACCAGCAGGGCCAGGCAGGCACGCAGGAAATCCGGGGGGGCAGCCTGCAGGATCTGCCGGGCCAGGTCCGCGAACCCGCCGAGCGGGAACGGCAGTCCGGAGGGGGGCGCCACCGGTGTCTGGGCGAAGCCCGTCAGCTGCAGTACAAACTGACCGTGTATGGCGCAGAATATGCCGTAGTGGAGGCAGAAAAACAGCACCGGGAACAGGGCGCGCAACCGCCCGGCGACCAGCATGCGCAGCACGGTAAAGCCACCGACGATCACGTTCTCGACCCAGTACAGCACCACCAGGGAGCCGACATCCCAGCCCAGGTACAGCACGCCGAACAGGGGTAGCAGGTTGGCCAGAACCAGCCCCAGCAGGGGCAGGTCGAGAAAGGATCGTTCACTCATGCGCGCGGCCGGCCGGCCACGTACAGCCAGAGGAAGCCGCTGACGCCGGCGACGATCGAGGCGCTGAGCACGCCGGTCTTGGCCATCAGCAGCAGCTCCGGCTGGGCGGCGAAGCCGAGCTCGGCCACGAAGATCGACATGGTAAAGCCGATGCCGCCCAGCAGGGCCACGCCGATGATCTGGGTGAAGCGCGTACCTGCGGGCAGCTGGCCAATCCCGAGTTTCAGGGCCAGCCAGCTGCTGCCGGCAATCCCGACCAGCTTGCCGAGCACCAGCCCGGCGCTGACGCCGAGCGTGACCGGGTGCTGCAGGGTGTTGCCGAGATCCCCGAAGTGCAGGGGGATGCCAGCGTTGCACAATGCGAACACGGGAATCACGAACCAGGCTACCGGCATGTGCCAGGCGTGTTCCAGCCGCTGCAGCGGCGCCTCCACCCGTTGCACGCCGTTTTCCAGGGTCTGCACGATGGCACGCATGTCGTCATTGGTCATGATGTTGCGGCCGGTCTGCAGCGACCGGTCGAAGCGTTCCATCAGGGCGCGCACGTAGC